>ULRH01000658.1_pt1 | contig 28205 bp, 28 predicted proteins | sample 1955271 | NCBI WGS metagenome assembly ULRH01 (sample SAMEA4835677, study PRJEB28245) | human gut metagenome | biome: gut microbiome; material: fecal sample | place: Denmark | collected 2008 | reverse complement strand
CGCTTAGCCGATATGGTGAATTTTTAACGGACTATTAATAAATAGGTGTATTCACCACAGAGAAAGCAGAGACACGCAGAGTCTTTTATTTTTCCTCTGTGGTGGATTGTCATTCTATCAGTCAAATGAGTAATTACTAAGAAGCTGTTTTGAATTTATCGTGCGATGATTTGGGATGAGTTTTTGAGGCATTTTCGCTTCTGTGATGAGGAAGATAGCGGGCTATCTGACGAAGAACAGGAGCGAAAAGGACCAAAAAATCGCCCAAAGCACACACGAAAACGGATACATCAAGCCAAGAAAAACTTTTTGGAGAAATTCAAAACAGCTTCTTATCCTGAAATAAAAAGGCTTTGTACCTCCACGCCTTTGTTATCAGGACATTGTCATTCTTTTTCTCCATAACATAAATCACCCGCATCTCCCAACCCTGGCACAATATACGAATGTGCATTCAGTTCGGGGTCGATTGTCCCGCACCACAGACTGGTCTTTTCTCCCGGGAAAACCTTCTGGATATGCTCTACCGCCTGACGGCTGGCTATCACCGAAGCAATGTGGATATGTGCCGGAGTTCCTTTGGTCAACAAAGCCTCGTAGGCATATTCCATCGATGCGCCCGTAGCAAGCATCGTGTCGGTAAGAATCAGCGTCTTGCCGTCCAGCTTGGGCGAAGCGATGTATTCGATATGGATATCGAAATGGTCTTCATCGAAATACTTGCGGTAGGCCGATACAAAAGCATTTTCGGCATGGTCGAAATAATTGATGAATCCCCGGTGGAGCGGAAGCCCCGCACGCAGGATGGTCGCGATGACCGGACGGATGGCAGGAACGTTCTCCACAGCCTGAGCCAACGGAGTTTGTATCGTCTTTGCCGTATAAGGCAAATCACGGCTGATTTCGTATGCCATAATCTCGCCGATACGTTCGATGTTACGCCGGAAACGCAAGCTGTCCTGTTGTATGTTTACGTCACGCAGTTCGGAAAGGAACTGGTTCAAAATGGTGTTTTGGGTACTAAAATCTATAATTTTCATATATCATCGATTCGGGTTGATAATTTCGGACAAAGATAAGAAGAAAAAGATAAATATCCGAAAGAATGAGACATGAACGTTGGCATCTGCAAACACCGGTTGGCATGGACATCCGCGTTTGTGATTGTGACCGCCGACATGAATTGCAAAGTCGAAGTGGCATATTTGTTACACAAGTATAAATCTTCATCAATTACGGATTTTTTTCGCTAATTGCTTCTTTAGTTTAAAAAGAAACCATTATTTTTGTATCGCGAAAAACAAGGTGTAGATGTTAAAGAACATCTTTTATACCGATAAGGATAACATAGCAAATACTAAACATTTGATATAACAACCAAATTAAATCATTGGAACAATGGCAAATTTAGATTTAAGCAAGTACGGTATTACCGACGTGAAGGAAATCCTCCACAACCCTTCTTATGAAGTATTGTTCGCTGAAGAGACTAAAGAAAGCCTCGAAGGCTATGAAAAAGGTCAGGTAACTGAACTGGGTGCTGTAAACGTAATGACTGGTATCTACACTGGTCGTTCACCTAAAGACAAATTCTTCGTATACAATGAAGCAAGCAAGGACACTGTATGGTGGACTTCTGATGAATATAAGAATGATAACAAGCCATGCTCGGAAGAAGCTTGGGCAGACCTGAAGGCTAAAGCTGTAAAACAGTTGAGCGGCAAGCGTCTGTTCGTTATGGATACTTTCTGCGGTGCTAACCCTGCTACTCGCCTGAAAGTTCGTTTCATCATGGAAGTAGCTTGGCAGGCCCACTTCGTAAAGAACATGTTCATCCGTCCGACAGAAGAAGAACTGGCTAACTACGGCGAACCTGACTTCGTATCATTCAACGCAGCTAAGGCTAAAGTTGACAACTACAAGGAACTGGGCCTGAACTCTGAAACAGCTACTGTATTCAACTTGAAGACTAACGAACAAGTTATCCTGAACACTTGGTACGGCGGTGAAATGAAGAAAGGTATCTTCTCTATCATGAACTACCTGAACCCGTTGCGTGGCATCGCTTCTATGCACTGCTCGGCTAACACCAATATGGAAGGTACTGACACTGCTATCTTCTTCGGTTTGTCTGGTACAGGTAAGACTACCTTGTCTACCGACCCGAAACGTCTGTTGATCGGTGATGACGAACACGGATGGGATGACGAAGGCGTATTCAACTACGAAGGCGGTTGCTACGCTAAGGTTATCAACTTGGACAAAGAATCAGAACCGGATATCTACAACGCTATCAAACGTGACGCTTTGTTGGAAAACGTTACAGTTGACGCAGCTGGTAAGATTGACTTCGCTGATAAGAGCGTAACAGAAAATACGCGTGTTTCTTATCCTATCTACCACATCAACAACATCGTGAAACCGGTATCTAAAGGTCCGCACGCTCATCAAGTAATCTTCTTGTCTGCTGATGCATTCGGCGTATTGCCTCCTGTATCTATCCTGAGCGCAGAACAAGCTAAATATTACTTCTTGTCTGGATTTACCGCTAAGTTGGCTGGTACAGAACGTGGTATCACTGAACCGACTCCGACATTCTCAGCTTGCTTCGGTGCTGCTTTCTTGAGCTTGCATCCGACTAAATACGCAGAAGAGCTGGTTAAGAAGATGGAAAAAGTGGGTGCTAAGGCTTACTTGGTAAACACTGGTTGGAACGGTACTGGCAAGCGTATCTCTATCCGCGATACTCGTGGTATCATCGACGCTATCTTGGACGGTTCTATCGACAAGGCTCCGACGAAGACTATCCCGTACTTCGACTTCGTAGTTCCGACAGAATTGCCGGGCGTAGATCCGAAGATCCTCGATCCTCGCGACACTTACGCAGAAGCTGCTCAGTGGGAAGAAAAAGCTAAAGACTTGGCTGGCCGCTTCATCAAGAACTTCGCTAAGTTCGAAGGAAATGAAGCTGGTAAGGCTTTGGTTGCTGCAGGTCCGAAATTGTAATTTCAATTTCAACCTATATGGCAAGAGGGTGTGTCGATAGACACACCCTCTTTTTTTGGTTCGCCCAGCACGAACATTCTCTACCCGGTGCAAGTCCGCAACACGCCCGATAGCGGGAAGTGTATAGCCAATAGCAAGGGTGTCCATCGCGAGTTGGAATCTGAAGGAAGCTTGCGGTAAACATCTGGCCTGACGAACAGATACTTGATACAAGGCTGGTGGGCATGGATGAGATTACCAAACAAATCAAAGTCCGATAGCTATCCGGATGACTGCCTGATACAATGCCGTAGCAAGCGTGCTGCCATGCGTGTCCGTAATAGCATCTCCACTTTTATCGAATCACGGCTTCATCTGAAAGTGAATCGAGACAAGACGGAGGTGTCCTATGCAGGCAAGGTAAAGTATTTAGGTTACTCCTACCACATGCCCAACTATATAGGCGCTTATCCTCTTGCGAAGATGTTGGAGTACAATTATTATTTGCTTAATGAGAAGCCTAAAGAAACTGCCCCGGTTGTAGATAAGAAAGCTTTGTTGGAGATGCTGAAGGGCTTAAGCGAAGAAGAGAGGATGGAGTTGATGGTTGATTTATCTAACTGATGCAACTTTTACCGCAAGAATACCAAGCAAAACACCGCAAAAATACGGAATAAACAGCCACAAAAATACCGAATAAATCTGATGATAAGATATGAACAACATTCTCACCTTTTTATTTGTTCTCAATAGGAATAATCACTAATTTTGTAGTATTCTAAAAGGATGTGTTATGTCAAGTGATGCAATCAAACAAGAACTATTGGCGAAGCTAAAGCAGGAGCATTGCTTTTGGTCGTACAATGAGGATTCAATCAAGGATATTCCCGATGATATGTTGATTGAAAAGACCTTGTTGCATCTTGACTTGGATGAAATCAATCAGCTTTTTCTGATTTATCCTTTTAAGAAGATAAAGCAAGTATGGTTAGACTACCTTATTCCGCAGGAAGAATATCTCTACACGTTGAACCGCTTCTTTGCTTGGTACTATTTCAAGGCGAAGAAACCGGATGCCTATATAAAGTCTATGGCTACCCGTCACCTCAATAAGATGTTTGCATGAAAGGTTTAGCACCACACACTCAACAAATCTTTGAAGCAGTTTCTAAATTAGACTGCATCAAGCCCTATCTTTTGGTGGGTGGTACTGCCTTGTCCTTGCAGATAGGTACACGTCAGAGTGAAGATTTGGACTTTATGAAATGGCGAACTTCCAACGCTGAAAAGATGGAAGTAGCATGGTATCAGATAGAGAAAGAACTTGCCACTGTTGGCGAAATCCAGCATAAAGACATTTTGGATATAGACCGTGGAGTATGTGATGGCTGGAGTAAAATTCTCTTTCTATGCCTGTCCCAAGTATTCTCCGGTTGATAAGCCTGTGGATTACTTGAATCATGTACGATTAGCTGACGTGAAAGCCATTGGAGCAATGAAGATGGAGGTGATGTTGCGCAGGAGCAACTTCCGTGACTATTATGATATTTACTCCATCCTAAAGTCTGGTGTTTCTATTCATGAACTAATATCTTTGGCACTTACTTATTCAGGGCATCGGCTTAAATCCAAGAATTTGCTTGCTATGCTAACCAATGGCAACCGCTTCACAAGAGATGCCCGTTTTGAAGCAACTTGCACCTGTATATGCTGTCACTGCCCAAGAAATAGAAGATTATATTAAGTCGTGTTTGAGATAGGCTTGCTCTTTATTCATGAATCCGGATTTAGGTTGTATCCACAAACAAATTGCTTCCCCTTATGCTTCTTGCAAAAAGCTATAATCTTCCGAATATAGTTTTTATCAATTGTATAATGGGATTATAATTAAATTGTTTTATCAACTTTGTCAAAAATAGGTTTGAGTACATTGTGATAAAGCTGTCAAGATAGATTTGCGTCACTCTTTCAGAACTATTTACCAAACACATATCTCACCACCTTAGCATTAGCCTTGTTCTCATTCACAAAGTCACGCTCTATATAAATATCAGTCACTTTCATAGAATCGTCAATGTGGTTCAAAGCTGCATGAACTACATATTTATCAATGCCTACTTTGTTCAAGGCAATGGTAGCCCAACTATGCCGGGCAGCGTAATATTCCAAATCATCCACTTCTAATGTAGCACCAATCTCTTTAAGCCCATAGTTGATGGCTTTGTTGAAGCCTTTTTCATCTGCATAGTATTGATAGAAGTTGAATAACCGCTTACCTGTCTTGTCTTTGTACTTCTCTATTAAAGGCAAAATTATTTGAGGAACATCTACTACCATCTTCGCATTATCCAATCTGCGGTCTTTCGTTTTGGTTCTATAATAGGTGATAGTGTTATTCTTCATTTCTGTGGCATTATAAAGGTCTGCTGAATTGATTCCCATTAAACAGAATGAGAGAATAAAGCAATCTTTTGCCAAATTATAGCGGCAAGTGGCTTTATAGCCTTTCTTCATGTCTTTATAAGGCAACTTCCATATCTTCTTTATGATGTCTGTGGATATGGCTCTCTTGCGTGTGGCTTCCTGCTTGGGAATAGTTAAGTCCTCAAAAGGTGAGTGGGGTATCAGAATCAGATTCTTGTCTTTTCTGTTGTACTTCTTCTTAGCTTCATTGAATAGCTTTTTGATGCTCACCAAATAGAGGGACAAAGAACGGTTGGAGGGGACACGCTTGCCTTGCGCCATCAGTTTCTTGGTACGTGCTTCACGCTCTTTATTTAGAAACGCTTTGAAATTCTCCAAGAAGTCAAGGGTTATCAGATTCACGTCCAATTCTTCTTTACCAATGAAGCGGATTAGCGCATTAAGGGCAGAAGTATAATTGGGTGCACCTTTAATAGTGGTTGAGGCTATCCATTCACGGCTGAACTTTATAAAGTCAATAGTTTGCTGCTTCTGACGTTCACCGTCCAAATAGTCCATTACTTCATCAAGTGTATAATGGTTTAGTTCAATTTGTAGCTTGGCACACTTCTCTTGATAACTGCGAATCAGGTTGTTCACTTCTTGCCTGATAGGTGATGTCTGTTTGATTTTCAGGTCTTTGGTTAAGTCTTTGTTGGTGACAAACAAACTCGTTGACAAACGCTTTACTTTCCGGTCAAGGGTAAACCGTAGCTTGACATTGTACGTTCCATCCAACTTCTGTTCTTGCTTCTTGATTTCTGCTTTGATAGTCAGCATCTTGTACATCTTTTAATTAGTCAACAATTAGTCAACAAACGATGTGAAAGGCACAGATAGCTGTATGTTTAAGATTGCCACAGGAGCATAAAGAAGGCAAAAAGAAAAGCGTTAACTCCTTGATTTCGTGTAATTAACGCTTTGCTTTCGAGTGGACCAGCCAGGGCTTGAACCTGGGACCTCCAGATTATGAGTCTATCAAAACTTTTGCCTGAAACTACTGTATATCAGTTAGTTAATTCTCTCTTGAAAAATCAATAGAACAACTATTGAACAACAATGGCTGAGTTTATACTAAGCCAAAGAATGCACTTATTAAGGTGCTAAGTTTCTATTTCCTGCTTCTTCATAAATCACTTAGTTATTACATTATTGGGTTAATTTCAGTCCAGAAGAGGTGTATTATTAGCTATCGTAATATCATTAGTCTACTTTAAGCTAAATGTAGGCATCTCTTTCTTCTCTGGTATAATCTGAACAAATGAGAGTGTCCAAGCATCTGTGTCAAGTGTACCTATCCACTTCTTATTGCTGTTGCTTAATACCACTTCATTGCCATTCCTTTGATAACTGAAAGTCTCCTCTTTAGGGTTTATACAGGATTCCTCTGTGTCAGAAGAAATGGTTTCTTCCCAAGTTCTGGTATGCTTGAAGTTATCCAGCTCAAGGTAGACATGTTCCATTTGCTGGCCAGTATAAGGGTTGGTCTGATATAGAGTGATTGCATCTTTGGTGACTTCAAGACTGATATATGGATTGACGGTGCTTGTATAGTTCTGTGCCACATAAGTAGTGGTCTGACTGTAATGTCTGATGACCTCTACCGTGGTATATGAAATGCCCTCATCACTATAATAAAGGCATTCTCTATTGGTAAAGGTCAGCTTAGCCCGTGAGCCAACAAAGGGAAGTTCACCTTGTGTTTTCTCTTCTTCATCAGTGTGTTGACTTCACCTGCGGTACATATCAGCTCTACATTAGGAAAGTATTTATCAAGCAAATCTACATTTTCAGGAGTAACCTGTTCTATTGGTGGAACATCAAGGTAATCATCATCATAGAATGTACCATACCTCCATTCAGTACCAGCAAGTAGTTCATCTGCTGGGAAGTTTTCCTCATCATTAGAACCACAACTCATCATTATCAGAGCCATAGCAGCAAATAAATATATCTTCTTCTAATATTATTTGGTTTTTACTACTAATCTGTCTAAGTCTACAATCCACCTGTTGGCTCTCAGGAAAGGCATACCAAGCACCCCATGCACTTGTATTCCAGATTCATTCTCTATATGCTTCATTCCCTTGTATTCCTCTATGACTGAGAACACTCCAGAATATTCTTTCCCCTCCAGTTGAAAAGTTATTCCCATATATTGGGTCTTATGCTCCTTGCCCTCAAAGCCTATCATAGAACCGCTGCCTTCAAGCTCAATGAAAGACTTGGTGAAGTGCTTGCATACAAACCTGTATATGATGTTTATGGTTGCTCCTGTATCAATCAGAAAGCATAGGTTACCTTTATTTCCATCATCAGTTGTCAACTCAATAGTAATCAGAGGTAAGCCTGTCTTAGCAATGCTCCAACTTAAATCCTGTTCCATGTTATTTTATATTAGTCCTTTGGGTTAAATTACTTATGTCAAACTTGATAGTCTTGTTATCTTTTATTGCATAAACCACACTTCCATTGCTTCTAACAGGTAATATGTTATCATAGATGGCAGGAAGTATCTCATTACCTCGTGTATCTAAAAGCCCCCACCTCTTTATTACAGTATCATCTGTTTTCTCTTCTATGATAACTCTAAGTGACCCATATTCAACCTTTCCAATCCACTTGTATTGAATAGGTGTAATTAACTTGCCGGTAGGAGTGATTAACCCTTTCAGGAGTTTCTTGCGAGCTGTTAAAATCTTATTGTAATAGTTGAAGCTGTCATACTCTCCAAAGGGTACAGTCATTTGGTTAGTCATGATTTCAATGATGCCTTTCTGATATTCGAAGTTCATGACTATGGCATATTGAGCACCTATCAGAGATATGCTTTGATACTCCCCCATAAGCATTTCAATCCCATTGGTATTCAATACTCCACACATATTGTCTCTATATGCAACAATCATGGATTCAACCTTATTGAACTCTCCTATAAAACTGTCATATTTAGGTGGTATAACAACTTCTGCGAAGCTGTTGATAAAGCCTATCTTACCATTCTGCACCACAGGACACAAGTAGCCTTTACATGCACCAATTAAGTCTTTGGTGATATAGAGGGAGATGCCTTTGTCTCTAAGTATTTTGACATCTCCGTCACTACATATATATGGAGTGATACTTATCATCCCATACTTCCCTTGCATTCTCTTAGTTCCATTATTGTAGGGCTTCATATGATTACCATTTATATTTGATACTATTCTAATAAAACTCCTTTGAATTGTAACCTCCAGTTGGAACCATTCATTCTAATCATCAAGCAGCGAGCCATCCAGTTCTTATAATAGCAATACCAACTTCTGATAAACAAAGCATTGAAGGTATTTATTTTTATAGAAGGATTAACCAATATAGTATAGTAGGTGTAAATCGCTATTCCTATTGATACTGTAATAGGATTTAATGATTCCCACTGAGTATGTTCATCTATTATTGAAATATCTGGCTGATTCTTAAATTGAGAGTGCATGGCAAGCATACTTATTTGCTGGGATAACATAGTCATATCTGTTAAGCTATAAAGCCATTTCATTGCAGGGTTTATTTGGTTTGCAGGATTAGCTTTATATGAACTAATATGGTCTTTTATTAATAGCACAAAGTTGCTGTCTGGGGTCTCATTTGGCAAGCTGTCTGAACATAGCTTTTCCTTACTCTTTAAGCACCAATAAGCATATTGAGATTGAAGCTCTGCTAATTCTGGCATATCAGATACCTCATCAGAAGTTGGCATATATGTGGTATAACAGTCTTTGAAAGATGACTCAAAGTAGTATTCCTCAAGTAAAACATCATCTAATTCATCTATTGTTCTCATAAATTCTCCTTTTGTAGCCATACCACAAAAAAGAAAGGTGTGATACTTTCCTGTTTTAGTCCAAGGTATCACCACAACACCTACAATCACAAACAGAGAAAGCCCACACCTTATGGTATGAGCATTCACTTGCTTACTGCTGTGATTGTTAGTCTTCAAAGTGGTGATTTTAGGACTGTCACAAGTAAGAAGCAAACACTTCTTTTTCCAATATGTCTTTGTTAAACTTCTACTTCATTCGCTATTCATTTAATGTTTCATGCCACAAAGATACTACTTTTCAGCAAGAACCAATCATGTAAAAGCCACTTTTTCAAAGTTAAACTCCAGCATATCAGATACCATAGGTATGGGCTGTGCCTTAACTACATACAAAGGTACTCTTATTCCCTGTTCCTGCTATACACAAATGCAAGTAATGTGACTACTGCAAGTGGTATATTGAACCTTAGTAATAATATCAAATCTTCCATAGGTAGATACCCAACCTGTAATAAGCTGGGGCTTGTACAACAATAAACTACAGACATGGGCTGTTACCAGTCCAATACCTTAGCCATTATGAAGAGACCAATAAAGAACATGGCTATCTCTCCTAAGATACTTAATACAATATCCATTTCTTAAATCTGTTATTTGTTCAACATAACTCAATACAAGTGGCATTCTTATGGTCAAGAAAGGGATTAAGTTAAGGATGAGGGCATAGCCACATATCCTAACTTCCTTAAACAAACCTCTTCCTGACCATAATAGCCAACCTCTTTAATGACCAAATGCACATCTAACTCTGTCTTTATATAGAGAAATCTCAAGTTAGATGTGCAATTTGTGCTTGCCTTCCTTATCCTTATAGCAGGTGTACTCACTTTCCTATAAATCAGAAAAGAGAAGTGAGTACAATCCTGCTCTGCTGTAAAGCTAATATGTTATAACATATAATGTTTATAACTTAGTGCGCAAATGTCGATTTTTACTTTAATTCCTATAAAACAGTCCAGTATTTTTCGACACAGCAAGAATTTCCTACCATAATGGATAAGGGAGGTAAGGGGAGGGAAAGTTTACTAATCAAAGTAATTACTGGATAAACCAGGAATATTCATTTTCTCCATAGAGAGCCTTATTAAGCCCCTCAGCAAGTTGGTTGGCATTGTAGGCTCTATCCAAGAAGTTATCAATATAGCTGCTCTTATTAGCTCCTGTAAGCAGGTTATACACATTCCACATGCTGATTCCGCTATTAAGGTCTTGAAGAGGTGAAAAGTTATCATCATGATAATATGCCTTGGCTACAAGGTTCACCTGTGTATCAGTCATAAGCATCAAAGGCAGTTTCCTCTTTTGCTCATTGGGCAGGTATTGATACAGCCTGCTCTTGCCCAAGAACTGTGCAAACTGCTGTTCAGTCATGTAGCTGTCCTTAAAGGCTGACATATAATAAAGGTGCTTTGATATGTTGTACTCTTGGAACAGTTGCATAGCTGAGGTAAAGAGGTCATTGATGCTCATTACCTTTAGCTCTGACTTGTAACCATCAGTGGACACACACATATTGCAGCATACCATGTTCTTGAAGCCTATGAAAACCTTGAACTTCTCTGTTCCTTTCTTACTGTAAAGGTTCTCATGGTTGTATGCCCTTACACCACCTATTGTAAGGTTAAGCCTGTTACCTGCAATGTCCTCATGAATAGTGGGTATCTCGAAGCAGAACATCATCCTCTCATAATAGATGGTCTTGTCTGTTTCCAGCAAGTCCTTTACTGGCTTGTGGATGGCTTCAGGGGTTCTTCCCTTAATCACATGGCTTACCCTTATAGCTGGGCATTCAATGGTCTCATTGGGGAATACTCTATTGGCAGCTTCCCACACAGTTTCTATAAAGCTGGGGTGTGAGATTGTTATCTCATTATCCTTGCTGAATACAGGCACTACACAGTCATTCTTCAAATGTTCAATAGTGACTTCTTTTGTATTGGCTTCTATAAAAGGTAACTTATGCCCACTTCCTGACTGTGGCACTTCTGCTTCTATTATCTCTATTGGAGTAATGACCTCCGCATCATACTTCAAACTTCTGTTCATCCTGCTTGGATAAACCAAATCAGCCCTGACAGGCTGCAACTGCATTGCTTCCATATCTTGTAAAATTAGGTGTATAGTTGATACTCTTGTTCTTTATCTCCTGCAACTCTGATTTCTTGTTCATGAAGTCAGAGGTAAGCTGCTGGTACCATTCAGGGTACTGGTGATAGATTGAAGTAAGTTCCTCAATGGATTTGGCTTGGTTTATCTTACCTCTAATCATTTCTACAGTAACCCCGTCATTGCACCAGTCATTGATAATTTGCCCTGTAGTAGGGGTTATCATGAAGTCAGGTTTGTTAATGAAAAGATTTGTCCTGTCCTTAGATACCACACACTGGTGTTTCATGTTGATGTCAAAGACAATGGTAAACTCATAATCAATCCCATCCCTCATGACAGCCTTTAGACCTACCTTTTCAGGTACCATCTTGCCATTCTTCTCATTCAGCACATAGTCCTGCTTGCACCTCATGGTACAGATGATATGCCTGTCTGACTGCAATATCTTCTGCATGAAAGCATTGATTCTTGGGGTAATCTTCTGCCAGTTGGTGAAGCTGTTCCCCTGTAAGTTGGCATGGTATTCCAGCAGGTTATCCCAGCATGGTGAAATGCTGTCTATGATGATAACCTCCATGCCAGCATCCTCACATACCTTTATAGCTTCCATATAGGTTTCTGGGGTAAAGCTGTCACTCAAGCTCAATACATTGTAACTGCCCAGATGTGCATATAAATCAGCACTCCCATTCTCTGAATCAATGACTGCTATCTTAGTCCAGTCATTGCAAAGTCCATAAGCCAGCAATAAGGCTGAATAAGTCTTTCCTGAACCAGCACAGCCTTGCAGGGCTAACTTTATCTTAGCCTGCTTCTTGGATGATTTCCTTAGATTCATCATGATTGTAATACATTTAGTTAAACTCTTAGGATAATAAAAAGGTGGCAAGCTTATCACTCACCACCTTCTTGACATTACTGACCAGCATCATAAAGTAGCCAGCGTTGGTGCTCCTCCATCCCCTTTCTGATGGAGCATGTAGAACATGTCACCTGTGTCAGGTGAGCAGACTTGTGAGATAACAGGATTAGTAATTTCACCGTTGATAAACTTCTCACTCACCGCTCCTGTCTCAAAGCCATACACGAAGAAGCACTTACCTGTATAAGGGTTCTGCTTCACTTCAATCTTGTTCACACTCATCTTGGACTTGAACTCTTCAACAGTCATAGTCTCTAAAAACTTTAATTTTTCCATATCTGTAATATTTTGTTGTTATAGAGGGGTATATCCCACTCCAAAGCAAGGGGAGGGAGGGTAAAGGTGATTAGGGCTGGCTCATGGAAGTCCAGAAGAAGTGAAAAAAAATAAAATATTTTTTTTGTATTATAGCAGCTTGGGCAGTAGATATAGTTATCTACTTCTATATTCAGATATAATAAACCCCTGCTTTCTGTGGTGAAAACAGGGGATGTAGTGTAAAATCTTACTCTTCTCTGGTCATACTAAGAAAAGTCTCTCTTTCCTCATCAGTAGGTGGTTTTGAAGTTACTTTATCAATCCAAGTGTTATAACCTAAATGAGGATAAAGTATAACTTTAGAATCCATGTGCTCATACCATGCCAGTTGCATTGGAACATCATAGGAATCCCATATTACTTTTTTCTCTATAAGTTCCTGTACTTGACATAGGTATTCTTTGCCATATCAAGCTGTGTATATATATATCCTTGTCTGTCAATTCAATCCTGAACTCATTGTTGATACATAAGCAGTATAGACCTATCATTACACCTTTCTCTTCTGGACTTAAAGAGCTGTCACTGAAAAGCTCAGCCCATATAATCCTGAAGTTCTTCTTTGGATTAGGCAGATAGTAGGTATTCCTCTTTGTTATGTAATCTTCTTGGGTGGTCTCTACTCTATAGCCTTTATCTTCAAGTTCCCTTAATCTAGGGATAAATGAGGTCTTGATATAGTCAGTGCTTATCCCAGTAAGTGCTGATAACTGGCTATATGTGATGTCAGTTTTCATATAGTCCTTGTCGCTCTCATAGTGAGCATTGATATACAGTCCAGCCAGTAAGTAAAGCTGTCTGGAATTGAAGTACTTGCAAGCTTCTACTGGTATGATAGTGTAATCTTTTACAGTTCTCATTGTTTTCTCATTTGTCATGGTCAAAAATCCCCCTATACTAAGTACCTACAATATTTATTATAAGGGCTGGGTATTTAGTATAGGGTGAAAATTGACCTTGTAGTCATTTCTCTTTCAAAGATAACAAGGATTTCCCAGATTGAGGCTTCTTAGACTTCTTATTAGTCTGAGCATCTGATATTATAAATAATTTTAACAAATCATCCTCGCTTTTCTCTATTCTGTCCTTGTGGCACTTGAAGCTAAGCTCAGACCTGATGATATACTCTCTCTTAGGTCTTTCTGTCTCAAAGAAGCACTTGAATAGAGTAATGGGCTTTCTGGTATTCTCTGACCAGTCCCTATGAAAGTGATACTGTATGATGGGGTTCATCTTCTCTCTGATTTCAGCATTGGTGTACTTCTCTCCGACCTTGAACGCTTCATTTACTGACAGCCTTAAAGGATGGTTCTCAACTAAAGACCAGTATATGACCTTGTTATTAAAGTTATTGAAGCCTATCTTATTGCCACTTTCAATATGCTTCAAGTTGTCTATAAGCTCTTCTGTTCCCATGTAGGAATATAACTTAGCTACCTCCTCATAAACTTTTCTATGAATACTGCTGCCTTTCCCTCTCTCATCGTTAAGATGTTCCTTATCGAGCTTGCCTTCTGCATGAAGTTTCAATATCTTATCCAGTATGGCTATTCTCTCTTGGAGCTTCTTGTCATTCCGACGCTTTTTCTCTTGCTTCTCTATCTCTTGCTGTGCTTCTGGAATCTCCTCATCATTATTGGAATTGGAAGAGGTAATGCCATACAGCTCTTTGAGTAACTTACCTAAAGATGTAAGATTGTTATAGCAGGTCTGACAGAGGTTTGTCCTTAACAGCAGGCTGTCTATATTCATATAAGCCGCTGAATACTTGTCCCAGCAATCCTTTCTAATCAACCTGATATTAGGAAGTCTGCCTCTTATCCTACCTGTAGCCTTGTTCCTTAGTGTGGTGACTACAATAGAGAACAGCCTTTTCAGACTAGCATCACCCTCACTTAGTTCATCTGAGGTATTCAATAGCTTTACTATCTTTTCTGCCCTCTCTACAAGTATCTTGATTTCAATATTCCATTGCCTATAACAGAAAGCCTTATTATGTATTACTGTATCACTCAATACATTGACTGGATTACACAAGTCATAGGTCTTGACTAAATCCTTTACAGATAGTAAGGTACTGCCCTTACTGGTGTCTGATACAGTAATCAGATGACACTTACTTTTTACTTGTTGGTTAAAGTGCTTGATACCCAAGAATGTTATTCTTTTAGTCAGGGATTTAGATTCACCTATTGCCTTGAAGAACTCTCCAGCTTCCTCTCTATTGAATTCTCTGCACCATATACAGCACTCTTTCTGCATATCTTCTTTTAAGTTGAGTATAGCTAACCTTGCCTGCTGTATGGAAGTATAAACTACCAGTACCTTGTCTTTAGCTGGCAGTTTCTCTATAGCCTCCTTTAATGCTTCAATAATATTGCTACATGATATGACCTTGATGTTCCTCTTAGGCAGGTTCTTCCACTTGATGACATGTACTTCCTCACTCTTCAGGACAGGATGAGTAAATGCCCTATAGTCTGTGGTGTAGATACACCTTTTGCCTTTGGGGAACTCCAAGTAGAAATCCAGCACCTTGCCATTGTCAGCTTTATATGTACTTTCAGCTTGTAACTGTTCCATATCCTTGACCATGAAGAAGTACTTCTTCGCTACATCCTCTTCCTGACCCTCCTTGCTTAGCTGGTACAATAACTTGCCTGCACTATTAGGGGTTATAATAAACTTGTGCCTTGATTGCTTCTGAATATATTCAGATATATCCTCTTCTCCTGTTTCCTTGCCGATATACAGGCTATTTGAATATTTCTTAGAGTTTCTGTATGCTTCACTTTCATCAGGGAATACTATAATGGAATCCCTGTCTGAGCCCATTTCCAAGTAGGTAGCTCCTATATGTGACACCTGACATTCTATGATGCCACAGGGTGTTTCACTCCACTTTTCAGATATGTACCTGACACTTTCATCACATTCAATCACCTTTATTGATGGGGGAACTTTTTCAATTTTAAAGGACAAAGGCTGCTTCTCCTGTTCTATATCTTTTGAGATAGAAAAAATACTGCTGGCAGTAGAATGCAGGGCTTCTATTCTTGGTATGTCCTTACTGAAGCTGGCTATTTCATCAAATAGGTTGCTTTTCTTTGACTTTTCTAATGCTGGTGAAGTATCTGACTTGTTGCTATTGGTTGTACTCTCTACAGGGAGAACATCTGTTGAACAGTCTTTCTTAGAAGTAAAGATTGAAGTACCCTCTTTGTCTATATCTAATGAGGGGATAGATGGCATATCTGCTGGAGCAAACATAGCATCAAGACTGCTGAATATATCTTCCATTTGTCTTGCCTTGGCTTCACGCTCCAAGTCCTTGTCTGTGGTATTCCCACCTACAGATAGCTTAAACAAACTTTTCTTATTGCTGTTGCCTTTCATCACTACTACAATATCATTATATTATATATAATACTTAGTGCGTAAAGATAGAAAAGAATCCCCATAATACAAGTGGTGACTACGGAGATTCTTTACTACAATCCACTTCTGGACTTAAATGTAAGCACCATTACCAAACACATATTCCATTACCAACCTGTTAGCCTCATTTTCAGGTTCAAAGTCTCTCTCAATATAGATGTCTGTAACTTTCATAGCCTCATCTATATGATTAAGGGCTGAATGAACTGTGTACTTGTCAATGCCTACCTTATTCACTGCTAAAGTAGCCCAACTATGCCTCGCAGCATAATATTCCAAGTCATCTACTCCTATCAGTTTGCCTATCTCTTTCAAACCATAGTTGATAGCTTTATTAAAGCTGTCTGCTGTACTGTAATGGTGATAGAAGTTGAAAATCCTTTGCCCTTTAATATCCCTATATTTCTTCAATAAAGGCATTATCAAAGCAGGTACCTTCACTTGCATTTTGGCTTTATCAACTCTTCTGCTGGTGGTCTTAGTTCTATAATAGGTAATTACATTACTATCCAACTCACTACAGTTATACAAATCTGCTGAATTTATCCCTATCAAGCAGAAAGATAAGATAAAGCAATCCTTAGCAAGGTTATATCTGCCTTGAGTTTCTTTTCCTCTACTGTTGTAAAGGTAAGGCAACTTATATATCTGCCTGATGAGGTCTGCTGATATGGCTCTCTTACGGGTAGCTTCCTGTTTTGGTATTTTAAAGTTCTCAAAGGGAGAACTGCCAATAAGTATGATATTCCTGTCATAGTCATTATAATGCTTCTTGGCTTCATTGAACAAGTGCCTGATACTTCCTAAATAGAGTGATAAGGCTCTATTAGAGGGTACTCTTTTGCCTTGTCTTATCAGTTCCTTTACCTTAACTTCCCTTCTTGCATTGATGTATGAGGCAAATCTCTCCAGCAAACCTTTAGTCAACTGACTTATCTTTAGCTCTTCTTGACCTAAGAAAGCCACTAAAGCATTGATAGCTGTAGTATAGTTCTCAGCTCCTTTAATGGTCGCATGAGTTATCCACTCTCTGCTGAATTGAATGAAGTCTATCTCTTGGGATTTTATCTGTTCACCTTTCAGATGAGCTATGATGTCATCTAAGGTGTAGTGATTGATGTCAAGCTGTAGCCTTGCACACACTTCCTGATAATACCTTACTATGGTATCTGCCTCTTTAATAAACTTGGGGTTCTTTAGTTTGAATGATTTAGTTAAATCTTCTTGCCTAACAAAGATATTGGTAGACAGTCTTTTGACCTCCCTGTTATAGGTCATTCTAATCTTTACATTGTAAGTACCATCACTTTTCTGCTTGCTCTTTAGTACTTCTGCTTTGAATGTCAACATGTTATCTCAAATAATTTGGGAACAACAATAGACCAACATCAGCAGATTTCAGGCATATTCCTGTCAAGATTCATAAACAGAGGATAAAAATAAAACTCCCATAAGTATTTAACTTACAGGAGTTTATCAGTGGACCAGCCAGGGCTTGAACCTGGGACCTCCAGATTATGAGTCTGTTGCTCTAACCAACTGAGCTACAAGTCCTATTAGAAGTATTCCTTAAAAACTGGTGCAAAAGTAATAGATTCAACGGACTTTTGCAACATTTGGACTGTTTTTTTGCAAAAAAAAACTAATCTTTATCCGTGCTTGCAAGATATATTGTATTTTTGCGGCACTTAAATTAACTAATAAACAGGCATTATGTCACAAAAAGCAAATGAACCCCACTTGACCGGACTTACCGATCAGGAAGTTCTTTCCAGCCGCGAGAAATACGGAGTCAACCTGCTTACTCCTCCCAAGCGGCCTTCCATGTGGAAACTCTATTTGGAAAAATTCCAAGACCCTGTGATACGGGTTTTGCTGGTTGCAGCAGTCTTTTCGTTAATCATCTCTGTTATCGAGAACGAGTATGCCGAAACTATCGGTATCTTCTTTGCTATCTTCTTGGCTACAGGAATCGGTTTCTATTTCGAATACGATGCGAACAAGAAGTTTGACCTGCTGAATGCAGTGGGTGAGGAAACGCCCGTCACCGTCATCCGTAACGGGAAAGTGCACGAGATTCCCCGTAAGGACGTAGTGGTGGGAGATATAGTCATCCTTAATACGGGTGAGGAGATTCCTGCCGATGGCGTCTTGCTGGAAGCCGTATCGCTTCAAGTGAATGAATCGAGCCTGACGGGAGAATTGATGGTGAACAAAACAACCGTTGAAGCCGATTTTGATGAAGAGGCTACCTACCCCTCGAACAGCGTGATGCGCGGTACAACCATTACTGACGGGCATGGCATGATGCGGGTAGAACGTGTGGGCGATGCTACTGAAATCGGTAAAGTAGCGCGCCAGGCTACGGAGCAAAGCCAGGAACAGACTCCGCTGAATATTCAGTTAACCAAACTTGCCGACTTGATTGGGAAAATCGGATTTACGATTGCGGCACTTACCTTTATTATATTTACCTCGAAAGATCTGTATGCTTACTTGCAAGTGAATACAATAAGCGACTGGCATCAATGGCTTGACATCGCCCGCATAGTATTGAAATACTTCATGATGGCGGTTACCTTGATTGTCGTGGCTGTTCCTGAAGGCTTACCGATGAGTGTTACGCTTAGTCTTGCCTTGAATATGCGCCGGATGTTGAAAACCAATAACCTGGTGCGGAAGATGCATGCTTGCGAAACAATGGGTGCCATTACCGTAATTTGTACGGATAAGACCGGTACACTGACACAGAATCTGATGCAGGTATATGACGCAAAACTGGATGAAAGCCAACCCGACTTGATAGCAGAAGGCATTGCGGCAAACTCTACCGCTTTCCTTGAAGAGAAAGCGGCAGGTGAAAAGCCGTCGGGTGTAGGAAATCCAACTGAAGTGGCACTGCTGCTTTGGCTCAACGGCAAGGGTAAGAATTATGAAACGCTGCGGGCAGGTGCTAAAGTGGTGAACCAACTTACGTTCTCCACCGAACGCAAGTATATGGCTACGCTGGTAGATTCGCCTATCCAGCAAAAGCGGATACTTTACGTGAAAGGCGCACCTGAAATCGTGATGGGCAAATGCAACGTAAGCAAGGAACAGGTGGATGCCAACAATGAGCAGCTGCTTGCTTATCAGAACAAGGCAATGCGTACCTTGGGGCTTGCCTATAAGATAGTGCCCACGGATGCATCGACCGATTGCGCCGAACTGGTGAACGAAGGCGGGCTGACCTTTTCAGGCATCTTTGCCATCAGCGACCCGATACGTCCCGATGTGCCCGATGCCGTGAAGAAATGCCAGTCGGCAGGCATCAGCGTGAAGATCGTGACCGGCGATACACCGGGAACAGCTACCGAGATTGCCCGTCAGATAGGTTTGTGGAAACCCGAAGATACCGAACGCAACCGCATTACGGGTGTGGAGTTTGCCGCTTTGAGCGATGAAGAAGCTCTCGACCGTGTGCTCGACTTGAAAGTGATGAGCCGTGCCCGCCCGATGGACAAGCAACGATTGGTGCAACTCCTGCAGCAGAAAGGGGCTGTAGTGGCTGTAACAGGCGACGGAACCAATGATGCCCCGGCATTGAACCACGCACAGGTAGGACTTTCGATGGGTACAGGTACATCGGTGGCTAAAGAGGCGAGCGACATCACCTTGCTTGATGATTCCTTCCATAGCATTGCCACCGCCGTGATGTGGGGACGCTCCTTGTATAAGAATATCCAGCGTTTCATCGTATTCCAGCTGACCATCAATGTAGTAGCTTTGCTGAGCGTATTGTTAGGCGCATTCTTCGGCACTTCCCTTCCGCTTACGGTGACGCAGATGCTTTGGGTGAACCTGATTATGGACACCTTCGCCGCCATGGCACTGGCATCTATTTCGCCCAGCATGGACGTGATGAACGAGAAACCTCGTAAACGTACCGACTTCATCATCACTCCCGCGATGCGCAACAACATCTTCGGAGTGGGATTGGGATTCCTCGTCATCCTGATGGGTATGTTGGCTTATTTCAAGGGATTACCCGAAGGCTTGCTTCCCAACGGCGAAATGAACGTGCACTACCTTACCGTATTCTTCACGGTATTCGTCATGCTCCAGTTCTGGAATCTGTTCAATGCCAGCGTATTCGGAACCAACCATTCCATCTTCCGTGACGCCAGCCACGCATTGGGTATGCTGAGTGTGGCATTGATTATCCTGGTCGGACAGTTCATCATCGTCACCTTCGGCGGCAAAGTGTTCCGCACCGAACCGCTTCCGCTTATGGAATGGCTTTATATCATCGGCGGCACGTCGTTCGTATTATGGATTGGCGAAATTTGGCGAGGCATCAAGCGTTTGTCTAAGAACTGATAAGTAAGTGTGCAAAATTAAATGAATATTACCAGAAACACAGATTTTCACGGATTAGCGCAGATTCTTTTAATTTACGATTTGACAATTTACTATCTACTATTTGAGCTTTAAATCGTACTTCGTAAATCGAAAAATAGTAAATTAAAAGAATCCGCGAAAATCTGCGTTAATCTGCGTTTCTGAGCCGACCACATTATATAAACTAATTCTCAACATCTACTTATGGAAATAATCAGTGCCGAAAGCCCATTTGCGTTTCCGCCTTGCGCAGCCACTATCGGGTGCTTCGACGGTGTGCATCGAGGACATCGATACTTGATAGAGCAAGTGCACCGCGAGGCCCAAGCCAGAGGATTGCAGAGCACGCTGGTTACTTTCCCTGTCCATCCCCGGCAGGTCATGCAAAGCGGTTATTGTCCGCAATGGCTCACTTGCCTTCCTCAGAAAAAAGATTTGTTACAGCAAGAGGATGCCGATTATTGCATCCTTTTGCCGTTTACGCACGAATTGTCACTGCTTTCAGCACGCCGGTTTATGGAACTGCTGCACGTCCGTTTCAACGTACAGGCACTGGTTATCGGTTACGACCACCGCTTCGGGCACAACCGGAGCGAAGGCTTCGAGGACTATTGCTGCTATGGGAAAGAGTTGGGTATGGAGGTAATCCATGCCCAAGCGTTGGAAGAAGACGGTCTGTCCATCAGCTCCAGCCTCATCCGCAACCTATTGAAAGAAGGCGATGTGGCGCGTGCCAACCGCTATTTGGGCTATCGTTATTACCTGGACGGGCAGGTGGTAAGCGGCTATCAGGTGGGGCGCAAACTGGGCTTCCCTACCGCCAACCTCCAACCGTCCTGCCCCGACAAGCTGGTACCGAAAGAAGGAGTCTATGCCGTTTACGCGTATGTGGAGGGGAAACGCTACGCCGGCATGCTGAACATCGGCAGCCGCCCCACGATAGGCAACGGCACCGAGCGGAGTATCGAGGTGCACCTCATCGGCTTCGAAGGCAACCTGTACCAGCACGCTCTTCGGGTAGAGTTCATGCAATACATCCGTGAGGAACAGAAGTTCGAGGGCATCGAGGCGCTGATTGCCCAGTTGCAACAAGACAAAGCAACGATTATCCGGCTGTTGGGTTGAAAGTTTGAAACGCAGTTTAGCGCAGATTTACGCGGATAAAATAATAATCCGCGTAAATTTGCGCTAATTCGCGTTTCAACAAAACCTATTATTCCAGCTCCTTGATGCTGATTGCCACACCGCCGCTGGGCGCGAGGCGTTGCTTCAGCACGGTCTTGCTGGAGACTTTCTTGGTGGAGATGACGTAGTCTTGCGGGTTGGTGCGCCAGTCCGCTTTCTTGCCGTCGGCATAGATGGTGGCTTCGTATTTCTTGCCTTCGGGCAGGAAGCTGAGGTCGATGACGGCTTCGCGCGCATTCTCGTCAGTGATGCCGCCGATGTACCATTCGTTCTTGCCTTTCGCCTTGCGGGCTATGGTGATGTAGTCGCCCGGTTCGGCTTCCAGGATGTAGGTATTGTCCCAGTCTACCGCCACGTCTTTGATGAACTGGAAGGCATCAAGGTGCTTCTCGTAGCTTTGGTAGAGGTCGGCTGCCATCTGGAGCGGGCTGTACATCGTGACGTAGAGGGCAAGTTGTTTTACCAGTGTGGTGCTCAGCTTCGCCTGGTTCGAGCCGTATTGCGAGAGGTCTCCCTCGAAGATACCCGGCGTGTAGTCCATCGGGCCGCCCATCAGGCGGGTAAAGGGCAGGATGGTGGTGTGGTCGGGGCGGTTTCCTTTGAAGGATTCGAACTCGGTGCCGCGTGCCGACTCTTGCGCAATCCAGTTGGGATATGTACGGCATAAACCTGTGGGGCGGACGGCTTCGTGCGAGTTGACCATAATCTTATATTGTGCAGCCGTTTCCGCCACGCGGAGATAATGGTTCACCATCCATTGTCCGTCGTGGTGCTCGCTGCGCGGGATGATGCCACCTACGTAGCCCGTCTTTACGGCATCGTATCCGTATTTGTTCATAAAGCGGAAGGCGTCGTGCATCTGGCGTTCGTAGTCGGCTACCGATGAGGTGGTTTCGTGGTGCATGATGATTTTCACGCCTTTCTCCTGTGCGTAGCGTTGCAGTTCAGCCACGTCGAAGTCGGGGTAGGGTTTGTCGAAATCGTAAATGAATTCCTTGCTGTAAGCATAGTTGTCTTCCCAGCCTTCGTTCCAGCCTTCCACCAATACGGCGTCAAACCCGTGTTTCGCTGCAAAGTCGATGTATTCCTTCACGTGTGCCGTGTTGGCTCCGTGGTGTCCGTTGGGTTTCAGCTTCGTATAATCGGTCTTGCCGATAACGATGTCCTGCGTGTCGGTATATGCCCACGTGGAGCCTTGCCCCGTGAAGTATTCCCACCATACGCCGACATACTTCGTAGGATGAATCCACGAGGTATCCGCCAGCTTGCAAGGTTCGTTCAGGTTCAAGATGAGGCTGGAAGCCAAGATGTCGCGGGCATCGTCGCTTACTACGATGGTACGCCACGGCGTAACGCTTCCGGTCTGCACGTAGGCTTTCGTGCCATTGCGGTCGGGCGTAAGGTGCGTGCTGAGTACGAAGCCTTTGTCGTCCAGATTCAGCTGCATGGCAGGATAGTTCACCAGTGCGGCTTCATGGATGTTGATGTATAAGCCGTCGTCCGATTTCAGCATCAACGGCGATTGTACGGCAAGGTTCGGGGTAGCCGAACGGATGGCGAGCGGCTCCTGGCGCACGCTGTCAATCAGGCTTGCCACTTCCGAGAGTTTCGAAGTCGTAGTGGGATATTCGTTCGTATCATAGTCGCCCGGAAGCCAGAACGCCTTATGGTCGCCGGTCAGACGGAATTCGGTCTCTTCTTCGTTCACCGTAAAGTGGCGCAGTTCTTTCTGCACCGGGAACTCATAGCGGAATCCCAGTCCGTCATTGGACAGACGGAAGCGGAGGTTCAGCAGCCAGCCCGTTCCATTTTGCTTCATGGCGATGAACAATTCGTTATGGTGGTCGCGGATTTCACTGTATTGTCCCCATACGGGCTTCCAGGTAGTGTTGCTTTCCGAAGTTTGTGTGTCGGTCACCGTAAAGTTGCGGTCGAATTGATAATCGGGACGCACGCTGAATCCCAACTTGCTCTCCTTGATGACGTCTTTTCCTTTGTATTGCAAGGAATAGACCGGTGTGCCTTCAGCCGAAAGGCGGAACTGCAGGGTCAGGTTTCCGTCCGGCGATTTCAGTGTCTGTGCAAACATTGTTCCTGCCCAGACAAGCAGGAACAGGCAAATCATGCTTAGTCGTTTCATAGAATGGTATGTTTTTTAGGTAAAGATTACTCCTTATTATATAATGGTTCACCACAGAGGGCACAGAATACCATAGAGAGATACGTTTAAATTAAAAGACTCTGTATGCCTCTGTGGTGAGATGTCTTTATATAAAAAACAACTGAAAACCTTAATACACTTAGGCGCGAAAGAAGAAAAACCAATCCCTTTTATCCTTCTCACAAGCCTTTATAACCGCATTTCATTAAAAAATTATCGTTTTTCGATAAATTTTTCTCGAAAATCTTTGGTAGTATAAAAATAATACGTACATTTGCATATCGATAAACGATAAATAATTATCGAATAGAGAATAAAACAAGATTAATAAAAACATTAAAGACATACGATTATGAAAAAGACATTTGTTACCAAAGCTATCGCCGCTATCTTCGCAACCGCTATGATGAGTTTTACAACCGCTACCGAAGCCAGTGCACAGAACACTTTTGTTTACGGACAAGACGGAAACACAATGACCGTTTCTACGCTGAATGCCGATGGCATCTCGATTACGCCGAAGCTGAAATACGAATACCAATACGATGCCAACGGGAACCTGGCGGAAAAGAAAGCCTATCGCTGGAATGCCGATAACCGTTCGTGGCAACCCGCTTACCTGCTGAATTACCTTCCTGGCGACGGTATCTACCTGATTGACTATGCTGAATACGATAAGGCTTCGGGCGCGTTTACGCAAAACATCCAGACCAGCATCTATTACCAGCAAGCCGAAAGTGATTTACTGTTGACCGACATTCAGAGATAATCCACTTGATTCATTCACCTATATAAAATAAGGAGATACAACTATGGGACGCGTTATTAAACTTTTCATCTATTACCTGCTTTATACGTTCGCATTCACCGGCATCTTTTCCGGAGGCTATATGATAGCCAACCACACGTTGGAGTTTCCCCAATCCGATGCTACGGTTTTCCAGCTCACCATGTGGGCGCAAGTGCTCTCCACTTTGGCGGTAGGTGTTCACCTGCTGGTCTGGAAATATGTAAAGCGTGACCAGTTATCCCTAAGCTTCCCCAATGCCGGCAAGGTGATGCTTGCTTCTATTATCCTCATCGTGGGGATGGGATGCTGGACGAACTACCTGACCGAACTCACCGGATTGCCCGATACAATGGAAGAGATTTTCACCAAGGCAATGTACAACCCGTTGGGCGTTATCTCCATCGTCGTAATGGCTCCCATTGTGGAAGAACTTTTGTTCCGCGGAGGAATGCAAGGCCACTTGTTACGCAAATGGAAGAATCCCGCCTGGGCGATTCTGGTGTCTGCCCTTATCTTCGGTATCGTACATGGCAATCCCGTGCAAATGTTTTTCGCTTCCATCCTGGGATTGGTACTGGGCTGGGTATATTACCGCACCGGAAGCCTGTTGCCCTGTATACTGATGCACTTTATCAATAACGGCACCTCGGTATTGCTCTTCCACCTTTCGGGAGGGGAAGACGAAACCATGACCGAATCCTTGGGCACGACCGGTGCCATTTGCCTTGCCCTCGTGGGTGTAGCATTGACCGTATGGAGCATCTGGTACATCAAGACCCGCCTGATTCCGAATCAGATAGCATGGAAAGAAACGCCCGCTCCGGCAGAAGAAGTGATTGCATCAGAGAATAAAGAACAAGCCTAATTCATCACGCTTATGAAAACCGTACGCATTTTAGGAATTATCGTGATACTGGCACTGATAGGAGGTGCTCTTAAAGATGCCATTCCCGGATTTATAGACGGGTGGAATGATGCCGAAACCGATTCCCAACTGGTTCTGCCTGCCGACTTTAATTCGGTGTCTTTATCGGTAGAAGGATATAAAGACGGGGTTCCCGATAGCCTGTTCAACCGGGCTATGCAAGCCAATGTGCCCTGCGAAGTGAATGGGGTGAACACCTACGTGAAGCATAATTCATGGGTGCATGCCATGGGCTTTGTGATTCTACCTGTTATATTGCTCGTCTTTTATGGAGTTTATTGTCTGATACGCTTGTTGGTATCGGTAAGCCGGGGAGAAATATTGATTCGGAAGAACATACGCCGCCTGCGTTTCTTCATTTATCCGATAATGGCATTCTCTGCCTTGTACGAACTTCAGAACTATATCCTTTATCGGATTGCCACCAGCGAGCTGGTATCTTCCGGGTATGTGTTCGATGAGTTCCATTTGAAATATTCGTGGACTTTCATGTTGGTGATTGCCCTCTTGACCGAGATTTTCGCCCAAGCGGTACGCATCAAAGAAGAGAACGATTTAACCATATAAATAAACACTTCCGTTCGGCCTGTTTGCTTGCCTTGAAAAGTAATATATACTTCATCGCCAGTTTCAGTACTACTGAAACTCCCATAGAAGATATATTCAATGGCAAACGCAGATATATTCGTTTGCGGAGGCATGTAAATGGGTTCTAACGGGAATTTGAACAGCATTAAATAGTATATCTTATGAAATACATCAGCCTTTTAGGAATCATCACCATTATCGCCCTTTGCGCGGAGTTCGTTTTACAGATGTCTGGCGGAGATGCAATAGAAAGCTTTAATGCCGGACGTGAAACCGGAGCACAACAAGCGGAAAGCGGTGCAAGTTATGTCCATTCTTTCCTTCTTCCTGTAAAAGCCAAAGTCATTCCCGAAGGAATGGAGGGTGAAGCCACCTTGCAACTTGCGGATGGGACAAAGACCGTGCCCTATAGTATTGCCGAAGTAAAATGCGAGGTGCGCCCCAGCTGGTTCATTGCGATAGCCCTTACCTTCGGCTCTTTCTTTGTTGCCCTTATCGGCATCTATTCCATTTATTGCCTGATCCGCTTGTTGATACGTGTGGCGAAACGTGATATTTTTTCCCGTCGCAACGTATACTGGATACGTTGGTTCGCCTACGTCAATGCCGGAATTTACCTGGGATTGATGCTCTTCGAATGGTTATTGGAGCGCGATGCGGTAAGCCAGCTCCGCATTCCGGGCTATCAGGTCATCGGCATCGAACATACCGTTTACGATTTCAGTTCCTTCTTTGTCATCGTCTTGCTGGCGGAGGTCTATGCCGTAGCGGTAAAGATTAAGGAAGAACAGGATTTAACCATCTAAATTACACATTGCAAATTATTACGCCTTATGAAAAAAAGACTAAACCTCATCTGCTTGGGAATTGTGCTCGCCGTTCTTGTTTCCATGTCCTTCTTGTTCAGCACATTCTATTACGGTTTCAAGGCAGGGATTGATGCTTACGAACAAGGAGCGGCGGGAGTGGAAAAGCTTGACGTGACTTACAAGATGATTGGCACGATGCCGACCGATGTCATCACCAACGAAACCGCTACGGCTATCAATGAGAAAGACGGTTCCACCGTATCTATTCTTCCCTTTATCAGCATGATAGGAGTTCCGAACGAGAAAGTGGATGCTACCGACTCCATATTCCTTTCATTGCTGGACTGGATGGTGATAATATGTTGCATTTATGCCATAGTCCAATTCGTCAAAATGATTCGGAACATCCACCGCAACATCATTTTCGATTGGGCGAATGTGAAACGCCTGCGCCGGCTGGGCCTCTCGCTTATCCTCTGCTTCTGTTGCTCGTTGGTGACGTTCGCCATCAACAATCATTTAGTCTCTCAAGTGATAAGCTTGAAGGATTGTGACTTTTCCATTGCTTTCCAGTTTTCAGACCCGACATTGCTCATCGGCTTCACCTTCCTGCTGTTCGCCGAGATTTTTGCAATCGGGTTAAGGCTGAAAGAAGAGAATGATTTAACCATCTAAAAAACGGACCGCTTATGAAAACAAAACCCGATAAACAATTGGTGCAATATTGCGAAGCGCTGATGGTGCTTTCTGTCTTTAGCGCAACATGCTTTGGCGTATCGAACATTTTCCCAATCTGCTACGAGTTGGGCAAAGACGCAAGTGAAACATTCATCTGGTTTGCCTTGGTGCAAGGCATAAAGGCATACGCGATGTTCTTCATCGCCGTTCTGACCTACTTTCTGGCACGCAACGTGCGGAACGGATTGGTCTTTACTTCAGCCAACCAGCGCATTCTGCTTGCCATTGGCGGCTCAACCGTTATTTCCGGCGCGCTTATCAATGTCCTTATCAATTGTTCACCTCTTGAGATGCCGACCGATACCAGCCTGTTGCTCATCATCATCGGATTGTTCATCGTCCTTGTCTCGCTGATGTTCAAGATAGGCATCCGCATGCAGGAAGAACAGGACCTCACCATTTAAACCCATTATGCCTATGAAACCGAAAAGCAACTATACCCGAGTAATGGCAGGATTCTACATCTTCCTGTGCCTTATCGCCTCGATGATTGTAGGCGAACTCATCTATTTTTTAGTGATAGTCCCAT
>ULRH01047661.1_pt1 | contig 28280 bp, 17 predicted proteins | sample 1955271 | NCBI WGS metagenome assembly ULRH01 (sample SAMEA4835677, study PRJEB28245) | human gut metagenome | biome: gut microbiome; material: fecal sample | place: Denmark | collected 2008 | reverse complement strand
AAATACGATGGTAATAATGATAGTGATGGTGCGGAATAACAAAGTGCTCACCTCCAGACATAAAAAGACCCTGAGTCTTTCGACTCAGAGGCTTTGAATCATGATTATTATATCTGGGTGAAAAATGGAAATTTGAGAAAGCTAAAGAGAGGGATTTATCATAAAAAATTATAATGCAGGACGAATTTGCGCTAAAAGAAGTTGGTCCGCCGGAAGCCACGGAACAGAATCAAGCTCCTCTTTAGTCAGCCAGCGTGCAGCCTCGGCTTCTTTCAGCACCAGTTCGCCGGAAACCACCTCGCACCAGAAACAGTCCATGGAAAGATGGAAGGTCGGATAATCGTATTCAATGGTACCAATCAAATCGCCTACCGCGATCTCGGTATCCAGTTCTTCCCGGATCTCTCGTTTCAGTGCCTGCTGCGGGGTTTCACCCGGCTCGATTTTGCCGCCCGGGAACTCCCATCCGCCCTTGTACTCGCCGTAGCCGCGGGCAGTGGCATAAATTTTATGTTTCGTCTGAATATCGTCGCAGATCACGGCTGCAACAACGCGAATCATTTTCATGAAAATCTCCTGAATTATTTTTCATAATAGAGCGGACAACCCAGTTTTCTCAATTTGGATTCGATTGCTCCTGTAGAACGTTTTAGAATCAAAGAAATTCGTTTGACGCTGTTTCCCTGCTGGTGGAGCCGCAATAATTCACGTTCTTCTTTTTGCGACCATGCTGTTCCAGCGCGAGAATAACGCTCTGCCTTTTTGTTTCGAGGAAGAGACTTCAGATATTCAGCGGTAGATTCAATGGAGCAATGTTCCAATACGATTTTTAATGCTTCTTGAATTTCTTCCTGAGCACAACTATCATTTTCAGACAGAATCCAACCGGTTAAAGGATTAATACCTTTTGCAAGAGTTTCAATTATGGTGCGAGCCAGCATATCGTCCATAGTATGTTACCCCACGATCAATTTGTTGGTCTTTTTGAGGAACTTTGCAGGGATTGGGCGGTCCAGCTTCCATGTGATATTCATGGGACGGGAGCCCTCATGCTTCACATAGTTCACCGTGCCCAGATAGGTATACGCTCCTGCACCGCCAAAACGGGCATCTGCCTTGAACTCGCGCACGAACAGCAGCACCCGGCTTCCCTTTTCCCGGTGATGGATGTACCGCTGCCCGGTGGCAGAGTTTTCGGCGGTGGTGCTCTGGCTCTGCCAGTGGAAAAGGCTTTCGTTGATGGAATAATCCTTGTACATGGTGGTGGGAGAGTAATCCTTGTCTGCCTTGTTCAGGGTCACAAAGAATACGTCCAGCTGCTTTTCCGGTAGCCACTTCACGCCTTCACGGACAGTAGCAGGCTTCAAAAAGTCCAGCGCCACCAGCAGCTGGTCGCGGGTATAGGTGCAGTGCAGGTCCAGCGGACAATCAAAGCCCACATCCACCGGCTCGTCAATAAAATCAATGCGGTCATATTGATACTGCAAAAGTGCCTGCAGTTCCCCCAGCAAAACGGGACTATCCGAGAGAGCATACAGGTTATCGAGAACTTCTTCATCCTCCCAGCTTTCTGCAGTTTTGCCCCAGAGGGTCACATAGAACATTTGCAGCATCCGCTGCTCTACCGGCGGCAGGGCTGCAAAGTCGGTGTTATCCAATTTCGGCAGAAGCCCCAGCAAAAAACGAATCCACCTGCGGGAATCGATGACCGCAAAGCGTGCAAAGGCTTTGGTCATAGTTTCTTCCAAAGGTTCTGCAAAATCGGATGCCGCCCCTGCACGGACGCACAGCCTGCTGAAGCAGATCTTTTTGCTGTAAATCGCACGCGGGTCAAGATGGTAGTAGTCGAGGAAGTTCCCCAGTGTCAGGGGCAGACCGGTATCCTCAGTGAAGGCAGCCGCCCGCGCCACAAGCCCGGAGGTGCGGTCATAGGAGGCGCTGATATTATCCAGCACATATTTTGCCGCGATCTTTTCCAGCTGGATATAACAGCCCTTGGGCGCAGAGACAAAACCCTCTTTAATCTCTCGGCTGACGCTGCGGGTAGTGTTGGAGAGCAGTGCTGCGAATTTCTCCTCAAAATTATACTTTTTGTTGGCCTGCCCGATGAAATCCAAAACGGTCAGGCAATCCTTGTTTTCTGCCAGACGTAAGCCACGCCCCAACTGCTGCAAAAACACGGTCAGCGACTCGGTAGGACGCAGGAACAGCACCGTGTTCACCTCGGGGATATCCACACCCTCGTTGTAAATGTCCACCACAAAGAGGAATCGGAGCTCCCCGGAAACCAGCCGCTGCTTGGCGGCGTTGCGCTCCTCGTCAGGAGAGTCGCCGGTCAGTGCCATAGACGGGATGCCGTGGGTATTAAAGTAGCGCGCCATAAATTGGGCATGAGCGATGGAAACGCAGAAGCCCAGACCCTTTACCTCGTCGATATCGGTGACATATTTCAGGATGGAGTTCACCACAAGGTCAGCGCGGCGCTCCGCCACCATGCCGCTGAGGGTGTACAGGTTGGACAATTCGTTTTTATCGTAGCCGCCGGTACGCCATTTCAGGCTGCTCAGATCTGCGGTGTCGGTGACGCCGAAATATTGGAAGGGACAAAGTAGTTTCCGGTCAATGGCCTCCGGCAGACGGATCTCGGCGGCAATGCGCCCGCCGAAATAGTCCAGAACGCTTTTGCCGTCCATACGTTCCGGGGTGGCGGTCAGTCCAAGCAGGATCTTCGGCTGGTAATATTCCAACAGCTTCTGATAGGTGGGTGCAGCCGCATGATGGAACTCGTCTACAACGATGTAATCGTAAAAATCTGCTGCCGTTTTGGCGGCAAGCTCCTGAGAATTGAAGGTCTGGATGGAAACAAACAGATGGTCGATGCTGTCGGCTCTGTGACTGCCCACATATAGTTCACCGAAATTGGCATCCTTCAGTACCGCCCGGAAGGTGTACAGGCTCTGCTTCAGGATCTCCTCCCGGTGTGCCACAAACAGTAGACGGCAGGGCTGCCCCGGATGCTGCCTGCAGAAGCGCTTGTAATCCAGTGCAGAGATCACAGTTTTGCCGGTGCCGGTGGCAGCGACCACCAAGTTGCGATTATACCCCCGAACGGTGCGCTCGGCATCCAGTCGGTCCAGGATTTCCTGTTGGTAGGAATAGGGCAGGATATCCAGGGTATAGATCCCGCTGTGGTCGGCCTCGCTGTATTTTTCGGCTTTCAGAGCACGGGCCAGCCGCTCCCGCTGCCCTTCATCATAGTACTCGAACTCATTGGAGTTCCAATAGCTTTCAAAGGTGGCTGCGATCTTTTCAATGGTCTCCGGCAGGTCCTTTCGGGTCACCTTGACGTTCCATTCCAGACCGCTGGAAATTGCCGCATTGGACAGGTTGGAGGAGCCTACATACGCCGTAGTAAAACCGGTGTCCCGGTAAAACACATAGGTCTTTGCGTGGAGCCGGGTACGCTTGGTGTCGTAGCTCACCTTGATCTTCGTATTGGGCAGTGCGTGCAGCTCCTCGATGGCTTTCACGTCCGTAGCGCCCATATAAGAGGTGGTGATGATGCGCAACTCACCGCCGCTTTGCGCAAACTGCCGCAGCTCGTCCATGATGAGGCGTAAGCCGCTCCACTTGATAAAGGAGACCAGCATATCAATACGGTCGGCGGAAACGATCTCCTTTTTCAGCTCCGTGTACATCTGCGGCTCATGGATAGCGCCGGTAAACAGGGAACTTTGCGCGATAGAGGTCTCCGGGCGGTCAAGGTCTTTTGCGCTTTTTCCCGTAGCAAGGCGCGGGTCGTTCTGCTGCAAAAGCGCAAGAAGCTGCTCTGCCCGTTGGTCAACACCGAGCGCGGCAAAGTCAGCTTCCTGTGTGGTGTTCTGGATGGTGGTCACGATCTGGTTTGCCAGCTGGATCTGCGCTTCGATGCCGCCGCCGTTGTCCTGTACATTCTCAAGGCCCTTCTGCACCACGTCGGTCAGATACTGCGCCAGCACCTTGGCAGCCTCTGCAGTGTCGATAGGCGCAGTGGACTTGCGGGCTTCCGGGATCTCTGCAAGCTCGCGGTTCAGTGCGTTATTGATGACCTGTTCGTACAGTCCGGGGTAGAGCATAGGTGCACTTCCTTACCGTTTTCTTTTATTATAGCGCCCGTTAGAAGAATATTCAATGATCGAGGGTATGAGATATGCTTTGCGATTCTCTACCACTTAGATCAGGGTGACGACTCGCATGATGTCAGCCTTGCGCAGTTTGCCACAACAATGCATCCTTTCAGTCGGTATTCAGCCAATTTTAGCTCTAGTTAAACATGAACATTATCGGGAAGAAAACAACAGCATTTATATTTCGAACAATAGGAGCGGAACCTTGAAAAGAGACTCCACGCTTATTGTTGAACGAGTGGGAAAGGTGTATTTGACATAAAAAACCATTCCGAGATTTGTAAGACCTTTGCATTGATTTCGTTCGTTTGTTGGAGTAAAATAAAAATGGTTTGTTATAGACCGCCACCATCCGTGAATGAACGATGTTGAGGGTTACTATGGAATACGTATCAATTAAACAAATCTCTGAAAAATGGGGCATTTGTGCAAGACGAGTGCAGACCTTGTGTACAGAAGGCCGCATCGAAGGAGCACAGCGTGTTGGGCACCAGTGGATCATTCCTGCAGATGCTCCAAAACCAAAAGATGCTAGAGTAAAGAGTGGAAAATACATTAAATCGAAGAATGAAAATGGAGAAGATATAGATGAACAGAAAACCATATAGTGCAGGAGCCGTGAAATTTTCATTCTGGTTTATTGAGTTTCGGAAAACGGTCCAGTTGCTGGCAGAGGGCAAGAGCTTTTCGGAAATAAAACTGCTAAACGAGCAAGAGAATATTTACAGCGCATCCACAAAGGCACGGGCACAGATGATCTACTCTACCGTTACGGCGCGCATAAAGATGCTGCACCCCAGCTTTTACCCGGTTTTCCTGAGCAGCGATATTGCAACGCAGAAGATGTTTGCGCTGGTAGCAGCACTTGCACACGATACGCTTTTCTTTGACTTTGTGTACGAAGTTGTGCGGGAAAAGATGATCCTTGGAGTGGACGAACTGACTGATGCGGACATTCGGGTGTTCTTCAAGGACAAGCAGGCGCAAAGCGAGAAAGTAGCAGCCTTTCAGGACTACACGCTGCATCGGCTGGGAGCGGCATACAAAACGCAGCTCTACGAGGCAGGAATGCTGGACGGAAACAAGGGCAGCTCACGCAAGATCCTGCGCCCGATTTTGGACATTGCGCTGGAACGCTGGCTGCAAGACAATGGATATGCCATTATGGTCAATGCGCTTACGGGGGTAAGATAAGATGGAAACTGTGAATGGATGCCTGAGCGACCGGCTGGATGAGATGGAAGCGGCAATCCGGAAAACGTCCTTCCGCAAGGGAACCGGCAGAGCCAACGAGGTGAACTACTGGGTTTTCGACTATCCACCGGAAAAAGAGCTGGAAGTTCGTGCTCGAATCGAGTATATGAAAGGCAAAAATGCCCGTGGCGATGATGACTTTGATCTGGTGGTATTTGATCTCTACGATGTCATCATTGGTTTTCTGGAGAAGAAGCGCTTTTTGGAAAAGTGCTATGACTTTGAAAAGAAAAACGGGATGGAGCGGATCACCAAAGCGGTTACCAACGCCATGAAGATCAATGACAACGACAGCCTCATCGTGCAGTATATCAAGGAACATACGCCGGAGAACGCCATCGTGTTTTTGACGGGTATTGGAAAGTGCTATCCGATTTTGCGGTCCCATAAGGTTCTGAACAACCTGCATCAGGCATTTGTCCGCTGCCCGGTCGTAATGTTCTTTCCGGGCACCTACAACGAACAGGAACTGATCTTGTTCAACGAGATCAAGGACGATAACTATTACCGGGCATTCCGGCTGGTGAAATAAAGGGAGGATACAGTAGCTATGCAGATCAAGGAGATGTTCCGTAAGGAGATCGACCGTGAACTTCAGGGTGTTATCGTAGTCGGTCAGGGCGCAGAGACCAATGTTGCACAGGAACTGGAAGAGTATGTGGTGACTCGTGAACTGCAGCGGCACTTTGCGGATTTTTTTGCGGCTTATAAAAAAGGTATTCTGGGCACCACACCGAAAATGGGTGTATGGATCTCCGGCTTCTTTGGAAGCGGTAAATCTCACTTTCTGAAGATCCTGTCCTATCTGCTGGAAAACAAGCAGGTGGGCGACAAGCACGCACTGGATTTCTTCATCGACGATAAAAAGATCACGAACCAGATGGTTCTGGCAGATATGAAGTTGGCAGCAGACACGCCAACGGATGTGATCCTGTTCAATATCGACTCCAAAAGCGAATCCAACAGCAAGGAGAACAAGGATGCCATCGTGAACGTGTTCCTGAAGGTGTTCAATGAGATGCAGGGCTTCTGCGGCTCCATGCCCTACCTTGCGGACCTGGAACGCCACCTTGCTGAGGCGAACCAGCTTGCTGCGTTCAAGGAAAAATTTGAGGATGCCTATGGCGATGCGTGGGAGGATTCCCGGCAGGACTTTGATTTTATTCAGGACACCGTTGTGGAGGTTCTGGTGGAAATGGGCTTTATGAGTGAGCCCGCCGCCCGCAACTGGTGCGAAAAGGCAACGGAGCCCTACCAGATCAGCATCGAAGACTTTGCCAAGCGTGTGAAAGCTTATCTGGATAAGAAGGGCAGCAACCACCATGTTGTCTTTCTGGTGGATGAGATCGGTCAGTATATCGGCGATGACTCCAAGCTGATGCTGAACCTCCAGACTGTAACCGAGGAACTGGGCAAGGAATGTCAGGGCAAGGCGTGGGTCATTGTGACCTCTCAGCAGGATATCGACTCCATCACCAAGGTGAAGGGCAACGATTTCTCCAAGATTCAGGGCCGCTTTGATACCCGTCTGTCTCTGTCTTCCGCAAACGTGGATGCCGTTATCAAAAAACGTATTCTGGAAAAGACCGACACCGCAGCCCAGAGCCTGCGGCTGATCTACGACCAGAAGGGCACCATCATCAAGAACCTCATTGTTTTCAACGACGGTGTGGAGAAAAAGCTGTATGCCAATGCGGAGGATTTTGCAGAGGTGTACCCCTTTGTGCCCTATCAGTTCAACCTTCTGGCAAGTGTGCTGACCAGCATCCGTACCCACGGTGCATCCGGTAAGCATCTGTCCGAGGGTGAGCGCTCTATGCTGGCACTGTTCAAAGAGTCTGCTATGCAGCTGATGAACGAAGAAACCGGTGCCATCGTGCCGTTCCATAAATTCTACGATGCACTGGAAAACTTCCTTGACCACAGCCACAGCAGCGTGATCATTCGTGCCTATGATAACAGCTACATCAACCCGGAAAAGAAGGAAAAGGACGTCTTTGCCATCAACGTGCTGAAGACCCTGTTCCTGATCAAATATGTGGTAGAGATCGAGGCAAATGTGGACAACATCACCAGCCTGATGATCTCCAACATCGACGATGACCGCCTTGCCCTGAAAGCAGAGGTGGAGGAAGCCCTGAAGGTGCTGATGCGCCAGATGCTGATCCAGAAAAACGGCAGCGTCTATGTGTTCCTGACCGACGAGGAGCAGGAAATCAACAATGAAATCGAAAAAGAAAACGTGGAGATGCCGGAAGTCCTTACTAAGATCGCAGAGATGATCTTTGAGGACATCTTCCCCAGCAAAAAGTACCAGTATCCGGCATTCGGCGGACGGTACACCTTCCCATTCAACCAGACGGTGGATGACCGCCCCTACAAGGCAAATCAAAGCTACGATATCGGGCTGCGTGTGCTGACCCCGTGGTATGAGGGTGGTGTGGAGGACTCTACCCTGCGGATGATCTCCGGGCAGGGCAAGGAAGTGCTGGTGGCACTGCCCAACGATGACTCCTTCCTGACCGAAATGCGCGCCTACCTGAAGATCGAGCGCTTCCTGCGTAAGAATACCTCGGTACAGCTTGCAAAGTACGAGGCCATCAAGGAAGCAAAGCGGGTGGAGATGCGGGAACGCAACAGCAACGCCAAGCTCTACCTGACCGAGGCACTGAAGGATGCTACCATCTATGTAAACGGTGATGTGCTGCGTACCTCCGGCAAGGAAGTGAACAGCCGCATCAACGAGGCAATCGGTCGTCTGGTGCAGACGGTCTACCATAAACTGTCCTACATTACCGCCCCCATGGGCGAGACCGACATCCGCAAGCTGTTCCGCAGCAGCAACCAGCTCTCCCTCACCTTGGAGGATAGCTCTGAGGCAAACGTCCATGCGTTGGACGATGTGCTGCAATTTATCGGCGGCAACTCCCGGATGCACATGAAGACCTCCATGAAAACCATCAAGGATCGGTTCATGAAAGCTCCCTACGGTTTTGTGGAGGACGATGTGCAGTGGCTGGTGGCACGGCTGTTCAAACGGGGCGACCTTGCTTTTACGGTGAACGGCGAAAGTGTGAACGCCAACAACCGCACCGAGGAAGAGCTTGTGGGCTACATCACCAAAAAGCAGTTTGTGGACAAGCTGCTGATGGAGGTCCGTGTCCGGGTGCCGGAGAAGCAGAAAAAGGCTGCCCGCACCATTATGAAGGAGCTGTTCAACGTGCTGCCCACGGCAGAGGACGAGGACACCATGATGAGTGAGTTCCGGCGCTACTGCGAGCGCACCATCACCTCCATCGACCGTCTGGAGCCCCAGTATCAGCTTTACGCCTACCCCGGCAGGCAGGTCCTTGCTGAGGGCAAAAAGCTGATGAGCAGCCTGCTGCAGATCAATGCTCCGCTGGAATTTTTCAAGGAAGTCAGCGACGGGCAGGACGAGCTGCTGGATTTTGGCGAGGACTTTGAGCCGGTGCAGAAATTCTTCAGCCCCAACAGCGAGCAGGAGCAGATCTTCCGCCGTGCACTGGATATGCTGGACATTTACGATGACAGCAAGACCTATATCGTGAACACCGCACTGGAGGATGTTGTCCGGCAGATGCGCAGCATCGTGGGCATGAAAACACCCTACCGTGAGATCCCCAAGCTGCCGGAGCTGCGGGAAAAGTTCATGTCCCTGTACAACGAGATTCTGGAAGAACAGTCCGCACCGGTGGTAAAGGCCATCAAGGACGACCGCAACCGTGTGCTGGAGGTGCTGAACGACAAGCCCTACAAGGACGCAAAGCACAGTGGCTACATGGAGCGGTTCGAGGAGCTGCTGGACGGTGCTGTGCACTGCAACAATGTGTCGGTGCTGCGCAGCTATCAGGATAAGTCCGATGCGCTGAAGATCCGTCTGCTGAACGAGATGGTAGACGAGGACAACCGCTTGGCACAGCAGGCACTTGCACAGGCAGAAGCAGAACAGAAGCGTCTTGCAGAGGAAGCCCGCAAGCGTGGCGAGACCGTCACCGTGCCGCAGCCGAAGGTCCAGCAGCCTGCCGTCAAGGTGCGTACTACCAAAAATCTCTCCATCAAAATGGTGGCGCGGGCAGCGTCCTGGCGACTGGAAAGCGCAGAGGATGTGGATAAATATCTGGATGCCCTGCGGCAGAGCCTGCTGAAGGAACTTGCCGATGATTCGATCGTGAATGTGGAACTGTAAAATAGAGAAGGGCTACCAAATGACGAAGATGAAATTTACAATCGGGACGGTTTCAAATTCACTCAATTTGGAAGAAGATTTGAGGCTGATAAAAAGCTCTATATTATATGCGGATGAAATTGAATTGATTGGAATGGTTGAGTACGCCTTGTACAAATACCTTCCAGCAAATGTTTTCGGAGCCAAGGACTTGGATAGTATGATTCCGGCACTGAAAATGTTTCTACAATCCGTCCAGCCTGAAGGCTGTGCATCCATAATGAAACAGTTGGAGGACGCAGAACAACAGCTTCGATTCTACGCACCAGCTCTAAAGAAGAAAAATCGGCGAAGTACACAGGAAATTTTAGCACAATACAAGATTAAAACACTTGAAAAACAGTTGCAAGAGCAGCTTGAGAGTGGCATGGATCAACTATTGACTACGCCGGAATCCCGCAAAATCAAAAATTTGATTGACCGAAATATTGTGTCAGTTTACGACTATGGATTCAAAGAATTTGATGTAAATGAACTGACTGGTGGGTACTTTGCAAATCTGATGAATGCAATGTACAATGGAACAGCATATCCACTTTTTGATAAACAGAGTAGTGGTGTAATTGATTCAGTCGTGCAAACCAAGTTGCTCGACATAGGTCGATTGGATGATAAAGTACTCCGTCATGCAGGAGTTGCCTCGGAAATTCTAATGACGCTGCCGACATTGGAATCTGCAACAGTAGATGAACTGATTGACCTGAAAAAAGAAAATCAAACTCCGCTTGCGAATTTTAGGAAAGCAATATACGGTTTTTCAAATCAAATCGAATCGTTGCCATGGGATAACAATTTTCAATACGATTGTCTACAACTTTATAACACAGAGGTTGTTCCACGAATTCAGGAAATCAATGAAGTTATGACGCAGACAAGCGTTCTTAAAAACCTCGGCAATAGAGTCCTTGCAGACGAGGAAATTCGAAAGAAAGCTGGCTATGCAGCGGCAGGACTAACAACTGCAATTACAACATCTACGAATCTTTTTAATGTCTTTGAAGTACTGAGAAATCTGATCTTGGTGGCTGGATTAGCAACGATATCGAAGGAGCTTGCAACAGGATTTCTGAAAATTGCCAATATGTACAACCAGTCTCGAATTGAAGTAAAAGAGAAAAAAGATGCTACTGGAAAAAATGTGATGTATTATTATTATCTTGCATCGAAACTCTAAAAAATGGAGATACAACCATGAACAAAACAGCCATTAAAAACTTTGCCATCTGGGCACGGAACAAGCTGATCGCAGATATCTGCTACCGTGCCGGACTGATGGGCATTACCGAAAAAGGGATTGCGGATGCACTGCCGCAGAGTACGCGGGAAGCTGAATTCTACGATTTTGGTGCAACGGAGCCGTATCTGGTGGCAGGCGAGGCCATCAAGCAGCGGCGGCAGCTTGTGAGCGCCATCCGGGAGAAGGAGGTGGATACCGATTACGCCACCGCCTACCAGTATATCATGGAGGAGGTTGCCTATACATGGTTCAACCGCCTGATCGCGGTGCGGTTCATGGAGGTCAACGACTATCTGCCCTCCCACCTGCGGGTGCTTAGCTCCGAGAGCGGCAAGGTGGAGCCGGATCTGGTCACCACCCCCTTTGATGCCGAGCTGCCCTTTACCGCCGAGGAAGAAGCCCAGATCATCCAGTGGAAGCAGGATAACAAGCTGGACGAGCTGTTCCGCTTTTTGTTCATCAAGCAGTGCAATGCGCTGAATGAGATCCTGCCCGGTCTGTTTGAAAAGACCACCGACTACACTGAAGTCCTGCTGAACCTTTCGGTGGTGGATCAGGAGGGCGTGGTGTACAAGCTGACCCACGATATCCCGGAAAAGGACTTCAACATCGAGCAGGGCGGTCAGGTGGAGATCATCGGCTGGCTGTATCAATACTACAACACCGAGCCCAAGGCGGCGGCATTTGCCAAAAACGGCAAGATCACCAAAGAGGAGATCCCGGCGGTGACCCAGTTGTTCACTCCGGACTGGATCGTCCGCTACATGGTGGAAAACAGCCTTGGCCGCCTGTGGGTGGAGGGTCACCCGGACAGCGACCTGCGGAAAAGCTGGAAGTATTATCTGGACGAAGCCCCGCAGGAGCCGGAGGTACAGGCAAAGCTGGCGACGATCCGCAAGGAGTACGCCGCCCTGAACCCGGAAGACCTGACCCTTATCGACCCCTGCATGGGTTCCGGGCATATTCTGGTCTATGCCTTTGACGTGCTGATGCAGATCTACGAAAGCGTGGGTTACAGCCAGCGGGATGCCGCCAAGAGCATTCTGGAACACAACCTCTACGGTCTGGACATTGACGACCGTGCCTATCAGCTTGCCTACTTTGCCGTAATGATGAGGGCACGGCAGTACAACCGCCGCATCCTCAACGGCGAAAACACCTGCCACGTCCACGCCATTCAGGAAAGCAACCCCATCAACCGGGCTCACCTCAAGTTTTTTGGGGCGGGCCTTTCGGACTTGGAAAAGAACACCGCCAAAATGCAGTTGGAGGGTCTGCTGGATATCCTGACCGATGCCAAGGAGTACGGCTCCATCCTCAATGTACCGGAGTATAACTGGGTATTGCTGCGCCGATTTGTAAGTGGCATTGACGATGAGGTGCAGATCTCGCTGGAAAGTGCCGGTGTGGAACACACCGCCGAGGAGTTGGCAAAGCTCATCGACCTTGGCGAAACTATGGCACGAAAGTATTGGGTCACGGTTACGAATCCGCCGTATGCTGGCATGAGTAAGATGAATGCCAAACTCAATAGTTTTGTGCAGGATAATTATGCAGACTATAAGAGTGATATGTTCTCGGCTTTTGTGGTCAAATGTTCTACCATGACGAGAACAAACGGATATTGCGCTTTCCTCACTCCGTATGTATGGATGTTCATTCAGAGTTATGAGAAAATGCGGAAATATCTGTATACGAATACAACGATTGAAACGCTGATTCAGTTTGAATACTCGGCTTTTGAAGAAGCAACTGTTCCAATTTGTACATTTGCATTCAGAAAAGGCTATATTGCGAAAAAAGGCTGTTATCTGCGACTGACAGATTTCCGTGGCGGTATGGAAGTTCAGCGTCAGAAAACACTGGAAGCAATCAACAATCATAATTGTGGTTACTATTTTGAGCAATACAGTGATAATTTTGCAAAGATTCCGGGAAGTCCGGTGGCGTATTGGGTGAGTGAAAAGGTTCGGGACGCTTTTGCGAACAACCCAATGATTGATGATGTCTTGGAAACCAGAAATGGTATGTCTACAACAAACAATAACCTCTTCTTGCGTTGCTGGTTTGAAATTTCACTATTAAAATGTGGCCTTGGCGATTTCACAAGACAGTCTGCAAAACAAAGTAAAAGAAAATGGTTCCGTTATAATAAAGGCGGAGAATTTCGCAGATGGTTTGGCAATAATGACTATGTGGTTAATTGGGAAAATGATGGTGAATATTTGAAAAGCTATGTTGCAGAAAGATATGGCAGCTATAGTAAAGAAATAAGAAGTGAAGATAGGTACTTTGATGAATCAATAACATGGAGTGGTGTGACATCTAGCCAAACAGGATTTCGGTATTCGCCACAGGGAGCAATCTTTGATTCTGGCGCAAATGGATTATTTGCTCAAAAAGCAGAAATAGTAAAGTATACATTGGGTTTTCTCAACACTAAACTTGTTGTGGATTTTGTGAAATGAGTGAATCCAACAATCAATACTGGCTCTGGAACGATTGGAAAGCTACCGCTTTGCATTAAAGATAGCGAGATTGAAAAGGTCAATTTAATTGTAGAAGAGTGTATTGAAAATTCACGTTCTGACTGGGACTCTTTTGAAACAAGTTGGGACTTTACCACCCACCCCCTTGTGAACATGAGCAAGGGCCTATGGGATGCTACCAGTACAGCTGCTGCTATGGACTACTTTTATGGCTACTTGCCGGAGGCAAGCTGCCCGCTGGAAATTTGCTATTTGCTGTGGCAGGGCCAGTGCAAGGAGCGCTTTGAAAAGCTGAAAGCCAACGAGGAAGAACTGAACCGCATTTTTATTGATATTTACGGTTTGCAGGATGAACTGACCCCGGAAGTGGAAGAGAAAGATGTGACCGTGCGCAAGGCAGATTTGCAGCGGGATATCAAGAGCCTGCTCAGCTATGCCGTGGGCTGTATGTTTGGCCGTTACTCGCTGGATGTGCCCGGGCTTGTGCTGGCTGGCCAGCCCTTTGAAGAGAAGTTTGTCCACGCCAGCAATGCTGTGACCGGAACTGGTGTTTTAGGTGCACCGGGTCTGCTGCGTGCGCCGGGCGCACTGTACCTCCGCACCGAGGATGGCGTAAAACAGTGCACCTTTGCCCCGGATGTGGATAACGTGATCCCCATTACGGATGAGGAGTATCTGGAGGACGACATCATTGCACGCCTGTGCGACTGGCTGAAGGTGGTATACGGTGCAGATACGCTGGAAGCAAACCTCGATTACATTGCCAAGGCGCTGGGCAATAAGGGCACCACCAGCCGGGAGGTCATCCGCAACTACTTTGTGAACGACTTTTTCAAGGATCACTGCCAGACCTACTCGGTCACCGGCTCCGGCAAGCGGCCCATCTACTGGCTGTTCGACAGCGGCAAGCAGAACGGCTTTAAGGCACTGGTCTACCTCCACCGCTACACCCCGGATACCATCGGCACCCTGCGTGTGGACTATCTGCACAAGATGCAGCGTGTGTATGAATCCGAAATCAACCGGATGCAGGACATGATGGACCACACCACCAACGCCCGGGAAGCCGCTGCCGCCTCCAAGCGCAAGGACAAGCTGACCAAGCAGTTGAAGGAGTGCCGGGACTACGACGAAAAGATCAGCCATCTGGCACTTTCTCGTATTGCGCTGGACCTCGACGACGGCGTAAAGGTGAACTACCGCAAGCTCCAGACCGCCGCCGATGGCAAGTTCTACGAGGTGCTGGCGGATAGCAAGAACATCATGGTTAAAGAGAAAAAATAATTTGCTGGGAGAGGAGTATTTATGTGTCGATATAATGTTGATGCAACAGATGCACAGATTTTGTTAGGATACTCTGATTTATTTCCGGGAACAGCTCCAGAATTAATACCGGAAATACAAAAGTTAAATATGCACAAAGCGATTTCTATTATCTCAGAATTGATAACTCTAAGGCATGGCAAAATGAAGCCAATAAATGTATGTGGATATTCCATACAGCTTCCTTATGAAGCGTTCCTAAAAAAGATAATTCTATGTCTTGGCGATGCATCTTGTAAAGATTTGAGTACAAACCCGATTTTTAGGAAAAATCAGCACGTTATTTCGATTCAAATGCTTTTGATACTTCTAAAAAAGATTATAGCTTATGGAAACTATGAAACATTGAATCAGGTTGATTACAAGATCACCGATGCTGATTACGCAAAAATAATACAATTGCAACTTATTGTGGTTGATGAAGTTTGCCAAAATGAAGAGCATAGTTTTGACAGAGGTCATTTTATCTTTTCAACATATCATTTAAATCATCATCTGCCAGATTCTGGAAGATTTCTCCGAATGTATTATATGCTAGAAATCTTAAATAAAGATGCAGATAATTTTCCAGAAGATATAAGGGGCGAATACCGAAACTATTATGACGATTTTTCAACTAAATATGGAATAACGACAACACAATATACTTCGATACTGTTTTGCGAACTTCAACCGTATTATCTGGAAGAAAAACCCATCACTCATATGAGTGCGTGGCGAACAGTTGCTGATACTTATAAAAAAGCAGAAAATAGAGAAATATTTTCAAAAGCATTAGAACTGTTGTCAGCTAAACCCGAAGAACTACGTGATTGGGCAATTGAATCACAAGATCGTCAATGGGATTTTTCAAAATTTTTGGAAGCTCCATTTCTTCAAGATAATGAAGGACGATATATTTCGATTAGTGATTATACTCTCTCAAACGCATTTTTTGAAAAACTTTTTTGGCTAATTAGAGACTGCTATCCAGAAAATGATAGTAGAGCAATGGCTTTTTATGGGCGGTTGTTCGAAAGATATGTTCAAGAAATCGCCCACAATATGAAAAATCCAGATTATACTTTCATAAATGAGTTTTCAATCGATAGTAGAAATAGTAAATCAAAATCTTCTGATGCATACCTTCAAAAAACAAATCGCCTATTGGTTATTGAGGCAAAGGGATTTTCTAATTTAAGTTCAGTAATGGCAAAAAATAGTGCTGTTGATAAAAACAATAGTAAACTTTTTGTGTGTCCAATTTTAGAAGCAGATGCGTTTTGTACAAAGGCACTCCAAAATGGAAGGTTTGCCGATGTGACTGAGATGTATATAGTCAGTGTCACTATGGATAATATTGAAGCAAATCCATTTTACTATGAAAAAATTTTTAAAGAAATCGAAAGCAAAAAGACTTGTACTAAAGTAGTGGGTTACTTTAATTTTAGTATTGCAGACTATGAAATGCTCATGTGCGCCGCAGAAGATGGAGCAGATGTATTTGAACTGCTTAAGGAGTATTTTTCACTGAAAGAACTTCCTCCATTTGGGAATTACTTAAGAGAAAAAATGCCGAAACTGTCTACAATGACAGATTTTATGAAGCACTGGTATAATGAAGCGTGCTCAAAAATGATGTCAATGTTAAAATAATTTCAAGGTATATAATAATGGCCGAATTAAACTTAAAACAAATTATAGACCGCCTGAATGCGGAATTTGTGGGCGACACCCGCAAGCTGGTGTTCTGGTACGATGACAAGGCAGACTTTGCCGAGGATCTGGAAAACGTGGAACTGGAAAATGCAAAGCTCTACCACCTCCAGCCCGATAACCAGTTCTATACCAAATACTTTCTGGAACGGGTGGACACCACCACCAATTACCTTGTCTACGCCCCGTTCCCCAAGCCCGATGTGCGGGAAAACCACTTGGAGGACACCCTGCTGTACTCCCGGCGGTTCTTTGCCGACCGTGCCTCACTGCTGTCGGTAGACCTTGGCATTGAGGAAAAGTATAAGCCTATCCTCGAAAAGCACATCAAGTTCTTTGCCGATAAAAAGCGCACCCAGCGGTTCTACGATCTGGAGATCGAGAACTTCAACGAGGAAAACATCCTCACCGGGCTGCTCAGCGCCATCTGCAAAGCACGCACCTGCTCCTTTGAGGAGGTGGTGCGGATCGTGCTCACTGAGAGCAGCCTGTCGGAAAATGCCTACTTGCAGCAGTTTGAACAGTACGATCTGCTGCCGTCCTTCTGGCGGCTGTGCGAGCAGCATTTTGGCTATACGGACGTAAAACCCACGCTGGAACGGCTGCTGGTGACCCTTTTCGTCACCTATACCGCCCGCTATGTGCAGACGGAGCTGCCTGCGGCGTGGAAGTCCTTTGTGTCCTACAAGGCAGGCAACATCATTGCCTTCCTCGACAGCCTGATGAACAGCGTCCTCTACCGGGATAAGTACGATGAACTTTCGGATCATGTGGCAAAGGGGCTGAACGTCTATCAGGCGTTCTCCGGCTGCCGTGCCGATGATCTGGTGGAGTGCGATACCTTCCTTGCGGTGGATCAGGTGCTGGTCAAGTGGCTGATGGGGCGGCTCCTTGCCGAGGATACTGGGGCAAAGCTCAACGAGCTGACCATCCCGGAGGTGTGCGAAAAGCGTGCCAAGATGCACTTTGGCAGAAAGACCGACAAGACCTACCGGTTGCTGCAAAGCGCCTATTGCATGGTGCAGGCGGCAAACTATCGCAGCGCCGAGGGCTTCAAAGCCATTGTGGACCGGTATCTGTCTGCAGATCATCAGATAGACCAGCAGTACCGGAAGTTCTACTTCTATTACGACAAGCTGGAAAACACCGAAGCCTTTGAACCGCTGCGGGAGCTGGTGGAGAACATCTACACCAACGAATATCTTGCCACCCTTCTCCCGGCATGGAACGAGGGGCTCCGGCAGGAGGAAGCTTTGGCAGTGCTGCCCTTGCAGCGAGATTTCTACAACGCCAACCTGCGCTACGCCAAGGAGCGTACCGTGGTCATTATCTCCGATGCCATGCGGTATGAGGTAGGGCAGGAGCTTTTTGCCCGGATGCAGGATGACCCCAAGTGCTCGGCGCAGTTGAGCGTGCAGTTGGGCGTGCTGCCCTCCTACACCCGGCTGGGCATGGCTGCGCTTCTCCCGCACCGCACGCTGGAAATGACCGATGACTTTCAGGTTCTGGTGGATGGCACCCTCTGCGATACGCTGGCAGGGCGTCAGCAGGTGCTGCAAAACTATGTGCCGGACAGTGTCTGCATCCAGTTTGACGAGATCAAGAGCATGAAGGTGGCAGACCTGCGGGATGTCCTTACCAAGCGGCAGGTCATCTATGTGTACCACAACCAGATCGATGTCCGTGGCGACAAGCCCAACACCGAGGATGAGGTGTTCAACGCCTGTGAGGAAGCCGTGCAGGAGATCATGGATCTGATCCGCCGCATCAATGGCAGCGGAAACACCCATCACTTTATCGTAACGGCAGACCACGGCTTTATCTATAAGCGGGATAAGCTGTCCGAGAGCGAGAAAATCGCAGGCAAGAGCATGGAAAATGCTTTTGTCAACCGCCGCTTTGTGGTGTCCGCTGCTCCGCTTCAGGATGACGGCATCGGGCACATGAGCATGGGCACAGTACTGGGCAACCAGGATGCCAAGGTGGTTTCCTACCCGGTCAGCAGCAACGTGTTCAAGGTTGCTGGCGGCGGTGCCAACTACGTCCACGGCGGCTCCTCGCCGCAGGAGATGCTGGTGCCAGTGCTGGATATCAAAATGGAGCGTGGACATCAGGAGACCAAGAATGCAGAGATCGCACTGGTCAGCATTCTCCACAAGATCACGAATCTGATCACCTCCATGGATTTTGTCCAGTCGGAAGCCGTCAGCGATACTGTGAAACCGGCAAAGTACCGGGTGTTCTTTATCTCGGAGGACAACGAGAAGATCTCCAACGAAAACACCTATGTGGCAGACAACCGGGAGCTCAGCGCACAAAAGCGTATTTTCCGGCTGCGTTTTACCTTTAAGAACAAGAAGTACGACAAGGACAAACAGTATTATCTTGTGGTCTACGATGAGGATACAGGTCTGGAACAGTGGCGCCATCCGGTGATGATGGATATTGCTTTTGCAGACGATTTTGGCTTTGGATTCTAACAAAAAGGAAGGCGGGTACACCGTATGCTAATGATGGATCAGGCAGCAGAGGGAAACCGGGAAGAACTGCGCCGGAAACTGCGGGAAAACTTTGATGGTCGCATCGTCCGCAAGGATCTGACCAAAAAGATCAAGGAAGGTGCCAACGTACCGGTCTATGTGCTGGAGTTTCTGCTGGGGCAGTATTGCAGCTCGGACGATGAGGAGATCATCGAGCAGGGCGTGCAGAACGTAAAGCATATTCTGGCAGATAACTTTGTGCGCCCGGATGAGGCGCAGAAGGTGCTTTCTCAGTTGCGTCGGAACGGCAGCCACACCATTATCGATATGGTGACCGTGCATCTGGACATCAAGAAAGACTGCTTCTTTGCAGAGTTTTCCAATCTGGGGCTCTCCAATGTGCCCATTACGGATGACTACCCGGAAAAATTTGACCGTTTGCTTTGTGGTGGTATCTGGTGCATCGTCCAACTGGAATATGAATCCGAGGGTGACAGTACCTTTGGTATGGAAGATCTTGACAGCGAACCCCGGCAGAAAAAGCAGAAAGATGTTTCGCCTATCAGCATCCGCAAGCTGACCCCCATCCAGATGCCCCATATCGACATTGAGGAAGTGCGCGCTGGACGTAAAGCCTTCACGCAGGACGAGTGGATGGATGTAATGCTGCGTTCTTGCGGTTATGAGCCGGAGCAGTTGAACCAGCGGGAGAAATGGCTCCTTTTGGCTCGTATGCTGCCGCTGGTGGAGAACAACTTCAACCTCTGCGAGCTTGGTCCTCGCAGCACCGGTAAATCCCACATCTATAAGGAAATCAGCCCTAACAGCATTCTGGTGTCCGGTGGACAGACGACTGTGGCAAACCTGTTCTACAATATGGGACGAAAGACTGTTGGTCTGGTGGGTCTGTGGGACTGTGTGGCTTTTGATGAGGTTGCTGGTATCAAGTTCAAGGACAAAGACGGCATCCAGATCATGAAGGACTATATGGCTTCCGGCTCCTTCGCCCGTGGCAAAGAGGAAAAGGCAGCCTCGGCCTCGATGGTCTTTGTGGGAAATATTAACCAGAGTGTGGATGTGCTGCTAAAAACCTCCAGCTTGTTTGACCCGTTCCCGCCTGAAATGGGAACAGACACTGCATTTTTGGATCGCTTGCATTGTTACATTCCCGGCTGGGAGATTCCAAAATTCCGCCCGGAGCATTTCACCAACGACTACGGCTTCATCACGGATTATCTTGCTGAGTTTATCCGGGAACTGCGTAAGGAGCAGTACGGTGATGCACTAGATAAGTATTTCCGCCTTGGTAAAAATCTGAATCAGCGTGACACGATCGCAGTGCGTAAGATCGTAGGCGGCTATGTAAAGCTGCTGTACCCGGACGGTGAGTTTACCAAAGAGCAACTGGAGGAAATCCTTGTCTTTGCGCTGGAAATGCGCCGTCGAGTGAAAGAGCAACTGAAAAAGCTGGGTGGTATGGAGTTCTACGATGTGAACTTCAGCTACATTGATCTGGATACCTTTGAAGAAAAGTTTGTGTCGGTTCCCGAACAGGGCGGCGGCAAGCTGATTCCGGATGGAATGTGCAATCCGGGACAGATCTACACTGTTTCGCGTGGAAAAAGCGGCATGATCGGTGTATTCCGGTTGGAAAGTCAGATGTTGCCGGGCAGCGGAAAGTTTGAGCGCACCGGTCTTGGCAGTGACCGTGATTGCAGAGAATCCACCAACACGGCTTTCAACTTCCTGAAAGCCAACGGAAACCGCATTAGCGGCGGCATCAGCACGGCATCTAAGGACTACATTATCAACTATCAGGATCTTCAGGGCATCGGTATGACAGGAAAGCTGGCACTGCCCACCTTGATTGCATTGTGCAGCATTGCCCTTGGTCGTCCTACGGTCAGTACCCTTGCAGTTCTGGGCGAGATCAGCATCAGTGGGACAATCTTGAAGGTAGATGAGCTTGCAAACAGCCTGCAGGTCTGCCTCGATAGCGGTGCAAAGAAGGTTCTGCTGCCGATTTCAAGTGCCGTTGATCTGGGGACTGTTCCACCGGAATTGGTGGGTAGCTTCAATCTGATCTTCTACAGCAGCGCAGAGGATGCGGTGTTTAAAGCGTTAGGAGTAGAGTGATAGGAGAGGGTACAAATGGCCATTGAGAGGGTAATCATTAAAAACTTTAAAAAATTCAAAGATCCGTTTGAAATTAGATTTAATGAAAACATCAACCTTTTAGTTGGTGATAATGAATCTGGAAAATCTACTATTCTTGAAGCTATTCATGTGGCCTTAATGGGTATATATGCTGGTCGAAATATTAGAAATCAACTGTCGGCATATTTGTTTAATAGAGAAATCGTTGCGGAATATCTGGCATCTGTGGAGATGAGACATCCGATTGCACCTCCGGAGATAATGATTGAGTTATACTTTAAGAGTGGGACATTGCCAGAATTTGAAGGAAATGGTAATTCCGAAAATATTGATGGCATAGAAGGAATTAAATTCTTGATTGGATTTTCTGATAAATTTAATGCGGAATATGAAAGTTTGCTTAAAACACAGAAACTCACAAGTTTACCCATTGAGTTTTATGAAGCAAGATGGTTCTCTTTTAGTCGAGATGAGAAAATGCCCAGATTCATACCAATACGATCTGTAATGATCGATTCATCAAATTACAGATACCAAAATGGATCGGATGTCTACATTTCTAAAGTAGTAAAAGATTTTCTTGAGCCAGAGGACATAACAGCAATAACACAAGCCCATAGAACTATGATAGATGAATTTGCACAAAATGAAGCAATTCGATCAATAAACAAAAAAATTAGTTCAGCTTCGACGATTATGGGCGGAAAGATATCATTAAGTGCGGATCAAGGGGTTCAGAACTCTTGGGAGTCAAGTTTGGTTACACAGGTAGATGGGATACCTTTTGTTCATGCGGGAAAAGGCGCGCAATGCATCATAAAAACGCAATTAGCTTTAAGCCATAAACAGGCAGAAAAGGCAAGTATTATTTTGATTGAAGAACCAGAGAGCCATTTGTCTTTTTCTCGTTTAAGTGAATTGATGAGCGTCGTTAAAAAGGCTGCCTCTGGTAGACAAATTATAGCATCAACGCATAGTAGCTTTGTCGCTAATAAACTTGGACTGGAAAATTTAATTTTGCTTTCAGGCAATAATTGCTGCTCGATGAAATCACTCAAAAAGGAAACTTTTGAATTTTTCAGAAAAGTGGCCGGTTATGATACTTTGCGCCTGATTCTTTGTAAAAGATCAATCTTGGTAGAGGGTGACTCAGATGAACTGGTTGTCCAGCGAGCTTATATGGATACTCATGAAGGACGTCTTCCTATCCAAGATGGAATAGATGTAATGACCGTAGGAGGAGTGGCTTTTAAGAGGTATCTTGAAATTGCACAGACGTTGAACAAAGCAACAGCTGTTGTTACGGATAACGATGGAGATATTGAAGCTGTTAAGAAAAAGTACAAAGAATATGAAGAAATACCGTGTATCCACATATGCGTTGATAATGTAGTAGATACAGGTGATTTAAAATTGTCAAATAAGGATTTTAATTACAATACATTAGAACCAAAAATATTGAAGGAAAATGGACGGGAAGTGATGAACAATATTTTTGGAACCAACTACAATACTGATGATGAGATGCACAAATATATGCACGCGCATAAAACGGATTGCGCAATAGCAATTTTTGAATCGGCTACGAAAATTAAATATCCTGAATATATAATGAGGGCAATAAAAAATGAGTAGTCTAATTGTTGCGGCGGCAGGAGCGGGGAAAACAACATTTCTTGTAAGGCGAGCGTTGGAGATTTCTGAAAATATTTTGATAACGACTTATACTGATGCAAATGAACAAAGTATTAGAGAAAAATTCTATGAGGTAAATGGTTGCATTCCATCCAATGTGACTATTATTCCATGGTTTTCACTACTTATTAGGCATGGGATACGGCCTTATCAAAGCTATCTTATAACTAATAGAGTGTCTGGTGTATTATTAGTGAATAAAGCAGATAAAAACCTGTTGAAGCTAAAGGATACAAATGAGAAAAAATATGTGACAGCCTCAGGTAATATATATTCAAACATGATTTCAAAATTGTCATGCGTTTTGGATGATTTGTCAAAAGGCTGCGTTTTTCAACGAATACGAAAAAATTTTCCTTATGTTTTTGTAGATGAAATACAGGATTTTGCTGGATACGATTTAGAAGTCATAAGAAAACTACACGAGGTCGGCTGCAGCGTGACTTTAGTAGGAGATCCTCGTCAGACGACATATCGAACTCATTATGAGGCAAAATACAAAAAGTATGCAGGTGGAAAAATAATAAACTTTGTACAGGAGAACATTCCTGAAATGAACATTGATTCCACGACATTATCGACATCGTATCGCAACAATCAGATCATATGTAATCTTGCAAATAAGATGTATCCTGACATGGAGCCATGTGATTCCGCAATGAATGTAAAAACAGAACATGACGGAATATTTTGGATTGAAGAAAAGGATATTGATAACTACATGGAAACATATAAGCCAATGCAGCTTAGATATGACAGAAGAACCAAGGTAAATGCAAAGTTTAGGGTGATGACTTTTGGCTCGGCAAAGGGACTTACGTTCGATAGAGTTTTGATATATCCAACACAGCCAATGCTAACGTGGCTGTCAGGAAAATCAAAAGGACTGAAAGGCGAAAGCCTTTCAAAGTTTTATGTGGCAGTTACCAGAGCAAAGTATAGTGTGGGATTTATATATAAGACAAAGAAGGTCCCTTCGGAAATTATTGGAATAAAATGGACACCTAATATAGACGAATAGAATCGATCCAATAATTCCAGACTTTCTGACGAAATAGCCCTCCGGTAATGCAGTGAGATGATTACATTAAGGAACAACGCCTTACAGTCAACCAACCAATGCGCATTTTTTGGTGTTAGTTGGAAATCTGAAAAAAGCAGTGGAATATGCACAGGGTTAGCGGTCCGATATGGAACATTACCTGAAAGATCCTCGCTGTGACATCTCCAACAATCGAGCGGAAAACAAGATCCGTCCCTTTTCAGCGGGAAGAGAGAACTGGCTGTTCGGTGATATGCCTGCCGAACCAAAAGTGAGTACAGTATGGTAGAAACAGCAAAGGCAAACAACCTTGCACCAATAGATTACATTCAGTTCCTTTTGAAAACCTGTTGGACATGGAAATTCTGATTCATCCGAAGATGCTAGGGGAAAACTCGTCTGGGTCTGGGATGATGTTGTGTGACAAGTAAAAATGAGACATACGATTTTTACGTCGGATGCCGATTGTTTTGGCGGGGACATGCTTTCACTGGGCGGATACTGATGTTTCACACTGTGGCCCAGAGCTGGCAATTGAAGAATGGAAAGAGCTGCACAGGCAAAAGAAACACTCTAAAAAAATAAACCGTGCAGGGTAACATGATGCCACTCCACTCGGTTTTACTTAAACTAGAAATGCAATAGAAAAATGCGCTTGCTTCTGTGGATGGCAACTGGGTATATATCAGAGACTAAAAGCTTTTTGCATCTTGTTTTGCAGTAGAAAAGACGGTACAATAATAGAAAAGAAAGCGTGCACCAGTCAATAAGGTGGTGAAGACAATGAGCGAAGCAACAGTCTATCATATCATGCACATGGAAAAGTGTGTGGCACAAGTAAGCACGGCTGGTGAATGCAAAATTCACCTTAAAGATTTTATGCCATACGATTTAGTGCTGGAAGAATCGGATGATTTTGATGATCGAATCAATAATGTAACGAATTTCTATTATTGGTGTGCATCCCGTATGCTAACGCTGGATCGTACCTATGCGAAAGAGATTCTGAATAGTATAGGCGCACCTCAGAGTGTTACGGACCGTGAGCGCGCCCAGATTGCGCTTTCGTACCATTGCCTGTCTCTGCTGGATGTGTTCTGGGTAAAAGAAGAAAAAGAGACTGTCCGATTTGAGGATATCAATCTCTACACACACTCTTTAAGCAATGCTCTTGTGGATATTGCACTGCGTGGACATCAGATGGCTGTGACAAATGCCCATCTTTTGGCAAATGATTTGTCCACTGGCGGATGCTATCCTAAAGCGTGGGTGCGCAAAGAGGAAGGCTTCTATCTTTATAAAGACGGTGGACAAGATGCAGTCGAGCGTGAAGTGCTGGCAAGTAAAATCTGCCGATGCTTTGACTGTCATCAGGTTCTGTATGAGCAGGGAATGTTTGAGAACGAGCCGGTTTCCATCAGCAAAATTATGACCTCGCAGCGATATAGCCTTGTGACGTATGCAGCCTATGATGTCTACTGTACAAACCATGATTGGAACACGCTGGATAAGATTTTAGAGTTGGACGCCCACGGATACTATATGATGAACATTCTGGATTATCTGGTGGGCAACACCGACCGCCATTGGGAAAACTGGGGTCTGTTGGTGGACAATGAGACGAATCAACCTATCCGTCTACATCACCTGATGGACTTCAACCGAGCATTCCAGCAGTATGACATATTGGATGGTGCAAGCTGTTTGACCGTTGGAAAGCGGCACTTGAGACAGAGAGAAGCAGCATTGGAGGCAGTAAGGAATATAGATTTGAATCAGTTACATAATGTAGATGGAACAATCTTTAGGGGATATAAGATTCGGAAGGACTTATTTAAAATAAGACTAACCATCTTGACGAGTGAAACGAGTAAGATGGAAATCTAAGGGAGGCGTTAACATAATGAAACACAGTCTAGAAGTTAAGAGTCAAAGTATAGAGGCATCTGGTATTACAAAAGATTATAAAGAAGCTCTAGTTGAATATATTTGGAATGGTTTTGAGGCAAATGCGACTCAGGTGGAAGTATCTTATATCCCCAATGATTTGGGAGGGTTATCAGAAATTAAGATTTATGATAATGGCGAAGGAATAAGTCATTCAACACTAAACGATACATTTGGGACATTTTTGACATCTAAAAAGAATAGCTACCCTAATCCATTTAAAACAAAAGCAAACAAAGGAAAAGGAAGATTTTCGGGATTTGGCATAGCAGCGGCTTTAAAATGGAGTACTGTATATAAAGAAGGAAATGAAAATTTCAAATACGAAATTATAATAGAGAGTGATAAGAAAAATGAGTTTGAAGAAACACAAATAGAGAAAACGAATGACAATACTGGAACAGAAGTCACAATTTCGCAAATTGATGAAGTGACGGTAGCGGAAATGTCTATGGAAGCGTTACGTGAATCGCTTCTGAAAGAATTTGCGTGGTTTTTATTTCTTGAAAAAAATAGAGAACTTCAGCTTAAGATAAATGGAGAAGTTCTAAAGTATGAGGATTATGTTGACACGGAACTGAGCAAAGAAAAAATAATCCGATTAGAGGAAAATAATTTTATTATCTCGATAGTTGTATGGAAAAACGCAATCAAAGAAAAGTACTGTATTTATTATATGGATACGCAAGGTATAACTAAAGGAAAAGATAGCACGGCGTTTAATAGAAACACGGTGAATTTTTGCCACAGTGTGTTTGTGAAATCTGCATACTTTAATAACAAAAAAGACGTAAATTGTGAAGAATATGAAGACGAAAAGGTAGAACAACAAACCTTGGATAATGAAAAAATTTTATTGCGAAAACTTAAACATGAAATTCGTAAATTGATAGAAGAGGTCCTGGGAAAATATTTAGCCCAAAAAGCAGATGAGGCGGTAAAGGGGATGATGGATAGAAAATCGTTTCCCCAATTTGGGAATGATATATATGGGAAGATGAAAAAAAGAGAATTGATTTCAGTAACAAAAGAGCTGTATCAGTTAGAGTCAAGGATCTTTTATAAGTTGAAACCAATTCAAGAAAAGTCACTGCTCGGATTTTTAAATTTGCTGTTGGATTCTGCTGAAAGAGAAAACATATTAGAATTTATTTCTCAAATTGTGGATTTAACACCGAAACAGAGAGAAGACTTTGCAGATGTTTTAAAAAAGACGAAGTTGAGTAATGTGATTGATTCGATTCGTTTTATAGAAAATCGGTACAAAGTGATTGAAGGGCTAAAATGGATGCTTTATAGCATGGAACCGTATACAAATGAGCGTGATCACATCCAGAAAATTATAGAGCAACATTATTGGCTGTTTGGTGAACAATATAATTTGGTTACAGCGGACAAGAGAATGCAAAAGGCACTTGAGAAGTATTTATATCTACTGTACGGTAAAGATAGCCCAGAAGCAGTGCTAACAAAAGATGACGAAGAAATGCGTCGAATGGACATTTTTTGTGTGGAGCTAGAAAAACAGAAGACGGAGAAGGAAATGCAATCAAGGAAAATCTAATTGTAGAATTAAAAGCTCCAAAGGTTGTTCTTACAAAAAAAGTATTGCGACAGATAGAAGACTATATGGATTTTGTTAAGAAACAGCCACAGTTCAATTCCCAGTTCTGTAGATGGAAGTTTATAGCTGTTTGCAATGAAATGGATGACGATGTGAAAGAACGACGCAATGTGGGAGAAAATAAAACAGCAGGCAAGAAAGGACTGGTTGTTCAGCTAGAACAATACGAACTATACGCATTAACATGGGCAGATGTGTTTGAAAGTTTCGAATTGCGACATAGCTTTTTGCTTGATAAGCTTAATATGGACCGAGAAATGATAGAAAATGAATTACAGAAAGAAGTTAAAGAATTTGAGGGACGAGAGGCAATAAATACAATGACCACGAAGCTTTGTGCGAGAGCGTAATATGATTAAAAACTTGACGTTTGTAGCAGATCTGTAGCAAATTGCATCAATTTAACGAATTATCGCTCTAAAAAACGAAAAGCCATCATGCATCACACGCAGGGGGTCTGGGGTTCGGGTGCCTTTTTGCTCCCGGGATGCTTGCGCTTGCGCAACAGTCCGGGAAACAGGCAAAGACAGGAAAACCGCGCAGATCACGTTCAATAAACAAAGAAATGGCTGCTGCACCGGGAAGAAACCCTGTGCAGCAGCCATTTTTATTATGGTATAAGATCAGTCCTTCTTCTCGGCGGTGCGGGCAAAGAAGTTGGCGAGGACGGCGCCGGAAATGTTATGCCACACCGAGAACACAGCGCCGGGGATGGTTGCCAGCGGATACTGTGCAAAGTGGGCAGCGGCCAGAGAGGTGGCCAGACCGGAGTTCTGCATACCGACCTCGATGGAGATCGCGCGGCACTTGGTGGAATCCAGCTTCAGCAGCTTGCCCACACCGAAGCCGGTGAGGTAGCCCAGCAGGTTGTGCAGGATGACTACGGCAAGGATCAGCAGGCCGCTGGTCATGATCTTGGCGGAGT
>ULRH01022731.1_pt1 | contig 28480 bp, 25 predicted proteins | sample 1955271 | NCBI WGS metagenome assembly ULRH01 (sample SAMEA4835677, study PRJEB28245) | human gut metagenome | biome: gut microbiome; material: fecal sample | place: Denmark | collected 2008 | reverse complement strand
AACTCATCCCAAATCATCACACGATAAATTCAAAACAGTTTCTGAATTTGCAACAATTCAAAACAGTTTTTCACTTTATCGGAAAATTCAAAATGAATGTCCGCAATTAGCCAACGTAGGGGCGGGATTAGCCCGCCCGTATGCATCCAGGTGGATGTTTTCGGACAGGCAAACCCTACCCCTACAGTTTATTGGTAAAATGCGGACATTCATTAAATTCCAAACAGGCTCTTACTCTTGCGCGCTCTTTTTCATTCGAAGCTCGTAAAGATCGTTCCGGCGGTCGCGCAAGTTACGTACGCTTCCGTAAGTATGAAGCTCGTTCAACAAGTCGAGATCAACATCCGACACAAGAATCATTTCGGTGTTTGGCGTAGCTTCGGCACGCTTGCCATCGGTGGGAAAAGCAAAATCGCAAGGGGTAAACACACCCGACTGAGCATATTGGATGTCCATGTTGTGCACACGAGGCAGATTACCCACACTACCGGCTATCACCACAAAACACTCGTTCTCAATGGCACGTGCCTGAGCACAGACCCTAACACGCGAATAACCGTTTTGCGTATCGGTAAGGAAAGGCACAAAAAGAATTTGCATCCCTTGGTCTGCCATCAGACGGGAAAGTTCGGGGAACTCCACATCGTAACAAATCAACACGCCTATCTTGGCACAATCGGTATCAAAAGTGCGTACCATCTTGCCTCCGCTTAACCCCCAACTCTTTACCTCATCGGGCGTGACGTGCACTTTTTCGTACATCTCTACCGTACCGTCCCGCCGACAAAGGAAACCCACATTATACAAGCTTCCGTCTTCTTTTACATAAGGCATACTTCCGGTAATAATATTGATGTTGTAACTGATGGCAAGCTCCATAAAGCGGTCTCGCACTTCTTCGGTGTATTGTGCCAAAGCACGGATGGATTGCGCTTCGCCCATATCGTTAAACTTTGCCATCAAAGGCGCGTTGAAGTATTCAGGGAAAAGAACAAAATCGCTTTTATAGCCCGACACGGCATCGACGAAGAATTCTACTTGTTCGAACACATCATCAAGTGTCTTGTAAGAACGCATCTGCCATTGTACCAAACCGACACGCACCGTGGTTTTCTTGTCGACATACGAATCTGTAGGCGGCTGGTAATAGATGTTATCCCACTGAAGAAGCGTAGCGCAATGACGCGACTCCTCATCATTGGGCAAATAATTGCGCATCACGCGGCGCACGTGAAAATCATTCGAAAGCTGGAAAGTGAGCACTGGGTCGTAGATTTCACGCAAGCGTACCTTTTCAATGTATTCCTTGGGACGCATCGTATCGGCATACTTGTAATAGTTAGGGATACGTCCGCCGAACATAATGGCTTTCAAGTTCAGCTTCTCGCAAAGCTCCTTGCGGTAATCATACATTCGGCGTGCCAGCCGGAGCCCACGGTATTCGGGATGGATAAACACCTCGATGCCATAAAGGATATTCCCTTTCGGGTTGTGGGTATTGAACGTCTCGTTCCCCGTCACTTTAGCGTAAGTATGATCCCCTTTCACCATATCGTAATCGACAATAATCGAAAGGGCACATCCTACGATTTTGTCATCTGCCACGGTCACAATCTGCCCTTCGGGGAAAATGGTTATCAGTTTCTTTATCTGGGCACGTGTCCAGAACACGTCTTTATCGGCATACACCCGTGTGAACGATTGTGCCAACTGGTCGTAATCCTCCATCCGAAGGTTACGGATTTCCACCTTATTGATTTTATGTGTCTGCTCCATAAGTTTCTTTTAATTTACTGATGTTAATTATCTTCACATTCTACATTGTTTATCCACATAGTTCATTCATTTCTTACTAAATAAAGCCGGTCGGTAATGCAGGCAGGAAGCTCTTCCTGATAATGCGTCACCATAATCAGTGTTTTGCCTTTACGCTCACAAAACGTTTCAATGATATCTTTCACCATCCGGCGATTGTATAGGTCAAGCCCGTGTAGCGGTTCGTCCAATATCAAAAGTTCGGGGTCTTTCACAAAAGCGCGTGCCAACAGGACCAAACGTTGTTCCCCGCTCGACAGTTGAAGGAAACTACGGTCTTTCAAGTCGAGGATACCGAATATATCCATCCACCATTCGCATATCTTCCGTTCGGCTTCATTCGATTTCTTGTAAAGCCCGATGGAGTCGTGCAAGCCGCTCGCCACAATGTCGATGGCAGGCAGGTTCTTCAAATATGCCCGGTGCATCTCAGGACTCACATAGCCGATGTGTTTCTTGATTTCCCAGATACTTTCCCCACTTCCGCGCTTCCGCCCGAAGAGCGAAATATCGCACGCATAACTTTGGGGATTGTCGGCACACACAAGGCTAAGCAAAGTGGACTTACCCGACCCGTTATCTCCGCTCAAAGCCCATTTCTCACCGCATTTTACCGTCCAGTCGAGGCCTTTCAAAATCGTACGCTCACCGTATCGGATACTCACCTTATTCAAGTCGACAATGTGTTCGGTATGATACAGGTTATCGGCGTAAGGCAAGTTCAAAATGCGTTTACGCTTTTCTTCGGACAAGATATGGGGAGGTATTGCGGGACGTGACGCCACGTATTCCGAAAGCGTCATCTTCGCTCCGCACATACGGTCGGATACCGGTACCACATGGGTTATGAACGAAGGAATGTCGTCCGACTTCGAAAGGACGAGGATGATTTGAAGGTCGGACATTTCGGTAAGCTTCTGCAGGAGCACTTGCAACAAATCACGTGTCTTGGCATCCAGTCCGATAAATGGATTGTCCATAATCAGCACCCGCGGATGACTCAAAAGGGTTTTGGTGAGCTGGAATTTCCGAAGTTCCCCACTCGAAAGAAGGATGATGTGCTTATCAAGCATCACTTCCATCCCGAACAAACCAAACAAAGCCTGTTCCAACTTTTCGTCCTCACAAGCAGGAAGCAAATCGCGCACCACGGGCGTATCATCCACATCGTGCGCGTTCCATCGTTGCTGATAATAATATGTTGCGTCCGAATCGCCATACGAATCCCGGAAAGTGATGTACTTGATATTATCGGACACCAGTTTCGATACGGAAGGCGAAAAATCGTATTTCACCTCATTCGCCGCCAGGAGCGGATAACGTCCTGTAAGGGTATCTACCAAGAGGCTTTTTCCACTTCCGTTAGGACCTACAATAGCGATGTGTTCATCTGATGCGAATTGCAGGTTAATAGGTTCCCGCAAGCGGTACGCCGGATGCCGGGTAACACCATTTTCAATCGTAATAACATTTTGCATTGTCTATTGTTTTGCATTTTCATATTCATTGATGGATAATCGTAGCCGAACGGGGCGATACTGTCAGTTGGGTTCCTGTCACCGTCCCCAATCCCATAACCAAATCGATTTTTCCACCTTGACACACTATCCAATATTTCCCTTCAGGGATGTTTACCGTTACCGGTTCGGTACGCGCATTCAATACCACAATGGTATTCAACCACGCATCTCCGCACGGATTTCCCTTCAGACGGAAAGCCACTACATTCATGGCCTGCACTGGAAGGAACTCCAAATGTTCTTTTACCAACGCAATATCACCCATACGAAAAGCAGGATGAGCCTTACGCATTGCTATCAGTCCCCGGTAATAATCGAAGACCTCACGATGCAGCATCTTATTGTGCCAATTAATGGCATTCACCGCATCGGACATATTATACGGATTCGGCTCGCCTTTCCTATCACGAAGGAACTCGTCTCCGGCAAAGAGGAAAGGAATGCCTTGTGAAGTGAGAATAGCCGTCGCACCCAACTTCTGCAACGCGCTCAACTCTTGCACGGAAGCACCGGGCAAAGTCGCTTTCAAGCGGTCAGTCAGACACAAATCATCGTGGCAACTCACATAGCTGATAAATTGCATAGGAGAAAGCGGAACGGAGTCATTAGAAGCCAAAGGACAAACACCGCCCGACAAACCGAAACGAATCCCTTGCTCATATTCTGAACGACCGATAAGGAACGCACCTTTCTTATCATCGCCGAAAGGTCCGCGCAAACTATCACGGAACTCATCCCGAAAGACCGCTATCCCTGGCATCTTTCCTACATTCGCCTTCACGGCAAGCCTCTCCGCCGGGAGCTGGGAAACCGAAGCCGACCATCCTTCACCACCTATATATATAGTGGGATCGATACGGTCGAGCGCATGGCGCACGGCATTCATGGTCTCTATATCGTGCAATCCCATGAGGTCGAAACGGAAACCATCGATGTGGTATTCTTTAGCCCAATAACATACCGACTCCACGATAAACCGACGCATCATGACCCGTTCACTGGCGGTCTCGTTCCCACATCCAGAGCCATTAGCAAAGTTCCCATCGGCATCCTTACGGTAGAAATAGCCGGGAACGGTACGTTCGAAGATTCCTCCTTGTGTAGTAAAAGTATGATTGTAAACCACGTCCATAATCACCCGGATACCTGCCTTATGCAAGGCCTGCACCAGCTGCTTGAACTCGCGGATACGTATTCCGGGAGTATAAGGGTCGGTAGCATACGAACCTTCAGGCACATTGTAATTCTTCGGGTCGTATCCCCAGTTGTATCGAAGCCTTTCGGGCCTGGTCTCGTCTATCGAGGCAAAATCCGCCACGGGCATCAACTGGACGTGGGTCACACCCAATTCTTTCAAATGGGCAAGCCCCGTCCGTTCGCCCGTCCAGGTATGTGTGCTATCTTCAGTCAGTGCCAGATACTTACCCCGATACTTCATGCCTCCTACGGTATCAACGGAAAAATCACGCAGATGCATCTCGTAAATCACCATATCCGAGAAGCTTTTCAAAGGCGGGCGTTTGTCGCTGTCCCACCCTTCGGGGTCGGTAGTCCGCATATCAAGGATAGCTGCCCGGTTTCCGTTCACACCTACCGCTTTCGCCCACAATCCGGGCGTATCGCCTTGCCACACATCATCTATCCGCACATTAAACGCATAGAAATACCCTTTCAGGTCGCTCTCCACCGATACTTTCCACATACCGTCTTCCGCAGGCTGCATATCAACCATCCACTTGGCAGAGCCTCCCTGTCCTGCTTCATAAAGCAATACCCGCACCGCTTGGGCGGTAGGAGCCCACAAGGCAAAGTCGGTATGCGAAGGAGAATATGTCATCTCCTCCCATGTCCCTTCGTACACCGGATATTCCTCGTAAGAAGCGTACGAAACAGGATGCGGACGACAAGCGGAAATCATCGTAGCAAGTATTCCCATCAGCAATATCGATTTTATATTCATTTCTCTTTTATAATATCAGGAAGTTAGAAGGAATCAAAAGGAATTATCGCCTACAAATAAAAAAGCCAACCGCTCTGCTATAGCTTACAACCACAAAAGCATTGACCTTTCACTTCCGCAAGCAAAACACAACTCCTTTAAACATTCATCTCACTATCTTCTCAGGATGCTTGCGGATATAATCCTTCCAGCCCGAATAAGCATCGGGAAGCGAAGGACGTCCCATCTGCAGGTAATGACAATAGGCGGCACCCAAGGCATCAGTGGCATCCATAAACGGTCCCATCTCCGAATCGGGGATGTGAAGCATCCGTTTCAACATACTTGCCACCTGCTCCTTGCTCGCCTGGCCGTTGCCTGTTATCGCCATCTTGATTTTCAGGGGTGCATATTCGGTCACTGGAATATCCCGGCACAGAGCAGCCACGATTGCTACCCCTTGCGCACGTCCTAACTTCAACATCGACTGGACGTTCTTGCCGAAGAAAGGAGCCTCGATGGCAAGCTCATCGGGCAGGTATGAAGTGATAATGCCTTGCACCCGCTGGTAAATATGTTTCAGTTTCAAATACGAATCACCACACTTGCGCAAGTCTATCACCCCCAACGTAATCACTTCGGGCTTGATGCCGGTAATCTTCAGCACCCCATAACCCATGATATTCGTACCGGGGTCGATGCCCAGGATAATCTTTTCTTTTACAGGCTGTATCACTCAATGACCTCCATCAAGGTGGGAAAACCTATCACCCTGTCTTTAAACGTTTTCATCAATTCCTCGTTCAGACGTGCTCCTGTTTGCGTATGCCAACGATGAAGCACGGCACTATCCGCTACCTCCCATTGCACGGAAAAGCATTCGCTATCCTGCTCCTTATGGCTCAAAATACGCAAAACACGCGGGTTCTTCAACTCTCCCGACTTCTCCGCTTCGGGAATATAACACTCGTGAAGCCAAATGACAAAATTGCGTGCATCTGCCAGCTCCACATGATAAGTCGTATTATAAATCAGCATAATCTTCCTTTTTCCCGCAAAGGTACGAATAAATAAAAAACGAAAGTCGAAAAATTTCGCTTTTGGATTATTTTTACGATTTATAAGAGCCTGTTTATGCCCCTTTTCGTAAGTAAGAAGCTGTTTTGAATTTCTCCAAAAAGTTTTTCTTGGCTTGATGTATCCGTTTTCGTGTGTGCTTTGGGCGATTTTTTGGTCCTTTTCGCTCCTGTTCTTCGTCAGATAGCCCGCTATCTTCCTCATCACAGAAGCGAAAATGCCTCAAAAACTCATCCCAAATCATCGCACGATAAATTCAAAACAGCTTCTAAATGCAGAAATGAAAAACATCACTCTCCCGTTATCCTGTCCCGCTCTAAATCTATACGGAAATGCCCGCACGGCTCTCCTTGCAAGAAACATTCAAAAATATCGGCTATCTCACGCAAGCGTATGATAAGTTCATCATTGATTCCCGAACGCCGGACGGCATCGAACAAGACATGGTATTCCTGCATACGCTTCTCGGGAATCCAGCGCAAGGCAAGCTTATCGGCATAACGCAAACGGTATAAATCCAATATCAAATCGTATCCGCTCCAGCCGCTTCCGGCATCCGCATCCATCCGTTTCCCTTCCGCATACGCAACCAATTGCGAACCGCTCATGCCTACCATTTTCTTACGCACAATTTCGGGAAGGTCTTGCGGGATGAAACGCACCCGCACCAAGTCGCGGAATTGCCAATCGCAAAACTCCGCATAATCTTTCGACGCCAACGCTTCCTTACTCCAGACGGGTTTCTTCCCCGCCTGTGTGTCGTATGCATATTCTTTCTCATAGAGTCCGAACAAACTATCATATCCGGGCACGGAATCAAGCAGCACCGTTTCCACTTCGAAGTGCGCGGCATCTTCCGCGGTCAGAATCTTATAAGCGGGAAGACACGTAGCGATGGATGGAACCTGGATGTTGTACAAGCATTTCCCGCTCTTGCCCCGCTTTACTCCCGTATCGTTCACGTGCATGTGACCCGCTACGTGCAGGCGGATACCGGCATCCAAAAAGGCTTCCGTTACTTCCTCGTCCGGCACACGGTGTAAATCGAACTTCTTGTTTCCCCATGCCTTGCGCACCATGTCGGAAGCTCCGTCATTGAAATCCGCCAACGGATAATGCGAGTAGGTCACCAAGACCTTATTCCTTTTCTTTGCCTCCGATACTACTTTCCGCACCCAAGAAAGAAGGAAAGGTTTATGCGTCAATACATGATTATATCCCACACTCGACCCTTCATAAGTCTGTACCCCATTCTTTACCTCACCGGGCAGATAAACACCTCCGTCAATCGCCAAAAGCCAAAGCCCTTCTACCGGCTCCACCAGATAACTGGCGTCAATGGCTTCCAACGAATCGCACAACATATACTGACGTTTATCCAATCCACTTTCGTTTAAAGCCTCCTGATATGTATAGGCTTCATACGGATACGAAGTGAAAGGAGTTTCCCAATAAAGATATTCCGGCTGAGGATAGAAGCCGAACGCGGCATAGCATAGCATCTCGTCGGCATAGCCCGCACAACGGTTTTCTTGGGTAGTGCGGCTTCCGTCGGAGCGAAGGAAATTGCGCTCTTCATTTTGCATCCCGAAAGGACGTACCGGGTCGTGATTGCCCGTGGTCACGAAAAACTTCATCCCGTAACGCTCCCGATAATGATTCAAGATTTCCTTGATTTTCTCCTGATTCACGAATTGCCCGTTATCGGTCAAGTCTCCGGGAAGAACGACCAACGTTATCTCCCGCCTGGCGGCATCCTCCAGCGCCGCTATCAAGGCATAATAGTTTTCATTGAACAAACGGGTGGATTGTACCTGTACTTCCATCGAACGTACCAGTTCGGGATGGTCAACGATATTCTGGATATGCGCATCCGAAATGAAAGCAATCCGGTGCTGGGCATAAGCTCCCGATGTACACAAAAAGAACAATGCCCTTATAAAACTCCCAATTTTCATATATTTCTAATATTATTTTTGAAACATAGATTACTGTTCCATATCTGCAAAAACCTGCATTTAGACAAACATCCTATCTCCCGACAAAGATACACAAACATCCGGTAAGATACAATCAAAGCCCCATTACAAGACGATTAAATTTTCATTCTTAGAAGCTGTTTTGAATTTATCGCCCAAAGCACACACGAAAACGGATACATCAAGCCAAGAAAAACTTTTTGGAGAAATTCAAAACAGCTTCTTATCGCTTTACCGAAGAATTATCCCTATCTTTGCCCCGAAACTAATGAAATATTGATTCGTATGAAATACATTGAAGTGACCTTTAACGCACACCCGTGCAACGAGACCATTACCGATGTGCTTGCCGCCCTGACGGCTGAAGTCGGATTTGAAAGCTTCGTGCCTTGCGAAGGCGGGACACAAGCCTATATCCAGAAAGCCTTGTTCGATGAAGAGGCACTGAAAAACGTGCTTGCCGATTTCCCTATCCCCGATACACGTATCACTTATACCCTTTCCGAACCCGAAGACAAAGACTGGAACGAAGAGTGGGAAAAGAACTTCTTCCAACCCATCGTGATAGGAGACCGGTGCGTGATACACAGCACGTTCCATAAGGATTACCCGAAAGCGGAATACGATATTGTCATCAATCCGCAAATGGCATTCGGCACGGGACATCACGAAACCACCAGCTCTATCATCGCCGAACTCCTGGATGCCGACCTGAAAGGAAAATCGGTGCTCGATATGGGATGCGGCACTTCGATTCTTGCCATCCTCGCCAGTATGCGAGGTGCCAATCCGGTGACCGCTATCGACATTGATGACTGGTGCGTGAATAATTCGCGCGACAACATTGTGCTGAATCACATCGACAACATTACCGTAGAACTGGGTGATGCCTCGCTTCTGAAAAACCGCAAACCATTTGATGTCATCATAGCCAACATCAACCGGAACATCTTGCTTGCCGACATGCCCGCCTATGCCGCATGCATGCAGGCAGGGTCAGAACTCTACATGAGCGGCTTTTACGTGGAAGACATTCCCGCCATACGTGAAAAAGCCGAAAGCTTAGGCATGGACTTCGTACACCACCGCGAAAAGAACCGCTGGGTTGCGGTAAAGTTCGTAATGCGTTAAAGCTTTTTTACGATAGGGGACTTTTTAGAAAATAACATTTGTTTTCTCGAAAAAATCCCCTATCTTTGCCGAAAAGTAAAAAACAAAGGGGTGCCCGTGCGGGCTGAGATCATACCCTACGAACCTGATACGGTTAGTACCGGCGAAGGGATTGTTTCTTCGGAAAACACTCTTGTATTTCTCCCCCACTCCCACCTTATTATAATAAAGCGCACAGACGACCTCTGATGAGCGAAGATTTACATGGGTATTTCACAGATACCGGATGCGTGCGGTGTACCGGTTTACTTGCACCGGAAAGGAATATAACTGACTTTGCCATTTTAAATAGATGCGAAGGGAGTTTCACCTATATTGAAACAGCACTTGAAGTATATATTCCCTTTAAAGGAACCCGGTTGGCTAAGAACGGACATTCGTATGCTTCAGAAAAAACGTGGATATTCCTCCTCTCTCATCCGTGACCTCTGTAAGCGCAATACGTAAAGAAACATACAATTATGATTATCAAAGTAAACAACAAAGAGACAGAACTTGCCCAAGGCAATACCATCGCCGACCTGGCAAGCCAACTGGGACTTCCCGAAAAGGGAGTAGCCATAGCCCTGAACAACCGCATGATTCCACGCACGCAATGGACGGAACAAACCCTGCAGACAAACGATAGTCTGGTCATCATCAAAGCCGCTTGTGGAGGATAATGCCATGACGGAACTGCAATTTATCACGCATTACACCGAACGCTACACGTATTTCGACTCTGCACGCATGGCTTTGGAAGGCGGATGCCGGTGGATTCAGCTGCGCATGAAGGACGCTTCGCCCGAAGAGGTGGAACGGGAAGCCTTGCGGGTGCAGGAATTGTGCCGCCAATACGGAGCCACGTTCATCATCGATGACCATGTGGAACTGGTGAAAAAGCTTCATGCCGACGGAGTGCACTTAGGCAAAAAGGATATGCCTATCGCCGAGGCACGCCGGATATTGGGACCGGACTTCATCATCGGAGGTACGGCAAATACGTTCGAAGACGTGCAGATGCATCATGCCGCAGGAGCCGACTACATCGGATGCGGACCGTTCCGGTTCACTACAACGAAGAAGAACCTGAGTCCGGTATTGGGCTTGGAAGGCTACCGGAATATCCTTTCACGCATGAAAGAAGCGGGAATCAACCTGCCCGTCGTAGCTATCGGAGGCATCACCTTCGAAGACATTCCGGCGATTATGCAGACTGGAGTATCGGGCATTGCTCTTAGCGGAAGCATCCTCCGGGCAGATGACCCGGTGGAAGAGACGAGAAAAATAATGAATAGTTAATAATTAATAGTTGACATTGAATATATGGAAAAACTGATTATCGCCGGAAAAGAATTCGGCTCTCGCCTGTTCTTGGGTACAGGCAAATTCAACTCTAACGAAATGATGGAGCAAGCCATCCTTGCTTCGGGCACGGAAATGGTGACCGTAGCCATGAAACGCATCGAACTGAACGATAAGGAAGACGATATGTTGCACCACATTGTCCACCCGCATATCCAACTCTTGCCTAACACTTCGGGCGTGCGCACGGCGGAAGAAGCCGTATTCGCCGCCCAAATGGCTCGCGAAGCATTCGGAACCAATTGGCTGAAGCTGGAAATCCATCCCGACCCACGATACCTCTTGCCCGACTCTACCGAAACACTGAAGGCAACTGAAGAACTGGTAAAATTGGGATTCGTGGTATTGCCCTATTGCCAGGCAGACCCCACCCTTTGCAAACGTCTGGAAGAAGCCGGAGCCGCTACGGTGATGCCGCTTGCCGCTCCTATCGGTACCAACAAAGGACTTCAGACACGCGACTTCCTGCGTATCATCATCGAGCAGAGCAATGTGCCGGTCGTAGTTGATGCAGGTATCGGAGCACCGAGCCATGCCGCCGAAGCCATGGAAATGGGTGCCGACGCTTGCCTGGTAAACACCGCCATTGCCGTAGCAGGCAATCCGGTGGAAATGGCTATCGCGTTCAAAGAGGCAATCATCGCCGGACGCCGGGCTTACGAAGCCGGACTGGGTGTGCAAAGCGAAAGTTTTGAAGCATCCGCCTCATCGCCCTTAACCGCTTTCCTGAATGAATAATTAGTTAGTTGAATCCCTATGGAACAAGAGAACAAACCTTACGCACACCGCGAAAAAGCCTACATGCAAGGCACGCTCTTCCCCTTTATCAAAGTGGGAATGCAAAAAGTGAACCTGACTCCTACCGTCACCATCCAAGACGGAAAGAAAATGATGACCCCGAACGCGCCTGTCTATATCTACGATACCAGCGGCCCGTTCAGCGACCCTTCGATAGAAATAGACCTGAAAAAAGGTATCAACCGTATGCGTGAACCGTGGATTACCGGACGTGGGGATGTGGAACAATTACCTTCCATTACCTCGGAATACGGCAAGATGCGCCGGGATGACCCTTCGCTCGACCACCTGCGTTTCGAACACATCGCCCTGCCCTATCGTGCCAAAGCCGGCAAGTGCTGCACCCAGATGTATTACGCCAAGCAAGGCATCGTGACTCCCGAAATGGAATATGTAGCCATCCGCGAGAACATGAATTGCAAGGAACTGGGCATTGACACACACATCACGCCGGAGTTTGTGCGAGACGAGATAGCCGCAGGACGTGCCGTACTGCCCGCCAACATCAATCATCCGGAAAGCGAACCGATGATTATCGGACGCAACTTCCTGGTAAAAATCAATACCAACATCGGAAACTCCGCCACAACTTCGAGCATCGAAGAAGAAGTGGACAAAGCCGTATGGAGCTGCAAATGGGGAGGCGATACGCTGATGGACCTCTCTACGGGAGACAACATCCACGAAACCCGTGAATGGATTATCCGAAATTGCCCCGTACCTGTAGGCACCGTACCCATCTATCAGGCATTGGAAAAAGTAAACGGCAAAGTGGAAGACCTGACCTGGGAAATCTACAAGGACACCTTAATAGAACAATGCGAACAAGGAGTGGATTACTTTACCATCCATGCAGGTATCCGCCGGCACAATGTACACCTAGCGGACAAGCGTTTATGCGGCATCGTGAGCCGCGGAGGAAGCATCATGAGTAAGTGGTGCCTTATCCACGACCGTGAGTCGTTCCTCTACGAACACTTCGATGACATCTGCGACATCCTTGCCCAATACGATGTAGCCATCTCTCTGGGAGACGGCCTGCGACCCGGATGTATTGCCGATGCCAATGACGAAGCCCAATTTGCCGAACTCGACACCATGGGTGAACTGGTGGTACGCGCTTGGGAAAAAAACGTACAGGCATTCATTGAAGGTCCGGGACATGTGCCCTTGCACAAGATTCAGGAGAACATGCAACGCCAAATCGAGCATTGCCACAACGCTCCGTTCTACACCCTCGGCCCGTTGGTAACGGATATCGCACCGGGATACGACCACATCACTTCCGCTATCGGAGCCACCCAAATCGGCTGGCTGGGTACGGCAATGTTGTGTTACGTAACCCCGAAAGAACACCTCGGATTGCCCAACCGGGAGGATGTGCGCACAGGTGTCATCACCTATAAGATAGCCGCCCATGCCGCCGACCTTGCCAAAGGACATCCCGGAGCACAAATCCGCGACAATGCCCTCAGCAAAGCCCGTTATGAGTTCCGCTGGCGCGACCAGTTCCATCTGAGCCTGGACCCCGACCGTGCATTGGAATATTTCAACGAAGGCCGCCATACCGACGGGGAATATTGCACCATGTGCGGTCCGAACTTTTGCGCCATGAAACTTTCGAGAGACCTCTCTTCAATTAATAGTTAACAGTTAATAGTTAATAGTTAACAATTAATAATTAACGACGAGAGGGTCTTTACTTTTTTAGCTAATTACGTTTATTAATTTAATAACCAACCATGAGAAAAAATTAAAAGTAATAACGATAAAAAGGATGCGGTCGAAAAGTATTATCGAACAAAAATCACTGGTTTTCGCCTTGCGTATCATTAAAGCATTCCGTTTCTTAAAAGAACAAAAAGGAGAATATATTATGTCTAAACAATTACTTAGAAGCGGTACAGCAATAGGCGCATTGATACGTGAAGCCGAATTTGCCGAAAGCAAAAAAGATTTTATCCATAAACTGCATATTTCATTAAAAGAAGCTAACGAAACAGACTATTGGCTGACATTGCTACACGAATCGGATTACATAAACGATATAGCTTTCCAATCCATACAAACGGATTGTACAGAACTGATAAAATTATTAACCAGCATCATTAAATCCAGCAAATACAATTCGGACGCATCCACCGTTATTAACTATTAATTTTTAATTGTTCACTAAACAACATGTTTTCAGAAGAATTAGAAAAAATAAGCTGGGAGGAGACGACCGAAGCCATCTACTCCAAAACCGAATCCGATGTGTTGCGGGCACTCGGAAAATCACATTGTGATGTAAACGACTTTATGGCACTGGTTTCACCTGCTGCCGAAAAATACTTGGAACCAATGGCACACCTGAGCCGCAAATATACCGAAGAACGGTTTGGTAAAACCATATCGATGTTTGTCCCGCTCTACCTGACCAACTCGTGTACCAACTCGTGCGTGTACTGCGGTTTCCACATCAGCAATCCCATGGCACGCACCATTCTCACACCCGAAGAAATGGTAAACGAATACAAAGCCATCAAAAAACTGGCACCCTTTGAAAACCTGCTGATTGTAACAGGAGAGAATCCGGCTAAGGCAGGTGTCCCCTATTTGGCGAAAGCCCTCGACCTGGCTAAGCCTTACTTCTCGAACCTGAAGATAGAAGTGATGCCGCTCAAGACCGAAGAATATGCCGAACTGACCAAACACGGGATGAACGGGGTCATCTGTTTCCAGGAAACCTACAACAAAGCACGTTATAACATCTATCACCCACGGGGCATGAAATCGAAGTTCGAATGGCGTGTAAACGGATTCGACCGCATGGGACAAGCCGGCGTACACTCCATCGGCATGGGGGTATTGATTGGCCTGGAAGACTGGCGCACCGATGTCACCATGATGGCATATCACTTGCGCTACCTGCAAAAGCATTATTGGAAGACCAAATATAGCGTCAACTTCCCCCGTATGCGCCCGGCGGAGAACGAAGGATTCCAACCCAACGTCATCATGAGCGACAAAGAACTGGCACAAGTGACCTTCGCCATGCGTATCTTCGACCACGATGTGGATATCTCGTATTCGACCCGTGAGCCGGCTTATATCCGCGACCACATGGCTTCACTGGGCGTAACCACCATGAGTGCCGAGAGCAAGACCGAACCGGGAGGTTATTACACCTACCCACAATCGCTCGAACAATTCCATATCAGCGATGACCGTACAGCCGTGGAAGTGGAATGCGCACTGAAAGCCGCCGGACGCGAACCGGTATGGAAAGACTGGGACGCCTCGTTCGACTTTGTAAAATGAAACCTTATCTGAACACAGAGACACAAAGACACAGGGTTTTATATTCTCTGTGACTCCGTGGCTCTGTGTTTATTATTCTCAATTATGGAAAGATACAACCGCCAACTCCTGCTTCCCGAAATCGGTGAAGAAGGACAAGCCCGCCTGAAAGCGGCACGGGTACTTATCGTAGGGGTAGGAGGACTTGGCTCCCCTATCGCACTCTATCTGGCCGGTGCCGGAATAGGAACCATCGGCTTGATAGATAATGACACCGTAAGCGAAAACAACCTGCAACGCCAAGTGCTTTATACCGAAGCCGAAATAGGCCTTCCTAAAGCCATCCAAGCCCAAAAACGCCTGGAAGCTTTGAATAGCAATATCCGTATAAATGCTTATCCCACTCGCCTGACCCCGGATAATGCCAAGGAAATCATTGCAGACTATGATATCATCGTAGACGGATGCGACAATTTCGCCACACGATACCTCATCGATGACACATGCGCTATATTAAATAAGGTGTATGTATATGGAGCCATCCGCGCCTTCGAAGGGCAGGTATCCGTGTTCCTATATGACAAAAGCGGAAAAAGATACCGCGACCTCTATCCCGATGAAAAGGAAATGCTATCCATGCCCCATCCTCCGAAAGGAGTAATGGGTGTCACACCGGGACTTGTAGGATGTGCCGAGGCGAACGAAGTCATCAAGATTATCTGCGGATATGGAGACATTTTAGCAGGGAAATTATGGCAAATCAACCTGAAAACAATGGAAACGTACACGATTTTGCTTTAAGATAGCCCAATATTACAAACTTATTACTACCTTTGCCGCAGTATATCGTGTTTCATAATGAAATTAATAGTTATAACCAGGCCCACTTACTTTGTGGAAGAAGACAAGATACTGACAGCTCTTTTCGAAGAAGGGCTGGAGATTCTTCATTTACGCAAGACCGACCAGACGCCGGTCTATGCGGAAAGGCTATTGACGCTCATACCTGAAAAATACAGAAAACGCATCGTCGTACATGGAAACTTTTACCTGAAAGAGGAATATAAGCTGAGAGGCATCCACATAAACAGCCATAACCCGACCGTTCCCGACAACTATTCGGGTCCTATCACTACTTCATGCCATTCGTTAGAAGAGGTAAGGGAAAAGAAGCCACACTTTGACTACGTGTTTCTTAGCCCAGTATTCGACAGCATTTCGAAAGAAGGATACACTTCCGCCTTTACGCCCGAGAAGATACGCGCCGCCGCCAAGGAAGGAATCATCGATAAACGTGTTATCGCGTTAGGAGGAATCGATGAAAGCAATATCCTGCAAGTGAAAGACTTCGGATTCGGAGGATGCGCCGTGTTAGGGGGATTATGGAACAAGTTTTGTCCTGAACACGATTATAACTATAGCGAACTGATAGAACAATTCAGAAAGCTGAAACACATGGCGGACTAATGTTTTTCCGCATATTCATTTGTACGTATTGAAGAAATAACATAACTTTGTACTACTTTAAAGGCAACATATTTTTATACAATGAGCGAAACATCAAAATTTAAAGTGTTCTCGGGTACAAACTCGAGATACCTTGCAGAAAAAATTTGCAAAAGTTTGGGATGCCCGCTGGGTAACATGAACATTACTCATTTCGCGGATGGCGAATTTGCAGTATCTTACGAAGAATCGATTCGTGGACAACACGTATTTCTCGTACAATCGACTTTTCCGAACTCCGACAATTTGATGGAGCTTTTATTAATGATTGACGCCGCCAAACGTGCTTCGGCAAAACGCATCGTCGCAGTAATTCCTTATTTCGGATGGGCACGTCAAGACCGCAAAGACAAGCCCCGCGTATCTATCGGAGCCAAGCTGGTAGCCGACTTATTGAGCGTGGCAGGTATTGACCGTCTGATTACGATGGATTTGCATGCCGACCAGATTCAAGGATTCTTTGATATTCCGGTAGACCACCTATACGGTTCTACAATCTTTGCCCCTTACATCCAATCCTTGAATTTGCCCAATTTGGTTATTGCCACCCCCGATGTTGGTGGGTCGAAACGTGCCAGCACGTATGCCAAGTATCTTGATGTACCCTTGGTATTGTGCCATAAGACCCGTGAAAAAGCAAATGTCGTAGCATCCATGCAAATCATTGGTGACGTACAGGGGAAAAACGTGGTATTGATTGACGATATGGTCGATACAGCCGGAACCATCACGAAGGCCGCCGACATCATGAAAGAAGCCGGAGCCAACTCAGTACGTGCCATCGCTTCGCATTGCGTCATGTCGGGTCCGGCATCCGAACGTGTACAGAACTCGCAATTGGAAGAACTGGTATTTACCGACAGTATTCCTTATTCAAACCGTTGCGCAAAGGTCAAACAACTTTCTATTGCCGACATGTTTGCTGAAACGATCCGCCGCGTATTAAGCCACGAATCCATCAGTTCGCAATATTTGATTTGATTTTATTCCCACCACAGATTACACGGATTATTTTATTAAAAACCTGCGTAATCTGTGGTGAATGTCATACATACCCATGAAAATCCTTTGGCTCGACCTGAACAGTTCGTATGCGCATTCCTCATTGGCATTGCCTGCCTTGCAAGCCCAGCTCATCGGACGTACCGATATAGAATGGGACATTGTTTCAGCTACCATCAACGAAAGTCCTGGCATGACGAGTACGGAAGTCTTTCGCCGGAACCCCGACATTGTAGCCGCCACTTGCTGGCTCTTCAATCATGAAATACTGCTCCACACGCTGGGGCGCATCAAGGCACTGCTTCCTGATTGTTGCATCACGTTAGGAGGTCCCGAATTTTTAGGAGATAACGAAAGATTCCTGCGTAACTATCCCTTCGTGAATTGTGTATTCCGTGGTGAAGGAGAAGAAACATTCGCCCGTTGGCTGGAGGTATGGGATAAGCCGGAAGCGTGGCACACCATAACCGGATTATGCTACATAGACCCAACTTCCACCTATCACGATAACGGACGGGCACAAGTGATACGTTTCGACCGGCTTATCTCCCCTGAAGAGAGTCCCTTCTTCAACTGGAGCAAACCGTTCGTGCAACTGGAAACCACACGCGGATGCTTCAATACCTGCGCCTTTTGTGTAAGCGGAGGCGAGAAACCCGTACGCACCCTCCCGATTGAAACTATCCGAAAACGAATCTCCTTGATTCAAGAGCATCACATCCAGAACATCCGGGTACTCGACCGCACCTTCAACTACAATGCCCGCCATGCACGTGCCTTGCTCAACTTGTTCCGAGAATTTCCCGACATTCATTTTCATTTAGAAGTTCATCCCGCTCTCCTTACCGAAGAATTAAAACACGAAATAGCTTCGATGCCTTCCGGCCAACTCCACTTGGAAGCGGGTATACAAAGCCTGCATCAAGAAGTATTGGACGTATGCCGAAGACATGGGACATTAGAGGATGCGTTAGAAGGACTAAAATATCTTTGCTCGCTACCCAACCTTGAAACACACGCCGACCTGATAGCCGGACTCCCGCTCTACCGTTTAGAAGAGATTTTCGAAGACATACGCATATTAGCCTCTTACCGGGCAGGCGAAATTCAACTAGAATCCCTCAAACTATTACCCGGGACAGAAATGCGCCGACGTTCTGAAGAGCTTGGCATCCGTTATTCTCCCTTTCCGCCTTACGAAGTATTACAGACCAGAGAAATTTCTCCCGACGAGCTTCAGACGGCACGCTTGCTTTCGCGCCTCTTAGACGGATTCTACAATGCTAAACCTTGGCAAGAAATGACCCGCCGACTGATTGTAGACGAGTATGATTTCCTACACCGGTTCTTAGATTACCTCATCCGCATCGGAGTCATCGACCAACCCATGAGTTTAGAGCGCCGGGGCATTTTACTCTATAAATTCTGCAAGGAAAATTATCCGAGATACGAAACCGATATGACCCTGGCATGGATAGAAGCAGGAATGTCGCTCAAGAAAGAGCCAGCCTACCGCATCCGCACCAAACACGTATTGCCCTCCGACCGTTGGGAAATACTCTATGGCACCTACCACGAAAGCCTGCGCCTTTGCACGCTTCCTCCAGCCGAAGGAGAAAGCACAACATATTGGTTCGGATTCGAGCCAGAATCGCAACAAACCAAACCGATATTCAAAGCAAAAGCTTCTACCGAAAAATTAAGAAATTAAGTCAATACCTCAATATAGACCTAACACCGTTATTAATTATTTATTACCAACTATTAACTAAAAAAATACCATGAACCGAATTTGCCGACTATTTAACATCAACTACCCCATCATCCAAGGCGGAATGGTGTGGTGCAGTGGCTGGCGGCTGGCTTCAGCCGTAAGCAACGCAGGAGGACTGGGCTTACTGGGAGCAGGCTCGATGCATCCCGAAACCCTGCGCGAACACATCCGTAAGTGCAAAGCAGCCACCGACAAGCCCTTCGGAGTAAATGTTCCCCTGATGTATCCTGAAATAGAAACCATCATGCAGATTATTGCCGATGAAGGTGTGAAAATCGTCTTTACCTCGGCAGGAAGCCCGAAAAAATGGACCGACTGGCTTCACGAACGAGACATCCTCGTGACACACGTGGTAGCTTCGTCCAAATTTGCCGCCAAATGCGAAGAAGCGGGTGTAGATGCCATTGTAGCAGAAGGATTCGAAGCCGGAGGACACAACGGACGGGAAGAAACCACCACCATGTGCCTTATCCCCGCCATCCGTCGCAGCTGTTCCTTGCCATTATTGGCAGCCGGCGGCATAGCTACAGGTGAAAGCATCCTTGCCGCACAAGCTTTAGGAGCCGACGGAGTACAGATAGGAACCCGATTTGCCTTAACCGAAGAAAGCTCTGCCCACTTCTCGTTTAAAGACAGGTGCTTGCGTCTGAACGAAGGTGACACAATACTCACTTTAAAACAACTCTCGCCCACCCGGTTGGTAAAGAATGATTTCTACAAGCGGATAGAAGAAGCTGAGCAACGGGGCGCTTCCGCCGAAGAGCTTCGGGAACTATTAGGACGCGGGCGAGCCAAGCTGGGCATTTTCGAAGGAGACATCTTCGAAGGGGAAATCGAAATAGGACAAGCGGCATCCCTTATCCATCGCCTGCAATCAGTAGACGAAGTGATGAAAGAACTTATTGAAGACTACAACGAGGCACTCACCCGCCTGCAAGCGATTAGAATTTAAACGAATTGAGTGCAAAGAAACGATTGCATATAACTGCATCATAAACACGATTAGTAATCGTCAAGCTGTACGATTAGTAATCGTCACACTGTACGATTACTAATCGTGTTTATGTAGCAGTTATACATACCGCTCATGGATAAATCATGCTGATGATATTGTAACCCAATTACGGACTGAATCCAATTTTTTTTATAAAAATCATTGGTGTTGTTCACGCAACAAGTCGTTCACGGTTTTCACCGGATTGAAAGTGCTGAGAGGAACTTCTACGAATACCGTGCTCCAATCGCTCATCGAACCATTCCACAAACCCGGAAGCTCAAGTGCCTTCAGGTCTTTTCCGTTCTTCGATTTATACGAAATGAAGCCCGTAGCCTTGTCTACATGCTCTAACAAGTTGAATTTATTACCTTTATAGTCGCACACAGCGCAAACCAAATCCACAGGATTGAAGTGAGTTCCTTTTTCAAACATCGCCTTCTTTTCGGGATCTTTCATGTCGATTTGCGAACTTTCCAAAATCTGAAGCGACACAGTACCATCCGGATTGTATGCCAAGAACGGGCCGCCACCCGGTTCGCCCACATTCTTCACCATACCGCATACACGCATCGGGCGGTTCAGTTTCTTCCGCAAATAGATAACCAAGTCAGCGTCTTCCATGTCCTTGATATCCTCCTTGCGGCAACGCAATTGTTGCTGAACAAAACGGATGATTTCTTCCAATTGCTCATGGCTATAATGTCCGCTATCCAATAATTCCAAATAATCAAACGCTTGCTTCTGAAGGGTCACCAATACCCCCGCAAGAAGTTTCTTATAAGTTACAGTATCAGCCTTCAGGCGATCGGGCACCACATTGTCGATATTCTTGACGAACACGATGTCAGCATCCAGGTCGTTCAAGTTCTCGATTAACGCTCCATGACCACCCGGGCGGAACACCAACTTGCCATTATCGTCGCGGAAAGGCTTGTTGTCCATCGTAGCAGCAACAGTGTCGGTACTGGGTTTCTGCTCGGAGAACGATACATTATATTCCACACCGTATTTCTGAGCGTATTCAGCTACTTTGGCTTCCACCAATTTGGCAAAAAGGTCACGGTGTTCGGTAGAAACCGTGAAATGTACGTTCACCTTGCCCGTCTTTCCTGCGGCATAAAGTGCACCTTCTACCAAGTGTTCTTCCAGCGGAGTGCGCACACCGTCGGCATACCGGTGGAATTTGAGCAAACCTTTCGGAAGCGAACCGTAATTCAGTCCTGCGCTTTCCAGCAGGTTGCTTACCACAGCCTTATAATTCTTTTCTTCCAAAAGAGCATCGATGTCTTTACCCGTGTTGTCCATACACGCCGCGTTCAAGTCGTTATAGAAAGCGAAACTATGGATGTGGTCGAAAAACTTCTTCTCGAAATCGGTAGTAGGCACGTTGTAGTCGGCTCCTAAGAATTCGAACATATTTTTAAACATACGGCTCGCAGCTCCCGAAGCTGGAACGAATTTTACAATCTTACGGTCGCCGTCCTTGTAAGCGTCCCATGCCGCCAGATATTTCTTCTGCAAATTTTCGTCTGCCGTCATGATGCCGCCATTCTCCACCGATGCCGCCGCAGCAAGACGCAAGTAAGGGAATCCGTGTTCAAAACAAGCCAGTTGTTCTTCAATCTGTTGCTCAGAAATTCCTTTCTTAGCCAACAATTCTTTGTCTTCGAGTGTTAACATACAGGTTATAAATTTTAAATGTATAATGAAATAGTAAATTGTTCGTGTTTTCAAATCTCACCCCAAAAATATAAAAAATTCGCAAACATTGCACGGATAACAAAGAAAAAAAAGTAACTTTACAATTAAAAATGAAGAATAAAGAACGAAGGATGAAGAATACCCCCCTATCCGTCCCCTTTCATACGGAGTTCCTCATTCTTCAATGTCAGTACTTTAAACAAAAGCATTATGGAAGAGCAAGCATTTTTCACACCGCAAGAACATAGAGAGCTTATCTCGCTTTACAGGTGCCTTTTACGCCTCTCTGGCGAAACGTTGCAAAAAGACGATTGCCACAACTTGAAACGGGACCTCATCCGAGCCATGTCGGCAGGTTCGATACCCCGCAATGCTTTCGGTATGAATCCAGTCACCAAGGACATGCAGACCGCCGTCATCGTGGCAGAAGAAATCGGGATGCGCCGGGCTTCTATCCTCGGCATTATGCTCCACGAACCGGTGAAATGCCAGCTGTGCACCCTCGATGATGTGAGCCAAACCTACGGCGAGGATGTGGCCGGTATCATCCGCGGGCTGGTCAAAATCAACGAATTATATGAAAAAAGCCCCGCCATCGAATCGGAAAATTTCCGCAACCTGCTCCTCTCCTTTGCCGAGGACATGCGTGTTATCCTCATCATGATAGCCGACCGAGTCAATATCATGCGCCAAATCAAGGACAACCCCAACGATGAAGCACGGCTGGCGGTATCGAACGAAGCCGCCCACCTCTACGCCCCCTTGGCACACAAGTTAGGGCTATACAAGCTGAAATCGGAACTGGAAGACCTGTCGTTAAAATATACCGAACACGATGTATATTATTTTATCAAGGAGAAGCTGAACGCCACCAAGGCGGCGCGCGACCGCTACATAACTGCCTTCATCGAACCTGTCAAGCAGAAATTGGAAGAAAACGGACTGAAGTTCCACATAAAGGGACGTACCAAAACCATCCATTCCATCTATCAGAAGATGAAGAAGCAAGGCTGCTCGTTCGAAGGCGTATACGACCTGTTTGCCATCCGCATCATCCTCGACTCGCCTCTTGAAAAAGAAAAACAAGAATGCTGGCAGGTGTACTCCATCGTGACCGACATGTACCTGCCCAACCCTAAACGCCTCCGCGACTGGCTCTCCGTACCTAAAAGTAACGGATATGAGTCGCTCCACATCACTGTAATGGGTCCCGAAGGCAAATGGGTGGAAGTGCAGATACGCACTGAACGCATGGACGAGATAGCTGAAAAAGGCCTTGCCGCACATTGGCGCTACAAAGGTATCAAGGGCGAAACGGGATTGGACGAATGGTTGAACTCCATCCGCGAAACCTTGGAGAATACCGATGGAGATACCGAAACCATCGATCAGTTCAAGCTCGACCTCTATAAAGACGAAGTGTTTGTGTTCAGCCCCAAAGGAGACCTCTACAAGCTGCCTCAAGGAGCCACCGTGCTTGACTTTGCCTTTGCTATCCATTCCAATCTAGGATGCCGATGTGTGGGAGCGAAAGTAAACGGACGAAACGTGCAACTCCGCCAACCTCTGAACAACGGAGACCAAGTGGAAATCATGACTTCCGCCGCCCAGACACCCAAGCGCGACTGGCTGAACTTCGTCACCACCTCGAAAGCCCGCAACAAGATACGCCAGGCTTTAAAGGAACTGGCCGCCCGCCAAACTGAATTTGCCCGCGAAACTTTAGAGCGCAAGTTCAAGAACCGCAAGATAGAATACGATGAAGCCATCCTGATGCGCCTCATCAAAAAATCGGGTTTCAAAACCGTGACCGACTTCTACCAAAGCATTGCCAACGAGACTACGGACATCAATACGCTGATAGACAAATACGTAGAGATGCAACGACACGAAAGCGAACAGCATGAAGACGTAGTGTACCGCAGTGCCGAAGGTTTCAACATGCAGCAAACGCAAGAGGATAAGAATCCTTATAAAGATGACGTATTGGTCATTGACCAGCATCTGAAAGGCATAGATTTCAAACTCGCACGATGCTGCAATCCCATCTACGGCGATGATGTGTTTGGCTTCGTCACCATATCGGGAGGCATTAAAATACACCGTTCGGACTGCCCTAACGCACCCGAACTGAAGGCACGTTTCCCCTACCGTATCGTACGCGCACGCTGGGCAGGTAAGAGCCAAGGCAAGCAATACCCCATCACACTTCGCATCGTGGGGCATGACGACATCGGCATTGTGACCAACATCACGTCTATCATCAATAAGGAGAATGACATCCTGCTCCGCTCCATCAGCATAGACTCGAACGACGGACTCTTCTCGGGCATGCTGACGGTGATGGTAGACGACACCACCAAGCTGGAAGCCCTTATCCGCAAATTACGTACGGTGAAAGGTGTAAAGCAGGTGAACCGCGGATAAAAAGCAAAAAATCCATCGGAATGAGAAGATATATATTGGATGAGAAGAGTGTGCGCTATTCATCCTGTATATCCAGTCTGAAAAACGAATATATACTGACTTTGCCAATGAAGCTATATCCATGGGCTGTTTCAGATATATAAAGCGGCAACTGAAGTATATATTCGTTTTGTAACCAAGAGCCTGTCGTTTAAACAAATCTGATGTAATATTAGAAGCTGTTTTGAATTTCTTCAAAAAGTTTTTCTTGGCTTGATGTATCCGTTTTCGTGTGTGCTTTGGGCGATAAATCCAAAACAGCTTCTTACTTTATTGGAAAATTTAAACGTAAAGTATCTGTTAAAGAATTTCCGACCATATACATCGGTACACGTAGTGACATACGGGGAGGAAGACAGACAGATGGCCGGTAGTGGAGAGTTATAAGTTATTAATTACCAACACATAGATACGGTTTTCTCTAAAAAGCCTGCATTGTTAACAGATTTTCATAGCTCGAAAATGCACAAACCATTGGTTAATAACAAGAAAAAGTGTACCTTTGGAGCGGTCTTAAAATAAAAACAGCTTATGAAACGAATCCTCTCAACAATCTGCCTTATGGCAGTAATGATTGCGGTTTTTGCCGCAGGCACCGCTGAAATCAAATTCAACGAAACTTCACATGATTTCGGCTCATTCCCCGAAAATGCCCCAAAAGTGACCTGCAAATTCAAGTTCACCAATACAGGAGACGGCCCGCTGGTCATCCATCAAGCCATCGCTTCATGCGGATGCACCGTGCCCCAGTATCCCAAAGAACCTATCAAGCCGGGCGAAAGCGGTGAAATCACCGTAACTTATAACGGTGCGGGCAAATTCCCCGGACATTTCCGCAAGAGCATCACCCTACGTACCAACGCCAAACAGGAAGTGGTTCGCCTGTATGTAGAAGGTGAAATGACAGCAGTAGAAAATGCTGAATAATAAGTAACAGTTAATAATTAATAGTGGTGTGGCAACTACTTGCCCACTATTAATCATTAACTGTTAACTACCATTTTATTTAGAAGCTGTTTTGAATTTATCGTGCGATGATTTGGGATGAGTTTTTGAGGCATTTTCGCTTCTGTGATGAGGAAGATAGCGGGCTATCTGACGAAGAACAGGAGCGAAAAGGACCAAAAAATCGCCCAAAGCACACACGAAAACGGATACATCAAGCCAAGAAAAACTTTTTGGAGAAATTCAAAACAGCTTCTTAAAAAAATCAGAAAATTACGCCCAAACGGAAACCAGCGTTGTTCTGTCCGTCAATCCCTTCATGTGTCAAGGTTTCGGCCTGGTTGGTCATATAGCTATAATAGCCGGCCACATGGAAGCCAAAACGTTTGCTCTGGAAAGGGAAAATCTGTAAACCAATTTCGGGAGAAGCATAGAATCCCCACGGATTATCGTACACGCCTCCGGTGCCGCAATACGTCGTGTAACGGGTATAGACCGCTCCCAGTTTCACGCCAAAATAAGGTTTTACCACCTTACCGTTATACACGGTATAGGCAGAAGTGAAACCGAAAGGCAACTGGTAGGCAGAACGTTGCTGGTCGGTCGTGAGTGACTCGGTAGGCGAAATCTGCAAGGTCTGCCTGCCTACGTATTCATGATTGGTGTGGAAATTGATAAACGCTCCCAATGCCCAATGCGGAGATACATTGTATGTTCCCTCGAAGTTCATACCCCAACCGCTGATTTTATCCGCAAAACCAGTGGAATAAGGTGCGTTTACCTGCCAATCGACGGTAATATGCATCTTGTGCGAATCCCATTGCGCCCAGCTCTGCAAGGCAAACATTGAAAGCATACAAAGCGCAAGAGCTATTTTCTTATAATTTGTTTTCATATTGTCTTCCTCCTATCATTTATCGGTTCCTAAATTAGTAGACTGGCTGAACGCTTGGTCCACTCCTTCTGTCAATAATTGCATATTCACACGGTGATTGTCGAACTGGAATCCCGATGCACTGGCATACCACACCACGGGAATCGAATGTTGTCCGTCATCTCCCCCTTCCCCACGTGCGGTGAGATCTGCCATTTCGATAATCAAAGCCTGTGTGTCGTAGCTATATACCACAGGATAAGGGTAATACCATCCACCCCAATAACCGCCCCAATAGAAGGGATCCCACCAACCGCTCCAATAGCCTCCGGTTATCACGGTATTAGCTTGCGCCATATAAGAGAGTTGCACGCCCACATCAGCGGTAGCCTTCAAGGCAGAGTCTGTTATGCGCGTATATCCTAAACGATCCATCTGGTTCTCCACCTCGTCTACCAGCGCCTTGGCATTCGCATCGGTCCAATAAGACACATGCACATTTCCCGTCTCAAGGATGCTGTCGGGCATATAATAAGTGATATACTTACCGAAATCCACACTCGTGTCGTAATCGGTATAAACAACCAGATTAACATCCAGCTGCCCCATATCGGGGTCTTTCTCACATGCCGTCAATAGAAGAGCGGCAATGCCTGCTAACAATAAACTTTTCTTTTTCATATCAATCTTTTTTCAAATCCTAAAACGAACGTCCTTTAAATACCGCACTCTTATGCAACGGAAGCAATACGCCGTTCAGTGTCAAACGGTTCGAATTGAAATTGGGAAGAATAGTTACCGACGCACTATTCGAACCTGCCGTCAATTCAATATCTACCCGTGCCGAGATGCCTGTCCCCATTACATTCATACTAAGGCGCAAGTTGCCACGCTTGTCGGCTTTTACCTCATACGATGACACTTTCCCGTCCACCGTCACGCCTCCCAGTCCATTCGGACCGCTCACAGGGATATTGAACGCAACCTGCACCACTGCGTCCTCTCCGTTGACAGAAACGAAATTGGTGTTCGAATTGACGTAGGCAGTCTGCCCATATTTAAAAACCACCTGGTCGGCTTCCAAGGTGAACTGTCTGTTGTCCAGTGCTTGTTTCGCCTCCAGAAAGAGCAGACTGTCCAATTTTTCCTGCATGGCTTTTTTCTCTTCACGAGTCAGTTTGCGTTCAGTCGTTTCCTGTGCCTGCACGGCATTTGCCGCAAACAATAGCATAATTAACATTATGCTTGAAAAAATCTTTTTCATAATTCCTCCTTTTTAAAATTACAACTAAGAAACAAAAAAGAAGCCCTTTTGCTGCGTCTTTCAGAATTAAAAAAATATAAAAACCATCCGACTCTTAATCTATATCAAGATTATTCGTATCTTTAACGTATCAACATCTAAATCTATACACAATATGAACAACAATATTACCGACATTACCATCCTGATAGCCGTCATCGCACTGGCGTTATGGCCTATCGTCTTATTCTTCTTGCGCACCATGCACGAACGCCGGAAACGTTTAGAACATCTTGACCAGATGACTAAAGACGAATTAGACGAAATCAGCACGAAAGATTTGGTAACCAACGTCCTGAAAAAAATCGGATGCCAACCCGAAGAAAACGAGGAAGGACAAATAGCATTCAAGTATCAAGGAGATGACTTCTATATAGCCGCCGAAGAGGAAAACCGTTTTATTATGATATGGAATCCGTGGTGGGGTTCTATCAATGCAGACAACGAAGCTTTTCCCGTACTGAAAGAGATTATCAACCTGGTAAACGTCAATTCGCTGGTCACCACAATTTATATGGCGGACGAAGACGGGAAAACCATCGGACTACACTCGCGATGCCACACATATTTCTCTCCCAATGAAGGCGAACTGGAAGACCATCTGAAGATGCTTCTCGACTTTTTCTTCGATGCACACAACGCCATCAAAGACAATCTGAACCAACTGGGCAATGCCGCCGTGGCGGAAGAAGAGAAAAAAGAGCGGGTAAAGGTGAAAGGATTCAAGGCATACAAGGAAAACACAACGCCCATCTCGAAGAATGAAGAATAAAATGAGTCGTTACACATAAACCTGTAAAAGAATAACCTTCTTATCAGGAAATTTCACTACAGAGGACACCGGTAATTTAATGTATATCTGTAGTAATCATCCTGTTCCCGACACGACAATTTTATCGGCTGTTTTTTCAGCTGACGAATAAAAATGTCCGAAAAATATTTTTGTTTTTATAGTAGAACAAAATTGGTTTGCGAAAAATGGAATGGA
>ULRH01046940.1_pt1 | contig 28523 bp, 23 predicted proteins | sample 1955271 | NCBI WGS metagenome assembly ULRH01 (sample SAMEA4835677, study PRJEB28245) | human gut metagenome | biome: gut microbiome; material: fecal sample | place: Denmark | collected 2008 | reverse complement strand
AGGCGGAAAAATCAAAAACCGCTTACAATTTGAAAGTAGTATATATCACTTTATTTTAACAGGATAAAATAACGCTGATAGGAAGGGAAAATAATATGAAAGTAGCCCATATTGTTTCTTTTCTAAATAATAAAATACCTCTGATAGATTGGAATATTAATATGAAATCAGCCCATATCGTTTTATTCCGGCATAAGAAAATAACGCAGACGAGGGAATAGAATTAATTTAAATGTGGTACATATAGTATTATTCAGACAAAAGAGAATAACAAGGACTGTAAATGAAATCAATTTGAAAGTAGCACATATAGTTTCCTTTAAGCATAAGAAAACAGCACGTAATCAATATTTAAGCCTCTGTTTTTATTAATATCAACATCTTATGATTTTCTACTGAACAATTGTTTTTGAATTATAAACGTATAAATATAAAATCCACAACGCAAAAATTATTATCCATACATAAACATATTATGAAACGCCATTCCGTCACCATAACCTGAAACACAGCAAACAGACACATTATAAAGCCGGATAATGCCTTGACGAAAGACCTGATGCCCACCAGCCGGATAACTCACGCAGAGCAAAAGAAGACATAAACAAACTAAAAAAATATTTTATGCTTCCTGCCTTATTCAATATTTTTGTAACTTTGCGATATGAAATTCGGCATCGGCCGACAGGCTCCCTAAGGGGAACAACGATGAAGGAAACATACTTAATCTATAAAAAATACAACCAATAAACATAACACTACAATGAAGAAAATAAGAGCAGCCGTAGTGGGATATGGCAATATCGGACACTACACAGTACAGGCCCTCGAGGCAGCACCCGACTTTGAGATAGCAGGAATAGTGCGCCGTCACGGTGCGGAAAACAAGCCGGCAGAGCTCGCCGACTACGATGTGGTGAAGGACATCAGCGAACTGAAGGACGTGGATGTGGCCATACTCGCCACCCCTACACGCAGCTGTGAGGAATACGCAAAGAAAATACTGGCCATGGGCATCAACACCGTGGACAGCTTCGACATACATACTTCAATACTCGACTACCGCAACGCGCTCATGCCTATATGCAAGGAGCATGGCACAGTGGCTGTGATAGCAGCCGGATGGGACCCGGGGTCGGACTCTGTAGTGCGCACTCTGATGCAGAGCCTCGCGCCTAAAGGACTGAGCTACACCAACTTCGGACCGGGTATGTCGATGGGTCACAGCGTGTGTGTGAGAAGTAAGGAGGGCGTGAAAAACGCTCTGTCGATGACCATACCGAAGGGTGAGGGCATTCACCGCCGCATGGTTTACGTGGAGCTGGAGGACGGAGCAAGCCTCGAAGAGGTGACAAAGGCCATCAAGGCTGACCCATACTTCGCAAACGACGAGACTCATGTGTTCGCCGTACCGTCGGTTGACGAGGTGCGCGACATGGGCCACGGAGTGAACCTCGTGCGCAAGGGTGTGAGCGGAAAGACACAGAACCAGCGCATGGAATTCAACATGAGCATAAACAATCCGGCACTCACCGGACAGGTGCTCGTGAACGTAGCGCGCGCGTCAATGCGCCAGCAGCCGGCATGCTACACCATGATTGAGATTCCGGTGATAGACATGCTCGCCGGCGACCGTGAGGAACTCATCTCTCATCTCGTGTAATCATATATCCGGAATAAGACGAGCCGGCGGGCGGACAGTGAGGATGCTGCCGCTTGCCGGCTTTTTATTATCACATGGCGACGGCAGGGGCGCAGGCTGCTAAAACATGTTTTGCAATCCGCATATTGCGGTGTAATGCAATTGTAACACTATTGCAACAGATGTGAATAGTCTTATCAATAATTTTGCAGAAAACAAAAAGCCAACATGGAAAGTAAGAAAAGAATTCTTGTTGTGGATGACGAGCAGGACCTGCTCGAAATTCTGAAATTCAATCTCGAGACCGAAGGTTATGAAGTATCTACCGCATGCTCGGCAGAAGAGGCGCTCACGCTCAACGTGGGAACATTCGACCTGCTGCTGCTCGACGTCATGATGGGCGGCATGTCGGGCTTTGCCATGGCAAAGAGACTGAAGACCGACCCTGCAACCGCGAACATTCCCATCATCTTCCTGACCGCACGCGACACTGAGAACGACACGGTAACGGGATTCAATCTCGGCGCCGACGACTACATATCAAAACCGTTCTCCATACGTGAGGTGCTAGTAAGGATACGCGCGGTGCTCAGACGTACAGCGTCGCCGTCCGAACAGCAGGCTCCGCAGGTGATACACTATCAGGGCATTGAGATGAATCTGGGCAAGAAGACGGTGAGCATCGACGGCGAGGAAATACCGTTCACAAAGACCGAATTCGAACTTCTGCACCTCTTGCTTGAGGAACGCGGACGGGTGTTCTCGCGCCAGGAACTCATCGACCGCATCTGGCCGAAAGACGTGCTCGTGCTCGACCGTACCGTCGATGTGAACATAACACGACTGCGCAAGAAGATAGGAAGGTTCTCTAAATGCATCGTCACCAGACTGGGATTCGGCTACTACTTCGACGCATAGACAATAAAAAAGTAATGAAATGATATCACGGTGTATTCGGAACATAAGCGTAGGCAACAGGATTTACTTCAGCGTGCTGTCCGTATTCCTGCTTTTCGCCGTAGCATTCATAGTGTTCCAGCAGGTGCGCGAGTATCAATATAAGATTGAGTCGCTCGACACAAGGTTGCAGGACTACAACGAACGCATGAGCGAATGGATGAACTACGCCGACAGCGTGAACGAGAACACTCTCAACAGATATGTGAGAAGTCACGGCTTCACGGGACTGAGAGTGACGCTGATTGAGAAAAACGGAAAGGTGGTTTACGACAGCAATCTGAACAACTACACTCATGTAATAAACCATTCCGACCGCCCCGAAGTGATAGACGCACTGAGAAAGGGACACAGCTCCACAATAGACAGAAGCAGCAGAACGGTGGAAGGCAACTTCTTCTACTCGGCTACATACTTCAAGGATAAGAATATCATCATACGGAGTGCCCTGCCCTACGACGACAATCTGTCGAAATCGCTGCGCGCCGACCAGCATTACATATGGTTCGCACTGTCGGCCATAATACTGCTCACCATCATTCTGTATCATTTCATCAGTCGCCTGGGAGCCAACATCACCAAGCTGAAGATATTCGCAAGCCGTGCCGACAATAACGAATCGCTCGATACGGAAGATCTGGTTGACTTTCCGGACGACGAACTGGGCGAGATTGCCGAACGGATAATAAAGATATACAAGCGTCTGCAAAGCACGCGCGAGGAACAGAACATACTGAAACGCCAGCTCACGCAGAACATAGCGCACGAGCTGAAGACGCCCGTGGCGAGCATACAGGGCTATCTGGAGACCATACTCAGCAATCCTGACATGGACGCCAAGGTGAAACAGCAGTTCATGGAGCGCAGCTACGCCCAGAGCCAGAGGCTCACATCGTTGCTGCACGACATATCGACGCTCAACAGAATGGACGACGCGCAGGAGCTGATAGACTTCTCCGAGGTGAACGTGTCGAACATAATAGGCGACATTGAGAGGGACACGTCGATGCAGCTGTCGGCAAAGGGCATGACTTTCGTCAAAGACGTGAAGCCGGACATTCTGATAGAAGGCAACTACAGCCTGGTTTACAGCATCTTCCGCAACCTTACCGACAACGCGATTGCATACGCAGGAGCAAACACAACGATAAATGTCAAGGCGACGGAGGAGGAAGACCGATGGCTGTTCACCTTCAGCGACAATGGCGTGGGAGTGTCTGCCGAACATCTGCCGAGGCTCTTCGAGCGCTTCTATCGCGTTGACAAAGGACGCAGCCGCAAGATGGGCGGCACGGGTCTGGGACTCGCCATCGTAAAGAACGCCGTACTGCTGCACGGCGGAACAATAAAGGCACACAACAATATGACCGGAGGTCTCTGCTTTGAATTTTCATTAAGGAAGCATAAATGACATCAATTCCACCCCATTATTATAAAGAAACACTCATAATAGAAATGGAGAGAACAAGAATACTGATATGTATTGGGGCAATGATATTTATTGTCACAAATAACATTTCAGGACAAACACGTGCGGAAAAAGAGATTTCGGAGAACCCGGCTCTTGCAACAGGAAAGTATCTTGCCTACGTAGCACCGGAAGTGAGACACACTCCTGCACCAACGGGCTACAAACCATGCTACATCAGCACTTATTCAAGACACGGCTCACGCTATCTCACAGGAAAAGACAAATACGAACCAGCATTAAAGGCACTTGAGAAAGCTGATAGTCTGGGGGAACTTACTCAGACCGGTGAAAAGACCTTGCGCATAGTCAGACAATTGGCAAAGCTGGCCGAAAACCGTTACGGCGAACTCACGCCCAAAGGAGTCCGGCAACATAAAGAACTTGTCACAAGAATGTATCAGGAATATCCGGAAGTCTTTGCCGACAGTGCGCACATCGACGCGAGAGCGACCTATAAAACAAGGGCGTTCCTTTCGATGGCCGCCGCATGCATACAGTTGAAGGGATTGAATCCCAGACTCAACATAACAACAGAAGCCAGCGAGCACGATGCATATTATATCAAATACAAAAACCACATATATTCTGACAGCTGTCAGCACAATGCCGATTCGGTATTTTCCGAAGCAAGAAAACGCTTTGTGCACCCAGACAGAATCATGAGACAGATTTTCAAACCGGAGTACATAAGCAAGATTAAAGACAAAGTCCAGCTTGCATGTGACCTTTTCGAATATCATGGCATAAGCCAAAGCTCAGACGACATGCCTGATCTGGCCTTTCTATTCACGAACAAGGAATTGTATGATTTCTGGCAACTGAACAATTTCGAGTGGTACTATGAGCAAGGACCTTCGCCTCTAAGCGGAGGAAAGATGCCATACCTCGCAAGAAACCTGATGAGAAACATCGTTGAAACAGCCGATACCGCACTTGTCAACAGGAATCCGGGGGCGATGCTGCGCTTTGGGCATGACACCAATCTTGCTCCGCTTGTAGCACTCATGGAGATTGACGAGTTCAATCACTCCACTGCGGATTGGGACTCCATTCCTGAGTTTTACCAGACTTACAGAATGATTCCGATGTGCGGGAACATTCAATTAATATTCTATAGGAATCCGGAGAAACAAAATGATATACTTGTGAAAGTGCTTCTAAACGAGCGCGAAGTAAGAATTTCAGATATCCATACGGACTGTTTCCCGTTCTATCATTGGCAAAAACTCAGAAAGGCATGGATAGAAAAGACCGATAGGATTGTCCTTCCATCGGTGCCGGAAGATCAGGAAGACTGAACAGTGTATGGCTGGATGAAGAATATAACCATCCTTTTATATTGTGGATTACAGCAAAACTTCATAGCGACCAACTTCCGTGTGTAATGAATGTGCCCCACAACAAACAGAAGCGGAGCAAAACATGAATATCTGATGTTTTGCTCCGCTTTTTATAAATCAGTGTCTGTAACAATCACTCAGACACATGAGTGACAAGCTGAATATTATCCACGCCGACCCGTGTGGCAATCCACTTCTCCATCTTCCGTCGCTCGCTGCCGCCAAGTCTGGCCGATGCGCTGACACCGACTATGGCAACCGGACGACGCATAGCGGATGTGGAGTCAGCCAGAACTGTGGCCGAAAGCGACAGACTTACGTCGCGCACACCGGGGAACAGCGTCTTCATCTCGGCGGCAACAGCCGGAGCGAGGTCGTCATAACGCGTATATTCGTTCAGTCGGTTCTGCAAAGCGGAAGCCTTGAGAGCCTCTTCGCGCAACATGGCAGCATAATTGTTGCTCGTTGTACGCACGCTGGAAAGGCGGTTGTTGAGCAACATCACGGAATCAGACTGCGAGCCCTGTATCACCTGAAGCGTGTAATAGGCCATCTTGTAGTCGGACATCATGCCTTCGGCACTTCTTATCATGCTGTCGGAAATCTCACGTCCCACTGCCACGACGTGCAGAGTGAGGCTGTCCTTGTTCACATCGTAAGAGATGATGCGTGTGCCGTTGCTCTCCAAACGCTCCTTTACGAAACGGTTGACACTGTTCTTGAATATGCTCGAACGCACAATGTCGTAGGTCATCACCGCCGCCGGCACCATCGTGACAACCACGGCTATGATTATGTAACGCTTCACACGGGCATAATGTTCGTGGTCAAGAAACTGCTTCTCCTCAAACTTCATCATCCTGACACCCAGGTAAGTGGCAAGACTTATGAACACCGTGTTGATGAAGAACAGATAGAACGCGCCGAGGAAATAGTATATATTGCCCGTCGCAATGCCGAATCCGGCTGTACAGAGCGGTGGCATGAGGGCCGTGGCGATGGCCACTCCGGGAAGCACGTTGCCCTTACCCTTGCAGCTGAGTGCCACTATGCCTGCCGCACCTCCGCACAAAGCTATGAGCACATCGTACAGAGTGGGCGACGTGCGGGCAAGAAGTTCCGACTGCGCTTCGCTGAGAGGTGTCAGCAGAAAATACACAGTGGCAGTGACAACACTGATGAGTGTCGCGATGAGATAGTTCTTTACAGAACGCTTCAACAGCTCAAAGTCGTTTATGCCTACCGCAAGTCCCATTCCGATAATCGGTCCCATGAGCGGCGATATGAGCATCGCACCGATGATGACTGCCGTGGAATTGACATTCAAACCAAGCGAAGCGATGAATATCGCGAACACAAGTATCCAAAGGTTTGAACCATGAAACGACACGCCCTTGCGTATTGCGTCGATTGTGTCGGCCTCTTTCTCCCTGTCGAGCGACACGTTGAAATACTTTTTCAATGCCCCGACAGCGCGCAAAAAAGAGTTCTTTAAGCCGTCGCCGACAATCTTCTGTTCTTTTTCTTCCATATTGTTTTGTTTTAGTTTATTCCTTGTTTCATGTCATATCGATTAAAACATGATACCGATATTTACGATTTAATGTGTAACAATCACAAATTTAGCAAATATATCAATCCGATGCAACTTTTTAACGACATTGTTTCTCGTCCGCGACATATCATTTTTCGTATGCGGTCTATATTGCTCATGCCTGTAATATATGTCATTTTGCAACCGTGACATCATCATTTCGCACCTGTAATATCATCATTTTGTATCACATAAATAATCTTTCCACCACATAGAAACGCCTCAATAAATGCGGAGAATGATCAAAAATAATGTGCGATAAAGACAATGCGAGGATGCCGATTTTGCCCTCTTGCGGATTTATATTATCTTTGCCGTATGCTTGTCAATTCACCACAACCGGAACGAATGACGCAAAACATAACCTTACTAAGCCCAAACAACAAACAAGGAAATTATGAAAATAGAACAGGCAAAGAAAGAACACGCACACGACATCGCGCTGCTCATAATGCAGGCAATGACAGATGAATGTTGCATGAACATGGTAGGACCGGGAAAAACGCTCGCCGACTTCGAGCAGGTGATGACCGATCTCGCATCATCAGAATGTTCACAATACAGCTACCGCAACACGCTCGTGGCACTGACCGACGACAACCGCGTGGCAGGAGCCATCGTGGCATACCGCGGTGAAGACCTTCACGCTCTGCGAAAAGCATTTCTGGACGCGGCGAAAGAAAGGCTCGGGCGCAATCTCGACAACATTACCGACGAGACAGAAGCAGGAGAATACTATATAGACAGCGTGGCCGTGTATCCCGATTTCCGACGCATGGGCATTGCTTCGTCACTGCTTCGCGCGGCAATAGAGCGCGTCCACTCCAACGGTCTGCCTGCCGGCCTGCTCGTAGATAAGCAGAATCCCAATGCCGAGCGGTTGTACACGGCACTGGGATTCAGATATATCGACGACAAAATGTGGAGCGGGCATGAGATGAAACACATGCGCTGCTATTGCCCCGAATAGGTATTGAAGCTGACCGAAGCCGGCCTTCCGCCGGCGATGGTCTCTGCACTGATGTTCATATAAGTGGTGTTACGGCCGTTAAAACATTCTATCACAGCCTCACCATTCTCATCGGTGACGACGTCCGGATTCCAATACAGGGTGCGACGACGGTCGTCTATTCCATCATTAAGAACCGACTCGCTATATTGCGGAGAATAGAACTCGGCCGGAATACTGTATCCCTGTATTTCGGTCTTTCTTATTCCGTGGGTCGGTTTGTAGCTTTTGCCGGAGTCCCAACGGTCTGCCATCTGGAAGGCACACCGCACAAAGAGCGTCCGAAGGCCCGCCTGGCTGACGGTATCCATCTTGAACTGACCTGTATAAATGTCGCGCAGCTCATCCACATCCACCCTGAAATCCTTGTCGTTGAACTTATACGACATCATTCCCGTGTGGTCTATGTAGAGCATGGCAGTCTCAATCATGTCGATACATCCCACGAGATGCACCTGATCGATGTCCTTTCCGTTGGCACTGTACTTCAGTTCGTTCACACCATAAAGCGTTCCTTCGCGGTTTATCCTGTCGTTTATGGTGTGCATAAGATAGCCTATGTCATCGACGACAAACTTTCCGTTGTCGCGCATCTTGTCCACATACTGCCTTATGTTGTAGAATCCGAGAATGTCGCGCTCGAACTTCTCCGTATCCTGCAAGAGTCTTTTATTCTTATATTTTGCCTTGACAACAACCTCACCGAGCTTCAATATCTTCTCGTCTCCAGCGAGTGAGTCCTCGAAGGCGCTGATATCAGTATCCAGTCTGGTCGTATCTATGGGCGTACTCCACACAGGATTGAGCTCATCATAGTCGAGTTGGCGGAGCGGTGGCTCAAAATTGCGATACAGACTGACGAGAGCGTTGCGGTTGTATTTCTTTCCGTCGCGCTTGGTCTGTATGAGTGCCTCCATCTTTCCGTAGAAATCGTCGAGCGGAATCATGAAGTTTCCGAGTGAGTCGGCACGTGTCGAGCCCATGATAGTCACCGAATCGTTGTGCGCCATGACGGTTACTCCGATGTTGGCCTGCGCCTTTCCATACCAGGAATCGATGTGTCCGTAGAGGTTGAGATTCGGTTCGGGCAGGTATTTCGGTGTCACCGGTTTCAGTCCGAAGCTCTCCTGCACATCGTAACGGCGCCATCCGCGTATGAGCAGCAGGTTGTCGAGCATCTTGCGGCGTGCCACCGACCTGTCGGCGAAATAGAAACCGGGCTGGTGTATGTAGCCCTTCAGCTCGGAGGTGAGCAACAGATCGGTGCAGATGTTGTTGTCATACTGTATGTAGTCCATGTCTAATCCGTCTCTTACAGCGACAGATATGCGTGCGTTGCTCACCGGAGCGTTGGATGAGTCGGTGAGTTTCAGACGGCACACAGCCTTCTTGAACGGCGCGTAAAGGTCGTTGTCTGCCGACGCGCTCAGGCTGAGCGTGTCTTTAGGATAGACATAACAGAAACGATCGATGAGCGAAGCACCCGACGAATTGACCAGCGACAGGCGCACCACACCGCCGGGAAGGTCTGACGTGAGAATCCTTATGCGCTTGCTGTTTGCCTCTCCGAAATTCACCGGGACATAAGTGCACGGCGTAAGACCGGAAAAGAGGAACAGCGCAACGTCGCTGCCCGCCATGCCGGCAGAGCGCGACACCGTCACGTCGAGCGACTCCTCACGCACATTCACCATGATGCCGTAGCCCGCAGGCTGCGCATCCGGCAACTTGAACTTGCGTTTCTTGCCGTTGTAGGTCAGCTCCACCGACAGCGGTTTCTCGCCCGGTGTGTAAACGAAACTGCCCATTCCGTCGTGTATCGTGGCTATCGGCAATATGGGTTTGTCCTCATCCGACAACAGATAACCCGTGACATCGACCCATCCGCTGTCCTCGCTCAGCGTCTCAAATCCTACCACCGACTGTATGCCCTGCACCAACTGACCGCCCTCGGGGAAGAATCTCACGTTGAGTTCCTTCAGGTCTTCCGTCGGTCTTTGCTTCATACTCTTGTCCATACGGTAGGTAGCGATGCTGCGGCTCTCCTCGTCGTTGTTTATACGTTTGCGGTAGATGGGCAGCGTACGCGAGAAATACTGCGGGTCGTCACCGAACGCAAGCATCCACTTTGTGTATGTCCTCACCTCGTAATATCCTGTAAAGAAAGTGTTCGACAGCGATATCTGTCCGTGTCCCTCACCGTTCTCGAGCTTCACTATCTGACGGTCCATCACGTTGCCGAGCTGATCGACAAACTCCACATACAGCGGTTTGCTTATCTTGCTTGGCATGTTGTCGGCAGGGTTCACCACGTAGGCCTTATACCATATGGTGTCACCCTGATAATAACTCGTGTTGTCAAAATGCAGATAAACCTTCTCTCTCGGAAACGCCTGGGCATAAGCCTGGGCCTTGGCAAAATAATTGTCGAAGACCGTAGGCGTCTGGGCACGCACTGCAAAGCCGCATGCCACAGCCAGGACAAACATCATCAAACATTTTCTCATAGCGATACAAAACTTTTATTACATTTTCTCAAATCATACGTATAAGCCAGTAGGCCACCATTCCGGCCAGATAGCCCACAAGAGCCACCCACGAAATGTGTTTCAGATACCAGCCGAAGGTGATTTTCTCAAGTCCCATCACAACCACGCCGGCTGCCGAACCGATGATGAGCATTGAGCCGCCCACACCGGCGCAATAGGCCAACAGCTGCCAGAACAGTCCGTCAACAGCCATGTCGCCGGTCGGAGCAATGGGATACATACCCATACATCCTGCCACGAGCGGCACGTTATCGACAATGCTCGAGATGACTCCGATGGTACCCGTAACGAGGTAATGGTTGCCGCCCGACACGTTGTTAAGAGTGGTTCCGAGCGCTGTCAGCACTCCGATCTCGGAAAGACAGGCCACAGCCATGAGTATTCCGAGGAAGAAAAGGATGGTGGACATATCTATGCGCGACATGAGATGGCTCACGCGACGGGCCATAGTGTCGTCTTCGGAGGTCGAACGGTAGAAGAACTCGGTAACCATCCACAGCAGACCGAGCACGAGCAGTATGCCCATGAACGGCGGAAGATTGGTGAGATAGCGGAATATCGGCACGAAGATGAGTCCGCCCACACCGAGGAAGAACACGATGTGACGCTGGCGGCGAGTGAAAGTGCTCACGTTGGCCTCAGGCAGATTCTGCTCACTGGCGAGCTTGCCTTTGAGCGAGAACTGAAGGATGAACACCGGTATGAGCAGCGACACGACAGACGGCAGGAACAGTTCGGTGAGCACTCCGCCGGTGGTTATCATGCCCTTTATCCACAGCATGATGGTCGTAACGTCGCCTATAGGCGAGAAGGCGCCTCCCGCGTTGGCCGCGATAATCACTATCGAGGCAAAGATCATGCGCTCCTTGTTGTCGCGTATGAGCTTGCGCAGCACCATTATCATGACTATCGACGTCGTGAGATTGTCGAGTATGGCCGAGAGGAAGAACGTCATGAAGGCTATGCGCCACAGCAGTTTGCGCTTGCTGCGGGTCTTCATGATGTCGCGCACGAAGTTGAAACCGCCGTAGGTATCGACAACCTCGACAATGGTCATCGCACCCATGAGGAAGAAGAGTGTCTCGGCCGTATCGCCGAGGTGCATCTTAAGCGACTCACCCACCCGCGTGGCAAGTTCCTGCAACGAGCCTGCCGCTCCGGGCAATGCCTGCGACAGATACTGGCCGGGATCCATCATATAGAGCGTCCAGCACAACACACACATAAGCAACGCTATGGCTGCCTTATTCACTTTGGTGAAACTTTCGGCGGCTATGCATACATAGCCGATCACGAAAACAAATACTATCGTCAACGTAAGAGTTGTCATAGTCTGTAAAAAAATAATTGACTGTTTATGTTTTTTTCTATTAAATAATTTCTGCTTCCGTAGGTCTGATGTTGTCAGGCCGCACGCCGTCCCGTCGCCACAGGCTCATGGTCGTGGCTGCACCGTAAGGACAACGGGGCTAAGCCAAGAACAAAGATAATAAATAAAAAGCAAAACAGCCATAGCAACGGCATTTACATTGCAATAATATAACAAAATTGTAATGTCAGTAGTTGTCGAGTATCTGTTTCTGGCGTGCGCGCTCCTTTTTCGACACGCGCCGTTTGCTGTGGTCGAACAGACTTCCGAAATCGAAACTCCAGCCGCTCTTCGGCACTTTTGGCAAGGCCTTCATCTCCGACTCGATGGATTTTTTGAGCGCTACCCTGCCGTCAGACGGCGCCACAATCTCCACTCCCTGCAGCGTATTGATGTCGGGAATGAGGAAGATGGTGTCGCGCCGCATCTCCGCAGCGGTCATATTGCGTTTCATGTAGCCCTTGCGCATGATGGTGGCACTTTCGTAACTGCCGCCGAGCGAGAAATGTCCGCGATAGTCGGTGGTGACACGCGCGCCCCGGTCGGTGATGATTATGACATCGCGCAACGGCTTGTGCGACGACATATCGGCCACCACTCCGTCTGTCTGAGCCGCAGAACGCGATGCCGACGCAGCCATGATAAGCAAGAATAATAATCTCCGCATGCTCTGAATGATTATACTTTACCGCCCCGCCCGCGCCCCGTCAGCAGGTCAGAACCCGGCTGTCGTCCGGCTATCGTCACGCGACGGCAGGGCATCTTCAGGCAGTCTGTATCCTCAAATATAATAATATATGCCGACAGCCGTATGCTGCCGGTTCCCATTTTTTGTTTTTTTCAATATATATCATAATTGTTTGCACGGCCGTCGACGCATGTCCCGATTGTCCGCGCCGTATGTTCCGCCTCGCCGCATGGTGTAATAAAAAGAACCGTCGCACCCGTTTTCTGTATATTTATACACTTCTGAAAGTAAAAAATTTTGACAGAAGAAATTTTCAAAATAGAAAGACGCCATACCCCGATAAAGCCTTTTTCGCACCGGTTACGCCCGAAGCCGTATCACGACTACCCACATCCCGACACTAATAAAAATCTGACAGTCTCACGAAAAGTACCATTTCGCATTGCAAAAACCACCATATCAGCACCCGATTAAGTGCATTTCGGAGGCCGAAAGAGCCCATTTCGCAACCTGATATGGGCTCTTTCGCAAAGCAAAGAAAAGGCCTTCGCACTGCCGTTAAGCGCAAACCCCTGTCTGTCAAGCAATTAGCCAAACCTCTCAAAACTCGCATATATGGAGCTGAAAAATTCTTTACGCATTTCAAGGGCACTCTCGTGAAGTTGACGATGAATAAATATTCATCCGCTGTCTTTATTTCTGCATATTTATACATAATGCGCACGGCACATCCGTACGCCACTGCAACACATATTGCCTTGCACGCCCGTACATATAAACATTAAACACGCGCGCCGCGCGAGAAACATTAACGAAATATCATTGTAAAACATTTATAACCATTGGGAAATACTTGTGCAACATTGCAAATTTAATTTTGCACCCGGAAAACAAGGTATAACATATTTCAATATGATTAAAGTAAAAAGATTTGTTGCCATCACGGCATTGTTGCTCTTCTCTTTCATCGCAGCCTACGCAGAGGGAATAACCGGTATAGTGCTCGACAAGAGCGACCACCAACCGCTCATCGGTGCGACCATACAGGTGGGAGGAACAGACATAAAGACCATAACCGATGTGGACGGAAAGTTCAACATAAAAGGGCTCAAGGCCGGAAAATACACCATCACGGTAAACTACATATCATATAAGACCAAGACCATAAAAGACGTGGAGGCACGCAAGGACGCCGAACAGGAGCCTGTCACCGTAGAGATGGAGACAGACGAGAAGACACTCGGCGAGGTTTCGGTGGTAGGAATAATGAAACAGAACACCGACGTGGCGATGCTTCAGGTGGCGCGCAACAGCCAGATGATAGTGAGCAACGTGTCGGCACAGGAGATAAGCCGCACGCAGGACACCAACGCCGGCGAGGTGGTCAGACGCGTACCGGGCGTGAGCATCATCGACGACAAGTTCGTAATGGTGCGCGGACTATCGCAGAGATATAATAATGTGTGGATAAACGGCGGTGCCGTACCGAGCAGTGAGGCCGACTCGAGAGCCTTCTCGTTCGACATAATTCCGAGCTCGCAGATAGATAACATGCAGATAATAAAGACTCCGTCGCCCGAATATCCGGCCGACTACAGCGGAGGTTTCATCACCATAAACACCAAGGACATACCGTCGGAGAACACTGCCGACATAATGATAGGAGGCAACTGGAACGACGCCACTGCTTTCTCCGCCTTCAAGTATGCCAAAGGCTCAGGCACCGATTTCCTCGGATTCGACAGCGGCATGCGCAGTCTGTCGTGCGGAATGGGCGGAACGCTCAAGAGCATAGCTGGCAATGGTGTTGACCTTCTGGGCAACGGATTCAACAACGACTGGCGCATCAGAAACATGAATCCCGCAGGCGACCTGAAGTTCTCGGCTTCGTTAGGACGCCGCTGGAAGCTGGGCGACCGGCAGATGGGTATGATTGCCGCACTCAACTACACCAACGAGTACCGCAAGTATGAGGATATGGACAACAACCTCTTCGGTGTATATGACGCCGAGAAGGACAAGTCGAACTATCTGCGCTACTCTGTTGACGACCAGTACAACCACAACGTGCGCCTCGGAGCGATGCTCAACTTCACTCTTCTCTCGGCCGACGGCAACAGCAAATATCAGTTCAAGAACATATTCAACCAGCTGGGCAACGACCGTTACACATGGCGTGAGGGCGTGAGCGCGCAGTCTGACAAGGAACATTCGGCCGAGTATTACTACCGCAGCCGCACGACATACAACGGACAGATAACAGGTAAGCACACCTTCGCAGCCGACAATCTGGACTGGAGTGCAAGCTATTCTTACGCCAACCGCAACATTCCTGACCGCCGCCGCTATCTCATCAACGACGCGCTGGAGACAGGCGTGATGCAGCTCTCTACTCCTAACGACATCTCACGTGAGTGGACCAAGCTGGACGAGCACATAGTCTCGGCCGCCGTGAACGACAAGCACGACTTCAAGTTCGGCTCATGGAATCCTTATCTGAAGTTCGGTGCTTACGGCGAATACCGCACACGTAAATATACAACACGCGACCTCATCTACAACTGGAACGCTGCCGACAACACCCTGCCCGACGGTTTCCGCCAGATGGACATACCTACGCTGCTCTCTAATCAGGAATATTTCGGAGCCGACCGCCTCTATCTGCTTGAGGAACCGCACATGCGCAACAACTACAAAGGCAACAACTACATGGGTGCGGGCTACATTGCGGCTATGCTTCCGTTCGGAAAGCTCAACATATATGCAGGTCTTCGCTATGAGTACGACCACATGGAACTCATATCAAACACCCGCGACTACGAGGAGAGTCCGTTCAGCCACAACTACGAATACAACGACATCTTCCCCTCGATAAACACTACCTATAAATTCAACGACAAGCATCAGCTGCGCCTCTCATACGGAAAGACGGTCAACCGTCCTGAGTTCCGCGAGATGTCTCCATCAGTATTCTACGACTTCGACCTCGCTTCGAGTGTCCAGGGTAACACTGACCTCAAGCCGTGCTACATACAGAACGTCGATCTGCGCTACGAGTTCTATCCTTCGAAAGGTGAGGTTATATCTATCGCAGCATTCTATAAATACTTCGACTCACCCATTGAGTGGACTTACATCGTGACCGGAGGAACCAACCTTCTCTACTCTTACAAGAACGCTCAGCTCGCCAACAACTACGGTATTGAGCTCGACATACGCAAGAACCTCGGCTTCATCGGCCTGAAAGACTTCAGCTGGTCGTTCAACGGAGCACTGATAAAGAGTAAGGTTAAGTTTGAGAAGGGCGCAAGAGAAGAGAACCGCCCCATGCAGGGACAGTCGCCTTATCTGGTCAACACCGGCATATTCTACAACAATGACAAGATGCAGCTCGACATAGCAGTGCTCTACAACCGCATCGGAAAACGCATAATCGGTGTGGGACGCAGCGAAGGCACCACGAGCGGAAACGAGGCACTGCGCGTGCCTGACAGCTATGAGATGCCGCGCGACGTGATAGACCTGTCGGCATCAAAGCGCTTCGGAAAGCACTGGGAGGTGAAAATCAATGTGCGCGATCTGCTCGCCCAAAAGGTATATTACAAGCAGTTTGCCAACGTACACTACGAGGACGGACGCCACAAGGAGGTTGAACAGGTGACACGTGCCTTCAAACCGGGACGCAACTTCGGCCTCACAGCCACATACAAATTCTAAAGATAAGACATAAGGAATTATCATTCAAAATATGAAGAGTTATTATTTAAGATATAATCAGATGTTTAACAAAACAAAAAAGATGGAAAATTTTAAATTCTACGGATGCCTCGGCATCCTCGCACTGTCGCTCACACTGAGCTCGTGCAGCAATGACGATGACGCAACAACAACCGGTCCTACAGACATTACATGGACTCAGGACGGCGGACTGAACGCCTGCAACCACATTCTTTTCACCGCTGATGGCAACAAGAACGTAAGCGACGAGGGAACACAGATCGGTAACGGCGACCAGGAATTCGTATTCACAGGAAAACAGACACTGAAGAAAGGAACCTACATTCTGAAAGGTTGGGTTTACATAGCTAACGGAGCAGAGCTCACCATCGAACCGGGAACAATAATAAAGGGTGACAAGCAGACCAAGGCTGCGCTTATCGCAGAACGTGGCGGTAAGCTCATCGCTCAAGGAACAGCAACATCTCCTATCGTGTTCACATCAGAAGAGGCTAAAGGCAACCGTCGTCCTGGCGACTGGGGTGGAATCATCCTCTGCGGAAAAGCTGAGACAAACGAGGGCGAAAAGCAGATTGAGGGTGGTCCGCGTACAAAATTCGGCGGCAACGACGACGCAGACAACTCTGGTGTTCTGAAGTATGTACGTATAGAGTTCGCCGGATATCCTTTCCAGACCGACCAGGAAATCAACGGTCTTACACTCGGTGCTGTAGGCTCTGGCACGACAATCGACCACGTACAGGTTTCTTACTCTAACGACGATTCATACGAGTGGTTCGGCGGAACAGTAAACTGCGACCACATCATCGCATACAAAGGATGGGACGATGACTTCGATACCGACAACGGATTCAGCGGAAGAGTACAGTTCGGTCTGTCCGTACGCGACTCTAAGATTGCCGACAAGTCACAGAGCAACGGATTCGAAAGCGACAACAACGCAAACGGTTCCAACAGCGAGCCTCACACATCTGCAGTGTTCTCAAACATCACATTCATCGGTCCTAAAGCCGTTGACGCTTCGTTCCAGAACACAGCCGACTACATCACAGCAGGCAACTACTTCCCCAACAACGGTTCTGGTCTCGGACGTTTCCAGGCAGCCATGCACATACGTCGTGACTCTCACCTCAACTGTTTCAACTCTGTTGCCGTAGGATGGCCTATAGGTCTGATTCTCGACAACGAGAAAGGTGACACTCAGGGAGCCGCAACATCAGGCGCACTGAAGCTGCACAATATATGGTTTGCCAACATGGACGCTGTAGGAACAGACTTCAACAAGATATATGAAGATGGTCTCTACAACTATGAGACAGGCACTGTTGACAACTCTAAGGAGTCGTTCTCTCACACATTCTTCTCACTGGCAGCAAACAACAACAAGTATTTCGACTCTGCCAACGGATGGTTCGACGCAACAGGATACATACCTGTAGCAGGCAGCCCGCTCATCGGTGCAGCTTCGTTCACAGACGCTCTGCTCAACGGTTGCCTGGCAGTAGATTACATCGGAGCATTCGCAGCCGGCGACAACTGGCTCGACGGATGGACAAACTTCGACCCGCAGAATGCTGATTATTAATCACTGACAGTCTGAAAGACATAAAAACAACCGGTACGGATAAACAGGCAAGCAAGCCTTATCCGTGCCGGTTTTAGTTTGTTTACAGCATAATATAAAGGCGGCAGACACGTTCAACACAATGGTTTGAACTTTGTCTGCCGCCTTTCTTGTATTCTTTATTCCCTGAACGGATTATTTCTTGTCGGCAAGAACCTGCATAATCTTGCCTTCAAGCTCCTCGCAGAGTTCGGGATTATCCTTGAGCAGTGACTTCGTAGCGTCGCGTCCCTGACCCAACTTTGAGTTTCCGTACGAATACCACGAACCGCTCTTCTGGATGATTCCGCACTCAACGCCGAGATCTACAATCTCTCCTACCTTCGAGATTCCCTCTCCGAACATTATCTCAAACTCGGCCTTGCGGAATGGAGGTGCCACCTTATTCTTCACAACCTTGACACGCACGAGGTTACCTACCACCTGATCGCCGTCCTTAAGGCTTGTCACCTTGCGTATGTCGAGGCGTACGCTGGCATAGAACTTCAGCGCGTTACCACCCGTAGTGGTCTCAGGATTGCCGAACATGACACCGATCTTCTCACGCAACTGGTTGATGAAGATACACGTTGTATTGGTCTTGCTGATGGTAGATGTGAGCTTTCTCAGCGCCTGACTCATCAGACGGGCCTGCAATCCCACGTTGTTGTCACCCATATCGCCCTCAATCTCCTTCTTCGGAGTGAGCGCTGCAACGGAGTCAACCACGATTATATCAATAGCCGAAGAGCGGATGAGCTGGTCGGCTATTTCGAGAGCCTGCTCACCGTTGTCAGGTTGTGATATCAGAAGATTATCAACATCGACACCCAGTTTGGCCGCATAGAAACGGTCGAAAGCATGTTCTGCATCGATGAAAGCGGCTATACCGCCCGCCTTCTGCGCCTCAGCTATGGCATGGATGGCAAGTGTTGTCTTACCGGAACTCTCCGGACCGTATATCTCTATTATTCGTCCGCGCGGATAGCCCCCCACTCCAAGCGCTGCGTCAAGGGCTATACTGCCTGTCGGGATTACCTCGACGTTCTCTATATGTTCGTCACCAAGTTTCATTATAGACCCCTTTCCGAAGTCTTTCTCTATCTTCGACATTGCCGCCTGAAGAGCTTTCAGCTTGCCATCGCTGACGGCGGCAGCGCCTGTATTTTCCTTTTCCTTTGCCATTTCGGTTTTGTTTTCAATTATTAATGAATGTCACGCCTGTCATGACACAGCCCGAGGCGATAATCTGCAAGGGCTGTTCACGACAGGCGCGTGATGTCTCAAGCAATAAGAAATGCTGTGTGTCTGTGATCAAAGTTCAAGATCTCCGTTGAAGATCTCGTGCCAAGGAAGTCCCTGTTTGTTGAGTTGCTCCATGAAAGGATCCGGATCGAACTCCTCTACATTCCACACACCGGGACGGCGCCACAGGCCTTTGAAGAACATCATGGCACCTATCATGGCCGGAACACCGGTCGTATAGCTTACGCCCTGCATACCTGTCTCCTCGTAAGCAGCCTTATGTGAGCAGTTGTTATAAACGTAGTAAGTGAGTTCCTTGCCATCTTTCAGTCCACGGATGCGGCATCCTATGCTTGTCTGACCCTCATAGTTCTTGCCGAGGTCCTGCGGATTAGGCAGCACAGCCTTGAGGAACTGTAGCGGGACAATCTTCTTGCCCTCGTAGTCGATCGGCACGATGCTCGCCATGCCGATGTCCTGAATGACACGCAGGTGAGTGAGATACTCCTGTCCGAAAGTCATCCAGAAGCGTGCGCGACGTATAGTAGGATAGTTCTTAACGAGGCTTTCTATCTCCTCATGATGCAGCAGATAGCTCTCCTTCGGTCCTATTTCCGGATATGTGAGCGGCTTGTGTATCTCGAGCGGTTCGGTCTCCACCCACTTGCCGTTCTCCCAGTAAAGACCCTTCTGGGTTATCTCGCGTATGTTGATCTCAGGGTTGAAGTTTGTGGCAAAAGCCTTGTGATGGTCGCCTGCATTGCAGTCAACGATGTCAAGATACTGTATCTCGTCGAAATAATGCTTTGCGGCATAAGCCGTGAAGATGCTTGTCACGCCCGGATCGAATCCACATCCCAGGATGGCAGTCAGTCCGGCGTCCTCGAAACGTTTCTTGTAAGCCCACTGCCATGAGTATTCGAAGTGAGCCTCATCCTTCGGTTCGTAGTTCGCGGTGTCCAGATAGCTGCATCCGCATGCAAGACAAGCCTCCATGATGGTGAGGTCCTGATAAGGCAACGCAAGGTTTACCACCAGCTCAGGCTTATAATCATTCATGAGCACCTTGAGCTGTTCAACGTCGTCGGCGTCCACCTGAGCCGTCTTGATGTTAGGATTGCCTATTGCCTCGACAATCTTGTCGCACTTCGACTTTGTGCGGCTCGCAATCATGAAATCAGTAAACACATCGGCGTTCTGCGCTATCTTGAACGCAGCGACGGTGGCCACGCCTCCCGCGCCAATCATTAACACTTTTCCCATATTTTCTCAGATATTAGTTGTTTTCAAGTATATTATAAATAATGTATGTGAATGTCGCGCGGCCATGAGCGATCGCAAGGAACGCGACACAGGCCGCGGACACGTCATTTCAGTTCGTCAGAACTTATTCCCAAAGCACTCATGAGCGAATAGCCGAGTATCTCCTGCCGGAAATTTCCACCCGCCATCGGCTGCATTGCAAACATGGTGACACGTTTCTCGTCATCCACATGGCGCATGGCATGGCACAGACAATCGTACAATCCGGGCCTGTCCTCATCCGGGACAACCATTATGCGTTTCGTCTCCTTGCCTGCGCAAGCTGCCTCGACCACATCAACGAAGAAGTCGTCGCGGCTGACGATATCCTCCACCGGACACGCCGAGATGGTGAACTCGCCCAAGTTATCCTTAAACGCCTTGCCGTTGAGCTCGTCGGTAAGATTGCCCGGTGCGAAATTCTCGAGCACACTGCGGTTCTTGTCGTGTATGAGCACCACCTGCACATCGTTTTCCCCCTCGCGCAGTCCGCCGTCGAGAGCAATGCAGTCTATCCACCGCGCCATGTCGGCCTTAGGTATGCGGCGTCCTATCATGCGTTCGAAATTGACTATGAGATTGAAAGCCACGCGGTCGATGTGGTTGGCATCGGCAACGATCACATTCTCACTCCATTTCACGCTTTTGTCTGTCATGTTATTCATGTATGCAAAGATAATGCAAATCGAGGGCAGAACAAAATAAATAAAAGAAATAGTTTTATTTATTTTTTATGCTGAGATGCAGCTTATCTTATTTAAAGATAATGCAAATCGAGGGCAGAACAAAATAAATAAAAGAAATAGTTTTATTTATTTTTTATGCTGAGATGCAGCTTATCTTATTTAAAGATAATGCAAATCGAGGGCAGAACAAAATAAATAAATGAAATGTTTTTATTTATTTTTTATGCAGAGACGCTGCTTATCCCGTCCGTTTCATTTCCCGTCATTGCCATACACATGCCGGCAAAACAGCCTGTCATACACCGCCGGACACAAAAAATTTACGTCGCACACATCTGTTATATTGAAAAAAACAGTAATTTTGTTTGGCAATTTAATCGCTATTATCATTCACAAACAGCCGGTTTACAACTATGGAAAAGAAAGAAACGAACAACGTAACCGCTGACAAAGAAATATTTCCCTATAACAAACTCATTCGACTATGATATATTGTAACTATTGCGGTCACCCGAACAACGAGGGTGACAAATTCTGTGGACATTGTGGAAGACCATTAAGCACATACACAAGCAACAATCACACCAACAACAATTCGCAGAGAAAGACAAACAGAGGGAACGGCAAATCCTGGATAGACTCCATAAACGACTATATGGGAAACGACAGACCGGCCGAGCTCAACTGGAAAATGCTTTTCTCAGACGTGTTCAAACCGCACACCACTGAGGAGGCAGAAGAAATCTTCATCTGCGGAACCAAGACCACCACACCCGACGCCGACAGCATATCCAAGGACTGGCCCCACCCCTGGCTGTACAGCCGTGTACTGCTGATGTTCGTCATCACGTTCGTGCTTCTGTGGATATGCGTGAATGTGTTCGGCAACCCCAACACCTTTCCGGGAATGATCGTGATAGGCTCTTTCGCCGTACCACTGTCCACCATGATTCTGTTCATGGAGGCGAACGTATGGCGCGATGTCAGCATGTACACCGTACTGAAGACATTTTTCATAGGAGGATGCGCCTCGCTGGTGGCCACCCTGCTGCTGTTCTCGTTCTATTCGGTGAACGAGATGGACTTTTTCGGCGCGTTCATGGTAGGTCTTATCGAGGAGATAGGCAAGGCGGTGATAGTATTCGCCATACTGAGGAAGCTCGGAAAACGCTCCATCCTCACCGGACTTCTCATAGGTGCGTCCGTGGGAGCGGGCTTCGCGGCATTCGAGTCGGCGGGATATGCGCTCAAGCCTTTCATCCAACTGCAGCAGATGACGGGCTTCGCGGCAGCATACGGACAGAACATCGACGGACACGAACTGATGGATGCCATAAACAACACCATATTCCTGCGTGCCGTACTGGCTCCGGGCGGTCATGTGGCATGGGCGGCCATATCGGGCGCGGCGTTCGTGATAACAGCCAAATCGACAGGTGTTTTCGACACGTCGATATTCTCGAACTCCAAGTTTCTGAAGCTTTTCGCCATACCGGTAGTGCTGCATTGCCTGTGGGATTCGCCTCTGTCAGTATGGATAAACAACATATTCCCCTTCGGAGGATACATCGCCCTCATCGTTCTGGTGTGGATAGTGGTGATGATTCTTATAAACATGGGACTGGCTGAGGTAAGCAGAAGAAGATAGTATAATAAAAAAACAGATGGAATACAGCCGGGATGAAGCTCGCCATCTTTACGATTATAAGGTCTTTCTCGTAAAAACCGCATTATACGACTCACGCTTATGCACAAGACGACAATGTGCATAAGCGCCGCGACATGCGTCTGGCAGGAATCTACGGCAACCGTATTCCGGCCTTTTCAATGGAAACTCCGGTGACATGATTACAATTTTTCTTGATTTTATTTTGACAAAATATTTTCGCAAAAGAGGTGTGAATGAATGTTAAATCGCCTATAATATATGGCATTTCAGCCATTACTGCCTTTTGATATACCCCATAACGTAGTCCTGAAAAGTCCGTTCCGCTTTCTGATATTGCCCGTTTCGCAGTCCGAAAAAGCCCATTTCAGGGTGCGATATGGTGCTTTTCAGCCCCCGAAATGGGCCTTTTCGCATGACGAAATGGTGCTTTTTGCAATGCGATAAAACATATCTAAAATGCAAGTTATTGATATTCAACACCTTATAAAAAACTCTCATATTTCACGTATTTGCGCCCGAAGGAAAGTCTGATTGCAAATACGCGCTTATTTTTCGGGGTATAGTGGAAAACTCGGACCGAAAAATCAAAAACCGCTTACAATCTGAAAGTGGCACAGAACGTTTCATTTCTATATAAGAAAGCGACACGGGGAGGAAAGAAAATTAATCTGAAAATAACCCGTATCGTTTCATTTTGTCATAAGGAAACGACAAGGATAGGAAAGGAATTTGATTTTACAGTCATGCACATCATCTCCTTTCAACAGAAGGAAACAGCCCATATACGGCAGTGAATATGCAATATCATAACATAGCCAACCGCCACATAATTTCTACCGGGCAGCCAGAAAACCGTCTGCTATTGTAATATTGATTTTCACACTACGAACGGATAATCTCTTTTACCCCCACCGACCACTTACACCGCGAACCGGTTTTCCCGCCCGGAAACAAGAAAGGGGCACGCCTCACGGCCGCCCCTTTCTAAGGATGAAGAAACATTTTTATGAAAATATTGATTATTTCAGCGCGTCTGCTGCCATTTTCAGAATACCCATGACATACTCATCATTAGCATCTCTCGACATGTCCATAAGGGTGTTGCTGCAAAGATTCTTCTCGTCTTTGGACAAAAATTCGCCCTTGTTCTTGCACAAATCGAGCAGACGATTAGCGACAGTAGATTTTATGGCGAGCCCCGTCTGCTCCTTATAAGCGTTGAGATAGACAGAGCGGAGGTTGCCGAAGACAACGAGGAATTCTGAAGAACTGTTCACATGGCTGTATTCTGAATCTCCTTCTTTTATCACGTTGCCGTTCTTATATACCACGGTCTTCGTATTGTCAGTATCATTGTATGTCACGACTGTTCCGTCGGGCAATATCGTGGTGTGATGTACCGTCGTATTGTCTTGCGTATTGTTGGATGCCGGATCAAGGCTGTAAACCACCGTGATGGAACCTTTGATGTACTTTTCCTTAGACTTCGCCGACTTTTCCTTGCTGTCATACCACACCAGACCGTACGACCAGCGCCAGTTGGTGTCTGTCAGATTCTTCATGCGTCTGACGTTCAGCACCACGTAGTTGCGGTCTGAGTGGGTTCCGTAAGTTACGGTCTTATCCAGTTTTGCGCCATAACCCACTGCCATTTCGGTATCGTTACCGCTGTTGGCATTCTTCATCATCACCTTGTAAGCATTGGCACTCTCGGAGACGAATGCGTTGCGCAGCTTCTCCAACTTGTCTCTGTCGGAGCGTTCGATCATGAACTCCGTAGAGCTATACAAAGCCTTCTTGTTGACATCAGCCACAAGCTCCTCCTCTTTTGTTTGCGAGATGATGTGAACAGCGTTTTTGTTATCGTTCAGAAAATCGTCGATGGCCTTGTCTATGCGCTCCTGGGCGGATGCCGAAAGAGCGACGGCCATCATTGCCATAGTAATAAACAGTCTGTATGTGGTACTCATAGTCTTGTGATTTTTTATTATTATCGATTGTCAATATATTCTTATACGCAACGTTCAATACAACACTTCGTTGTCCGACGTAGCCTCGCCGCTCTCCTCTTCGGCGTCATAGTCCACGCCCGCCATCTCAAGAACTTTCACCTCGGTGAGTGTTTCTATGTCGCGGAGCAGCGCTTCGCTCACTGCTTCTATGTCGCGCATCTTTTCTGCAAGAATCTTGTCGGCGGCGGCAATGGAGTCGGCCGGCACGCTGCACTCTATGTTGTTAACCTTTGCCAGATAGGTCTTTGGAGGCGCGGGCTTGTAGCGATAGCGGTCTATGCGGCGTCGTACGGGTTTAGGCGCGGGCTGTTCAATGCGCAATATGGTAGTGTCGGCCTCGGCGGTTCCGGTGGTGTCGGCATCAGCCACGGGCGCGGTCATGGCCGTCTGTGGCATGATCTCTGGTGCGGTCATCTCGTTGCGCGGCCACAACATCACGGCCATCACCACCACGGCAGCGGCAGCAGCAGCTCCGAGCCATACACGCAGGGGACGCCTCATAGGCCTTGCGGCAGGCTTGTCGTCGCCGAGCGGCATGCCTGCATCGAAATATGCGAACATCTCCTTATACTCACGCCACTCCTCCGGCACGTCGTGAGTGCGGAAGTAAGCGGCCAGCCTGTCTTCCTCCTCAATGGTGGTCTGGCCATCCATGAAGCGGCGGGTGAGCTGTTTTATGTCTTCAAATTCATTTTTCATAAGAGTAGTCCGTTTATTTTTTTCGTTTTCTTATATCTTCCATCAGTTTTTGTCGTGCCCTTGAGAGAAGCGTCGCCACCGATGTGACTTCAATTCCAAGTATGGCGGCTATCTCTCTGTTTGTCTTCCGTTCCACCTGTCGCAGATGCAGCACCTGATATTCAGACGACGGCAATCTGTCAAGTTTGCGCCTCAGCCATTCCTCGTTCTCCATCACCTCGAGCCTTGCGTCGGGACCGGGAGAGGTGTCGGCTATCAGCGGCTGCCCGTCTATCGGTATCGTGTGGCGTTGTCTCAGAGTGTTCACACTCAGGTGGGCGGCTATGCACATTGCCAGAGATTCAACCGAACGGTAGCGATCGAGCTCGTCGCGCATGCCCCAAAGCTTGAGTATGGTGTCCTGCGCCACGTCCTCGGCCTCGTCGGCCGAAAGCCCGTATTTGCGGGCCATGCCAAGCGCTTTGGTCCTTATGTCTGCGACAATATTTTCAAACTCGGTCTGTTCCACTATTTTCCGGTTATGTTTCTTCGTTTTTGTTCTTTTCTCCCCGTCCCATCATTTCATGATGTCGGGAGCGCCGTCAAAGAATCATCGTCCCCAAAGGGCCTTTTTTCTTCCGGCTTACAATATACAGACACATAAGGTGTCGATTTCTAAACACGTTTAACCTACTTTAACATTATAACCTGTTTATACCTCGTTCACATCCGTTTCTCACCATTCCATGACCGCTTCTGGAAAGCCGGAGCCGCAACGGCCGGCAGCGGTTATTCATGACAAAAGTCGCGCGAGACAGCAAACGTAAACGGATGGAACACCGGTCGCGCATATACCATAATATATAACGCCCGAGCTAATGCGCCATCCGGCGCTCCACATAGTGCCATTTTGTCACACCGTCTGTCAGCCTCCGCTGCCCGTCCGGCGTTTGGCATACCATTTGTTATTATGATAGCGAACGTAAGTTCAAAGATAACATTAATTCAGAATAATAACAAATAAAATATAAAATTATGGGAAAGATTATTGGAATCGACTTAGGTACTACAAACTCTTGCGTTGCCGTATTTGAAGGCAACGAACCTGTAGTAATAGCAAACAGCGAAGGCAAGCGTACCACTCCTTCAGTTGTAGGATTCGTAAAAGACGGTGAGCGCAAGGTGGGCGACCCGGCAAAGCGTCAGGCAATCACCAACCCGAAGAACACCGTTTACTCTATAAAACGTTTCATGGGTGAGACTTACGCACAGAGCCAGAAAGAGGCAGAGCGTGTTCCGTTCAGCGTTGTTAACGAAGGTGGTTATCCACGTGTCGACATCGAAGGACGTAAATATACTCCGCAGGAAATCTCGGCCATGATACTTCAGAAGATGAAGAAGACCGCAGAGGACTATCTGGGTCAGGAAGTTACGGACGCCGTAATCACAGTGCCGGCATACTTCTCAGACTCTCAGCGTCAGGCAACCAAGGAAGCCGGACAGATTGCAGGCCTTAATGTTCGCCGTATCGTGAACGAGCCTACCGCAGCAGCCCTGGCCTACGGTGTCGATAAGGCCAACAAGGATATGAAGATCGCCGTATTCGACCTCGGTGGCGGTACGTTCGATATCTCAATCCTGGAGTTCGGTGGCGGTGTGTTCGAGGTTCTTTCAACCAATGGTGATACTCACCTGGGTGGTGATGACTTCGACCAGGTTATCATCGACTGGCTTGTAAACGGATTCAAGGCTGACGAAGGCATCGACCTGAGCAAGGACCCGATGGCCATGCAGCGTCTGAAAGAGGCTGCCGAGAAAGCCAAGATCGAACTTTCAAGCACAACATCTACAGAAATCAACCTGCCGTACATCTCAGCTGAGGGTGGTGTTCCTAAACACCTCGTCAAGACTCTGACACGTGCTCAGTTCGAGCAGTTGGCTCACGACCTGATACAGGCTTGCCTCGTTCCGTGCCAGAACGCAATGAGAGACGCAAAGCTCACCACATCACAGATAGACGAAGTGATCCTCGTCGGTGGTTCAAGCCGTATACCTGCTGTTCAGGCTCTCGTAAAGAACTACTTCGGCAAAGAGCCTTCTAAAGGTGTAAACCCGGATGAGGTCGTTGCAGTAGGTGCTTCCATACAGGGTGCCATCCTGAACAAGGAAGGCGGCGTAGGCGACATCGTATTGCTCGATGTAACTCCTCTGACACTGGGTATCGAGACAATGGGTGGCGTAATGACAAAACTTATCGACGCCAACACCACAATACCTTGCAAGAAGAGCGAGACATTCTCTACCGCTGTAGATAACCAGACAGCCGTAACAATACACGTTCTGCAGGGTGAGCGCCCGATGGCAGCACAGAACAAGAGCATCGGTCAGTTCAACCTCGAAGGCATAGCTCCGGCTCGCCGTGGTGTTCCGCAGATTGAGGTTACATTCGATATCGATGCCAACGGTATCCTGAACGTAAGCGCAAAGGATAAGGCTACCGGCAAGGAGCAGGCAATCCGCATCGAGGCTTCGTCTGGTCTGAGCAAGGAAGAGATAGAGCGCATGAAGGCAGAGGCTGAGCAGAACGCCGAGGCCGACAAGAAAGAGCGTGAGCGTGTGGACAAGATGAACCAGGCAGACTCTATGATCTTCACCACAGAGAACTTCCTGAAGGACAACGCCGACAAGATTCCGGCCGACAAGAAACCGGCCATCGAGTCTGCACTCCAGCAGCTGAAGGATGCTCACAAGAGCGGTGACGTGACTGCAATAGACAACGCCATCAACAACCTGAACACCGTAATGCAGGGCGCAAGCGCACAGATGTACCAGGGTGCAGGCCAGCAGGCTGGCGCAGGTGCAAACGCACAGGCAGGTCAGCAGGCTCAGGACAACAGCACAAAGAGTGATGACAACATCCAGGACGCTGATTTTGAGGAAGTGAAATAAGCACATAGAGAAATAAGAATAC
>ULRH01056219.1_pt1 | contig 28705 bp, 20 predicted proteins | sample 1955271 | NCBI WGS metagenome assembly ULRH01 (sample SAMEA4835677, study PRJEB28245) | human gut metagenome | biome: gut microbiome; material: fecal sample | place: Denmark | collected 2008 | reverse complement strand
TGCAATTGAGATTGCCATTGAGATTGCTTGCGGATTTTAGGAGAGATATAAAAAATATTATTCCAAATCAATTTCCAGTTTGTCGTACTTCGGCTATTTCTTCTGGGGTAGCATCGCGGACGCAACGGATACTTCCACTTCCAGAATTAGGATCCCAAGCTGAAATCATAGAACCATTATAATAGAACAGTCCACGTACATTACTGTTGGAGAATGTCGTACTTGACATGGTGTTTTGTTTTAATCCTAACTCGTTCGCAACCGTTGACATAACGGTTAACTCATTCAAATTCGGTGTACGCCATCTGTCGTCTGTCTCACTTCCAGGAGATATATAATCGCCTTCAGAATACTTTCTACATGGATTATCATAATAGGAAGCGGCATTACTTGCAGAATAATTATTTTCTGGAAGATAATCCCTTGCAATAACAAAAGCTTCATACAATCTGTTCTGTTCACTCATTTCATTATGCTCCCTATAGGGACCATTATAAGGACTCGTACGATTAATGCCATTTGCCATACGATTACCGAAATAAAATATGTAATTTCCACTTTGTAATTCCTTTAGTTCTCCATAGACAGGACCTGCCAGTGCTTTATCACCGTATGAATCCTGCTCTACAATCTGATTACTCGGTAAATTGCGAACACAACGTATTTGGGCTTTTTCACCATATTTAGTAGTTTGCTCCTTTGGATCCCAATTTGAACCGTATGCTCCTACTTCTACTGCCCAATAAAGTTCCCACGCATCTTGATGATCACCTTTAGTATAAGGGGTATTGGAATAATACAAGGTTCCTTTATCAAGTTGATTTTGAGGATATATATTTCCTTCTTCATCTTTATCTCCTAAATCATTTTTATTTCCATTATAAAGCTGAACCTCCGTATTAAACGAGTTTGCACCGATACCCATACGTAAGTATTGCGAACGGGCAGGCAAATACCAACGTACTTCATCATCATCTATTTTACCGTCGCGGTTTAAATCCCGGTTACGGGACAAACAAGCATAATATGCACTCTTGGTTTTATCACTATCAATAAGTTTTTCCCACTTATGTCCAGTTTCAGTATTGTCTGAAAGGTATCCAATCCGCATGAACGGAATAGCATACCATCCTAAATTTTCAATATCCAATAGCATATTGGCACGTCCATTGGTTTCGTTATCGTCAGTCTTAATTTTCTCATCATATGAACTGGCCGACTCTCCAAATCCGTTAATCACGCCATATTCATTATAAGACTCTATACCCAATGCATTGGTGTTTTGGGCAGCTGCCGTATTGTAGAATGTCAGGATAGAAGCCTGTGAGATATAGGTACGGGCTTTGGCATACGTTGTATTTCCATCTGGGCTGGCATCCCAATCACTGGCAATCAATAAAGTACGAGGCTCGGCTCTTGTAAATTTTTCCCATGACACTTTGTTGCCCTCTAAATCTTCTGTGTAGAAATACTCGTCTACAAAAACAGTGAAACATGCATAATAATCACCATTCTCAAGGTATGTACGCAATCCTGTAACAGAAGGATCCTCATTCTCGTTGTTTATCAAATTTTTTACAGCTTCACCCATTTTCTTGCAAGCATCCCATGGAGAAAGCAAGTATTGATTGTTATCACCTTTCGTACTGGTATAAGTAGAAAGAGTTTTTCTACTATTTTGTGAATAGAATTTTATCCATTCGTTGTCTATTCCATTCATTGCATCCGCCTCATTATCCGTATAAGGTGTAACCAATTCTTCTGCCCCCGATTTGGTATTCATGGGTGAGTGGATAGAAAGCATAAAGTTTGTGGCTATGGCATTGTTTATCTCATCCGAAGAAATGCTACTGTTTTTTATGTTATCAGCTATGTCTGACAAGTTATATTCTACATATACTTGCTCGTAATGAGCATCCAAATTGAATATTTCTGACCCTTCTCCTAATTCAATTACATCACCTTCTGCACCCGGTTGATTTTCTTCTTTCCTTTCAACTTCCACAACCATATTTTCTACACCGTGAATCGAAACCGTGTAAGTATAGATTGTATTACGTTCCACATTGAAATTTCCAAATTCATTGTTACTCCAGTCGCCTAAATGGAATGTATAAGACGGTGCAGCTGAATAAATTACATTGCCGGATGCATCAGTCTCTACATAATTGCCCTTTATTACAATATATGTAGCGTATTGAGGAGCATATGTCCACTCTTTTGCATCATCATCTGCTCCAGGTTCTTTTCCCTCTTCAAACCACTTGTCACGTTCGGCATAAGTTGTTCCTTGCTGTTTAGGCTGTTGTAGATTTTCTGGAATATTGAATCCGTCTCCAATCGTTGCTACTTCACCGTCACTTACATTGAAGTTGGTCATATTTTCTACGGCATAGAAACCATCGGTAATAGTAGTGCGCTGTGTATTTCCGTCTTCCGTTTCCATGACATAACCTTTGCTTGCTACATTGTAAACCGAATAACTCTGTGGTGTAAACGTGACTTTGTTTCCATTGCGTTCGCCTTTTTCAGTTACAGTGTAATTCATGTTCACATTCAACTTGATACGGGCTACTTCACGTTTCATAGAAATAATTCCGCTGGATGAACCATCAGCTACGGTTATATCACCACTTCCTGCCAAAGGACGATAATTACCTGGGAATGTGACAAAACCACCGCTTACAACATCTTGCCGTACATTGTATAATGTATTAAGAAACGCTTCCCTGCCTTTTGCAGCAGCTGTTTGTAAATCTGAAACCGGGTTTTGCCAATAGTTAGTCTGTGTGATAACATTTCCTACTGCGTAAACGGTCTGTTCACCTTCATATAAGGTGGCATTTATGGTATATTCATTTTTACTGGCATTATTTGTTCTTTGAATATTGGCAGAAGTCACACTTTCATCATTTAAAAAGGTATTACCATCAAAAATGAAAAGATGAAGATCGCCTAAATCCGAGTTATCGTAATTGGTACGTGACAGATTAACTTCATCTACATCAGGCACACTGAATTTCAAATTTACTTTGACAGGTTTGTTCACATCCGCTCTTCCTGAGGAAGTTTTTTCTATCAACTCGTCCTGACAGGATGTTATTCCGACAACACAAAGGAGTGTCAATAAAATATATCTTATCTTTTTCATAACACACATCATTTAATTATTCAAATGCAGGAACATTTATAGTTTTTTCTTCCCATGGTTCAACCACAACTGTTAAGGGTACTTCTACCGGCTCTCTTTTAGATCCGCCTTCACGGTCTATCTTTACGGTTATGTCGTAGAGGTAATTTCGTTGTAAGCGATAAAGGTCTTTGTAGCTTTCATCCGGAGTGATGGCATCGTTATCTTCAGGCAATTGATAATTGACGGGGACTTTGTAATAATATTTTTTGCCGTCATCTCCGTATGGTGCATACAAGATGATGTAAGTTTGTTTTGTTTTATCAATGGGAATCTCACCATATAACTCATCTTCTTTCTCTTGATACCAATTGTTTACATAAGAATAAAGAACCAATTGCTCCTCAGGTGCATAATAGGTATCTGTGTTGTCTCTATCAATCCATTCTTCGTCTGTATTTTCTGACGGATAGGTATGCAGTTGAACCGTAGATAAATAAGTATCATCGCTTTCTTTCAATAGAGCAGAAGATTGAGTATATTGAACAAAACGGTATGCGATACCGTCTGACCAATCAGATTTACTATTTTCTGAAAAAGAAAGACGGATTTTCGCAGCTGCGCGATATAAATCCACTTTGATTTCTATATCATTGCCTGTTTTATTTCCGACAACAGCTGTTCCTGTCATGATAAAGTTGTCTTGTTTTTCGTTGCATGTCAGATTACCGATAGATGCGGCTTGCAAATCTGTCAAACTTGTGATTCCTGCTAAATTCTTTTCTTCACCATTCAGCATTACAGTAGAACAATTTGCTATTAAATAAACATTATCACCCGACTGAATATCATTCGGTGATAATTCCGAAGCAGGAATTGACCAGTCGTGATAATTTTGCTCTTTATTTGTATCTTGATTTGCCGTTACCTGCAAATTTTCTCCGTAATGCTTAATAAAGGTTTCATCACGGAAGATAAACAAATCCAATCTATCCACTTCGTTTTCATTCCATCCATCATTCCAACCAGCTTCAGGAGCACGCGAAAGCGTATTTCCTGTTACAGAGTAAGAAAGGATAACACGACCCGCTTTATCTTCGTCAGATGGAACAAACGAAGCTTCTTCTGTACAGGAAGAAAGTAGTGTTCCCACAGCACTTAGCAGAGCGAATAATATATGTAGTGTATTTATTTTCATACTCATAGTTATTTTCGAAATCCTTTAATGTCTTCACTTTCTTCGAATAATTCACCGTAATTAGCGATTCCGTCTTTTGCTTTCAATTGCCAGATTCTTACATGATATTCATCCGGACCGGCAAAACGACGTCTGTTTTTATAATAGGTTTTGTCTTCCTTGACCGCATTATTCGGATTAATTTTAAGTTTATAGTCGTTTGACTCATTTCCATCAGGAGATACTATGATATAAAAATCAGTATATATACCTCCCTTGCCTTGTAAATCATCGAATCTGTTTCCATCTTCTGTATTTGGAGCATCAAAACTGGGCACACTCCCATCTTCATACTCTGTCCAAGCATGACGAGCTTGTATTTTTATTTGATATTCATCTTTACGTGCTATTCCTGTAGATACAGCGTGTTTTGTTCCATCCCAATATTGACTATAACTAAAATAAAAATCTTCGTCATTCGTTAAATATCCTTTCCATGTGGCACCTGCAGGAACTTGCAAAGTGAAACTAAAAGCGGCTCCCGAAGTACCGTCTTTTAAGGTATGATATTGCTTATCCTCTTCATTATAGCCCGGATTGCATACATAACAATAAACGGCTTCTGTATCTCCAATCGTTGCATCTGTTTCCGCTTTTTCTTTATTTCCTTCTTCATTATTCCAAGCCGCTAATAAAAAATCACGATCAGTAGGATTCCAGCCAATAGCAGATTTCACTACATTCCATAAACTTACCCGATACTGGAAGATTAATTTGCCATCGTCTACACTGGTAATATCGTATTTATACCAGTGGTTGCGGACTATATTAAAGTCTGTGTTATTCGTGGGGGTACCTGTTTCTGTATCGTATTCACAAAAGTAAATGTAAGGGTCACTATTTAGCGTCACTTCGCTTCCGTCTTCATGTTGCAAAGTTACTTCGATGTAATTTCTTTCTGCCGGGTTATTATCAAATTCCGGTACGTATGCGATGAAGCCATTTTCCGTTTTTGTAAATACTAAATCAGATTCTGTCAGTGCGTCTGCTGGAATATGAACTTCGTGTTTGCATACTTCATCTTCGTCATATTCCCAATCCTTTTTCGTATCATCGTATATACCTGTCGGTGCACAATATCCTTTTGTGTTATATCTGTGAAGTTTTACTTCGCTTAGCTTAAACTCATCTGCACTGCAAGTCACTTCTATTTTCGCCATGGCACGGAGCAAGTCTACTTGACCTAAGTCGGTCAACAGGTCTGGGCGTAATGTCGTATTGCAAGTTTTGACTCCGTACATCGGAATCTTTTGTGTTGCGGAAGGAGTAAATGGTGCTGTATAAGAGAATGTGGATGCAGATGTTGTACATACGTTTTCAATCGTTGTTGTTCCTTCTACCAAGTTTGTCGGATAAGTGCTTTCTCCCCAGTTTGCCAATACTACTAACTTAAAATTGCTATATGTTTGATCCAATTCACCCTCTACATAATAAGTTTGTGGATATTGCGAATTGTCTGCCGGACGGATGCTGGTCGGCTCGAATGTCGTAAGATAGGTATCATTATTTGCATCAAACAACAAGATACGGAAATCTTTGCCTTCTACATCAATGTAGTTTTCATACCCTGTACCAGCTTCTTCCTCTTCCGGTATCGCACGCGAAGACACGCTGCCTGTGGTCAGCGTGAAGCCTATTTGTACGGGTGTGGCTGTTGTGGACGGCTGGTCTGCACAGACTTCATCGTCCATGATGCTGTTGCATGCGCCCAACAGGAGTGCTGCCAGCACGATTGTCAAATAAGAAATAAAACGAATCTTCATACGTACCTATCCTTTCCTTGTTTATACTTCTATCGAGCCAAGCACTACCTTCCACGAGTTGATGTAAATGGTGGAGTTTACCCAGCGGTCGTTTTCGTCGAGGAAGAACGTCATGTTGTATTCGTCCTGACGGTCGAGGTATTCCTGATCGCTCATATTGCGATTATAGTTTCCTTTTACCAACAGGCAGTAGTCTATCAGCGGAATGGATAGAACAGTTTCGCCAGCCTTGTTGCTTATAGTCAATATCGGGCGGTGGTCGGTCATCAGTCTTCCTATGGTCAGTTCGGCTATGGCTGCTCCTACCGAAGTGACTGCTTTGCTTTCAGGGTCTCCCAAGGCGGCTTCTCCATCGTAAACACTCCATGCCTTGTAGGTCAGTATCTCATCCTCTATCAATGAATTGTCGGCAGCCATCCATCCGTTATCATCGGTGATGGTAAACTCGAAATCGTCGGCATTTACGGTTTCTCCCGAGAGGTGTTGCAGCACGATGCGTACTACATTGGTATTCTTGGTCAGTTGAATCGTAGCGCAGCGTTCGCCTCCGGGGTTCTCGGTAAAGTCTTGGTCGGTAGCGATACCGTGGAAGAGGGGAACCAAGTCATGGTCGACAATGGCATTGCCTTCGGCATCGTGTTCCCGGTTCATGTAGCAGGTCAGGTCGTCCAGTCGGGTGACATTGCGCTGCACGTTGGGGAATGTAAATGTATCATCTGTTTCCGCTCCTTCTGCCCATACCAGAAAGTCATACGTTCCCGGTTCTATATCGTTCAAGTCCATTCGGTAGCCGGCTTGCGAGAGCGCGCTGCCTGCTTCCGTCTTTTCATAAACCAGCCGTCCGCTTTCGTCGAAAGCATAAAGCGACACTCGCTTTACCGCATGCGCAAAGCCGTCGGCAAAGTTCATGTTGCGATCGTAAACGAACTGCACGCTATACTGTGTGGAGCAGTCGCCTTCATCATCGTAGATACCGTCGCAAGCTGTCAGGGCAAAGCTTGCGGCAAGTCCGAACAGGCATTGCTTCCACATTTGTATTTTCTTCATTTTAGCCAGCACTTTCATTGTTTTCTTTTTTAGTTGATAACTCTTCGGTGTTATTTATCAAGTTTACTTGTAGGGGCAGGGGTTGCCTGCCCTGAATGCTTGTTGATGTTTTCGGGCGAGCTGACCTCGCCCCTACAAGTTTTTATGGATTATCTGTTATGTCGGATTTTCAATCCTTATTCACAAATCCTTTTATAAATTGATATTATTAAGTGGATTGCAATTCCTTATCTTTTATGCTTGCGGATTGCAAATCCGCAAGAACGGAATTGTTAATCGAAACTTACTGTTTGTGAAACAGTTTTCCAACTTAAGATATTCATTTCCGCACCTACATAATAAGTTTTCTCCGTATCTGTCGGTATAATATCTTCTGCCGGATTAAATACACCTTCACCCAAGCCGCTAACTTGTGTTACAGTGATTTGATAACTGTGGTTACGAACAACACCGATAGCACCGGTCATATCATTTGCTTGAGTTCCGCCAAAGTGTTCAATGAGTTTCGCGTAAGAAGCTTTACCATTTTCAAAAGCTTCTACAGAACCGAAGTATTCTAAATATGTAGACAACTCTTCATTAAACGTTGCTATATTGGTAATCTCAGTATATGTGTCCTCAGCTTGCTGAGTATAATAAGTAGTTCCTGTATTTTCTTTCAATGCTAAAGTGACAGTATTTGTTCCTTTACGGACTATTTCATAGGCACTTGCATCAGCTTGGGTATATGTTTTGCCACTGTCTGTTGTTACCCAAGCCAATTCATTATCGGCTGCTTGTTCAAGCAAACGTTCTTTCAAGTCTTCAGCCATATAAGCAGTTCCTGCATACATGTAAAGATAACCGTCACTGTTTACAGCCAAATCCACGGTATTGCCCTCACTGTCTTTTACTACATAATAACCTACCAAAATCAAGAATGTTGAATTGTTGAAGTTTGCATAATCAGCGGTCATTGTATTTTCCATACAATATTGCGCTGTGCCCAATGCAACCTTGCTCTCGTTATAATTGGTATATGTAATAGTTGCATTCTTGTCATAGTTAGGATCTTCTGCCCAAAAACAACGGAAATCAGTTGGTGCATTAAACCAACTCCAACTACTCCATCCCGTTTGAATATGCTTTAAATAATATTCGGATGTGTTTAAGCCACTGATAGCATATCCTTCAGGTACAAAAGTCAAGGTATAGTCACCTGCTTCAATATCGCTAATGGTTGGAGTACTATTTAAAACAGTAACTTTAGCAGCCAGTCTTTCTACATAAATTTCTACCGGATCTGCCTCCTTTGCAGCATCTTCCTTTTCAAAGAATTGATCTCTTGCTACATCGGTACCAATCTTTTCTACACCGTTTTTTAAATAAGTTGAATTAGTCATTACAAAATTGCTATATTTGCCCTCAGCAGCCGTACATACAGAATTTGCAACTTCTTCTTTTACCTTTGTGATGCTTTTTCCGCTTAAATTGGCTTGCTCATCTTTCATATTTACATAAGCAACCACTTGGGTCGGGAACTCCTCGCCTTCTTTCAGTTCCAAAGCTAACACAGCTTCAGCAATCGCTTCAACAGGGTTATTCTCGCCTTCAGAAGGATTTACTGTAACAGTTTCTTGCAGTTTACCATCAGCAACCCAGTTGCCTTCATCATCGTAAAACATAAAGAACACATTATTAATGCTTTGTTCCTCCGTAGTTCCATAATCATAATCACCAGACGTAGCTCTGCTTGAAGGATTCCCGGTCATGGCAATGCGAACTTTCATATAGGCATTGCCTGTACTTTCTACAGTGTTGCCCTTATCCACAACAACATCGTCATTAGAGCAACCTGCTGCAAATATGCAGGCACATGCTCCCCACATTAAATTTCTAAGTTTCATACTTCGCTTACTTTAAGAGTTAATAATCATTGTTCATTTTTATATTTTGTATATTCAAGTGCTTCGGTTGCCTTTGTTATTCCGGCGTTTTGTGCATCTTGCAGCAGGTGCTGCGCTTCGGCATAATTCTCCGTCAGTATGGCGTAGATGCCACGTGCGTAGATGGCTTGAGGCGAGTTGCCTGCCTTGTCCAGATACTGCGAGGCTGCATTGAGGTTGCCTTCTGCCATCGCCGTGTTTGCCGCATTCAGGTTTGCCGTTTCATCGTCGGGATAAATGCGTACCGCCGTTTCAAATATCTTGTTGAATTCTTCACTGCCTGGTTCCATCCCTTGCGAAGCGAGGTAGAATTCCTGCAGGCTTAGTTTCTGCGGTTGCGACTGGATGAGTGGACGTATCTCGTCGGCACTGCTGAAGCTGCGGATTATATATTCTACGCGATAATCGGAGTGGCGCAATGCCGGGTAGCAGTCGCGGAGCAACACGGCGTAATCTTCGGGATATTCCTTCTTTATCCTGTATTCCTTGTTGTCCGGTTCACGGTCGCTGTCTATCAGGTCCAGTATCTCTTGGCGGTGGGGCAAGGAAGACTGCTCCACGTATTTGCGCAACCCTGCCCAGTCTTCCGCTTCGTATGAAGTGGAGATAAGGGTATCATTGAAATGATACAGCCCTGCCACGTATTCCTTGAGTGACTGTGTACGTCCGCTTGCCAAGCGTTTGTTGTTGGCATACGAACCTTCGGGTGAGGCGTAGCCTTTGATGGAAAGTGCGGTGATACGTATATCTGCATCGTTGCGCACCGAGTCGATGGTGGCACGTATTTTGGCCAGTTCTACACGGTTGTTGCGGTAGTCGGGCTTGATTTCGGTGCGTGATACAGGAAAGTCGATGAATGCCGAGCCGCTGAGTGAACGGGTTTTTACGACTTCTGCTTCAGGCTGTACGTAAACGTATTGCGGAACAAACTTTGGTTCGTTGTAGCTTGCCAGCACCATACTGCCGTCTGCCAATACTTCCTGGCAGCATCCGTAGGTCTCGGTACGGAGCTGGAGCTGCGCCCCGTCCATCCATGGCTCGTAGTCAATCAGTGTGCGGTAGTGTTGTGTGTCGGGTTTCTGCGATGCTTTGATGGTGATTTCGCTCGAGGCTTCTGAAGGCAACAGCCGGTTGCGGTTGTAGTAGAAATACCGCTTACGTCCGTAGATGCCGATTGCCGGCAAGTCTTTCGTTTTGTCTTCTTTTACCAACTGCGGGGTAAGGAGAAGGGCTTCGTTGGAGGTTACCTCTACTTGTGTGAGGTCGATGTCCATTTCTATCAGCATGAACGCACCGTTTTTCGACAATGTAACATTGTCGGCAATGCCATCGGGGGTGGTTTCCGCACGTAGGGAGGCAAAGCACAGTGCCATGAAAAGAATCGTTAACTGTTTCATCGTATAAATGAAGAATTAAGAATGAGGAATGAAGAATTCAGACATTACGTCTTTCTTCTTTATTAATATTGTTGTCAGAATAAGTAGACCAGGCTGATGGCTGCCTTGGTAAGTCCGAAGTAGTTATGATGCTTGCCTTCTTCGACCTTTTGTCCACAGCCTTCACACTCGAAACGGTCGTAGTGTGAATAAGCATAACCGATGCCAATTTCGAATTCGGCATTCCAATGTTTTCCTAACGGAAGGGCATACCCATAGGCAATGCCAGCTCCGGCAAACCATCCCTGATAACGGCTGTCGGAGAGTTTGGAAAAATCTGTGCCCAAGAAAGAAATGTCATTCTTCAGGTTCCCGATGTTAAATTGCCCTCCGTGTGCATGTACGGCAAGGAAATGACCCATAAAACGGTCGCAAAGCCAGTAGCGTGCTTCGGGCTGTACAAACCAGTGTTTCCATTTGCGTCCATGAGACATATCCCATGCATTCAGGTTTCCTGATACATCCAACGTCCATTTCGGCGCAAGACCAATTTCTACTCCAGCATTAACAGTGGCTGCTGCATCGTATAACACATTCGTCTTTACAGCCACTTTCTGTGCCGAAGCCGAAAGCCCGACAAAGAATAGAAGGATACAAGCTAAGTGTTTCATAATTATATTGATTTTTCTTATTTTTTTTCTGTATCAAGGATACAAAAGTGCGGTTTCTGTCGTATCTTTGTATGCTTTCCCTCCGATAACATTCCCTACTGGGCTTTCTTCGTCCTGTCTGTCATTTGTCGCCACAAATGTAGATATAATATTTTTCACATCCAATTATTTGAATTGATTTTTTTAAAAATATAATAAAATTCTTGTATGGGGGTGTGGCGAAGACAGGAAGTTGGTCGCTGTCCCTTGGAAACGGTATGAAACAGAATACCAGACTGATGTACCAATGATGTAGGAAATGATTGACGGAAAATCACCCAAGAATATCCGGCAAACAGCCCATGTAGGGAGGTATCGCATACATCCCGGAAACGTCCGCATGAATGTCTGCGGGCTTCTTCACATCCGTTCCCTAAGAGGACAAGAGAGGGAGGGGCATACACCGGGATATTTTTCGCAGACCAATGGAGTTGTCCGAAATCCGGTAGAAATGTTTTTGCTTCGGTTATCGGATATAACTGCACCGTAAACACGATTAGTAATCGTCGCGCTGTACGATTAGTAATCGTTCACGTGTACGATTAGTAATCGTACCGGTATCGCAGTTATATAGCCGGACACAGAAAGACCACCGATTTATATTTGCTTATGCCATGGGTGCATAGAAAAATAATCGGTGGTCTTTCTGTATTTATCTGAGTCGTCTGTGTGCTATCCATGCACGGTCGGTTAGAATCCGGCCAGTTCGATGATTTTATCTACTGCGGTAATCAGTCCGTCGGGGTTCTTTCCTCCGGCAGTGGCGAAGTGAGGCTGTCCGCCTCCACCTCCTTGGATGAGTTTAGCAGCTTCGCGTACCAGTTGGCCGGCGTTCAGTCCGGTTTTTACCTGGTCGTCGCTCATGATGACTGTCAGCATCGGTTTGTCTCCGAAAATGCTTCCGATGACTACGAAGAGATTTTCGGGGAACTGTCCTTTCAGTTGGAACGCAATGTTCTTGATGGCTTCGGGACGCATCGGCAGTATGGCTTTGATGACTTTTACTCCGTGTATTTCCTTGGCAGTGTCGATAAGTCTTGCCTTGGCGTTCGCTTCGCGTTCTTTCATGAACTCTTCCATTTGTTTCTTCAGTCCGGCGTTTTCGTCTACATACTTGGATATGGCGGCTTTTAAGTCGGGAGCGTTGTTGAAGAGAGTCTTCAAGTCATTGAGGGTGTCTTGGATGGTATCCATCATTTCTTCTACCTTGGCGCCGGTGATGGCTTCGATGCGGCGTACGCCTGCAGCTACCGAGCTTTCGGAAAGAATTTTCACCATACCGATTTTACCTGTAGCCGATACGTGGGTACCGCCGCAGAATTCGATGGACGAACCAAACTGTACGACGCGCACTTCGTCGCCATACTTCTCGCCGAAGAGTGCGATGGCTCCCAACTCCTTGGCCTTTTCTATCGGAAGGTTGCGGTATTCGGTCAGCGGGATGTCTTCACGGATTTTAGCGTTCACCAGGTGTTCTACTTCACGCAGCTGTTCGGGAGTGACCTTTTGGAAGTGTGAGAAGTCGAAACGCAATGAATCCGGAGTGACCAGCGAACCTTTCTGCTCGACGTGTGTACCCAACACCTGACGCAACGCTTCGTCGAGCAAGTGCGTACACGAGTGGTTGGCGGCGCAGGCGGCACGTTTGTCGGTATCTACACAAGCCATCATCGGAGCGTCCAGGTGTTCGGGGAGTTGCTTGGCGATATGAATCGGCAGGTTGTTTTCTTTCTTTGTGTCGATGATTTCGATGGTTTCGAATTCGCTGACCAATACACCCGTGTCACCTACCTGGCCACCGCTTTCGGCATAGAACGGTGTTTCGCTCAGCACGATTTGATAGAGTGTCTGGTTTTTCTGCTTGATTTGGCGGTAGCGCAAAATGCGGGTTTCGTATTCGGTATAGTCGTAGCCGACAAATTTTGTTTCGCCTTCTTCCAGTACGACCCAGTCGCCGGTTTCGATGGCTGCGGCGTTGCGGGCACGCTCTTTTTGTTTCTGCATTTCTGCGTTGAACTCCTCTTCATTGACCGTCATGCCGTTTTCGCGAAGAATCAGTTCGGTCAGGTCGAGCGGGAATCCGAAGGTATCGTATAATGTAAAGGCGTCGACCCCACTGATTTCAGTCTTTCCGGCAGCCTTGGTGTCGTTCATCACCTTGTCGAGCAGGCGGATACCGGTTTCCAACGTCCGCAGGAAAGCTTCTTCTTCTTCCTTGATGACTTTTTCGATAAGCGTTTGTTGCGCTTTCAGTTCGGGGTAAGCCTGTCCCATATTTTCTATCAGTACGGGGACGAGTTTGAACATGAAGGGTTGTTTCTGTCCCAGGAATGTATAGGCGTAGCGTACGGCACGGCGCAGGATACGGCGGATGACATAGCCTGCCTTGGCATTGGAGGGAAGTTGCCCGTCGGTGATGGAGAAAGCGATGGTGCGGATGTGGTCTGCCACTACCCGCATGGCTACGTCTACCTTCGGGTCTTTGCCGTAAGTAGTGCCGGTCAAATCGCCGATGACTTTGATGATGGGTTGGAACACATCGGTGTCGTAGTTGGATTTCTTTCCTTGCAATGCCATGCAGAGGCGTTCGAAGCCCATACCCGTGTCGATTACCTTGGCAGGCAGCGGTTCCAGGCTTCCGTCGGCTTTCCGGTTGTATTGCATGAACACGAGGTTCCAGATTTCGATGACTTGCGGATTGTCTTTGTTCACCAATTCACGTCCGGGTACTTTTGCTTTTTCTTCTTCCGAGCGCAAGTCGATGTGGATTTCCGAGCAAGGTCCGCAAGGTCCCGTATCGCCCATTTCCCAGAAGTTATCGTGCTTGTTGCCGTTGATGATATGGTCTTTGGGAAGGAATTGTTCCCAGTATCCTGCCGCTTCATTGTCGCGTTCCAGTCCTTCTTCGGGGCTTCCTTCGAACACGGTGGCATAGAGGATGCCGGGGTTGATTTTCAATACGTCTACCAGGAATTCCCATGCCCAGCTGATGGCTTCTTTCTTGAAATAGTCGCCGAACGACCAGTTGCCGAGCATTTCGAACATGGTATGGTGATAGGTGTCGTGGCCTACTTCTTCCAGGTCGTTATGCTTTCCGCTTACGCGAAGGCATTTTTGCGAGTCGGTCACGCGTTTGTATTTTGCCGGATGGTTGCCCAGGATGATGTCTTTAAACTGGTTCATACCGGCGTTGGTGAACATCAGTGTGGGGTCGTCTTTGATGACCATCGGTGCCGAAGGCACAATCTGATGTCCTTTTGACTCAAAGAATTTTACGAATGAGTCGCGGATTTCGTTAGCTGTCAACATATAACTCTTATTATCTTGTCGTTAATATTCTCAAAATCGATTTGCAAAGATAATCGGTTTTATTATTTTTGTCGCTACGTTTGGGGCAAAACTTGAAGATTTGCCTATTAATTTTCTTCAAAAACAGCGATTTGAATGCGTAAAGTCTACTATATATACAATCCGAAGACGCGTACATACGACCGTATTTATCCTACGATGCGTCAGCGCATGATGAGTTATCTGCGCAACCTGTTTGTCGGCATGGGGCTAGGGGCAGGGTGTTTTATCTTGTTGCTGATGGTTTTCGGTTCGCCTTCGGAAAAAGACTTGCGGACAGAAAATTCCCGTCTGACCGCACAGTACCACATTTTGTCGACACGGCTGGATGAGGCATTAGGCGTGATGCAGCAGCTTCGGCAAAGGGATGATAACCTGTATCGGGTAATTATGCAAGCCGATCCGGTGCCCGATGCCGTGCGTAATGCCAATTACGGGAAAACAAACCGTTACGAGGAACTGATGGAACTGGCGAACGCCAAGTTGGTGGTGAATACGACGCAGAAGATGGACGTGCTGGAAAGGCAGGTGTATATCCAGTCGAAGTCGTTCGACGAGATACTGGATTTATGTAAGAACCATGATGAAATGCTGATGTGTGTGCCCGCCATCCAGCCTGTATCGAATAAAGACTTGAAGCAGACCGCTTCGGGATATGGCACGCGTGTTGACCCTATATATAAAACGGTAAAGTTTCATGCGGGAATGGATTTCTCGGCTAATGTAGGTACGCCGGTTTACGCGACCGGAAACGGTACGGTGAAAAGCGCAGGTTGGGAGGGGCTGTATGGCAAGTGCATCATCATCGACCATGGTTTCGGTTACGTGACCCGCTATGCGCATCTCAACCAGATTAAAGTCCGTGTGGGGCAGAAAGTGGTGAGGGGTGAAATCATCGGTGAAGTGGGGACTACCGGGAAAAGCACGGGTCCGCACTTGCATTACGAAGTACACCTGAAAGGACAGATTATGAATCCGGTGAATTATTATTTTATGGATTTGGACGCAGATGATTATGATAAGATGATTCAGATAGCTGCCAATCATGGCAAGGTATTCGATTGATGCATGAAAGGAGGGAACAGGTATGGCACTGAAGCAAGACAAGCAGTTGAAGTTGTATTATTCCATCCGCGAGGTCGCGGAAATGTTCGGGGTGAACGAGTCGCTTATCCGTTATTGGGAAAAGGAGTTTCCGAGCATTGCCCCCAAGCGTGCGGGCGGGAAGATACGCCAATATACGAAAGAAGATATTGAGTTTATCCGCCAGGTTTATTATCTGGTAAAAGAGAAGGGGATGACACTGGCGGGAGCCAAGCAGCAGTTGAAACAGAATAAAGAAGGAGTGCGCAATACCACGGAACTGGTCAACCGCCTCAAGCAAATCCGTGCGGAATTGGTAAGTATCCGGAAAGAACTGGATTACCTGACCTGATGTTTTTTTATTTCCTCGGCTTTACAGAGATGAAAATAGGATTCGTCTGTGCAAAGCCGGGGAAAATAAAGTCAGTCGACAATCTCGTCATTGAAATCGTCAATGCGGGTTATTTTCTTGATATTGTTGATTTTTTTCAGATTGTTGCAAATGGTGTTGACATCGTTTACGTCGTGCACATAAAGCTGGACGCGCGATTCGAAAATCCCTTCTTCCGATTCGATATTCAGCTTATGGATGTTAACGTTCAGTTGTTGCGAAATCACTTCGGTCAATTTGTTCAGTATACCTATTTCATCCAGTCCCTTGATGTAGATGTTTACGGGGAATACCAACGCTTTTCCCGTTTGCCATTGTACGGCAATCAAACGGTTGCCGAAGCTGGTTTTCAGTTGGGCGGCAATGGGACACTGGCGTTTATGGATGACAATGCGGTTGTTGTCGTCGATATATCCCAGTACATCGTCGCCAGGGATAGGCTTGCAGCAGTCTGCCAGGATGTAATTTTTCTGGATAGCGTCGGGAGTTAGTTTTACAATAGACTTCTTGTCGATATTGAGTGGTTGCGGTTCGGTTTTATCCTGCTGTTTAGTGTTCTTTTGTTTGTTTCCTCCAAACGCGAAACTGATGTATTTTTTCCAGTTGGTCGAATTTGTTTTTTCTTTCAGTTCGTTCTTGTCGGGGTCTCCTAAGGTGAATACGCCTTGGCCTACCGCCAACGCTAATTCTTCGTAGGTCTTTACCTGATGTTTTTCGCATAATTTGCGGATGTTTTCGTCATTAGCCGGCAACCCTTCGTTTTGAAAGAATTGGGCAATCAGGTCTTCGCCCTTCAGTTGTTGCTCACGCCGTTCCCGTTTCAAGATGGCTTGTATCTTGGCTTTTGCTTTAGCGGTGGTGGCGAAGTTAATCCATGATGGTTGTACCTTTTGAGATTTCGAAGTCAGGATTTCCACTTGGTCCCCGCTTTGCAGCTTGTGGCTGAGTGGCACTAATTTATGGTTGACTTTGGCGCCGATGCAATGGCTGCCCAAGAATGTATGGATAGAGAATGCAAAGTCGAGCGCGGTACAGTTTTGTGGCATCGTCTTGATTTCTCCCTTCGGCGTGAATACGAATATTTCGGACGCGAACAGGTTCAGCTTGATTGTGTCCAAGAAGTCCAATGCATCGGGTTGAGGGTCGTCTAATATTTCTTTGATGGTTTTCAGCCATTTGCTCAGTTCGCCTTCGTCTTCACTACCTCCTCCTGCTTTATATTTCCAGTGGGCTGCGAAGCCTTGTTCGGCTACATCGTTCATCCGTTCGCTTCGGATTTGTACTTCAATCCATTGCCCCTTGTTACTCATAAGGGTGACATGGAGGGCTTGATAACCATTGGCTTTCGGGTGGCTCACCCAGTCGCGCAGGCGGTCAGGGTGGGGTTTGTAGATGCGTGAAATGGCAACGTAGATGTTAAAGCAGTCATTCAGTTCCTCTTCCTGGCTGCGTGGAGTAAAGATGATGCGTACCGCCAGGATGTCGTAGATTTCTTCAAACGTAATATGTTTGGCCTGCATCTTGTTCCAGATAGAGTAAGGAGACTTTACGCGTGCAATGATGCGGTACGGAATGTTCATCTTGTCCAGTTGCTCGCGGATAGGAGCCGTGAATTCGGTAAACAGGCTTTCCCGTTCGGCTTGTGTGGCTTGCAGCTTGTTTTGGATTTCCTGATAAGTTTCGGGATGTTCATACTTGAAGCTCAGGTCTTCCAGTTCGGTCTTGATGCGGTTCAGCCCCAACCGGTTGGCCAAGGGGGCATAGATATACAATGTTTCGCCTGCAATTTTATATTGTTTGCTGGGAAGCATGGAACCAAGTGTACGCATATTGTGCAGGCGGTCGGATATCTTGATAAGGATAACACGTATGTCGTCGTTCATCGTCAGAAGCAGTTTCTTGAAGTTTTCTGCTTGCGCCGACGCACGGTCGCCAAAGATACCTCCCGATATTTTGGTAAGCCCGTCTACGATTTGCGCGATTTTAGGGCCAAAGAGGTTTTCTATATCCTCTACGGTATAGTCTGTATCTTCTACCACATCGTGGAGCAAGGCTGCGCAAATGGAGGTGGAGCCTAATCCGATTTCAACGCAGGCAATGCGGGCCACGGCTATGGGGTGAAGGATATAAGGTTCACCCGACCGGCGTCTTACCCCTTTGTGCGCTTGCCGGGCGAAGTTGAAAGCTTTGGTGATAATTTCTACTTTCTTGCGATGTCTGCTTTCCAAATATCGGTCCAACAATTCCTGAAAAGCGTCGTTTATCAGCTTTTCGTCAGCTTGCTCTTGAGTTAATTTTTCGTCAGTCATGGTAGTCCCTCTTAAATGAATAGTGCAAAATTAGGAAAAATCCTTAATTTTGCAAGAAGAAAGGACTTTTTTCTGATAAATTATCGAATGCGGATGGATTTTCCCGCACGGATGTTGCTTCCACGTATGCCGTTCAGCTTTCGTAGCTGGGATACACTGACTCCGTATTTACGGGCAATACCGCCCAGGGTTTCTCCGTTGCGGATGCGGTGGTATACGGCTTTGGGGGCAGGGATGTCTACGGTATTGCGCCGTGTGAGATACGTGTTCGGTTTGTAATTGTAAATGCTGTCCTCCAAATCGATGAAGCTGCTTATCATTTTGCTGGGCAGGCGCAACGCGTATGGGTGCTCATTGCCGGGGATGATATCTTTCTTGAATTCCGGATTGAGAGCCCGCAGTTCGTCGAGGCTAATGTCACATACAGCCGATACTTGCTGTAAGTGAAGGGGACGGGATATATGTATGGTATCTGTTCCTTCGGGCATTTTCATTTCCATCGGGCTGATGTTGTGTTCGCAATAGTAGGTCATGATGTAATTGGCAGCGATGAAAGCGGGTACGTATCCGCGGGTCTGTTTGGGCAAATAGTTATAAAGTGCCCAAAAGTCTTTTTCTCCATCGGCACGGCGGATGGCTTTATTGATGATGCCGGGGCCGCAGTTATAGGCGGCAAGCACCAGATTCCAGTCATGGTAGATGTCGTAAAGGTCTTTCAGGTAACGGGCTGCAGCGTATGTCGACTTTACCGGGTCGCGCCGTTCGTCTACTAAACTCGTCACTTTCAATCCATAGATTTTTCCGGTGTTCAGCATGAATTGCCATAAGCCTACGGCTCCTTGGCTGGAGCTTGCTATCGGGTTTAACGCCGACTCGACGACCGGCAGGTATTTCAGTTCTAAAGGAAGGTTGTAGAGGTCGAGCGCTTCTTCGAAGATGGGCATATAGAAGTTATTGGCACTCAACATGAATGCTACTTTCTGTCGCAAGCGAGTGGCATACATGTCGATAAATTCACGTACCACTTCATTGTATGGCATTTCGATGATGGCAGGAATGCGTTTCAGGCGGTCCAAATAAACGGAGTCGCTTACTTCCGGATTGTCGGCGGTCAGGGTGCAGTTCTCTCCGATGTGGATGTAATTCTTCGAAATCCAGTCGAGGTAGAGGCTGTCGGTTTCGGATATCATACCGGCAGGCAGGTCGATGACTTCTTCGGTTCCCGATGCCGAGCGGACGGTGATGCTTTTTTCCGTCTGCTGCGCGTAAAGGGCGGAAGTTCCTAATAAGCTTAATATTCCAATAAACAGTTTTTTCATGATTCTAAAATTTAATATTGCATTGCACGCCGATGCCTTGGGGCAATCCGCAGCGTGCGTCGTTAAACAGGGCAGGCTGCCATTCCATACTTAAGTCTTCGGATATGTCGAAGCTGGACAACTCGGCATCTACATACGCGTCAATCACCGAAAGCAAATATACACCGATGAAAGCGAAGATACTCAGGTCACGCTGTCGCCTGTACATGTCTTTACGCCCCCTGAAGGTTTCTTGCCAATAACTGAGGTCATTGAGTACCATTTCTTGTGTCCAGCCGGCAGGCATCATTTCCATATAGCTGTCGTTGGCAGGGTTGTCGCTCATGATATCCTGGTATGCCTGCGAGTAATCCTTATACATTTGCCCGTTCCACGTCAGGGCATAGATACATCCCACGAATCCGCCGTAGATGATAGGCAGCTTCCAGTATTTGTGGTTGTATATCTGTCCTGCGCCCGGTATGGCAAGCGAAAGCCAGATAGCATTGTTCGCTTTCGGAATCCATTTCTTTTTCTTGAGCTTTATGGGGGGAGCCTGTTGTTGGACGGAGTCACTTTTATGGGCGAGTAGTGCTGTGTCTACCGGAGTTTCCAGGTCGGTAATCCGTTGGTTTTCCCATGCCAGCGTGTCGAGCAACGCCAGGCTGTCCGCACGGTTCTGCGCTCGTATAGAGTCGGCTTTCAGTATGCCTTCGCGGTGCTTGCGGGCGCGCTGTCCATACGTATCCATACTTCCGCCGAATAAGAAGCCGAACAGGAATACATAGATAATCAGGTATGTAAACGATTGCTTTTCCAAGTCTGTCCGTTTTTATTCTTTAGGTTGTATCGAATCCAATATCTCCATAATCCGTTCAAGGTCGGCTTCGCTGTTGAAAGGGATGCTGATTTTTCCTTTTCCTTTGTTGCTGCACGATAGCTGCACTTTGGTTCCGAAGAACGAGCACAGATGGTTTTGCAGCAGGGTGTATTCTTCCGACAGCTTGGCTCCTTTAGGGGTTATCTTTTTTCCGCCCGACTCTACGCTTTCACCTGCCGAGAGGGCTTTCACGATTTCTTCTACCTTGCGTACCGAGTAGCCTTGCGCGATGATTTCATTGAAGATGCGTATTTGCGTTTTGGGGTCGTCTAATGCCAGTAAGGCACGGGCATGTCCCATGTCTATTTCTTTGTTCTTCAGTGCTACCTGGATGGGCGCCGGTAGTTTAAGCAGGCGCAGGTAGTTGGCAATGGTAGCACGTTTTTTCCCGACACGGTCGCTCAGTCTTTCTTGCGTCAATCCGTATTGTTCGATGAGGTGCTGGTATGCCAGCGCTATTTCCAAAGCGTTGAGGTCTTCCCGTTGGATATTTTCTATCAGTGCCATCTCCATTACGTTCTCGTCATCGGCTGTGCGGATGTATGCGGGGATGGTTTTCAGTCCGGCCTGTATGGCAGCCCGGTAGCGTCGTTCTCCTGCGATGATTTGGTAGGAGTCTTCGCTCAACTGGCGCAAGGTGATGGGTTGTATGATGCCTATTTCCGCTATCGAGTCAGCCAGTTCCTGTAGGGCAATCGGGTCGAATTCGCGGCGCGGCTGGTTGGGATTGACCGAAATCTTGTCCAGTTCTATTTCGTTGATGGAAGACGACCCCGATGTCCTGATTTCCTCATTGGTGGAAATCAAGGCATCAAGTCCTCTTCCTAATGCATATTTCTTTTGTACCGCCATGTTTTTTTCTGTAGTTACGGGTCGTTACTGTTTTTGGTTTTTGTTAATAATTTCATTGGCAAGTGCCAGATGGTTTTTGGCTCCCGTGGAATCGGCGTCATATAAGATGGCTGGGATTCCGTGGCTCGGCGCTTCGCTTAGTTTTACGTTGCGCTGGATGATTGTCTTAAACACCAATTCCTGAAAATGCCGTTTCACTTCGTCATAGATTTGGTTCGCTAAACGCAGGCGTGAATCGAACATAGTCAGCAAGAATCCTTCTATTTCCAACGACGGGTTCAGCTTCGTCTTGATAATCCGTATGGTGTTCAGCAATTTGCTGATTCCTTCCAGTGCGAAATATTCGCATTGCACAGGGATAATGACCGAGTCGGCGGCAGTCAATGCGTTGATTGTAATCAGTCCTAAAGAAGGCGAGCAGTCTATCAGGATGTAATCGTATTCTCCTGCCATGGGCGCCAGCGCCTTTTTCATGATTTTCTCGCGGTTCTCTAAGTTCAGCATTTCAATTTCTGCTCCCACCAGGTCGATGTGCGAGGGCACGATGTCCAGTCCGTCAATATCGGTCGTGTAAATGGCCTCCCGTATGTCGCTTTGGTTAATCAGACATTCGTAGATAGAGCAGTCGATGTCTTTCAAGTCTACTCCTAATCCGGAAGAGGCATTTGCCTGAGGATCTGCGTCTACTACCAATACTTTCTTTTCGAGTGTAGCCAATGATGCAGCCAAGTTAATAGTGGTCGTAGTTTTGCCTACACCGCCTTTCTGGTTGGCTAAAGCAATAATTTTTCCCATATTAATCAGTTTATCTGATTGCGAAGTAACAAATAATTGGCGAGATAGTATGTCTCATTCTTGCAACATTTTGCAAAACTGTTGATAACTCGCCGCTCCTGTTAATAACTTCACCGGGCAAAGATAGCGATTTTTGTGTAAATCCGGTGTGTGGATACGAAGTTTAATATCTGCTTGTGTAAAATTAACGGATGTATACGGCTTTATTTCATGCTGCCGGACGGTAAGGCAGAATTGCACAGGCTGCATATTGGTGCATTGGGCAAAATATTGTAACTTTGCGGACACGAAATGTACTTATAATATATAAGGTATATATGACAAAGAAAAGACCTCTGTTGCTGTTGTCGAACGATGACGGTGTGAACGCAAAAGGAATACACGAGTTGGTGCGGGCTTTGCGTCCCGTAGGTGATTTGATTGTAGTGGCTCCCGACGGACCTCGTTCGGGTTCGGCAGGTGCCATCACTTCTGCTTTTCCGGTGCTTTATGCTTTGCTCCAGCAGGAGCCGGGTTTGTCGGTATATAAGTGTTCGGGTACTCCGGTGGACTGTGTCAAGCTGGCATTGCACGCCATTGTGCCCCGTACTCCCGACCTTGTGATAGGCGGTATTAACCACGGCGACAATTCTTCGGTGAATGTGCACTATTCGGGAACGATGGGAGTGGTTATCGAAGGATGCTTGAAAGGTATCCCTTCGATTGGTTTTTCGCTTTGCAATCATAGTGCGGATGCCGATTTTACCCCGGCTTTGCCTTATGTGAAGCGTATCGTTGAGGAAACTTTGGCAAAGGGGCTTCCCGAAGGGATTTGCCTGAATGTGAATTTCCCTGATACCGCAGATTTGGAAGGGGTACTGGTATGTCGTCAGACGCATGGTGTGTGGACGCGTGAATTTGTGAAAGCCGACCATCCGAGAGGAGGAAATTATTTCTGGCTGACCGGTGAATACAAGAATCTGGAACCGGATGCGGAAGATACGGATCATTGGGCGTTGGGGCATAATTATGTGGCTATAACGCCTACTCAAATCGATGTGACCGCTTATACGGTGATGCGTGAACTGAAAACGTGGGACTTTAACGTATGAAATATTATCTGATTGTCGGAGAAGCGTCGGGCGACTTGCATGCGTCCAACCTGATGCGTGCGTTGCTTGCGGAAGACCCGAAAGCCGAATTCCGCTTTTTCGGAGGCGACTTGATGAGGAATGTGGGAGGAACTTGTGTGCGTCATTATAAATCGTTAGCCTACATGGGGTTTGTTCCTGTGCTTCTGCATTTGCGTACGATTCTCCGCAATATGGATTTTTGTAAAAGCGATGTGGAGGCATGGAATCCTGATGTCCTGATTCTGGTGGATTATCCGGGTTTCAATTTGAAGATAGCGCAATATATCAAGCTTCATACGCAGATTCCGGTGTTCTATTACATCTCTCCGAAGATTTGGGCGTGGAAAGAATACCGTATAAAGAATATAAAGCGTGATGTCGACGGGATGTTTTCCATTCTTCCGTTTGAAGTGGAGTTTTATCGGAAACATCAATATCCTATTCATTATGTAGGCAATCCGTGTGTAGATGCCGTTGCTGCCTTCCGGAAAGGTTACGGAGAAACGTTTGACGAATTTGTCTTGTCGCACGGGTGGGGAAAGAAACCGATAATCGCTTTGCTCGCCGGAAGCAGGAGGCAGGAAATTAAAGATAATCTGCAATTGATGATACGGGCCTCACGTAGTTTTCCCGATTATCAGTTTGTAGTGGCGGGCGCGCCAGGTATTGAGCCTGAATTTTACCGGCAATACATTGATGCGGATACTGAAATTGTTTTCGGGGAGACTTACCGGTTGCTTGCCCATGCTACGGCAGCACTGGTTACATCGGGTACGGCTACTCTTGAGACTGCACTTTTCCGTGTGCCACAGGTCGTATGTTACTATACGGCTGCAGGCAAGTTGGTTTCTTTGTTGCGTCGGGTCGTGTTAAAAGTTCCCTTTGTGTCGTTGGTCAATCTGATAGCCGGGAAAGAAGTCGTAACTGAGTTGGTGGCAGGTGATATGCGTGTCGGCACTATCGTGCGTGGACTTTCGTTGATATTACCGGGAGGAAAAGAGCGCGGGCGGATGCTGGATGATTACAATCGCTTGATACAGGTATTGGGAGAAGCGGGGGCTTCGGAGCGGGCAGCCACTCAGATGATAGAAGCGCTGAAAGCTTATAAGAAAAAACTGTATGCGTAGTTTCATGCTGGTTTCATTGCATAGAAAATCCAGTTTCAGTGCACTGAAACTGGATTTTCAGTGCACTTAGAAGCTGTTTTGAATTTCTCCAAAAAGTTTTTCTTGGCTTGATGTATCCGTTTTCGTGTGTGCTTTGGGCGATTTTTTGGTCCTTTTCGCTCCTGTTCTTCGTCAGATAGCCCGCTATCTTCCTCATCACAGAAGCGAAAATGCCTCAAAAACTCATCCCAAATCATCGCACGATAAATTCAAAACAGCTTCTAAAACTGTTTATGAAGTTCGTTGGCCTGTTTGGTAGGGATGTCCGCGTCTGCCCATATAGCCTGGAGGGGAAGGGTTTGCCTGCCCGAAAAGCATCAACGTATAGGGACAGACGCATCCGTCCTGCAGGAATTGGTTGTTGGTCTTCAGATAATTAACTGGTAATCCTCTTTGTTGTTAATAAAATCTGTGCGACCTGTGGCGGGGATGTTCATAGACTTAAGATATACAGGTAAACTACCGACGCGGGTATCGCCATCAGGGTACTGTCGAAGCGATCCAGCATACCTCCGTGTCCTGGAAGAATATTTCCTGAATCTTTAATGCCTAAGGTCCGCTTAAAGAGTGATTCGGTAAGGTCTCCCCATGTGCCAAACACAACAATGGTCAGCCCCAGTCCAATCCATTCGTACACATTGAGGAAGAAGAAAAATTGCGAAAGCACGATGGCCGCAATGATACAGCATACAGCTCCGCCGATAGAACCTTCCCACGATTTCTTAGGCGAGATGCGTTCGAACAGGCGATGTTTGCCGAAAAGCATCCCTGTGCAATAGGCTCCTGTATCGTTGATCCATGTAAAAATGAAAATAGATAAGGGTAATACCGGATTGTATTGCGAAACGCTGGTGGCTGCGCTTGTGTGGTAAGCAAGCACGTTCAGCAGGGCGAACGGCAACCCAATGTAGAGCTGGCTCATCATGGCATACGCCCAGTTGTTGATGGGATTTTTCTGCTTCTTATAGAGTTCGCTGATAAACAAATACATAATCAGGAAAAGATAGGGGATGAATATTTCATTTGTTCCCGGAACAACCCCGGTATATCCGAAGCAAAGAAATAGGAAAACTCCAGCCAATATGGTGATAGGTTTATTCATTTGCACTTGTCCGGTAGCATTTGCCAGGGTTCCGAACTCATGGATGGTCAGCGCGCTGACGATAGAAAACAGAATCGTGAACGAGATGGGACCTCCCAGGATGCATCCCACCAATACGGCAACAAAGATAATGCCGGTGATAGTCCGTTGTAAGAAATTGTTTTTCATATTGTTGTTATTTATTAGCCGGACAATCGGCAAAGACGTGCGTGATGCCCATTGTCCGGCTTTTCGGTTTATTGCTTCGGTGTGTCTTCCTTCGGTCCGTCGTCTTCCGGTTGCGGACTTTCGGGAAGTGCTTTCGGCTGTTCTGCTTCGATGGATGCAGTTTGTGATTTGTTTTCTTCCGCCATGATTTCTTCCGAGCGTGAAGTCCATGGGCGTTTGCCGAAAATCTTCTCCACGTCTTCGGCGTAAATCACTTCACGGTCTATCAGCACCTGTGCCAGTCGGGCATGGCCTTCACTGTGTTTTTGCAGAAGTTCCTTGGCGCGTGCATACTGTTCGTTTATCATCTTTTGTACTTCTTGGTCGATGATTTCAGCGGTATGCTCGCTATACGGTTTGTTGAAAGCGAATTCATCGTTGCTGTAATAACACAGGTTGGGCAATCGTTCGCTCATGCCTGCGTATGCAATCATGCCGTAAGCTTGCTTGGTGACACGTTCCAAATCGTTCATGGCACCGGTAGAGATATGGCCTATAAACAATTCTTCGGCGGCTCGTCCGCCCAATGTGGCGCACATTTCGTCCAACATCTGTTCTTTTGTGGTGAGTTGGCGTTCTTCTGGCAGATACCACGCAGCTCCCAGTGCGCGTCCGCGCGGCACGATGGTCACTTTAATGAGCGGGTTGGCATGTTCCAGGAACCATGAAATGGTGGCATGGCCAGCTTCGTGCAAGGCGATAGCGCGTTTTTCAGAGGCGGTCATTACTTTGGTTTTCTTTTCCAGTCCGCCTACGATGCGGTCAATAGCCGACATGAAGTCATCTTTGCCGACCGCTTCTTTCGAGTGGCGTGCGGCTATCAAGGCGGCTTCGTTGCATACGTTGGCGATGTCGGCTCCGCTGAATCCCGGCGTTTGGCGTGCCAATAAGTCTACATCGACCGTGTGGTCTAACTTCAGCGGGCGCAGATGAACGCCGAATACTTCTTTGCGTTCGTTCAGGTCGGGCAAGTCTACATAGATTTGCCGGTCGAAACGTCCGGCGCGTAGCAAGGCTTTATCCAAAATGTCTACACGGTTGGTTGCCGCTAAGATGATGACACCGCTATTCGAGCCGAATCCGTCCATTTCGGTGAGCAATTGGTTTAATGTGTTTTCGCGTTCATCGTTTCCTCCAATGCCCGGATTCTTTCCACGGGCACGGCCTACCGCATCTATTTCATCGATAAAGATAATGCACGGCGCTTTTTCTTTCGCTTGACGGAACAGGTCGCGTACACGTGAAGCTCCTACGCCGACAAACATTTCCACGAAGTCGGAGCCTGAAATGGAGAAGAAAGGTACATCGGCTTCGCCTGCCACCGCTTTGGCAAGCAATGTCTTACCTGTTCCCGGAGGGCCGATCAATAAAGCTCCCTTGGGGATTTTTCCTCCCAATTTGGTGTATTTTTCCGGGTCTTTCAGGAAGTCTACTATTTCTTGCACTTCTTGCTTGGCCGCAGCTTGTCCCGCTACGTCTTTGAAAGTAATGCGGTTGGCTCCTTTCTCAAACAGTTGCGCTTTGCTCTTTCCTACGTTAAATACGTTTCCGCTACCGCCCGGTCCCGTTGTTCCGCCCATCCGCCGCATGGCGTATATCCAGATGGCTATTAACAGAATGAAGGGGAACGTATTCCAGAAAATCATTCCGAAATAATTGTTCCGTTTCTCGTAGCTGATGGAGCCGGTAAAGGTGCCGTTGGTTTGCGCTTCATCCAGGAACTTGTCTAATGACTCGACAGAACCTACCTGTACCGTCACCGCTGGGCTTTTTCCTACTTTATCCGCGTCTTGCTTGAATACATCAACGATGTGTTCGGGTTTGATGAACATTTCTACCGTGTTGTCATCGTAAGCGATGATTTTGCTGGCGTAGCCTTTGTTCACCATGTTCTTGAATTCGGTATAAGTTATTTCTTTGCTTGCGCTTCCCTCATCGGTCGACAAATAAAGGAAGCCAAGTACAAGCGCAATCACCACGTATAGCCACGTCAGGTTGGGGCGGGGCACGTTAATCTTTGGCTTGTTGTTCGGATTGTTAAAGTTATTGTTTTTGTTTTGCTTCTCGTCCATGATAATTAATATGAAATGGTTAGTCCAAATCGGGTATTGAGGTCAGTTTGGCATCTGCCCAAAGGTTTTCTAAATTATAAAAGGTGCGTATTTCGGGAAGGAATACATGGACAAGGATATCTCCGTAGTCCAGTGCTACCCATTGCGCGTTGCGTACTCCGTCCATGCCGTATGCTTTTTCGCCGGTTGTTTTCTTTACATAGTCTTTTATTGAATCTACGATAGCCAAGACTTGGCTGGGTGAGTTACCCTGACAAATGACGAAATATTTGCAGATTGTATCTTCAATATTCGTTAAGTCTGCGATTACGATGTTTTTGCCTTTTTTCTCTTGAATGCCTTCTGTTATTTTTTGCACTAAAAGTTTTGTTTCGTTCATTATACTTTCGTTCTTGTTTTGTTTTTTAATTTGGTTTTAAAATGCCTCCTTATCTCATCAAAAGAGGAATATGCGACAAAGATACTTGGTTTTCTGTATATCACGAAAAGTTTAAGTCTTAATTCTCTTTTTCTTATGTATTTTTTTGAAAAAAGTCTTCAATTTCCTTGTCGGGTTGAAGAAAAGTTGTACCTTTGCACCGTCAAAACGAGATGAAACGAATGACAACTGATTTTGGGCTATGGTGTAATGGTAACACAACAGATTCTGGTCCTGTTTTTCTTGGTTCGAATCCGAGTAGCCCAACTTCAAAAGGCAAGTTGTTTCCACGGAGGAGGTGACAAGCCGGGTGTTTGGGCTATGGTGTAATGGTAACACAACAGATTCTGGTCCTGTTTTTCTTGGTTCGAATCCGAGTAGCCCAACTTTTTTCATAGGTAAATTAATAAAAAAGAGTGCCTCCCTTATGAGAGGCACTCTTTTTTTGATGTAGTACGCTCGGCATGAGCATTGTCTAACGGGT
>ULRH01037633.1_pt1 | contig 28768 bp, 27 predicted proteins | sample 1955271 | NCBI WGS metagenome assembly ULRH01 (sample SAMEA4835677, study PRJEB28245) | human gut metagenome | biome: gut microbiome; material: fecal sample | place: Denmark | collected 2008 | reverse complement strand
AGGCAATCAGTAATTTGATAAATAAAATGAATGATGTCATATCCCATATAGACACTAAAAATTACAAAGGATCTATCCGAGATGAGTTTTCTGCAGTTGCTACCGATGTAGTCAAGTTCTTGTCTGATGGTGATGATATGTCACAGATGCATTCACTTTCAAATATGGCATTATTAACAGTTGGTGAAAACGCTGCATTGAACAATTCGACTTTTGATGTAAAGCGCATGAAGATATTGGAGATGGATAAAGATGGCGACTATATCCCTGTCTGTACTAAAAATGTCTTTATGAAGTATTATTCCACGTCTGACACGAAATTGCATTATTGGTCAGTAGAAGACAGAAGGTGCTACATAAATGCCATGAATGATGTACTGTGTTTTCATAAGGACGTGAATGGCGAAGCAATTAAACTGATAAAAAAAGAAATCCGTTATGGCAATGAACAATAAACAATACGAAAAGCATACTTTCAGATCATTTTTGAGCAAGTATCATGTCACTATTCCGATGGTACAGAGGGATTATGCCCAAGGCCGAACAAGTGTGGAAGCTACCCGTGTCAGGGACAGATTCCTTTCTGCTATCAAAAGTTACCTTATACAACCTAAGGGTAATCACGAGGTAATGAAAATGGATTTTGTATATGGTGAAAAAGAAAATGTATGGAGTAAGACGGAAACGAACAAGCTTGATAAAATCATAGTGACACCATTGGACGGGCAGCAACGTCTGACGACTTTATATCTGTTACATTGGTACGCTGCAAAAAAGAATGGTCAAGTGAAACCTGAAGACTATGCTTTCATGGAGAATTTCACATATGATATCAGGCCAAGTTCAAGAGATTTTTGTGCCCATTTAATAACTTTCACCCCTACGTTCTCATCGTCCATAAAAGAACAACTGATGGACCAATATTGGTTCATGGGTGATTGGTATAATGATCCAACAATCCTAAGTATGCTTACAATGCTGGATGCCATTAACGAAAAATTTAACGATGTTGATGATTTGTGGGAGTTGTTGACCGGGGATGATGAACGGATTATTTTTTATTTCTTGCCGTTGGCCGAAAATGGACTTTCTGATGAGTTATATATTAAAATGAACTCCAGAGGTAAGAAACTGACCCCATTTGAGCATTTTAAAGCCGAATATGAGGCACTATATGAGCGTGACTCGGAAGAATCCATGAACATCAATCACAAGTTCGATGTAGAATGGGCTGATACTCTTTTCAATTACAGAGACTGTGATGACTTGATTGACAAAGAATTTATGAGATATTTCTTTTACATCAGCCACATCCTTTGCTACCAACAATCGGTGAAAAAATCAACAGATGAGTTTGAGTTGATAAAGATTTTATATCAAGAATCCCCTTCTGCCGTTGAAAATAGAAAATATTTTGAACGGGCAATGGATTGCTGGTATCAAGTAAAGAAAGAATTTGGCAGCATTGGAAGATTCTTTACAAAGTATCTTTCGCAATCTACATATCAAAGCGGGAAGGTCGCCACATATAAAAATTCAGGAGAATATCAGACCTGCAATTCAACACAAAATTTCTTTCATGCGTGCATAAAACTATATCAGGTAAACAATAATTTCTCCTATGGAGATTTCTTGTTCTTGTATGGCATTATAACCTATCTTATTAACAAGGACAAAATTGAGGAAACTGATTTTATTGATAGATTGAGAATTCTTAGAAATTTAATATGGAATTCAAATTCAGGTGAGATACGTGGAGATGCTGAGTATATGAAAGACCAATTAGTGGAAGTGAAAGAATTGATGCTGAGCGGTATCATAACAACTGAATTAAGACACGGTTTCAATGGATTCCAAGAAAAAGAGGAAATAGAGAAGCAAGGACGAAAAAAACAGATGACTTCTACTGAATTGGAAAGAATGTTTAAATATGAAGACCATCCTCTTATATATGGATATGTATCGGGACTTGGTTACGAAAATTTGTATTTGACAGATACATTTTATACTGTATTTGGTAATAGTAATAACTATAAAAATATCCATCAGGCTTTAATCTCAATAGGGGATTACAGACAATGTGACGATAATCGGAACCGGTATTATATGGCAAATTCCAATCGCTCAACTTGGACGCAACTGTTACATAAAAGTCGTAATAGAGTAAATTTTGAGCAATCCATGTCTATAGTGATTAAACTATTGGAATGTGTACGAAATGGCGTGACCATCGAAAGTATTAGAGATTCTTTTATTGATGAGCGGGAAAAGCAACATAAATATACTTGGAGATATTATTTTGCAAAATATCCCGATATGTTAAGAGGGGCAGATGGAGAATTAACATGGGATGCTTCCAATTATTATATCTGTACCACTCTAAACAAACATCAATTCAATGGTCAGCATTGGAATCCGTTCCTGAATGTAATCCATAAAATACTGGTAGAAAAGTTGGCGTCAGAAAAGATAGACGTAGTTCTTAACCTTGATAATTACGGAGGAAATCTCAGTCTTTCACATCCTATTTCATCAATCGCATCTGCTGGCGATGGATTTGAGTACTTTTATCAAGAAAACCATGAACATTGGCATATAGTTCAAGATGAGAGTGGAATTGATACAGAAGACCGTGTAATATGGGCAGTAAATAAAATCGAGAGTATTATTCGGTTGTCTTTCAAAGAACAAAGCGTTTCTTAATACATGAAAACTTAATTGACCATAACAGTGACTGATTAAAGACAACAAAATTCGTAATCAAATATGGGTACAAGTAAAATAAACGAACAAGCTTTTGAAGCCTTGATAGAAAAGGCTCTTGTTGGTTCCACGATTGAGGAGCGTCAACAATCAGGAAAAATGGATGTTGATGCGCAGTCACCTGAAAGCGACAAATATTATTGGGGACTTCCGAAAGACATGACCGAAAAGAAGTTTGCGTTTGATATGCGCCGCTTATGGTCATTTCTGAAAAACAGCCAACAGGAAGTGCTTGAAGATTACAAAGGAAGAAGTATTGAGACGGAACTACCCAAACAGCTTTCAAAGGCTATTGACACATTCGGCATTGTGGATGTACTTAGAAAAGGTGTGAATATTGATAATATTCATATCACCTTGTTCTATCCCAAGCCTTCAGCATCGGACAGTGAACTCTCCAAGAGAAAATATACCCAAAACCAGTTCTCTGTCACGCGGCAACAGACTTTTTCCATAAGCAATCCCGGATTAGAAATAGATATGGTGCTATATGTGAATGGATTGCCCTTGTTTACTTTTGAATTTAAGAATCCTTGGACTCACCAGACTGCCCGATACGACGGTCAGAAGCAATATAAAGAAGAACGTAATCCGAAGGAAACTCTTTTAAAGTTCGGCCGATGCCTCGCCCACTTCACTATGGATAAAGACGAGGTTTACTTTACTACAAGGCTCAACATGGGCAAGACATTTTTCATGCCGTTTAACCAAGGGCTGCCCAATGGCCAGGGAGCAGGAAATCCCGTAAATGCAAATGGAAGTTACAAAACTGCCTACATGTGGGAAAAAGTGCTTCGCAAAGACACTGTGGCAGACATCATTATGAATTATGCCCTATTCGATTACGGAGAAGCCAAGACACAAAAGAAAGTACCGCATATTATGGCAAATGCAAAAAAACTAATCTTTCCGCGTTTCCACCAGCTTGATGCGGTAAGCAAATTGGTTGCTGATGTCAGACAAGTAGGTGTCGGCAAAACTTATCTTGTACAGCATTCTGCAGGTTCAGGAAAATCAAACTCCATCACATGGTTGGCTTTCAAACTCATTAAGGCTTGTCCTATAACAATGGATGCGAATAGAGCCAAAGCCCTTGATGAACCATTGTTTAATTCTGTCATCGTGGTGACAGACCGCCGTCTGCTCGACAAACAGATTACTGACAATATAAGAGCTTTCGGACAGAGCAATAAAATAATCGCCCATGCCGACACTTCCAAGGATTTGAAAGAAGCTATTGAAAATAACAAACGTATCATTATAACCACTATACAAAAATTCCCATACATTTGCGATTCTATTGCGGATGTAAGCGACCATAATTTTGCTGTTATCATTGATGAAGCACATAGCTCCCAATCAGGTATTGCTGCAGACAGTGCTAACAAGGCTATGCAAAAAGATAAGGATTGTGAAGGAGGTGATACTGATGAACTCTTGGAAAAGATGATGAAAGACCGCAAGATGAGTACAAACTGCTCGTATTTCGCTTTTACAGCTACGCCCAAAAAGGAAACACTTGAACGCTTCGGTGCGAAAGACGCGGAAGGGAAGTTTCATCCGTTCCACTTATACAGTATGAAGCAGGCCATAGAAGAAGGGTTCATTCTTGATGTCCTTACCAACTATACAACTTACAGGAGTTATTATGAACTGACAAAAAGCATTGAGGACAACCCGGAGTACAATAATGAGAAAGCACAGAAGAAACTTAGAAAGGCTGTTGAGCGGGACCCTAAAACAATAGAAGCGAAAGCAGATGTCATGCTTACTCATTTCGATGCTAAGATATTCCGCAACCACAAACTGAAAGGGAAAGCAAAGGCAATGGTGGTAACAAAAGACATCGAATGTGCCATTAGGTACTATAATGCTTTAAACGACCTTCTGAACCAAAAGAAAATGCCATTCAAAATACTGATAGCCTTTTCTGGTACAAAAGCGATGAATGGAAAAGATTATACGGAGGCAGAACTTAACGGCTTCCCTGATACAAAAACAGCGGAAAATTTTGATTCGGACGATTACCGGATCCTTGTAGTGGCAAACAAATATCTGACAGGTTTTGACCAACCGAAACTATGTGCCATGTACATAGATAAACCGTTGGATGGTGTTCTGGCTGTTCAGGCATTATCACGCTTGAACAGGGCCGCTCCAGATTTAGGAAAATTGAGCGAAGACTTATTCATACTTGATTTTTATAATAGTATAGAAGATATAAAAATGGCATTTGACCCGTTTTATACTTCTACCACATTATCTGAGTCAACAGACATAAACGTGCTTCATGAGCTTAAAGCTACGTTGCTCAGCTTGGGGGTGTTTGATATGGACGAAGTGAATGAGTTTATAGATCTATACATTCAAGGTGCGGATGCCGATAAATGGTCGCCAATCATTGACACAGCTGCCCAACGCTTCAACATGGAAATTGAATGGGCTGAGAATGGCAAAGCGGATTTTAAGATGAAGTGCAAGCAGTTCGTGAGGGTTTATTCCAAAGCTGCAGCCATAATGGAATATGAAATAAAGGACTGGGAAAAACTTTTCTGGTTTTTACGCTTTCTTATTCCGGAACTTCATGTGGAGGTAAATGGTGTAGATGATACTAAAGATTTATTAGATTCGGTTGATTTGAACACTTATGGATTAAGGCGCACTGCACTTAATTCAACAATCTCACTTGATAACAGTGAAACGACAATAGACCCCAACAAGCCGATAATGGTTAATGCCGGAAGTGACGGAGATGAATCCAAAGATCCTCTTGATGCCATCTTAAAAGATTTTAACGAGCGTTGGTTTAAAGGTTGGGACGCTACACCGGATGACCAAAAGGCGAAACTTATCAGCATCACAAATGCTGTGAGGGAAGATGAGGATTATCAGACTCTCGTTGTCGGTAATCCAGACCAACAGGCAGTGAACGATGCAATGGCTGCAATCATTGACAGAGTTGTCCGGCAAAAGCGTAAAGGAGACATGTCACTCTATAAGGAATATCAGCACAATGAAAGTTTTAAGTATAACCTAAGAATTTTGATAAACCGAATGTTGGGTGACCTTGATTATGTAAAATAAAAAATAAGAGATTAAATATATGGAACTTTCAAAAGACATAATTCTCACCCTTAAACTAATACAAGGAGTTGGGAATAAGACTATTTTTAAAATTGCACAGCAAGTCAAGCAGCCATTGACTTCTATTGAAGAACTGTGTGACTTTTGGAAATGTCTCAAAGGGAAAAAATTAGAATCAATAAGTAAAGATGATATAATTGAAGCATACGACAATGCAAAAAGATTGATAGAACGTAGCGCAGAAGCCTCAATAGGATTAGTATCATATTATGATACCATGTATCCAGATATTTTGAGGGAAACAATCAATGAAGACGCGAAGCTGGATCCACCTCTGATTTTATGGTATAGAGGAGATTTGAATGTTATTAAATTACCAAGTGTTGCATTTATTGGTACACGCGAAGCGACCAAAGAAGGAGTTTTGGGCGGTACGTATCTGTCCGGCGAATTTGCCAAAAGAGGATTTAATATAGTGTCTGGTTTAGCCATTGGTTGTGATACATGCGGACACAAGGGCGCATTGAAAGTAGGTGGTAAAACGACAGCTTTTCTTGCCAACGGATTAGACCACAATTCCATATATCCAAGTGAAAATAAGGATTTGGCAGAAGAAATAGTGTCAAATGGCGGACTTTTACTGTCAGAATATCCCATAGGACAATCTGTTAATAAGTACGGACTTGTTGCACGCGACAGACTTCAAGCTGGTTTGTCTCTTGGTACTGTTGTAATTCAAACTGGAGTAAATGGAGGAACTATGCACGCCGCTAAAACTACATTATTGGCGAACAAACCTTTATTTGTAGTGAAATTCAAAGATGAAGCAACAAATAGTCATGAGAAATGTCTTGGGAATGCCTATTTAGTAGATCAGGGTGCAAAATACATTTCAGGGCGAGATAATATTGACGCTATATGCAAGCAGATATTGAATCGAAAAGAAATAAAATAGTCTCTATTTTGATAATTATAAATTAGGGGATTTTGATATGAAAAAAAATATCATATTTGATTTAGATTTAACGCTTGTTAATACAACTGTAGTTGAACAAGCACGACATGAAAGGAATTGGCCTCTTGCGTATTCCTTAATTCCTAAGTGTAATCTTTATGACGGAATTGAAAACATATTTGATATTATTAAAAAGTATAGTATCAAGACTGTTATAGTAAGCACATCGCCACGGACATACGTTGAGAAAGTGGTGTATTACTTTCATATGCCTATACATGGAATTGTTGCCTATCATGATGCTAAGCCTATCAAACCACATCCAGCTCCAATGTTAAAAGCTTTAGAACTTTTGAATTGTACTGCTAAAGAAGCCATTTCATTTGGTGATAGAGTTATAGACATTCAAGCTTCCAATTCTGCTGGAATAGAGAGTGTAGCTTGTTTTTGGGGAACAAAAGAAAAAAGTGAGCTATTGAAATCTGGTTATTCTCATGCAATTATTAGTCCACGTGAAATATTGACCTTAATTAGGTGATTATGGATAAAAGGGATCTCGGGTATTTTTCTCCAGTCTATGTTGACGGTATAGAAAAATTACATAGACAACTTTATGAATCATACGAAAAGGCAATAGAATTGTCTTCTCGTATGATAGGTACATCTAAACCCAAAACCAATATAGAACAATTTCATATATTCGTTGATTGTAACGAGGAACAGCCAGAAAACATGCTAAAAGGATATTTCATGTTTAATGGAATCATTCATAGATTCCTTCCTATTACATTTGACATGGCTCTTATATTCCCTGTTCACAACCATGGGGGCGGGAAATTTGAAACGCTAAAAGGTGTTACTTACAATGACATACGGGAATGGAAAGACAAAAGATTGCTTGTACGTTTAAGCTTTGGAGTAGAGCGTGATGACGACAACAAGCCTTTTCACAGAATATTACGAGGTGTAATAAATTTGCAATCAACAGGCTTATGGAATAAAATAGATGATATTGGATTCCCCATATATTCATTTCCTGACATTGACTATATAAGAATTACTGATATTCCTATTAAGTTCACTACCCGTGAATATACTCTTGTGGGAAAACAATATTATGCACCTTATTCAAAGACAGATGAATCATATTGTGTACTTTTTGCACAACTTGATAATGAATATGATGCAAATGCAATAAAAGTTCTTCGTTGGATTCCAATGAAGAAAGGTATAGAGATAGACCAGTTTTTGGGATTGGCACCTGATGGCGGTGATGTTTTTTTTGAACTGGGATATATTTCTCGACAAGAAAATTCTGAACTTCATTCTTTCATGGTAGAGAATAATTCCAGATTATTATTTGCAAAGAATACCGAAAATCAAATCTCAATCTTAGGAGGTGTAAAGATATTTCAGACCAATGATCTCAAATATCCTAAATGCCTATATAATATAAAATTAACATGAATATTTTTGCATATATATTTAATCATAAACGCTACAAACAAGTTCAGACCTTATACAAGGATGTACTTGGTAAATATAATACTGCCTATAAAGTATGGGCAGAATATAAAAAATTGTCGGGGAGAAGGGATTATAGAACAAAAACGATAGTTGCTGATAATTTCACAGCAATAAAAGAAACAGATGCTTGGATTAAAACATATGCGGACATATTAAGAAACAAGAAAGATGCCTTACAATGGTTTTACTATAAAACGGGGAAAACCTTTGTAAAAGTGATGCGATATGAAGATTATAAATTTATATCCGATCATGCAAAAGAAATAAGCACATTATTTGGTTATATAAGTACATATAATCGAATGATTCAAACTAAGAGAGAAGCAGTGGATCGGTTCATGGTATCTTCAACTAAAAATCATTCTTACGATGAAATAGAAAAAATCGCATTAGGACGAGATGAAATTTCAAAGATCGACACGGTCTTATCTAAGGCACATTTTTGTGAAGTCAAGTATAAATACGCTTGGAAATACTTTGCAAATGAAAGGACTTTTAAAGATATTCCATTATACGAATTAGAAACAGTAACAGAAGATACATTTTATACCAAGGATGTGTTTTTAAAACTCTATGAGAAGAAAGCCAATTTGATAAAGTTAGTCACTGGAAATAATCTTCTCCCAATAGATTCATTTTCAAAAGAGGCAATCGAACAAGAGCAGAATTTAACTCAAATATTGTCCTCTTGCGACATCGATCCGATAGAAAACTTTCATGCAAATATTCACTTAGACAATGAAAAAGAGCTAAAACGTGCTATTTTAGATTCCATATATTATGGGGCTAAATGTGATTTTTCTGATAATTTTACAATTTCAGACTTCTACACTTACCGGGGTAATTTTGATTCATTAGGAATATCTTTTGATGAAGCTTGCAATGTCAAAGAACAAAATGAAGCCGCAATTAAAGCATACAATAAAGAAACATATAATCAATCGGTAGTTTACATATCTGATTATTTTGATATTGTAGACAAAGGGAGTGCTCTTAAAAAATTCGCAGATAAATACAATAAAGAACAAGAAACAAGAGATACAGCTAAACGTATACAATATAACTATACGAAGGGATTTGAAGCAATTTATGGTAATGTCGAATTGGATTCATGCCCTCTTTCTGTAATCTTAAGCATAATTGAATCTGAGAATGCCATTCGGCAAAAAAATTATGAATTAGAAATAATAGAAAGACAGCGTTTAGAGAAAGAGAGAAAACTAAGAGTAGAGCAACAAAGACGTCAAAATATAGAAAGGCTGAGATCTTGTTCCAATACATGGCCACAGCCTTATCGCACTACCGTAAAATGTTTTTCATTGTACTATTACTATCCAACTTCTTGTGAATGGGATGCAAACGAAACAGAATGGGAAATAAGAAAATTGATATGGAATTTTAAGGCAAATCCACATAAACAACAAAGTGAGACATTGATTATGCTGTCTCATGGGTCTGCATGTCAAACAATAATTCCATTACTTAAAAAAGTTCTCGATTTCTATTTTGGGCAATATACCAATATGCTTACGCTGGTTTGTATCCCTGCATCTACACAAAAAGTTACTGAGCGCAGGTACAAAGACTTTTCCGAAGAGTTGTGTAAGTTGACTGGTATGAATAATGCTTATTCATATGTAAACATTACAAAAGATGGAATTTCTAAGAATGACCCTGGAAATACATCTGCCCATTCAATTCCTGTTGAAGTTAATTTGGATTCTGACTTTTTTAAGGATAAATACGTAATACTCTTTGATGATGTCATTACTACAGGTGCATCAGTAGAGCGTTTCAAGAATAAAATGGAAAATGCAGGAGCGACAGTTATTGCGGCCCTATCTGTTGGAAAAACAAAACATGAAAGGCAGAACACACAACCAATATACAATCTAATATAAAATTATGAATTACATCGAAAAAGAAATGCTAAATTGCGTATTTGACAAGTATGCACAAGATATTGTTAGAATTGAAATTGATGGGTTCCATGAAGCTATTAAATATGGTGGTTATATATATCTTTCTTGTTATGTTAAGACGCATGGAAGACTTGATTACACCGTAATTTATGATTCGTACGATGGCGGATATACTAAAACAAAAGAAGAAGCAATGAAAGATAGCTATTGGAGTGATTTCAATAAGGGATATGCTGGAAAATTATCTCAAGATGGAATTTGGTATACAAAATGCCCAGACTATGATGCGGATATAATACATGAAGGTATAGGTGCATCTTTGCTCGTACTTCATGAAAACGATTTGAGTGTGCATAAAATTTTCTATTTCAAAGATGCATATAATATAAATTCTGTGGTCGAATTTATAGATATTGTTGATCAAAAAGTTATAGTTAATCCAGATGAATACTGTTATGTTTTTTCTCAAGGAGAATATATAAATCTTCATTTCGTTAATTCTTGGAAACATTTAGAATTTGGAGACAAATGGATCTTATATCCGCACTATGGATATGATGCCGTATGTATGTGGCAGATTATAGATTTTCGAGAAAAAGAAATATTTAATATACCATTCGACTATATCCCTGATGAAAATGAGAATTTAGAAATATTCTTCAATTTTAAAAATTGTAGTATATGTTTTGATTTCAGTTCTAAAATAGTCGAAATACCATTTAGCAATATATTTAAAGAGGAAAATAAAATCATATAAGGAAATGGGACTAACAGATAAAATACACGCTATACTCAATCAAAATGTCATACGACAATTTAACGATTTAGTTAAAGAGCATTTTGTCGAATTAGATTGGTGGGTAAATTGTAAATACACATCAAGGGAGCTGGTGCCAAACGACCAAAGGCATTATTTTGTTCAGTATGATTTAGATTACTCGGAATTTAAACGTCTTGGTACAACAAATAAAGAATTTGAAAAATTCAATTATAAACAAAAAAAATTTTTAGTAGACAGGAAAGAAAACATCGTATCTCTGTATAAAATTTATCTGCATTGTAAGTCTGTTGAAGAAAAATTCAATAGAATATGTAATCAATACCCCTTGGTTATCAGATATTATGTCGAAAAAGAAATGGGCATAAGATTTTCCATAAATAGTCCAGAAGCTATTATAAAAAAAGGTAAGTATAATGCAAACGTAAAATACACTGATATACGTCCTGTAAGAAAAATTCAGATGAAAATAACATCTGTTTCTGATTTACCCTTTGATATTAAAGAGAAAATTTACTCGCTTGATGAAAAATTATTGTATGAACTTCAAAATGAGATAAATTGTAAGGTAGATAAAAGCCTAAAACAAAAGGAAAAAACAAATATTAAATATAGATTTAGAGAATATGTATTAGAAAACACACGAAGACATAAATATTACAAACTCTTCCTTCAAGAAAAAAAATTGACATTGAGGGAGAGGAATATTGTATCAACCATTTGAAAGAGTTAGATAAATTTATTAAGACAACTCTAAAAAGTAAATATGATGAACTAAAAAACACATATCCCGAAGGTATTAAATATTATGATGCCAATAATGAATTTAGTGAAGGAGATCATTTGAAGGGTGTGGATTATTGGGAAGATTGCATTAGATGTTCTTCAATGATTAAAAAGCAACATGCGATTGCAATAAAGTATAATAAACTGTATGCCAAATATCCCAATGGTATAGATGAATATAAAGATGCCCATCAGATTATTGATGATAATCTTTGTTGCGTATTTGTTCCTTCAAAAGAAGAAATAGTCAATTTGGGAGAAGATAGACTGCGAGAATGTGAGGAGTTGAGCATAACTATTAGACGAAACAGGAAGTGGATAAAAGAACAGTGGAATTTTGCACAGAAATGTAGAAATTTACATGACAAAATTTTTAAAGGCTGGGGATGCTACTATTATGATTTAGTCATAAGTACCCCATCACTAAGAAAAAGCCCGAACAAAGACAATTATAGGGTTTGGGAACATTTTTTTAACTCATACTGTACAGATACGACATTGGATTACTCATATACGCCTAACCAAAAAACAGAGTACGAAAAAACGATTCCTTTACTCCTGAATATGAAATGCCACTATAAAACACGTATTTATGATAAAGTTGTAGAATATATTTGCTCTCTAAAGAAGGAATATGGGAATATTCTTGTACTGTTTGGCGATAGTGGCATGAAAAGTAAAGTATTCAACAACTTCCATTTCAACTATCTTATAAAAAGACTGGAAGAAAATTCCATTTTCTATGGTAGTGATTTAATCAATATACAGTATCCATTCTTATATAAATTTATAATTGTGGTCGAAGTTGTTTCGACTAATAATCATTTGAAGGAGCAATGTTTAGATATAATTAACAACTTCAATTCACAAAGCCCACACATTGCATTCATTTCTTTAGAAAAAGAATATGATAAGCAAGAAATGTTATCCTTTATAAATACGGTAAAATCAAAGAAAGAGGAAGAGCAGAAAGAAATAGAGAAAAAAGAATGTGAAGAGCGTAGGAAAAAGCAAGAGGAAACTGAAAAAAGGAAACAAATAGAAAAAGAGAAAGCAGCTCTTTTAAAATGTGTTTCTGGGTGGAATGAGCCACTAAGAACATCTGTTAGGTGTTTCTCTATGTATTACTATTATCCAACAACTTGTGATTGGGAAGCAGACGATAGAGAATGGTGGGTAAGGAATCTAATTTGGGATTTTAAAGCAAGCCCTAACAAACCACAAACAGAAAAGGAAATAATGGAACGGCATTGTAGAGCAGTAAAAATTATTGTCCGTAATGTTGAAAAATGTCTAAGACACTTTTTTAACAATGAAATATCTAAACTTACATTTGTTTGCATACCTTCATCAAAAGCTATTGTGACACAAAGAAGATATGCAGATTTTTCCGAACAAATCTGCAATGTGTTAGGAATGTCAAACGCATACAAACATATATATGTGGAGCAAGACGGTGAAGCTAAACATATTGGTGGAACAATACAAGCAAAGTATACTTTTGACGAAAATTTTTTTAGAGATAAGTATGTGCTGTTGTTTGATGATGTAATTACCAGCGGTAAGTCAATGGAGAAATTTAAGAATCGCATGGAATGTATGGGAGCTTATGTTATAGGAGGTTTTTCTATTGGTAAGACCAAACACGAAAGACAGGATTCTAATCCAATAGATACATTGGGAAATAATGATCGTTTATTTTATAATGAATTGCCATTTTGATTGTGTTTATGAATAGAATTGATAGATTGGTATCTAAGATACTTGACAAATACCATTGCTTTGAACTTCCTGAAGAAAAGAAAAAGGAGGCATTCGTATTTGAAGATCATCTGTATTTAAAATGCTACGCAAATACATATAGTACAGATAATTATATTGTTGTAAGAAGTGAATTGGAAAACATATCTAAAAGAGAATTTATTGCTATGGATAATATACCTCCTATGAATAAATATGGATTCAATAAGGAGAAAATGGATACGTATGATATCTCAAGTCCGAATTTTAATTTGTCTGGCGTAGGAGCTGCTATTGCTATATTTAAAGTATCATCTTTAGAAATAGAGCAAGTATTTTATTTTTCCGAAAGTCTTATAGATTCAATATGTTTACAAAACAGCACTAATTTGGCCATCATTGTTGATAGAGAGGCAGGATATACATATGTTATAAAATTAGATGATTTTCAAGAAGATTTTTACCTAACAATAAAAGGTATAAGCAAAGTCTATGGCAATTATTTAGTAGTATTTCCTGAGGACCCTTATGATAATTACGATGTACAAACTTCTATTTCATTGGTCGATTTAAAGTCCCAAAAAGAATATATTTTATCAGATGAACTGAAAAAGAAAGGCATTGAGGCTATAGATTGTAGCAATTCAATATATGATGAAAAAAACAATATCCTTAGTATCTGTTCATTTGATGACAATAAGATAACTAAATTTTCACTTAGCTATATAAAACGTCATTGCATAATAAAAGAGCTTGAAAGCACTGATAATGATTCACGCTTACCAGGATGTTGTACTACTGAAATAGGTGAGTATTATGAAGATAAATAAAATTTATACAGAAGAAAGATGAATATAACCGCCGAAGTGTTTGGAATTTCACGTCACAGATTTAATATTGATGGAAAAGGTATCACAACATTAGTATCTATGATGAGATGTCCTTTATTGTGCAAATACTGTATCAACAGGGAATGTCATTATTCTCAGGCGAATATGAAAGAAAAGAATTTTCGGACGCGCAAATTTACAGCAAAGGAGTTATATGATGCCGTAAAAATAGATCATCTGTATTTTTTAGCGACTGGTGGAGGAATTACATTTGGAGGAGGAGAACCTGGATATTACGATGTCTTTATACAGCACTTTAAATCTATATGTGAACCAAATTGGAAAATCAATATTGAAACGTCTTTGAATTTCCCGACGGAAAACATGAGTAATCTAATAAATGTGATAGATTCTTTTATTATTGATATAAAAGACATGTCGCCTTTAATATATAGGAAATATACTTCCATGAGCAATGAGCTTGTATATGAAAATTTAAGAATATTGAAGGATTCTGGTAAAATAGACAATGTTAAAATCCGAGTGCCACATATACCAGAATTTAATACACCAAGTGACGTTTACAATAGCATTTACATAATCCGACGCATGGGATTTAAAACTATTGAAGAGTTCACATATGTATTACCCAACAAATTACATAAATATGAAAAGAGGTAAAGATTTATGTCGATTATTAAGACAAATACGACAAGATATTGCTACGGAGTATGACTTATCTTATACACCCTTTGAATGTCATCACAAGGGGAATTGTAAAGGGTCGTGTGAAAAGTGTGATGCGGAATTGTTAGATATTCAAAAGCAACTTTATAACAAAGGGATTTCTAATATTGTAATTAGACAACCATCCTATGATAGGACTAAAGAATAATTCTGTATATCAGAATTTATACGCTTAATTATTATTAGAGTTCATAAAATTAGTAAAAGATGAATATATATAAATATATATTACCTATATTCAGCACCAATAATGTAGATGGGTGCGGCTTCTTTATAGATAACCTCTTTATTACTGCAGGTCATATTATATCAATGGCCGAGAATCGAATTATGCTATTATCAGGGAAAAAAGTATATTTAGAAGAGCCATTGTATTTTGAAGTCAATGAAGATTACACCGGACATGATTTGGCTATCTTTTCTATTCCTTCAGTAAAAAGTGACCTCAGGCTATTTCAAGGAGAAATCAAACACGGTACGACATTAACCAGTGTTAGCTTTAAGGAAGAAATGTGTGGAACCGTATTATGTGAATGTAATGCAACAGTGTATGATTTCAACATATGAAATTATTTCGGAGCCATAACAGATATGAATTTAAAGGAAGGAAGTAGTGGCAGCCCAGTTTTGATTGGTAATGAAGTTGCCGGCATTTTAATCTATGGGAACAATAGTGGCTTCAATTATCCATGTGACAAGAATTTCCCTATAAATTTTTGCTGTTTCTTATCATCTAAATCTATTCAGGAAGTAATATGAGTGACATTTCAGTACATGATTCATCCCAAACTCCACAGATTATTTATAGGCCGTCAGAAATAATAGGTATATTCAATTCTATACTGGCAAGACAATCTGTTAATGCTCAGGTTGTTTTTTTACGTGGAGTTTATATAGCCAATCCGCATCCAGGACATTGGGCCTATTGCTATGATACATTAAGAGATGAAGATGGCCAAGAAGAACTCACTTTGCGTTTGACAGCCCAGCAGCAAGAAAACCTTAAAAGTGGTAACATTGTAAATGTTGGAGGCATTATAAACAGAAATATTACAGCCAAAGGGTACATCCAGATTATTCTGAATGTGACTCGTATTGAGGTTATCAAAGAACAGATCGTAGATGAAACCGAATTAAAACGGATGGAAATCCGTCAAAAGAAGTCAACATTAGGTTTTAAGAATGTTGACGCAATTATTGAAAATTTACTTTATACTGATTGTCGGCCTAAAATTGCTCTCATCCTTGCAAAATCCTCGATTACAATGAGTGATTTTGAAGCAGGTATAAATGCTTCAAAAATAGCGATTGATTTTGAGGAACATAGAGTTAATTTTTCTAACACAACAGAATTTATCAATAAGCTAAAGAATATAGATAATTCGAATTATAATGCCATTGCAATAATCCGAGGTGGTGGAGAAGGCATTGAAAAACTTGATGATTTGAATATTCTGAAAACCGTTGTGGAACTTAAAACTCCTATCATTGCGGCAATCGGTCACGTAGAAGAGAAACTATTTATTAAGCAAATTGTAGATAAAGTAGCTCCAACACCTAATGGACTCGGACAGTATTTTTCCGAATTGGTTGAAACAGTAAATGAAAAAAAATCACATTCAAGAGCTGTTTTAACGGAACAGATTAGGAAACAATTCAAAGAACAAATAGAAGCCGGCCATAAACAAAATAAAGAACTCCAAGACAAACTCCGATTACTTACTGAAAATCAGAAGAAAGCGACAGAGGCGCAGCAATTAGCAACAAAGAAACATAATGAACAAGTGGAAGCCGCCAATAAACAAAATAAGGAATTACAAGAAAAACTACGTGTTCTTACAGAAAACCAGAAAAAGGCATCTGAAGCCCAACAGTTGGCGACAAAAAAATTGAATGAACAAGTAGAAGCTGCAAACAAACAGAACAAAGCATTACAGGAACAGCTAAAAACTCTCAATGAGAATCAGCAGAAAATTCAAGAACAACATAAACAGCAACAAGAGGAGCTTGGGAAGAATTTAACAAAAATGCAAGAGGCTAATTCCAAACTCCAAAGCAGTTTGGAGAAAGTTTCTGCACAAAATACTGAATCGTTAAAGGAACTCAATAAAGCAAGAGAAAAGGCCAAGGACATGGAACGTCTGCTTTCAGAAGCAAAGAATAAGAATAATGGAAATACATGGATGTGGATTGCGATAATCGCTATTATTGTTGTAATAATTTTATTGGTTGTTTAATTAAGTATGGATAGAAAATCATTTCGACAATATATAGCTATAGACCTAAAATCATTCTACGCCTCTGTGGAATGTGTCGAGCGAGGGCTTGACCCGCTTGACACGTGCCTTGTCGTGGCCGACCCTACAAGGACGGAAAAGACCATCTGCCTTGCCGTGTCGCCAGCCTTAAAAGCATACGGCTTGGGCGGCAGACCCAGGCTGTTTGAGGTGGTGCAAAAAGTCAGCGAGGTAAACAGGCAACGTGGACATTCAGGCAGGTCGTATTCAAAAAGAGAACTCGACGCAGACGAGAAACTTGCCGTCGACTATCTCGTTGCCCAGCCTCGCATGGCGCATTACATCCAATACAGTACACGCATCTATGAAATATACCTCCGTTACATCGCCCCGGAGGACATACACGTCTATTCCATTGATGAAGTGTTCATTGATGTTACTGCTTATCTCAAAAGTTACAAGCTGACCGCCCATGAACTGGCCATGAAAATGATACGCGAGGTCTTGAAAGAGACAGGCATCACTGCCACTGCCGGCATCGGCACAAATTTATACCTCTGCAAAATCGCGATGGACATTGTGGCAAAGAAAATGCCACCCGACAAGGACGGCGTGCGCATAGCCGAACTTGACGAGATGTCTTACCGCCGCCAGTTGTGGGAACACACGCCGCTTACCGACTTCTGGCGCGTGGGGCGTGGCATAGCTGTCCGGCTTGCCCAATATGGCATAATGACCATGGGCGACATTGCCCGCTTCTCCATTGAGCACGAGGATTTTCTCTACAGCTTGTTCGGAGTCAATGCTGAACTGCTGATAGACCATGCCTGGGGATGGGAACCCGTGACGATGGACTTGGTAAAGGCTTACCGCCCGGAAACAAGCTCTTTGAGCAGCGGCCAAGTGTTGCAGTCACCGTACACAGTAACACAGGCTCGCAACGTAGTGAAGGAAATGGCGGACAGCCTGACGCTTGACCTTGTGAGCAAACGGCTTGTCACCGACCAGATAGTGCTTACCGTGGGCTACGATGTCGCCTCATTGACCGACCCGGTAATCAGCGGGAAATACAACGGAAAGGTCAAGACAGACCACTATGGGCGTCAAGTGCCCGCCCATGCCCACGGAACAATCGGGACAGACGGTTTCACTTCATCCGCAAAGACCATCATCGCAAAGACTGCAGAACTGTTCGACCGCATTGTGAATCCCGACCTACTTGTACGCAGGCTCACCCTTTGCGTCAACCACCTTATACTTGAAACGGATGTAAAGGCAAAAAAGGAAGTCAGGCAACTCGATCTTTTCACTGACTATGATGAATTGGAACGGCAGGAGAAAGCCGAGTTTGAGGAAAAGGCGAAGGAACGCCGCCGTCAGGAAGCTATCCTGCGGATAAAGCAGATGTATGGTAAAAACGCCATACTCAACGGGATGAACTATGCCGACGGGGCGACACAAAAGGAACGCAACCAGCAGATAGGGGGGCACCATGAGTAAATATGACGACATCATCAACCTGCCGCACCACGTGTCAAAGACACATAAACCCATGCCATTGATAAACCGTGCCGCCCAATTCGCACCGTTTTCAGCCCTTACAGGTTATGACGATAACATTGCGGAAGCAGCCCGCCTGACCACTCCCGAACATATTCTTTCACAAGAAGAATCTGACGAACTTTCACGCCGTCTTACCTTCGCAGTAGAACATATGACAGAACGCAATGTGTTAGAGTTCACATACTTCATCCCAGATAAGACGAAAAGCGGTGGCAAGTATATTTCGATAGTCGGCATAATAAAAAAATATGAAGAGTTTACAAAGGTTATAACATTGGAAAACGGGAATATACTTCATATCGAAAACATAGTTTCAATAAAAGGGAAAACGATAGATGATGCTTTTGAGTAAAATCAGAAAATTCTTCATAGAGTTGCGTCAGCAACCCAACGCAAAAATACCGACCCGCACCTCACGGCGCAGGCCGGTACACTGACATTACTTGGAACTTATGCAGTTGATTTTGCCTCCAGGAAACGGTAAGCATTGTCATTGACGAGCTTTATTATCCGGTCGTGGTACTCGGTGTTGGAGTTGCATACGCCACGGCTCTGCACCACTTTGCCTTGCCTAAACGAGAACTCCACGGTCTCGATTCTGTTCCCGTACTTGTCGTGAGCCGAAAGGATGATGCTGTCCGCCTTGGCATAATACTCACACCTGAACACGCAGTGCTTCATCTTTTCGCCCTCGGCACGGAACGCCTCTATGGAGTCAAGCACGGATATTTCAATGTCGCCGTCGCTAATGACTATCCCGAAGAAGCACGACTTTTCCCTATAGAAGTCCGCCTCGTGCCTTTTTGCCCTCTCCATCTGTTCCGCCATCCTGCGCTTTTCCTCTATTCGGTTGACATTCGCAAGCCATCTGTCGTGTTCGGCTTTCAAGGCTTTCGGACAGATGTACCTGACGGAACGGATGTCACGCCCGCACCTTTCAAGAAGCCTTATCATGTCGCACCAAAGCCCGTAATCCTCCGGCTCATAGCGGTGTCGTCTCGCTATCTTGTATGACTGCCAGCACGTGTCAAGCTCGGTTTCGTGGGCTATGAAGTATTCCACCGCCTTGTAATCCTTCGCTTTCATCATGGTCTCGATACGGCTATCGGAAAGGAGAGCCTGCGCCAGCCTTGTCGGGTGGCATTCGGGAAGCCGTCCCCTCATGCCGTTGCGCCTCAGTTCCTTTATGGTGGAATAATGCGGATAGGTGTAAGTATCGGCTATTGCCCACTGCACGTTTGACGCTCCCCTCAGCTCGATGTCAGAAAACCAGTTGAAGCAGTCCATGTAATGCCCCAACAGCCTCGCCCTTGACGTGACGGCGGTCTTTCCGTCCTTGTCGAGCCACAGACGGCACGCTTCTCTATGCCATACGTCTATTTTCTTTCCCTTGCGTGTGACGGCGGTCAAAAGGAACACCCTCTGCACATGGAAGCTGTCCACCTTTTCGATGGTAGAGAAATAGTTTTTTCCCCTCATCTGTCGCTTTAGCGTATCAACCACTTCCAGCTTGCGTACGCAGTGCGGACAACGGATATGTTTGCCTTTTCCCTTATAGTCGAACTTCCGTCCGCAGTCGCCGCAGGTGCATTTGTGCCCCGATGTGCGGAACGCAATGTGCCTTACCGTGTTCCTTACCGCCCATTCAACGGCTTTCGGGCTTATGGCGGACAGCTTCACGTTGGAAGCCGCCACCGCCTTTTCAAATCTGCTTCTCGGTTTCATGGTTCAGAAATTGTCAAAAAGTGAGAGTTCGGGTTGCTTGTTCTCCTGTGTCTTGGCAGGTTTCGGCCTGTGGTTGCGTGCCTGCAGCTTGCGCAGTTCCTCCTCCTGGTAGCGTTTGAGTGCGAGAGCTTTTTGTTCCGCCTTTTCTTCCTCTGTCAGCTCTATGTGATGGTTGACCACTACGTCACACTTTAGCGGCTTGCCTATCTCAAGGTCAGGCTCGTCTATTGCGTGTACTGCCATAGAATATATTTCGCTGTCCGAGAAACCGCAACAGCCGGAGTTCTTCACTTCGTTGAGAATGTAGGTTACCACATCATCAATGGTGCGTGATGTCGTTTCGTACTTGGCACGGAAGAGTTCGTCCTCCTTTGCCCTTTGGTCAAGATAGCACTTGATTGCCTCCTTGAATTGCTCTGTTCCTTTCATGTCCGTAATGTTTTATAATTCAAAAAAATAATGAAGCATTGAAGTTTAATTTTTTCCCTTTTGTTTGAAGCCTTGCGGCTTCCTGCTCCGGGAAAGTTTTACGATACCCCCGGACGGAGGGTGCAAGTGCCGCAGGTGCAAACGTGGCAGGCGGAAAACACACGGAATACCCGATTTGGCACAAATCGCGGAAGGCTGCCGTGCGTTTTCCGACGCAGCCAAGCCAGGCGTCGTTTGCAGGCGGCACGCCCTCCGTAAATTCGTATCGGAAAACCTCACGGGGCAGGATGCCATGCAGGAAACAAGGGCTATAAAAGGATGACAACAAAAATCCCGATGCACATTCTCATGCACCGGGACTTTCCAGAATTAAACAGGCTAAGATTGTCTTACAGAACCGTCACTTGCCTTTTGCCAATTCCAACGACATCTTGCGGAACAGTTTCAGCTTCGGCTCCATGTCGATTGACATGCGCCGGGCACGCAGTCCGACCGCCTTGTTCCCTCCGTCAAGCTGTGACTTGGCGTTTCTCAGGAATTTCTCCATCTCAATTTCAAGTTGTCCTATCAGTTCTCTCATAATAAAACGGTTTTATGGTTTGTCAATAAAATTTAGCAGGTTAAGGTTGTACGGTTATACGGTTATACGGTTGACCGCAAAACCTAAGCCGTAAGACTTTATTTTATCACTTCACGTTATAAATGGTGAAAGCACTTTTCTTTTTCATATTCTTCATATCAGCGGTATTTCAAACGATTTCACAACACAGGTCGCGTCCCTGTCGAGGATGAACCAGTATTCCGAGCGGTACGGGTTGCCGCTGCCGTCCTGCGCCTCGTATTCTATCTTGACTTTCCAGCCGGAAAAGTCCTTCTTCTCCTTTCCGGTGGAGACATCCGGCAATAGTGAGCGCAGCACCGACATGGCTGACATCTGCCTTTCCATGAGTGCGGCCGTCCCCCTGTCCCTTATGTCGAAGTCCTTGAAGCTGTCGGTCTCCTTCATTATCTTCTTGTTGATTTTCATCATGGCCGTGGCAATGACCATTTTCTCCTCCTGCGAGACGTAATCCCTGCCGAATACCGAATCAGCCTTGCTGACGGCGTGCACCTTTATTGTCCCTGGCCTGTCGACCGACGCCTCCAGCGCCTTCACCGCCACTTCCTTTGCCCGCTCCTGCGGAGAGGGCGAGCAGCCTGTTAAGGCAATGCCGTACAACAACGCCAACGTGCAGGCAAGCGTTGTACCGGAAATAAATCTCATTTTCTGTTTCATAAGTCATATTTTTATAATTTGAAGCCTGTCGGGCGAAAGGCCGAGCCGCTTGCGGTATATCGACCCGTCGTCCCGGTACATTTCAAGTTCCGATGACGTGATGCTTTTCGTGCAGATTTCCTCCACTTCCTCCAGCGTGAGCGGATGCCCACCGATGTTCCTCCATATCGAGAAGTTGCAAGGCTCCGGCTCGCGGCCGTAGTTGGAGCAGTTGAACGCCCTGCTTCCCACGCGGATGTCGCCGCCGCAATGCGGGCATTTGGCGACGACGGGCTGCATGTTGACAGCCCCGTCTCCGCCAAGCTCCAGCACGGTCGGGAACGTCTTGCCCTCCTTCGTGGCGAAGCCGTCAAGCAGTATGCGGCGGTTCTGCAGAAGGCAGGCAATCTCGCCGTCGGACATCCTCCTGTTGCCGATGATGCCGTTGATGTTCAATACGCACGATGGCTTTTCCCCTATGTTGTTCTCACAGCGGTAGCCCTTGCAGGTCTTTACGACCTTGCCGCCGCACAGCGGGCAGCGGCCGACGGTTTTCTTTTCCGTTCCCATTGATGTATAGTTTTATGGTTGTCTTTTTGTAATAAGTATAATGATAACTGCGAATATTTTTCATGCCTTGCAGAATATGGCAAATCAGCTTGTAAAAGACATCATTTTGCATTGCTGTTTACGCCCTTTTGCATGGTGAAATGGCACATATTGCAAAACGTTCCATAACAAGCCGCCATGCCGTAGTTTATACGCCCCTGTTCCAGTCGGCCACGATGCCGCCGATGATGTTCTTTCCGGACATCACGTTTGCCCATCCTTCCGGGTCGAGCGAGAACCAGAGGTCGTTCCACGAGAGCGTGCGCACCTGCCATGCCAGGATGAACAGGTCGGTGTTGATGGCTTCGAGCCTTGTCACCACCTCGTTGGCGATGTAGTAGCGTTCCGAAGAGTCCAGCAGGTTGACCTTGTGCTTCTCGTTTTTTCCGTCAGCTCCTGTCACGTCGTAGCTGCCCGAAGTCACGAGCTGCTTCATGAACGGATAGAGTGCTGCCATCTGCGTGGCCGCGTCCGTCAGCTCGTCCGACACGATGGCCGCTATCGCCGTGCCCTTGAGGTTGCTTCCCACCGATTTGAGCAGCAGGCTGCAGTTCTGCGGTATCTCGGTCGTTACCAGTTCCCCTGCTCGTTTGATTTGGTAGAGATTCTGCACCGCCCCCTGTGCGTTGGAGAGGTATTCCAGCATCTTATTCTCCACGCTGTGTACCCGGTCGAGGGCGACCGTCACGGCGGCTTCGGCGGCGATAATCTTTTCCTGTGTCTTCCTGCGCTTGTTGTGCAGGCTCTTCAGTTCCAGCGTCTGCGCCGTCACCGCTCCGGTCAGTGCCGGGTCTATCTGTTGGGAGAACGCCGGGACGGCATTGCCTCCGGCCAGCCACAGGGCAAATGCTCCAGTAGCTATTTTCAGTCTGATTGCTTTCATATACGTTCCATGTTACATTACATTTTAAGGCTTCCCTTTCTCCGCTCCGCCAGGTTCCGGTCGCGTTCCTCCTTGCATGGGGCGAGAACCGGAGCCACCGGTTTGTTCAGGAGGCAGTCGTTCCAGTCTTTGAACGCCTTGGGCGGCAGCCATTGCCCCGTAAGGTATCGGACGGGAAGGTGCGCGGCAAGCTGTGAGGCCAACGGCTTTGCCGGATTGACGGTGAAGGTCTTGCCCTCGGCTTCCACTTGCAGACCGTCCTCCGCCTTACTGATTTTCATCGGGACGCCCTCTATCAGACCAACCATGCGAAGCCCGTAGATGCGTCCGGCGATGTCGTTGTCAAAACAATCGAAAGCCTTGGCGTTCGGGAAACGCCCCATCACGCCGGCAATCTGGTTGTCGGAGAATGTCCCTCCGAGGGAGACCAATGCCACATCCGGGTGCAGCCGACCTCTGTTCATCTGGTGGAAGGCCATCGTATCGAAGGCGGACTCACAGAAGAACACGCTCATGACCGCTTCGGGATTGCCGCCGGAGAAGTCGGCCACCCATGCCGCCGAGGAGGAATCCGTACCTGCCGCCTTTGACTTGTAGCCGCCATAGCCGCGAATCTCGTAGCCCTTCACCTGGCCGTCCGCACCGGTATAGGGGAAACCGATGTTGTAGCCGTCGAAATTCCCGTTCCGCTTGTCCCGTATGAGGAAAATGAACGCCGCGAAACACCTGACTGTCTCATCGGACAAGCCCCGTTGGCGGAAGATTGGAGGGATATGCTCTACATCCATTCGTTTCACCTCATAGCGCGAAGCGTCAAAGGCAGATGCTGCCCTGACTGACTTCACATATTCCCGGTCATCATTGTATTCCGGTTCGGGCATATTGGCGAAGCGTGCCATGACCTTGGCCACCTTCTGCCAATCGTCCTTGCCGGTGACGAGGAAGGCATCCAGGTTCTCGCGGATAAGCGTAAGCACGTCCCCCTTGGAGCCGTTCCGGCGGAAGAATGTCTGGGAAGCCCTGTCGTTGGGATGGCTGACAATGAGAGTGTCACGTTTATCTCTTCCGTCACCCAATACCAGCTCGATGTAACGCCCCACGCCGGCCTTACGGTCAAGGCGGTAGCCGAGGGCGTAGGCCACATCGGTCACGCCGACACGCGCTTTGAGTTCCTTGAAGTTTACCTTGTAGTCCGGCATACCGTATTGCTTTGGATTATATACTCATCTTGGCGCTTACGGCCTGCGTCCTGCCCATCATGGCAATCTCCGGCCCGAAGGTCTTGCGTGCCGTCATGTTCAGGAAGGCCGCCTTGTCCTTGTAGTCCGTAAGCTGGAAGTAAGTTCGAGCCGTGCCTTTCGACACCTTCTTCAGGCCCAGCTCCACGCCGTCATACGAGGCACGGATGGCGTAGTCGCCGCCGCGTGTCTTGACGATGGCCGCGTTCCTGAACGGCACTTCCTCGCCTGGGTCAAGCGGAGTTAGCGGGTCGTTCTTGGCCAGGTAGGGCTGTTCGTTCAAGGCCAGCCGCTGCCTGTCCACATGGTCGAGTATCATGTCCGAAGCCCTGTTTACGTCTGCCATGACCGAGACGATGAACTTCGGTTCCTGCTTCAACACGCCGATCCACGAGTCCAGATAGGCGGCCGAGTTGTCCGTGACCTTCGGGTCAAAGCCCATCGAATGGCTTATCATCGCCGCCGTCAGTTCGGCGACAAGCTCCTCCTTGGCGTACTTGGGGTCTCCGAACCTGCCCATGCCGTCACGGTTGAGCCGCTGCGGTGTCATGGTGGAGTGGGCCATCTCATGCAGCATGGTGGAATAGAATTCCATGCCGCCACGGTAGATTTCGTCGGGAGTGCTTCCGATGTTGAACTGCGCCTTCATGGGCAGCACCACGATGTCCTGCCCCGGCGAGTAATACGCCCCGTCCACGCGCTTGTCGGCCTGTATCGGGCAGACCCAGCCCTGCGTCTGAATCATTCTGTCGAGTGCAGCGTGGGCGTACATGCCTTCCGTGTCGCGGAGTTCGGGCAGTCTGAACCTGTCCATGAGCTTCCGCATCCGTTCGGGCTGCACCTCGGCCAGGTTGGTCTGCGCCACGTTGTACACGGGAAACGCCTTGACAAACGGGATGACCTCCATGCCTTCCTTCTCCTCTTTGCTCATGGCGCGGTATTCCTCCGAGCTGACCTTCCTGCCGTCCTTGTCCTTCACGAGCATGTCCCAATAGATGACGGGGAAGGCCTTCTCGCCTTTGAGCACGTGGGCTTTCAGGTTGTGCGCCTGCTTGAAGGTGAGGAACACGGGCAGGTCGTAGCCGTTGGCCGCCGTGTGGAGTTGCAGGAAGAAGGAGTTGGAGCCGGAATAGTTACGTCCTCCCACGTTCTGTGGCAGTCCGGCGTACCCCGACGCACCCCCAATCCAGCCTTTCTTCCAGTCGGACGCCTTCATCTGCTCCATGCGCCTAATCATCATTTCGGCGAAGCGGTCTATGGCCGCCTGTCCGGAACTGGCGGATGACGGATTAGTTCCAGATGCCATAGTCCTCGTCGTCGATTAGCTGGCGTTCCATCTGCATGATGTCCGTCTGTTCCACATAAAACTCGGCGGACTCGTCCGAAGGGTCTGTGCCGTGCGCACGGCACCACTCCAGATAGTCCTGTCCGTTCTCGCCCTCCAGCACGAAGCGGAGATAACCTATTTTGCCTTCCTGAAGGAGTTCAACCAGCTCCTCGTGATTCATTGGTGTTGACATATTCCTGTTCTTTTGATGTTTATACTGTTTGGTTCTGATTCTAAATAGTCTGCATTACATTTTCATGGAGTTTGATTTTTCCAGCTTGGCGGTCTGTGCCGAAAGCAACCCGTTGATTTCCGGGGTAAGGTACTTGGCGGCAATCTGCTCGCGCGTGGCGGTACGGGTCTTGAAAAGCGAATAGCCGTCGTCAAAAGAGATTTCATGTTTGGCGGTCTTGCCCTTGTCGCCCATGTCCACGTACACCTTCCACTTGTTGTCGGTATGGTCTTTCGCCACACGGACACCCTTTGGGTCAACGCCTTCGGGAAGCCGGTACTTCTCGTAGGCGGATTTCAGGTGCAGCCGTTCGCCGAAGTTTTTCTCGATAAGCTGGTTGGGTGTCATCACCCTGTCGAAGTAAGCGTTCAGGTCCTGGCGCGAGGCCACGGCGGACATCCTTGCGTCACCCACTTGGGCATAGAACTTGTACCTGCCGAAGTCGGGACGCTGCTCGTCCTTCTCCTTGTAGACATTGAACTTTTCGATGGCGACCGCACCTTCCGCGCCCTCCATCTGCCGGGGGAACCTGTAGGTGTCCTCCGACACTTTCGGCATCAGCTTTGTCGGGTAGTAGCGTTCCATCAGCTGCGGCACGGTCAGCTCCTTCTTCTGGTAAGCGGCGAGGTCAGCGGCGTCCATCTTCTGCGGCTTGAGCTGCTGACCGTCAATCTTTGCGGTGAAGTACCAGTCCTCCGGGTTGTCCTTGCCTTGGTAGGCATGGCCGTGGGTCACCTTGCCGCCGTCGGCCGTCACCATCTGCGGCTCGCGCGGCTTGCGTTCCTTCTTCGCCTCGGCCTGTTGCTCCACATTGGCATCCGCCTTCGCTTCAGCTTTCTGTTCCGTACCTGCCTTTTGTTCCGTGCTTTTCTGACGGGCAGGTTTCTCCTTCACCTCATTGGGGTCAGTTTGGACAGGCTTATCCTGCACGGCCTGTTCTTTCTTCTTCTTTGCCATATCGGTATTGTTGGGTATGATTTCTTCTTTTACCTTTGACTTTTCTCCGGCTTTAAGGTCGGTTTGCTCTTCCTTTTTCTGCCTGGGCGTTTCAAGCGGGTCGCAGATGGCCACCCTCTGCCCGGAACGTATCAGTTTGGGAAGATATACGTCCAAGGCATGGTAGGGAAACAGGGTGTACTTGACGGGGTCTTTCTCACCGGGAAGAACTCTGCTGGTCAGCGTGATGGCCAGTACGGCGGCGGCCTTGACCGCATCCTCCTTGTACATCTCGTAAAAATCCCCCTTGCGGAAGAGGAGCATCGCGTCGGGATGTTTCTGTTTCAGCGAGTTAAACTGTCCCAATACGTCTGGGACATTTTCCAGTTCTGCTTTTTTCGCCATAAGCGGATGGATTTAGCGTTTAAGACTTTGAGTGATATTTTCTTTTGGGGAATGCAGCTTCATGGCGCGTTCCTGCGACTGCCTGTCCACGACCTTCCGGTATTCCCAGCGGTTGTTGTCGGTCTGCACCAGTCCGAGGTATTCGGGATGCAGCTCGTCGTAACGAATCTTCTGCTGCCGTTCCCATTCCTTCAGGTCGCCCTTGATGACTTTGAAGCCCTGCGGCTCCCTCAGGTCAACGCCGACCGACACCTTCTCGCCGCCGACATTGAGTTCCACGGGCTTGCCGTCGCGTACCTGTTGCTTCTGCTGCGTGCCCAGCTCGATGTCGTTCACCTTCTCCATGTCCTTCAGCTTTTGTTCCAGCCGTATTTCAGTTACGCGGCGGTGAATGACGGACTTCGTTTCCGGGTCAAGCTGGAGGTACTGCCGGGTCTTTTCGCCGTTCACATCCACGGCCTTTTGGATGACTTCCCCCTTTCTGAGGCGTTCCGCTTCCTGTTCCGTCAGGGCGATAGCCTTGTTGCGTTCCGTTTCGAGAGCCGCCCTGACGGGATAGGCCATCAAAGCCGGGTTGCCTTGCCTGTCTGACACCATCTGGAGTTTGAGCGGCAGCGTGACAGCATTGCCATTCTGCGCACGGATGGATACTTGCACAAGGGGCGTGATTTCGCCGGAGAGCAGCTTTTCCTTCACCTCTTGCGGAAGAAGGTCTGCCTTCTCCTTGTCGATACCCAGCATCGCCAGCTTCCCGTAGGGCAGCGTTTCGGATAAATTTCTGTTGTCCATTTCGTTAT
>ULRH01046504.1_pt1 | contig 28831 bp, 16 predicted proteins | sample 1955271 | NCBI WGS metagenome assembly ULRH01 (sample SAMEA4835677, study PRJEB28245) | human gut metagenome | biome: gut microbiome; material: fecal sample | place: Denmark | collected 2008 | reverse complement strand
CTCTTCCGTACGACGGGGCTTTACCGGCGGCAGGACGACTTTCTCCATCATCTGTCCGATCACGCCATCCGAGAGAATCATCGTCGGGTTACGGTATTTGAATGCCAGGTTAAAGGCCAGGTCAACGAAGTCGGCCATCTCCTGTACAGAATTCGGTGCGAGTACGATGACATTGTAATCTCCGTTTCCGCCGCCGCGTGTAGCCTGGAAATAATCCGCCTGCGAAGGCTGGATCGTACCCAGTCCGGGACCGCCGCGCATGACATTGACGATCACTCCGGGGATCTCAGCTCCGGCCATGTAGCTGATGCCTTCCTGCATCAGAGCGATGCCTGGAGAGGACGATGTGGTGAAACAGCGCTTTCCGGCACCGGCTCCACCATAAACCATATTGATCGAGGCCACTTCGCTCTCCGCCTGCAGCACCACCATACCTGTGGTTTCCCAGGGCTTAAGCGCAGCGAGCGTCTCAATAATCTCACTTTGAGGTGTGATTGGATAACCGAAGAATGCATCGGCTCCACAACGAATGGCAGCGTGTGCAATGGCCTCGTTGCCTTTCATCAAGGTTACTTCTTGTTCTTTCATACTTCAGTCTTCCATTTTTTTACGATACACAGTGATACAACCGTCGGGACAAACGATAGCACACGAAGCACATCCGATGCAATCGTCCGGTCTAGCGGGTTCCACGTAGGGGTATCCATGCAGATTGACCCGTTTGGGGGCTAAAGCTATCACCTTCTTCGGGCAAGCCACTACACAAAGCTGACAGCCTTTGCAGCGGTCGCTATTGACGACGATAGCGCCTTTAATCTTTACCATAGTGTTTTTGATTTAGGTACTCTTGTAAACCGTCCGACATTTATTGTCAAGGATTATAAGCGTCCTTATTATAAAAGTTCAAGATATTTTCCAACATCTGTTTAGCTTCCACTGCCGGTGAGGAGGCATCGAGATCGATAGCCTCCATATAGCAGTGTAGGGCTTCCTGCCAATTTCCCTGTTGGCGGCAGGCATTACCTGCAAGATACCACTCGCGGGCTGTTTTCTTTCCTTCAGTTGTCATTTTCCTGGATTCTCCGGGAAAACTGTCGCATCCCAAGATTGTGGAACGAACAGATTTATTTATAATATTCTTTCTTACCTGCTGCCAAAGTATTCTTCATCAACGAGCAGATCGTCATAGGACCGACGCCTCCGGGGACAGGAGTGATGAAAGAGCACTTGGGAGCTACCTCATCAAACTTCACGTCACCATTGAGACGGAAGCCTTTCTTCTTCGTAGCGTCGGGCACGCGCGTCGTACCAACGTCGATCACCACGGCACCTTCCTTCACCATGTCTGCCGTCACGAAATTGGGCTGTCCGATAGCGGCAATGATGATATCGGCCTGTGCACATTCCTCTTTGATGTTAGGAGTATGTGAATGACATACGGTCACCGTAGCATCACCATACTGCTTCTGCATCATCAGCTGGGCCATGGGCTTGCCGACGATATTACTACGTCCGAGCACGACACACTTCTTACCTGAGGTGGGGATATTATAATGACGCAACAAGGTAAGGATGCCCAGCGGCGTTGCAGAGATGAAGCAAGGAAGTCCGATCGCCATGCGTCCTACATTAATAGGATGGAAGCCGTCGACATCCTTACGATAATCAATAGCCATGATCACCTTCTGCTCGTCGATATGCTTAGGCAAAGGCAACTGAACGATGAAACCGTCCACATCGTCGTCCTTGTTCAGCTTATCTACACAAGCGAGAAGCTCCTCTTCCGTCACGTCATCTTCATAACGAATGAGGGTAGACTTGAATCCACACTGCTCGCAGGCGATAACCTTATTCTTCACGTAGGTCTCAGAACCTCCGTCGTGACCTACCAGAACGGCAGCCAAATGAGGCTGCTTGCCACCGGCGGCAACAATCTGTTTCACTTCTTCGGCGATCTGGGCCTTAATAGCTGCAGCCGTCGCTTTTCCGTCTATCAGTTGCATTATATATCGTTTTATTATCTTGTCATCCTAGGATCTCCCAGGTAGCCCGGCACTCTCCCGGTTCTTGGATGTTGAGGAAGAATGCCCGGTTTGTTTTTCTCACTCTTACAACTTAGGCATTCCAGGCATGCCTTTCATGCCCTTCATACGTTGCATCATTCCGGCCATTTGCGATCCCGTGACCATCTTCATCATCTTACGGGTCTGGTCAAACTGCTTCAGCAGACGGTTGACCTCCTGGATCGAAGTGCCCGAGCCCTTGGCGATACGCATCTTGCGGCTCTGGTTAAGGATCTCCGGATTGGTGCGCTCTTTCGGCGTCATCGAGCGGATAATGGCCTCAATGCCATTGAAGGCGTTATTATCGATATCGACATCCTTTATGGCCTTACCTACTCCAGGGATCATCGAAGCGAGGTCCTTGATGTTACCCATCTTCTTGATCTGCTCGATCTGACGCAGGAAGTCATTAAAGTCAAACTTGTTCTTCTGGATCTTCTTCTGCAGCTTCCGGGCCTCTTCCTCATCAAACTGCTCCTGTGCACGTTCCACCAGCGAGACGATATCACCCATGCCGAGGATACGGTCGGCCATACGGTCGGGATGGAACACGTCGATAGCCTCCATCTTCTCGCCCGTTCCGACAAACTTGATGGGCTTGGTCACTACCGTACGGATGGAGAGAGCGGCACCGCCACGGGTATCACCGTCCAGCTTCGTAAGCACGACTCCGTCAAAATCGAGACGGTCGTTGAATTCCTTGGCTGTGTTGACGGCATCCTGACCCGTCATGGAGTCGACGACGAAGAGCGTCTCGTCAGGATGTACGGTCTCCTTCAACGAAGCGATCTCATTCATCATCTGCTCGTCGATGGCCAGACGGCCGGCGGTATCGATGATCACCACATCGTGACTCTTGGCTTTTGCTTCCTGTATGGCGTCAAGGGCGATCTTGTTGACGTTCTTCTCACCCTCTTCCGTATAGACAGGTACGCCGATCTGCTCACCGACTACCCGCAACTGCTCGATAGCGGCGGGACGATAGACGTCACAGGCCACAAGTAAGGGATTCTTATGCTGCTTGGTCTTGAGCATGTTGGCCAGCTTACCACTAAACGTGGTCTTACCCGATCCTTGCAGACCCGACATCAGCACGATGGCAGGCTTTCCGCTCAGATGAAGCTCCGCTGCCTCACCGCCCATCAGCTTGGCGAGCTCGTCGTGTACGATCTTCACCATCAGCTGGCTTGGCTTCACAGCCGTGAGCACATGCATACCCAAAGCTTTCTCCTTCACCGTATCGGTGAACTGCTTGGCAACTTTATAATTCACATCGGCATCGAGCAACGCGCGGCGTACGTCCTTCAGCGTCTCGGCCACATTTATCTCAGTAATCTTACCCTCGCCCTTCAAGATCTTGAAAGAACGTTCGAGGCGATCACTTAGGTTTTCAAACATAGTACTATCGTTTTTTATTCTTTCTTTGCAAAGTTACGGATAAGCACTGAAATTCAAGAAAGAGCATTTACGTTTTTAAAGATAATTAAAAGACCAAGTGGCAGTAAATGCGCACACTGAGAAAGAGTGTGCAAAAATTTCCGTTCCCTCAGAAAAATGTCTTATTTTCTGTCCTTTTTGTCGATTTGATTACCCAACTTGATCGATACTTCCCCTAATTTTCGGTTGATCCTGTCCACCACCTCATTTACTTTCCGGTTCTTCTCATGCTTCCGGGCATCAAAATCAAACAGACTCGCCTGCACTCCCTCATCGCTGATGAGATGGTCTACGACGACGCCGGCCCGTTTATACCGGTAGCCTTCGCGGAATATTTTCTTTAACAAATGGAGGGCATGTACGGATAACTCATTAGTAAGATTAGTAGGTGTTTCCAGCTTCAGTCGCAACGACTGAGAATATTGCGGCAAGTCCTCCCGGTAGGGATTCGTAGCAATAAAGACACTGATGGCGCACGCCACGCTGTGCTGCCGGCGCAGATCCTCCGCGCAGTCGGCAGCAAACTCGCTCACATAGACACTCAGATCGTCCAAGGACGAGGTCATCTTCGAAAAAGTGCGTGTGCTGGAGATGCTCTTCTTAGGACCGGGATCACGCATGGGGATGCAGTCGATGCCACACAGCTCATTACGGGTGTCAATGATTGCCTTCGATGCTCCCTGCAGACGCAGCCAGCTGACAGAACGCTGGGCAAGATCATACGCCGTGCCGATGCCCAGGCGCTGCATGCGCCCGACATACTTCCGGCCTATCCCCCATACGTCCTTAATCGCCGTACCCTGCAAGGCCTTGCGGCGTTTCTCCTCGGTGTCGATCACACAGCAGTGATGGTATCCTTCATAATGCTTGGCGAAATGGGCCGCGATCTTGGCCAACGTCTTTGTCGGGGCTATCCCGATACTTACGCTGACGTGGATCTTATCGCGCACATTCTCATAGAGCTGCTCTCCCCATTGCTTCAAGTCCACCCTCACGCCCGTCATATCCATGAAAGCCTCATCGACACTATACTGCCAGAATGCCGGAGCCTGGCTGCGCAGATAGCCCATGAGCTCGGAAGATGCCTCGTGATACCATCGGTGATCGGCGGGAAGGAAGCAGATCTGCGAGTCGGCCGGCAGCCGCTCTCTCAACTTGAAGAGCGGTTCTCCACGACGGACGCCCAGCGCCTTCGCCTCCCGCGAGATCGCTACGACGGCAGCTTCACCCGCAGTCACCACTACGGGCTTGCCAATAAGTTCGGGGCGCCGTTTGCGCTCAAACTCACAAAAAGCCGAATCGACATCAACAAGAAGGTACAATTATAAGGCTCCTTTCGTGGAAGGAAGTTCAAAATGGAAAATATCACAACGGACCGCCATCTTGAGCGAACGGGCCAGCGCCTTGAAGATGCCCTCGATCTTATGATGCTCATTGATGCCCTCGGCCTTGATGTTGAGATTCATCTTCGCAGCATCGCTCAGGCTCTTGAAGAAATGAAAGAACATCTCCGTGGGCATCTCTCCGATCTTCTCACGCTTGAACTCCGCATCCCATACCAGCCAGGGCCGTCCGCCGAAGTCGAGAGCCACCTGACACAGACAGTCGTCCATGGGCAGACAATAGCCATAGCGCTCGATGCCGCGCTTGTCACCGAGGGCGCTCAGCAGACACTCGCCCAAGGCGAGCGCCGTATCTTCTATCGTATGATGCTCATCCACGTGGAGGTCGCCCTTCGTATGGATTGTCAGGTCCATCATGCCATGCTTGCCGATCTGGTCCAGCATGTGGTCGAAGAAGCCCAGACCGGTGTCCACGTCGGTCTTTCCCGATCCGTCAAGATTGATCTTCACATACACATCCGTCTCTTTCGTCACGCGGTGCACCTCAGCGATGCGCTCGCCGGCAAAAAGCACCTGGGCTATCTTGTCCCAGGTCATGCCGTCCTTGTCCAGTATGAGCGCCCCGCAGCCCAGATTGGCAGCCAGTTGGGCGTCCGTCTCCCTGTCGCCGATGACATAACTGTGCTGAAGATCGTATTGCGGATTGTCGATATATTCCTTCAGCATCCCTGTCCCCGGCTTGCGCATGGGCGAATTGTCCTCGGGGAAATGGCGGTCGATGAGCTGGTCGTCGAAATGGATGCCCTCTCCCTCCAATGTCTGGAGTATAAAGTTGTGAACCGGCCAGAAGGTGTCCTCGGGGAAAGAGGCGGTGCCCAGCCCATCCTGATTGCTCACCATCACGAACTTGAAATCGAGATGGGAGGCTATGAATCCGAGATTGTGGAACACGCCGTCCCGAAACTTCAGCTTCGCAAAGGAGTCGATCTGCTCGTCCTCCGGCTCTTCTATGAGCGTGCCGTCACGATCGATAAAGAGTATTCGTTGCTGCTTCATACATTCTATGATCTTATCAATAACTAAAACTTGTTCTGATCCGAACGTCTCCGGCCTCACTATATCGTAAAGCGGATATACGTACGGTCGTCAAAGGAATGATTGCCCAGCATCAGTCCCTTCGCCGACTTATAGCGGTCAATGCAATAGGGATCGCTGACCAGAAGTGCCTTGAGCGCATCCTCCGTAGCCTCCAGCGTGGGATAGAGGAAGGGATAGCCGTCTGATGCCAGGACCACCTCATGGGCATCCGCATCCGGTGCCACCACCTTTATGCCCTCGCGATAGATGGGAAAGCCGTCTATCACGGTGTAGGTGACATTCTCACCCTTCATCGTATCGACGATGAAGGGGACGATCTGGTCCCTCGCATAATCATGACGGATGGCGGGGATCTCCGTGCCGGGATAGCAATGCTCATGATCCAGCATGTCGGGATGGTCCTTGCAGGCCTGCCCGAACAGTGCGGCACGGCGCCGTCCCTGCTCCTCCTCCTGAGGCTTGTCGTTCGTATGGACCCTACCGCCGGTCATGCACTGGCAGTCGCCCACCATCCAGATCGCATTGTAGTAGCGGCTATAGATCACCGCCGAGCAGCAGAGCCGGCGCTCCGGATGGCGAAGGTAGATCTCCTCCCCGCCTCCATAGAGACGTCGGACATGAGCCGTCACGCCCTCACAGAAATCATCCAGTGAGATATCCGCCGGCATCGTCTTGATAAACTCGCTCACCTCGAGCATGCAGTAACGGCCATTGCGCATGTCGTCACGCAGCTGTACCGGCGATTTCGACGTGCTGCCATCAACGACGGCCACGAAGTCGTCCGTCACCACGAGGCCGTCCTCACAAGTCTCCGGCGAGTGCTTGCCTTGTATGAACTGTTCTATGATTTTCATCGTCTGCGTCCTTTCCTCGGTCCGTTCTTCCGGTCGTCGGGCCGTTGTCCTCTTCCCTTCTGCTTCTTATATCCGGGAGACGATCCCACGGCCTTCGGGTCGTAATGCACGCGGCCGTGATAGGCCGGACCGCTGTAGAGTCGTGAGATGAGGTCCGCGCGGCCGATGCGCCGGAGCTCCGACTCGATGTGCCTCCGTTCCTCCGGCTTGTACCAGAAGAAGAACTCCCGCTGGGCCAGTTTCTCGCGCTGTGTCTTTGCCGAGAACACCGGCTCGAGGGTATAGGGATCATATCCCGTGTACCACGCTTCCGTACTTACGGTCATGGGCGTGGGAGTAAAGTCCTGCACCTGTTCGAGATGGAAGTCCAGATCCTTTGTGATCGCTGCCAGCTCGGCCATGTCCTCCTCCGTGCATCCGGGGTGTGAGGAGATGAAATAGGGAATGATCTGCTGCCGCAGGCCCTCCTCCCTGTTGATGCGGTCGAATATCCGCTTAAAGTCGTAGAAGAGCTTAAACGACGGTTTCCGCATGAAATGGAGCACACGGTCGGAAGTATGCTCAGGCGCCACCTTGAGGCGTCCGCTCACATGCTTCGTGATCAGCTCACGCGTGTATTGACGCGCAGCCGCATTGCTCTTCTCATCCTTCGACTGGTGGAGCAGCAGGTCATAACGCACGCCACTGCCAATGAAACTCTTCTTCACTTCGGGCAGTGCGTCGACGGCATGATAGATCTCCAACAGCTTGGAGTGGTCCGTATTGAGATTGGGACACACGGCAGGATGGATGCACGAGGGACGTTTGCAGTGCTCGCACACATTCTTGTTGCGTCCGCCCATGCCGTACATGTTGGCCGACGGACCGCCCAGGTCGGAGATATATCCCTTGAATCCCGGCATCTTCACGATCTCCTTCACCTCCCGCAAGATGCTCTCCTTCGACCGGCAGGAGATGAACTTGCCTTGATGGGCAGAGATCGTGCAGAAGGCGCAACCACCGAAACATCCGCGGTGGATGTTCACGGAGAACTTGATCATCTCGTAAGCCGGTATCGTCTTGTCCTTATATTTGGGATGCGGCTCACGCGTATAGGGCAGGTCATACACCGCATCCAGCTCTGCCGTAGTCATCGGCGGATACATCGGGTTGCAGACTACGAACTTTCCGTCCACCTCCTGCAACAGCCGCTGGGCATGCATCTTGTTGGCCTCCTCTTCTATATGGCGGAAATTCTCGGCCTCGGCTTTCTTGTTTTCCAGGCACTCCTCGTGCGAATGGAGCACGATATCGTCCGGCGTGATTCCTCCGGGGATCTCATCGCGCCGTTTCAGGAAGACGGTCTGGGGTATGTCCGTGATCTCGGTGATGGATCGTCCCTCGGCCATCTCATTGGCCAGGGCCACGGTGTTCCTCTCTCCCATTCCATAGACGAGGAAGTCGGCACCGCTCTCCACCAGGATCGACTTCAGCACCTTGTCCTTCCAATAATCATAATGGGAGAAGCGCCGCATGGAGGCTTCTATGCCGCCCAGGACGACGGGCACGTCAGGGAAGAGCTTCTTGAGGATGGCCGTATAGACTATCGTCGGATAGTCAGGGCGCATGTCATGACGTCCGTCGGGCGAATAGGCATCGTCCGACCGCAGTCGGCGGTTAGCCGTATAGCGGTTCACCATCGAGTCCATGTTACCGGGCGACACCGCGAAGAACAGGCGCGGCCGGCCGAGCTTCTTAAAGTCACGGTAGTCGCCGTGCCAGTCCGGCTGGGGCACGATGGCCACCTTGTATCCCGCTGCCTCAAGCACGCGTCCGATGACGGCCTGTGAGAACGAGGGGTGGTCCACATAGGCGTCACCGGAAAAGATGATGATATCCAGCTCCTTCCACCCGCGCAGGTCACACTCCTTCCGCGTAGTGGGTAAGAAATCAGTCAGCAACCTCATTCGGATCGTCGTCAGAGGTTACTTCGTCCTGATGCTTTCCCTTCCAGTCAATGTAAAGGAGGACGAGCTGATGGAGGCCAAAGGCTTTCATGTTCTGATTATAGATCACGTCCAGGCAGAGATCCAGCAGATCCTTGTCCTTGCCTGCCTCCGACTCGAGCATGGAGCGCACATTGAACTTCAACTTGTCCAGCACCAATTCGTCGATGATGCCGTTGCTGTCAACGAGGTTGCGCAGGAGTGCATACTTATCGAGTGTCTCGAGGTGCTTCTCGCTCACCTCTATGCTCCGTGTTCCGGAATGATTGGCTTGTATCTTCATAGTCAATTTCTTTTTATGGGTTGATAAAATGCTATTCTTTTATAAGCGTCCTCACGCTGACGCCCCCTACTCCAACAGATAGTTGAGGATTCCTGCCATCAGCGTATTGCGTACCGTCTCACTGGTGATGCACTCAAACGGGAATGCCATTGTGAAGGTACGGCAGTCACGGCCGCTGTAAGCCACGGCGGCTCCCATTCCATCGCCATAGACCATGGGACAGATGGCCGTGCCGACAGGGCTGAGGGCATCGACATGGGTTGCCGCATAATGGTCGGGATTGAGCGTCCGGTAGAAGTCGAAAGTCTGTCCCAGTCCCGTCACGGATGTGAACGCGTCAGAGCGCAGCTGTCCGTCGAAAGACGCATGGCACACCTCCGAGAGGAACCGCTTCCCGTCATCGCTCAGCATGTCGCTGCCTACATAGGCTCCGCTCACGAGCAGGCGGCCTCCCGCCAGGGTGTAGGCACGGAGCAAGCGTTGAAGGGTCGGTGTGAACGCCTTATAATATTTCAGCGAATAGGGCATCATGCGGTTCAATCCCGTATAGAGATCCACGGCCGCATAGTCGGTCATTCTCACGTAGCCCTGCTCGACGGCATCGGCCGAGGCTGTCACGACATTGTAACGGCGGGCAGCCGCGATGGCTGCGACATGTGTCTCCGCATAGTCGAAGGTATTGCCCATGATAAAATGTCCGGCCATCTCGTTACCGCCATAGCCCAGTCCGCCGGGACCCTCACGTCCCATGCGTGAGCGGTCAAAGCACTCCTGCTCTCCGGCCCATCCGGCCATGAGGCCGTCGCTGACGCCCGCATCTTCCTGTAACAGGAATCCCTGTTGGGCCACATCGTCCACCACCTCCGGTGCCGACAGACGGTTGAAGCCGTTCACCACCAGCACTGTGCGTGCGGCGCCCGGCTGCAAATATACGCTCACTACCTCCGACGGGAAGCTCTCTCCTCCTTTGTTGACAGCCGTCACGCGGAAGTTATACTGTACGCCCGGTTCTATCTTGAGCTTTTTCGACGTACCCTTCACCTTCTCTCCGTTGTCAAAGTCAGTGTGCCCGGATGCCGTATAGAGAATATAGGCGTCCGGCTCTGCCGATTCCTCCAGCTTGTCCACCTGTGGACGCCATGACACACGCACCTGATCCTTGCCTACTATCTCCACGCGCAATCCCTGTGGGGCGAGCGGTGCCACGACGGCTTTCTCACCGTGCATCTGACAGACATAGCGCAGCAGTGTCTTATACACCGACCGGGCAAGGGAGAAGCGGAAGTTAGGATCCTGCGCCATCAGCATGTCCGGGAAGCTCTGGTGAGAGACCGTCTCGAGAATGGCCGACGGCACCTCCGGCAGACGGCTCTCCGAATAGTTCCTGTCCCACAGATAGCGCTTGGCCCACCGGCCATACTCTTTCTGCAGGTCAGCCGTCACGTTGTCCAATAATGCACTTGCCAGCTTCTTTGATGCCTGCCGCGTGACGCCGCTAGCCAGCTGTCCGTTGTTGAAGTTTGTCGTACAGATAGCCAGCGATCCCCATATGTCCTTGCCGTTCGGATGGTAGCCGGCATCACTGTGTATGGCCAGCGACAGTTCCATGGGGACACCTAGTCCGTCCCTTGTCGGCACATACTCCGAGCCGCCGGCAAGCCAGTTGAGCATCTTCGAGCGGGTGTTGATGTCGTCGGCATAATCGTCCTGTCCGCCGCGTCCGCCGTAGACCGTATAAGGAGCGCCGGCCCACTGTGCCCAATAGCGTGCGCCCTCGAGCGAACGGGGCAGGCCACTCGTCACGCCGCCGCGCTCTATGTTGCCCATGCCACCGCCAAAACGGACGGCGTCAGCGGTCACCACGCCGCGGCGACGGCTCTGGTTGGTCAGCATCACGCAATTATAGATGTTGTTGCCGGCATCAAAATCAAATGTTCCGAGATAGACCCATGTGCCGCCACCCATCTGTTGATTGACACGCAGCTCAGTGGCCTGTCCACGGTGGAACACCGTATAGTGGGCGTCGTCCACGCTCCCCGGCACGGTCTGGTAGCTTACATACACGGCGTAGCGGCCGGCCTTGCGAAACGTCGGCTGATACTTGACAAACGCCTTGTCGGCTTTCTTCGATGTCTTCAGCATACGGCACCGGCCGTCTGTAAACGGATTCTGCCCGTCGACATAGCTTCCGCCATGCGCGGCGAATCCCGGCCTGCCCGTCGACTGCCATGGCCCCATCTCGCTGTATTCCTTATAGTCGTCAGCCGTAGAGTTCAGTCCTCCATCGGGATCAACGATATATTCTTCCGTCTGCCAGTCACGCTCGCGCGGAGTGAACACCACCGCGCCCGCATTCTCCAGCATCGGCAGGAGATAAGGATAGACGATCGTCTGGGTGAAGAGATCTTCCGTAGTGCAGAACAGGTTAGGACGCTGCCATTTCCACACGCCCTTCTTATTGTCGTAGTAGCGGCCGTGCGAGGCCCAGACGGTGAGATGACGGTCGTAAAGTCCCTTCTTGAACTTTACAGGCTTGGACACATTCTCCACCCAAGGGGCACCATCATAATCTATCGATCCCCACAGTTTGCCCACGATGCGTTTCTCCCTTGCCGCCATGGGCAGGGAAGAAAAGCCGGCAAGCAGGACAAGCAGCAGGAACCGGACATCTTTTCCTTTCACTGTCATGAATTTATTCTCCCGTAGTAAATTTCTCAGGGCGCCGGCCTTTGAAATCTTTGTAATAATGTTTTATCTCCGTTATCTGTTTCTCTATGTCGCCGTTGGGAATTATCGTTTTAGTACACTGGATGAGCTTGCGCTTATAGTCCACGCCATAGAGCAGGATTGGTATTCCTGCCTTCAAGGCAATAAAATAGAATCCCAGTTTCCAATCCGGGTTGTAAGAGCGTGTTCCTTCCGGTGTGATCGCCAGACAGAACGTAGAAGCCTTCTTTGCCTCCTCGGCGAGCACGTCGGTGAGGCTGTTATGCTCCGAGCGCCACACCGGGATGCCTCCCATGCGGCGGAAAATCGGTCCTAAGGGCCAGAAGAACCACTCCTTCTTCATCAGGAAGTTGGTCTTCATGCCTTCCGCCTTGGCATAGAGCTGGCCCAATACGAAGTCCCAGTTACTGGTATGGGGCGCGAGACAGATAATATATTTACCGGGATGAGGCTCTGTCACATCCGACCGCCACCCCATCGCCCGGTACAATATCCATCTACAAAGTTGTTGAATCATATTAAGATACTTTACAGTGATCATCCTTCGACCACCGGCCACCCTCTCGCGTCGATCAGATACTGCTGATCTGATCGATGAAATCGTTCACCTGCTGTTCAAAGTCACGCTTCAGCGTATTGAAATACACGCGGGGCTTCATGCCCGGTTCAGGGTGTGAGATACGATGAACGAAATCGTTACGTACGACGAGGAGGGTCGAAAGCATCGCGTTATATTGCTCTTCCGACTTGGCCGGTCCATACAGATAAGCAGCCACTCCTTCTGCGAACAGATCACGACAAATGTAATTGATGCTTTTCTTCAAATCTCTTTTGTTTGCCATTGCTTGGTTGTTTTTATAAATGAGTTGGCTCCTTCTCCCTTCCCCTGCGGAATAAAGTCCGTCAAAGAGCAGGGAGCCGGATGATATTAATTGATGGTCAAAGATAGAGAAAAAAAGTGGAAACGCATCGATCTGACCGAAAAAAAATCATGGTATTTACGCTTTTCCGTTTTTTTTCTTCCTTATATCATAGAAAAAGAGTAATTTTGCAAGCAACGAAAATCATTTCTAAATAACATATAGATTAACTAAGAAACATGGAAAAGAGTCTTTTGCAGAAGGCCCGTGCTCAGTATGAGCCGAAGCTTCCGAAGGGCCTTCAGAATGCCGTAAAGGTGAAAGAAGGCGCACCCACTCAGAGTGTAGGTGATCAGGATGAGATCAAGAAATTGTTCCCCAACACGTATGGCATGCCCCTGATCGAGTTCGTTCCCGGCGACACAGCCATGACGATGGACGGCAACGTCGGCATTATCCTCTCCGGCGGCCAGGCTCCTGGCGGTCACAACGTGATCTGCGGTATCTTCGATGCTGTGAAAAAGCTCAACCCCAACAACAAGGTGTACGGCTTCCTGATGGGTCCTGGCGGTCTGGTAGACCACAAGTACATCGAGCTGACTCCCGAGTTCGTTGACGAGTACCGCAACACCGGTGGCTTCGACATGATCGGTTCCGGCCGTACGAAGCTGGAGAAGGTTGACCAGTTCGAGAGCGGTCTGGAGATCATCCGTGAGCTGGGCATCAAGGCCATCGTGATCATCGGTGGTGACGACTCTAACACCAACGCCTGCGTGCTCGCCGAGTACTACGCTGCCAAGAACTACGGCGTACAGGTGATCGGCTGCCCGAAGACCATCGACGGCGACCTGAAGAACGACCAGATCGAGACTTCTTTCGGTTTCGACACCGCTACGAAGGTTTACTCCGAACTGATCGGCAACATCGAGCGCGACGCCAACTCTGCCCGCAAGTACTGGCACTTCATCAAGCTGATGGGCCGTTCGGCTTCTCACATCGCCCTGGAGTGCGCCCTGCAGACACAGCCCAACATCTGCATCGTATCTGAGGAGGTTGAGCAGAAGGACATGACCCTCAACCAGATCGTAGAGCAGATCGCCACTGCCGTTGCCGACCGCGCCAGCCGTGGTGACAACTTCGGTGTCGTGCTGATCCCCGAGGGCCTGATCGAGTTCATCCCCGCCATCGGCCGTCTCATCGACGAGCTCAACGACCTGCTCGCTGCTCACGGTGCAGACTATAAGGATCTCGACGCACAGGCACAGCGCGAGTACATCCTCGCTCACCTGAGCAAGGAGAACGCCGCTACCTTCGAGACCCTGCCTACCGAGGTTGCCCGTCAGCTGTCTCTCGACCGCGATCCTCACGGAAACGTACAGGTATCTCTCATCGAGACCGAGAAGCTGCTCTCCGACATGGTGGCTGCCAAGCTGGCTGAGTGGAAGAAGGAAGGCAAGTACGAGGGCAAGTTCGCTGCCCAGCACCACTTCTTCGGTTATGAGGGCCGCTGCGCTGCTCCTTCTAACTTCGATGCCGACTACTGCTACGCCCTGGGTGTAAGCGCCGCTAACCTGATCGCCAACGGCAAGACCGGTTACATGGCCATCGTCAAGAACCTCTCTGCTCCTACCGATGAGTGGAAGGCCGGTGGTGTGCCCATCACTATGATGATGAACATGGAGCGTCGTAACGGCGAGATGAAGCCTGTGATCCGTAAGGCCCTCGTAGAGCTTGACGGCGCATCCTTCAAGAAGTTCGCTGAGCATCGTGACCAGTGGGCTAAGGACACCTGCTTCGTTTATCCCGGTCCTATCCAGTACTGGGGTCCCGCAGAGGTTTGCGACCGCACCACCATCACACTGGCTCTGGAGAACGGACAGAAGTAAATTCTCAAGAATAGATAAAAGGGCATTCCGTCGAAGGACAGAATGCCCTTCTTTAATATCAACACAATAGATGACTAAACGTAGGACACGACGGCGCACACGACGCACCCCGCATACAGTTGCTTTTCTCCATCTGCCTTTCCTGCAGCATGGCCCCCGATGGGCCTGGGTGCTCGGTGGGTTGCTCGTCATCGTAGGCTACATCTGGATCTTCTATTTCTTTTTCGTCTCCCCGACAGGGTTCCGCTGGCGCGCGCTCTACGGCGACGCCAAATATCCTGACGGCTATGAGATCCATGGCATCGACGTCTCCCATTACCAAGGCGACATCCATTGGGACGACGTGCGGTCGAAGGCCAGGATCCACGGCTTCCCCATCCAGTTCGTCATCGTCAAGTCGACGGAGGGCAGCACGCGCCTCGATCCCAAATTCGAGGTCAATTTCTATCAGGCCCGTGAATACGGCTTCGTACGCGGAGCCTATCATTTCTGGAGCATACATTCCTCCGCCCGCTCACAGGCATACCATTTCCTCGACAAGGTCCACCTGGAGAAAGGCGACCTGCCTCCTGTCCTCGACATCGAGCACAAGCCGAAGGATCAGAGCGTGGAGGATTTCCAGACCGACGTGCTCACATGGCTCCACATCGTCGAAGACCGCTACGGCGTGAAGCCCATCATCTATACCTATTATAAATTTAAGGAGCAGTATCTCTCCGCACCTGTCTTCGACGACTATCCTTATTGGATTGCCCACTACTATGTCGACAAGATGCAGTTCAAGGGACGTTGGAAATTCTGGCAGCACACCGATGCCGGCACATTGCCCGGCATAGGCGGGTATGTCGACCTCAATGTCTACAACGGCTCCTACTACGACCTGCAGCGGCTCACCATCGGAGCGCCCAAGCAGGTGGAGATCGCCGAATGACGGCAGGCTGGTCCGTCAGCGCACGGCCTCCTCTGCTGAACAGCGATCCATGCCCACAGCCACAGCCGGCGGTACGCCGACTGTGTCACGACTAATCCTAACCCTCCACGGCCCTCCCCCACAGCCCGGCCGTCTTCCCACCAGCCTCAACCCGGGAGTCCGTCTCCCGGCATCCGGCCGACCGAATGACCGGAGACAACCGCAAAACAATACATACCTAAAATAATGAAACAACGAAAACTATTGATTTTTGCAGCCATCCTATATGCCGTAGCCGGCGGAGCACAGACGCTGCCCTACCAGAATCCGAACCTGTCCGCCAAGGAACGTGCCACCGATCTGTGCGGCCGCCTCACGCTGGAAGAGAAGGCCAGCCTGATGCAGGACCAGTCGAACGCCATCCCCCGTTTGGGGATACCCCAGTTCGCATGGTGGAGCGAGGCCCTGCACGGCGTAGGGCGCAACGGCTTCAGCACGGTCTTTCCCTCATGTATCGGTATGGCCGCCTCTTTTGACGATGCCCTGCTCGAACGTATCTATACCGCCGTCAGCGACGAGGCCCGTGCCAAGAACACGGCGCAGCGCAGGAAAGGCAGCGTCGGCCGCTATCAGGGTCTGTCGTTCTGGACGCCCAACATCAACATCTTCCGCGATCCCCGGTGGGGCCGTGGCCAGGAGACGTATGGTGAGGACCCCTACATGAACTCACGCATGGGGCTGGCCGTCGTACGGGGCCTGCAAGGTCCTGCCGGGCATAAGTATGCGAAGCTCTATGCCTGTGCCAAGCACTTTGCCGTCCACAGCGGACCGGAAAAGACCCGTCACCATTTCAACATCGAGGACCTGTCGCCCCGCGACCTGTGGGAGACCTACCTCCCTGCCTTCAAGGACCTCGTGCAGATCGGCGGCGTCAAGGAGGTGATGTGCGCCTATCAGCGCTTCGAGGGCGAGCCCTGCTGCGGCAGCAACAAACTGCTGCGCCAGATCCTCCGCGACGAGTGGGGCTTCCGGGGACTGGTGGTGAGCGACTGCGGAGCCATCAGCGATTTCTGGATGCCAGGAGCCCATGGTGTCTCGCCCGATGCCAGGACAGCCTCCGCCAAGGCCGTCCTCAGCGGTACCGACCTTGAATGTGGCAGCAACTATCAGACACTGCCCGAGGCCGTCAAGGCCGGCGCCATCACGGAGGAGCAGATCGACCATAGCGTCACGAAGCTGCTCGAGGCAAGGTTCGAGCTGGGTGATTTCGATCCCGACTCTCTCGTCGAATGGACCCGCATACCCGAGAGCGTCATCGCCTGCCAGGCCCACAAGGACCTGGCGCTGACCATGGCACGCGAGCAGATGGTGCTGCTGCACAACAAGGACAACACGTTGCCCTTGGAGAAAGACGCGTCCAAGATCGTCGTCATGGGCCCCAATGCCGCCGACTCCACGATGATGTGGGGCATCTATTACGGTCAGCCCACCCATACGGTGACCGTGCTGGAAGGCATCCGCAACAAGCTGGGCCCCGGCGTCCGCTACGTGAAGGGATGCGACATTACCACGATGACCGAGAATGAAAGCATCTTCGGACAGATGACCGGGCGTGACGGCAAGGCCGGCATGAGCGCACGTTTCTGGAACAACTCCAGGATGGAAGGCACGCCCGTCTACGAAGGCAGCTATTCGAGCCATCCGCAATTCGACACAGGCGGCAACACCGTCTTTGCCCCGGGGGTAGCGCTCACCGGCTTCTCCGCGAGGTTCGACGGTAAGTTCACGGCCAGGAAGACCGAGACATTATCCATACGATGCCTCAACGACGGCAGGATGCGCCTGATCGTCAACGGCGACACGCTTGCCGTGAAGCACAATATGGATGAGGTGCGGCTCGAGGAAACCCAGCTCAAGGTCAAGGCCGGCACTACCTATGACATCCGGCTGGATTACGTCCAGTTCGGCACCGGCGCCTCCCTGGGCTTTGACGTGTCCAGGATCAGGCATCTCACCATCCCCGAGGTGACGAACGCGGTCAGGGATGCCGGCACCGTGGTGTTCATCGGCGGCATATCTCCCAATCTCGAGCGCGAGGAGGCCAAGGTCACGGAGGTGGGCTTCGACAACGGCGACCGCACCAGCATTGAGCTGCCAGCCGTCCAGCGCGATCTCCTCAAGGCGCTCCATGAGGCCGGCAAGAAAGTCGTGCTGGTCAACTGCAGCGGCAGCGCCGTGGCCCTTACCCCCGAACTGCAGACCTGCGATGCCATCCTGCAGGCCTGGTATCCCGGCGAGCAGGGAGGCACGGCCGTGGCCGATGTTCTTTTCGGCGACTACAACCCCGGCGGCAAGCTGCCTGTCACCTTCTATAAGGACGACAGCCAACTGCCTCCGTTCGACGACTACGACATGGCCAACCGCACCTACCGCTATTTCAAGGGCACGCCCTTGTTCCCCTTCGGCTATGGTCTGAGTTACACCACCTTTAAGGTCAGCACGCCGGCATACGATGCCACCAGCGGCAAGATCACCGTCAAGGTCAGCAATACGGGAAAGCGGGACGGCGTAGAGATCGTCCAGGCCTATATGCGCAACACCGCCGACACCGCCGGACCGCTGAAATCCTTGCGTGGCTTCGCACGTGTCAGCCTCAACGCCGGAGAGACCAAGACCGTGAAGATCGACTTCCCGCGCAAATCGTTTGAAGGCTGGGACGTGGAGACCAATACGATGAGAGTCGTACCGGGCAGGTACGACATCATGGTCGGCACGTCCAGTGCGGACAAAGACCTCAACAAGATCAGCGTAGATATCCAATAATCGCCGAGGCCCTGCCTCCCACCGATTCGGGGACATAATCCCGTAAACATTAAGGCCGCGCGTCAAGGGCTCTATCCACCTTGACACGCGGCCTTTCTATGCTATCTCTCCGTCTTTTACTGATTTAGCTATATAAACAAAAACAATAGTCACTCGCATAAAGTCATTTGTAGCTTGTAAGAAACAAAAAGTTCAATCCACGCGCCCACGTAGGGTGGACTGTGCAAGCTTATTCTTCATTTCCTCGCTGTTGGTGTTTCAATCCACGCACCCACGTAGGATGCGACGCATTATAGATGGTTGGCATTATGACATTTCCCCAGTTTCAATCCACGCACCCACATAGAGTGCGACTGGCTATGCTACTAACCCTAACCGAGTATATCTGTTTCAATCCACGCACCCACGTAGGGTGCGACGTGTCGTTCTTGGTGAAACGAAAGCGGAATTGTGGTTTCAATCCACGCACCCACGTAGGGTGCGACCCCTTCTTGCGCATCCACAACTGATAAGGCGTCTCGTTTCAATCCACGCACCCTAGGGTGCGACCGCAGATGGTGCAGCGTGCGCGAATTGCCATCGTGTTTCAATCCACGCACCCACGTAGGGTGCGACGGAGCGCAGCGAGGCGCGAGGCACGCAGCTGGGGGTTTCAATCCACGCACCCACGTAGGGTGCGACTACAACTTCCAAGCGCGAGGAGCGCGAGGATGAGGTTTCAATCCACGCACCCACGTAGGGTGCGACTGCAGACGAGCAAAGAAGCATATACACGGCACTGTTTCAATCCACGCACCCACGTAGGGTGCGACCAGCCGCTCGGTATCAGGATGGTGCAGCGTATGGGTTTCAATCCACGCACCCACGTAGGGTGCGACTTGCCCTCCTTGATCACGTCCACGCCCTTGTCGGAGTTTCAATCCACGCACCCACGTAGGGTGCGACGGCTACGGCATCGCTGCGGGATTCGTTGCCGCCATGTTTCAATCCACGCACCCACGTAGGGTGCGACAATGAGGCTGCCGCCATTAACCAACAGATCGAAGTTTCAATCCACGCACCCACGTAGGGTGCGACAAAACCAAAGTGGACGGCCGATGCCCAGTCTTTGTTTCAATCCACGCACCCACGTAGGGTGCGACCCGCGGTGGCCAATCCGTGGCAGATTTCCGAGGGTTTCAATCCACGCACCCACGTAGGGTGCGACCTGGTGTCCTGTAGCTTTTGTAGCTGCTCATAAGTTTCAATCCACGCACCCACGTAGGGTGCGACTTTGAACCTCAACGATGGCAACGCGAACAACTGGTTTCAATCCACGCACCCACGTAGGGTGCGACTGCTGATGGATGCGTGGGAGTTTGGTAGCGTTCTTGTTTCAATCCACGCACCCACGTAGGGTGCGACATTAATAGTTAAACAATATTACTTACTCTTAGGGTTTCAATCCACGCACCCACGTAGGGTGCGACAGCTGTGCGCGCACACGGCCACCCGACCAGCGGGTTTCAATCCACGCACCCACGTAGGGTGCGACGGTGTAGTTACCTGTTAAGCGGTTATTCGCTTGAGTTTCAATCCACGCACCCACGTAGGGTGCGACTCAGACCGTGACAAGAACACGAAGCAAGACGAAAAGTTTCAATCCACGCACCCACGTAGGGTGCGACGTGGAGTGGACGCGATACAGTGAGGATGCGGACGGTTTCAATCCACGCACCCACGTAGGGTGCGACTTTCGTCTGGTTTCACGTCCATCAGCCAAGCACGGTTTCAATCCACGCACCCACGTAGGGTGCGACACAAGATTATGGCAACTGACATCTACGAGATCGCTGTTTCAATCCACGCACCCACGTAGGGTGCGACTCACATTAAGAAAAATAGGATATGGAAAACGAAGTTTCAATCCACGCACCCACGTAGGGTGCGACATCGTCAAGCACGTATCCCTTTACCAAGTACTCACGTTTCAATCCACGCACCCACGTAGGGTGCGACGCAACGGCAAAACTACGCTGCTCTACGCAATTCAGTTTCAATCCACGCACCCACGTAGGGTGCGACGGTCAAAATATGGCGGTCGGGTCGCGGATCGCATGTTTCAATCCACGCACCCACGTAGGGTGCGACGGTCTACGACAGTATTGACGAGATGCCTATCGTGTTTCAATCCACGCACCCACGTAGGGTGCGACTTTGGGCTAAGATCCGTGCAAAGGCATCGACCAAAGTTTCAATCCACGCACCCACGTAGGGTGCGACTCCGTGCTACTCCAATACCAATTCTCAACAAGCTGTGTTTCAATCCACGCACCCACGTAGGGTGCGACGCCATTGAAGTCTGCAAATGCCGTAACTATGTCAGTTTCAATCCACGCACCCACGTAGGGTGCGACATGTCATGTTCCGATCCGTTATGACTATGACGGAAGTTTCAATCCACGCACCCACGTAGGGTGCGACAAAGGCAGATCACGATCTTTTCACAAGATTGGGGTTTCAATCCACGCACCCACGTAGGGTGCGACTACCAGTTCTTATCCATATGTGATGGTATCCGAGTTTCAATCCACGCACCCACGTAGGGTGCGACTTAACATCATTTACGCAATATCCCATCTCTTTATCTGTTTCAATCCACGCACCCACGTAGGGTGCGACTTCACCAGTTCTTATCCTTATGTGATGGTTAGCGAGTTTCAATCCACGCACCCACGTAGGGTGCGACGGATCTCTCGAAGCTGGGCAAATGTCGTGTCCTCAGTTTCAATCCACGCACCCACGTAGGGTGCGACTCCGAACAACTATTCAGGATGTTATGACCATATGGGTTTCAATCCACGCACCCACGTAGGGTGCGACCCGAACTGTTCCAAGATGATCTGATCGTTCATATTGTTTCAATCCACGCACCCACGTAGGGTGCGACGATCGGAATACTATCGCGGGTAATCTCAGCCGTGTTTCAATCCACGCACCCACGTAGGGTGCGACCCCGCAGTCGCCAATCCATGGCAGATCTCCGAGGGTTTCAATCCACGCACCCACGTAGGGTGCGACATCATCCTTCAATAATTGACTATGTGTCCTATCAGTTTCAATCCACGCACCCACGTAGGGTGCGACGTTATGGCGTATATAGGTTTTCTTAGGTCTATAGAGTTTCAATCCACGCACCCACGTAGGGTGCGACACGGAACCCAGAAATATATCGGATATTATGAGAAGTTTCAATCCACGCACCCACGTAGGGTGCGACTTCTGTGCCCATTTCGCCATATCCATCAGTCCCTGTTTCAATCCACGCACCCACGTAGGGTGCGACATTTTGTCTTGGTCACGGCATTTCCTGAATCCATGTTTCAATCCACGCACCCACGTAGGGTGCGACTCCGTTTGCCTGTTTCGGTGTCCATGTATGATAAGTTTCAATCCACGCACCCACGTAGGGTGCGACGAGTGCAGTTGACAGTTATGTGAAATCACTGGTGTTTCAATCCACGCACCCACGTAGGGTGCGACGTCCTAAAGACATACGAGGGCGCAATAATGAACGGTTTCAATCCACGCACCCACGTAGGGTGCGACCTGCTATCAGATGACGCAAAATTACCCCATTGGTGTTTCAATCCACGCACCCACGTAGGGTGCGACGCGCACACGGACGGCCATACGGACAGCGTTCCACGTGTTTCAATCCACGCACCCACGTAGGGTGCGACTTGCGAAGATCAATCAGCAAAACATCTCAAGATGGTTTCAATCCACGCACCCACGTAGGGTGCGACTAAACACCCCGATCGTCAGCCGGATCATCAATAGGTTTCAATCCACGCACCCACGTAGGGTGCGACGCGTCGTCAGATCTGAATAATTATGCAGATTTATAATGTTTCAATCCACGCACCCACGTAGGGTGCGACACGAAACCGACGGCACAAGACAGGACGTTCACTGTTTCAATCCACGCACCCACGTAGGGTGCGACACCGCTAAGTTCTTCAACAGCAAGGTAACGTTCGTTTCAATCCACGCACCCACGTAGGGTGCGACAGACGATGAATATGGAGACGGACGAAATGAAACTGTTTCAATCCACGCACCCACGTAGGGTGCGACAATTCTGTTGACGATCGGGGTGTTGACCTTATAGTTTCAATCCACGCACCCACGTAGGGTGCGACATCATCAACCGAAAGAGCCGTGCCGTACCCAATGTTTCAATCCACGCACCCACGTAGGGTGCGACAGCGTGACGGCAACTACCTCGTTGTGTGCCCACACGTTTCAATCCACGCACCCACGTAGGGTGCGACCTACCTTTAAGACATTATTAGCTACCATGTCGTGTTTCAATCCACGCACCCACGTAGGGTGCGACTGGCCACTGCGGCTATGGCAAGCGGCCTTTGGAAGTTTCAATCCACGCACCCACGTAGGGTGCGACGTCTGGTAGCCTACCCTCATATAACTATTGCTATATTGTTTCAATCCACGCACCCACGTAGGGTGCGACACAGGCTGTACTTGTGCACCTTGCATGGTCGCAGTTTCAATCCACGCACCCACGTAGGGTGCGACATGCTTGACAACGCTGGAGTCAGGGTAATAATAGGTTTCAATCCACGCACCCACGTAGGGTGCGACGCTTCGAGGGAGTTACGTATGGCGCGCAGTCAATGTTTCAATCCACGCACCCACGTAGGGTGCGACCCGATCAGGCTACTCGGTATAATGTAGAGGAGCAGTTTCAATCCACGCACCCACGTAGGGTGCGACGCTGGCTTCTGTCCGGCCTGCGGAGTGGCCGGACGTTTCAATCCACGCACCCACGTAGGGTGCGACGTGGCAGCTGGATCGATCGCAGAAGTTCCGCTGGGTTTCAATCCACGCACCCACGTAGGGTGCGACCTTATCAACTACTGGAACTGACCATTCAGAACTAGTTTCAATCCACGCACCCACGTAGGGTGCGACAATCCATAACAGACAGACCATAAGACTGCAAAAGAGGTTTCAATCCACGCACCCACGTAGGGTGCGACATAATCTCGCTCCTGCTGATTGTAGTACTTTCTCTGTTTCAATCCACGCACCCACGTAGGGTGCGACAAAACAGAGCCTACAGCATCAAAAGCAGGATTAAAGTTTCAATCCACGCACCCACGTAGGGTGCGACAAGATCGCCATCGTCTCCGCTGGCTACGAGGCGATGTTTCAATCCACGCACCCACGTAGGGTGCGACGTTAACTACACTCATTAAAATGATTGCTGACAATGTTTCAATCCACGCACCCACGTAGGGTGCGACCCAGAGTTGATGTCTTATTACTCGTCTCTTAAGGTGTTTCAATCCACGCACCCACGTAGGGTGCGACTGGAGGCTGCTGGACTTAATCCTTATATAATGATGTTTCAATCCACGCACCCACGTAGGGTGCGACTTTGAGCGGAAGCAGCGGAGGAACCTCCAAAAAGTGTTTCAATCCACGCACCCACGTAGGGTGCGACTCTCGCCAAGGTGATACAATTAAGTTTACTGCTCAGGTTTCAATCCACGCACCCACGTAGGGTGCGACTCCAGCCATACAATTACCTTTTTCATAGAATATGTTTCAATCCACGCACCCACGTAGGGTGCGACGTACTTCTCTTCCGCACTAAGACTGGACATCTTAGTTTCAATCCACGCACCCACGTAGGGTGCGACAAGCTATCATCGAGGGATCAACGACAATAGAGGGTTTCAATCCACGCACCCACGTAGGGTGCGACCTGTACAGCCAAGTACTTGACGAGTACTCAAATGTTTCAATCCACGCACCCACGTAGGGTGCGACACTTTGGTGTCGGGTAAATCCATGAGCCATCAAGCGTTTCAATCCACGCACCCACGTAGGGTGCGACTGGCAGCACTTGGTCTATCCATACTGCCTGCTGCAGTTTCAATCCACGCACCCACGTAGGGTGCGACGGGACAAAACTTGTTCACGGTGTTACCAAGCATGTTTCAATCCACGCACCCACGTAGGGTGCGACTAGATACGGAATAGCACTCTTTTTGTTCACCCCAGTTTCAATCCACGCACCCACGTAGGGTGCGACCGTTTTCTTTTCGTACAAATAGAGTATTGATTTAATGTTTCAATCCACGCACCCACGTAGGGTGCGACGGTTAAGCAAAGTTTCTCGAACGCAGCCCAAATGTTTCAATCCACGCACCCACGTAGGGTGCGACGTAATAATTGGCAAACTCACGGCATAGGGACACAGGTTTCAATCCACGCACCCACGTAGGGTGCGACGTGCATAATTCATTTATTTAAAACCAACATTTATGTTTCAATCCACGCACCCACGTAGGGTGCGACTGGTAGCAACTACACCAGGCCCCGAACCAGACCCCGTTTCAATCCACGCACCCACGTAGGGTGCGACCATCGTGATAGCACTGATTGCAATTCGTAGGCCGGTTTCAATCCACGCACCCACGTAGGGTGCGACTGCTTGCGATAAGATCGTACTTGGATCGGAATTGTTTCAATCCACGCACCCACGTAGGGTGCGACCTCTGCGCTCCGGTGAACGGTGTAGATCCCATCTGTTTCAATCCACGCACCCACGTAGGGTGCGACATGTGCGTTGCTTTGTTCTATTACATGATAAAGCAGTTTCAATCCACGCACCCACGTAGGGTGCGACATCGGTCATAAATTGCCCAGCCCTCGAGTACTGTTTCAATCCACGCACCCACGTAGGGTGCGACTTTACCGGGCAGGCAGTAAACAATGTGCTTAGGGGTTTCAATCCACGCACCCACGTAGGGTGCGACATAACACCGCCACTCTTGCTTCTCTGTGTCGAAGTTTCAATCCACGCACCCACGTAGGGTGCGACATCTAATGACACATATCCTTTTGTTTTCATTGCTTGTTTCAATCCACGCACCCACGTAGGGTGCGACGGTTACTGATAGTTCTGCTGGATGGGAAATTTATGTTTCAATCCACGCACCCACGTAGGGTGCGACCAGCCTATGCAAACGAGTGCTTTTACGCAGATCCGTGTTTCAATCCACGCACCCACGTAGGGTGCGACTTGGCCATCGATGATCTTGGATCTGAGCCACGTGTTTCAATCCACGCACCCACGTAGGGTGCGACAACGTGAACGGCTCAACCTTGGCGAGGTATCAATGTTTCAATCCACGCACCCACGTAGGGTGCGACCAAACAATCTGGTAAATTGTACAGCTGAGGGACTGTTTCAATCCACGCACCCACGTAGGGTGCGACCCTATGTGAGCCCCAAACGATTAAAGGCATAACGTTTCAATCCACGCACCCACGTAGGGTGCGACCTATATCTATTCCGACACCGACAGTATAAAGCTAAAGTTTCAATCCACGCACCCACGTAGGGTGCGACCGTTTTCTTTTCGTACAAATAGAGTATTGATTTAATGTTTCAATCCACGCACCCACGTAGGGTGCGACAAATTTCTCTGACTGTTTCCGCCAAGTACGCAGGTTTCAATCCACGCACCCACGTAGGGTGCGACTAGAAGAGGCACATGCAATGTACAAGTCGGAAAATGTTTCAATCCACGCACCCACGTAGGGTGCGACAACGCCTCACTCATAGTAAAGCCATTTCTCTTGACGTTTCAATCCACGCACCCACGTAGGGTGCGACTGAATGCTTTCCGCTTCACTCTCTATCTGTGTTGTTTCAATCCACGCACCCACGTAGGGTGCGACTGAGATATGCGTGCGATATGCATGCGATACTTCGTTTCAATCCACGCACCCACGTAGGGTGCGACGCTTCCGCCCAAACGTCCTCTTCAATGTTCTGTAGTTTCAATCCACGCACCCACGTAGGGTGCGACCCACGTGGTCGTGGCTGTCAAGTCCTCCATCTGGTTTCAATCCACGCACCCACGTAGGGTGCGACGAACCACAATTTTATAGAATACACCTATCAAGGGTTTCAATCCACGCACCCACGTAGGGTGCGACATAAAGATACGTTTGCGCTGCTTTGGCGAAATCGGTTTCAATCCACGCACCCACGTAGGGTGCGACCCGATAATGAGCATAGCGCGTAACGCTCTCGCTCGTTTCAATCCACGCACCCACGTAGGGTGCGACATACTGTTCAGCACGTCGCCTAACTTGATGTACTGTTTCAATCCACGCACCCACGTAGGGTGCGACTTTAGGTAATATTATCGTGCAACCGCTTGACTTCTGTTTCAATCCACGCACCCACGTAGGGTGCGACATTTTTTTGTCTATGGATATAATAGTGTATATCTGTTTCAATCCACGCACCCACGTAGGGTGCGACATAGCACAGCTTTGTTTTTATAAATTACCCTTAAGTTTCAATCCACGCACCCACGTAGGGTGCGACCTGTTGGACATTTAAATACCTTATTATATATGAAGTTTCAATCCACGCACCCACGTAGGGTGCGACCGAACGTGCGTGAAGCTAAATCCTCTTTAACCCATGTTTCAATCCACGCACCCACGTAGGGTGCGACGCGGTTTGATGGATACCGATGGTTTTGCATACAAGTTTCAATCCACGCACCCACGTAGGGTGCGACGCAGCTTGGGCAAACATAAAGCTCAGAACGGCGATGTTTCAATCCACGCACCCACGTAGGGTGCGACAATTAACAACGCTTATTAAAGTTTTGACAGATGAGTTTCAATCCACGCACCCACGTAGGGTGCGACCAGAGGAACGCCAAACGACCGAAACCAGCAAAGGTTTCAATCCACGCACCCACGTAGGGTGCGACTGCAGGCTTTCGGCGATGCTTTCCAAACTTGCACGTTTCAATCCACGCACCCACGTAGGGTGCGACTGCATTAAAGTTAAACAAAACCTACGATATACAGTTTCAATCCACGCACCCACGTAGGGTGCGACAGCATTTCGACCCTTTTCAATGTGGGTAAAAAGGTTTCAATCCACGCACCCACGTAGGGTGCGACCCCAAATCGGGGGAACACCAGAACTTAACGTTACGTTTCAATCCACGCACCCACGTAGGGTGCGACCCGATAAACTTGTACATCGGTTTAACGGGCGTTGTTTCAATCCACGCACCCACGTAGGGTGCGACTTTATATTGAGTAACTGCAAGGCAGGACAAAAAGTTTCAATCCACGCACCCACGTAGGGTGCGACAATTGGGGCTAAACGCAAATTATAATATGAAGCGTGTTTCAATCCACGCACCCACGTAGGGTGCGACGGCACAGACCCCAGCACGGGCGCACTCATATACGTTTCAATCCACGCACCCACGTAGGGTGCGACAAAGCGGTAAATATCTATCGTTCCCTGCTCCATGTTTCAATCCACGCACCCACGTAGGGTGCGACTCTTTTAACTTTGTTTAACAATGTGTTCCACGTGTTTCAATCCACGCACCCACGTAGGGTGCGACAATAAAAGTTTATCGTTGTCATATCTGCAAAGAAGTTTCAATCCACGCACCCACGTAGGGTGCGACAGACCTTTCCAGCGCAAGCACTGCAAGATGTGTGTTTCAATCCACGCACCCACGTAGGGTGCGACGTTTCGCTGGCAAATATGTTGGTAAACTCAATATCGTTTCAATCCACGCACCCACGTAGGGTGCGACTAATTACGAGTGCAAAGACAAACATAGTTTCGTTGTTTCAATCCACGCACCCACGTAGGGTGCGACACGTGGAACACAACACCAAGAGTTAAGAAAAGTTAGTTTCAATCCACGCACCCACGTAGGGTGCGACTGTATTTCATAAGTTGTTCGCCCAACTTTGCAAGTGTTTCAATCCACGCACCCACGTAGGGTGCGACTAGACGGCGGCGCAGTAAGCGGATTTGCGCTAAAGTTTCAATCCACGCACCCACGTAGGGTGCGACGGCTGGTAGTGCTATCCCATTCATCAGCGGATAGGTTTCAATCCACGCACCCACGTAGGGTGCGACAAGACAAGGTTATTGTTCACCACATCCAGCACAGGTTTCAATCCACGCACCCACGTAGGGTGCGACTAAAATCAAACTCATACTTAGGTATCCGGCGTATGTTTCAATCCACGCACCCACGTAGGGTGCGACCGGACGCGATAGGCAAACAGTCTACTGCGTGGAAGTTTCAATCCACGCACCCACGTAGGGTGCGACATTGAAAACTTTGCTGCGCATAGCGGGTGAAAGGTTTCAATCCACGCACCCACGTAGGGTGCGACAATACATTTGGTCGCCGCTGGGTGATACTGTCTTGTTTCAATCCACGCACCCACGTAGGGTGCGACCAACCTCTTGTTTCGTTCAGAGGCAGCATCGAAGCGTTTCAATCCACGCACCCACGTAGGGTGCGACCGTATTCAGGCTACCGAAGCACTCGAAACGGTAGGTTTCAATCCACGCACCCACGTAGGGTGCGACAAGGCTGCGGAGAAGGAAGTCGATGCGCTGCTGGTTTCAATCCACGCACCCACGTAGGGTGCGACGCCGGTTCCGTATGCCTTGAGGTAGGCATTGCTGC
>ULRH01011528.1_pt1 | contig 28854 bp, 21 predicted proteins | sample 1955271 | NCBI WGS metagenome assembly ULRH01 (sample SAMEA4835677, study PRJEB28245) | human gut metagenome | biome: gut microbiome; material: fecal sample | place: Denmark | collected 2008 | reverse complement strand
TCCATTCCATTTTTCGCAAACCAATTTTGTTCTACTATAAAACGCTAAATGGATTGTCCGCATTTGCCAAATAACTGTAGGGGCAGACCCCGCCCCTACAAGTAAATGAAAGAGCCGTGTCTCTGCATTAATCAATTATCCCAAGAAATTTCTCCGCTATAACGGATGGATTGCCGGTTACGCATGGTCACGGAGATAGAAGCAAAGCCTTCTTCGGAAATGTCAATCCAGAAATCGTAGGTATCTTCTTCGGTCTTCGAAGAAAAGCTGATGGCATAGCCCTTTTTCTCCTTTTCCACATGGAGGTCGGTGGCGGTTGAGCAAAAATGCAAACCTTTGCCTCCCCCGTACGGAACCGAATAGGCTCGTCCGTAATAAGGCAAATACACGTCTACCGAGTCTTGTTTCAACTCCAGGCTATACAGGCTGGTCAGCGGAATGCTTCTTCCCCGCATCGGGTAAGCCATCGATACATCAATCTTGAAACATTTGCCGGCAATCAGCTTTTCAATATACGCCTGCCGTTCGGCTTTCTTTTCTTCCCTTGTCTGAGCAGGCAGGTTCCCGGCAAGAAGCAGGCCTGCCAAACATACAAAAATCCATTTCATTCGTTTCATTGTTTTCACCTTTTCTTCGGATGGCAAGTTACGCAAAAAGCGGTTTGCCGTTTCATAAAATAAGATAATAGCTTGAATAAAACGATAAAAAAGTGTCTATCCGAGAAGATGATTAGTTATCCAGGACGAGACAATAATAGTTTCAGACAGTTTAGATATACTGAAACCTTAGTTTCAATGCACTGAAACAAAAGTTTCAGCTTATTAAAACTAAGGTTTCAGCATATCTAAACTCCCGAAACAACCTGTTGTCTCCTTTATTCCAAATGCAAATACACCTTCAGCGTATTGACATACTCTTCAAAGGCAGCCCTTCCTTCGGGGGTGATGCGGCAAGTGGTGCGGGGACGTTTCCCTTCAAATCCTTTTTCGATAGTGATGTAACCCGCCCCCACCAGCTTGTCGAGTTGCACGCTCAGATTGCCGGCGGTGGATTCGGTCTTTTCTTTCAGGTAGACAAAATCGGCTTCCGCTTTCACCATCAGGATAGACATCACGCCAAGCCTTAGTTGGGAATGCAGTAAGGGATTCAGTTCTTTCGGCATAATTTCTTGGCTTTATGGTTAATGATATGTCCGGGGATAATCATCATCACGATAAAACAAAGGATATACAAAGGTATCGCCCAAGTGATGTAAATCGGTATGTCGCAGATGGCGCAGCTTGCCACAATTCCTCCCGCGGCTATACTGAACAATCCTCCGAATGTCAGACTTTGTTCACGGATGATGACCCCTTGCGCTATGCTTCCGAATCCGATAATGAAGAAGGCGTATGCAAACATCAGTACCCAGCAGTTGTACCCGCAAAACATAAAAGCCATGCAAATAATACCAAACAAGCAGGCAATAATGCTCACATTCTTCCAGATTCCGGCGGAAATCTTATCAACGTAGCTGGATGAATGTGACTTTACGCCGGTTTCTTTCCTTTTTTGTTTTTGCATAACCCCATACCCGATGAGTGGAATCAAGAACCAAAGCCAGTTGACTTGCGGGGTTTGAACCCATAAAAGCAGGCCATAGACAAGGATAGCCGTACATACCGATACATATCCCCATATCAAAAGGATATTCCCGTCGCCCACTTCCAGTTTGTTTTTCGTTTCCTGAATCATCCGAGTGATGATTTCCAGGCTTTCTCTTTCGTTTAATGTCTTTTCTTCCATAATTGTCTATTGTTTTAAAGTGGATAAATAAGTTTATGATATAAACTAAATATATCAAATAAAAGCAAGAGTGCGCGCTTTCCCTTGCTTCTGTTTGCAAATATAGAATAGTTTATTTTATAAACAAAATATAGCCTGCAATTTAACATCAATTAATAAAATGAAAAATGAGGAAACGCATGCGGGCATAGCGATTCTTCATTCTTCACTTTCATTTATCAGACTCCGCTGAATGCGCTGAATCCTCCGTCTACCGCCAATACGGCTCCGGTTACGAAACTTGCGGCATCGCTGCACAAGAACTGTACGGCACCGTTAAGTTCAGAGATGTCGCCAAAACGACGCATCGGAGTCTTGGCGATGACCTTCTTGCTGCGGTCGGTGAGCGAACCATCAGGATTAATCAGGATGGCACGGTTCTGGTTTCCGATGAAGAAGCCCGGCGCGATGGCGTTCACACGGATTTTCTCACTGAACTTAATAGCCATTTCCTGAGCCATCCAACGAGTAAAGTTTTCTACCGCACTTTTAGCCATCGAGTAACCCGGCACACGGGTAATCGATTCATAAGCCGCCATCGATGATACGTTGACAATGGCACCGCTTTGTTGTTTCGCCATGATTTCACCGAATACCAAACACGGATATACCGTCCCGTTCAAGTTCAGGTCGACTACCTTGTCCAAGTCTTCTACTTTCATGTCGAATATGCTCTGGTCTACTGTCAGAGTTCCGCCCGGAATATTACCACCTGCCGCATTCACCAGGATATCCACACGTCCCCATTGAGCGAGCACTTTTTCTTTCACCGCATTCAGGCTGGCGATATCAAGCACGTTGCATACCGTACCTCTTACTTCGCTTCCCGCTGCTTTCAGACGCTCTACTGCGGCATCTACACGGTTCTTGTGAGCCCCGATGATAATCACCTTAGCTCCTGCACGCAAGAAACCTTCTGCTATGTTACTCCCTAACACTCCGGAGCCGCCCGTTACGACAGCTACCTTACCTTCAATACTGAAAATTTCGTTCATACTGTTTTTATTATTAATATAACTAAAAATGGACTTCTTTCCTTGATAAAGGACAATTACAACATCTGCTATCGGCATCAAGCATCAATCTGTTTACTGCCGGCTTCCTTTCGTGCGCATTCACGGCAGATGCCTTTTACCATATAATTGATACCGTGCATCTCAAAACCTTCAGGCAAATGTACCACAGGAATATGGATGCCCCGGAAGCAGAACGTATGATGGCACACCTCGCAGTAAAAATGTGTGTGCATGTCATCAATACTACAAGTCTCTTCGCCCGTACAAGCCTCGTATTTCAACGACCCGCTCCCGTCTTCGATATCGTGTACCACATGATGCGCCAAAAACACATTCAGACTACGGAATATCGTCGACTTGTCTACCGTCTCAAGCCTTGTTTCCAAATCGAGCAACGACACCGGACTCCCGGCTTCCGCTATCGCCTTAAACACCAAAATACGGACGGCGGTAGGCTTTACTCCTTTCTTTTCCAAACGGTCGATATAATGTTGGTTAGTTTCCATTCTATTGAGTTTTCATGTCACTTTTTTCCGTTTCGGAGTGCAAGTTAAACAAAAAAAACGATAACTTGCCCCAAAGCCTGCTTAAATTTTCCAATTAAAGAACGTTGACTATCTCCAAGACTGAAAAATTCCATCCAAAGAAATAATTTTTTCGGATTTTATTCGTACCTTCGTCTCATCTGTCAAGGAATACCGAGAAATCTGTATTAAAAGAAGAACTGTATCTAATCACTTAATAGTAAAACAGATGAAACATCTAATGAAAACATGGTGCTCTGCGGCGTTGATGACCGTATGCGTATCAGCGGCAGAGGCACACATCCCGGTGAAAATAGAAACATTCCCGATGAGCAGCGTGAGACTAACCAAGAGTCCGTTCAAACATGCGGAAGACTTGGACATCCGTTACCTCTTAGGCATCGACCCTGACCGGTTATTGGCTCCTTACCTAAAAGGTGCCGGATTGACTCCAAAAGCCGAAAACTATCCCAACTGGGAAAACACCGGATTGGATGGTCACATCGGCGGGCACTATCTTTCCGCCCTATCTTACATGTATGCCGCTACGGGTAATGCGGAAATCAAAGACCGGTTGGACTATATGCTGTCCGAGATGAAACGTTGCCAGGATACGTCGGGCGACGGTTACTTGTGCGGGGTGCCAGACGGCCGGAAGATGTGGGCGGAAATCAAGGCCGGCAATATCCGCGCCAATTCATTCGGATTGAATGACCGCTGGGTACCACTCTACAATATCCACAAGACCTACGCCGGATTGCGCGATGCCTACCTTGTAGCCGGATGCAAGGAAGCCCGGGATATGTTTGTAAAACTGACAGACTGGATGGCAAACCTGACAAACGGTTTGACCGAAGAACAAATGCAAGACATGTTGCGTAGCGAACACGGCGGCCTGAACGAAGTGTTTGCTGACGCAAACGCCATCACTGGCGATACTTCCTACCTGGAATTGGCACACCGTTTCTCCCATAAAGACATTCTCAACCCTTTGTTAAAACATGAAGACCAATTGACTGGCAAACATGCCAACACACAAATCCCGAAAGTCATAGGCTACAAACGAATAGCAGACTTGGAAGGTAACAAGGCATGGGACGATGCGGCACGTTTCTTTTGGGAAACAGTAGTGACTCACCGCAGCATTTCCATCGGTGGCAATAGTGTACGCGAGCATTTCCATCCGGAGAACGACTTTTCCAGCATGATGACAAGCGAACAAGGGCCGGAGACTTGCAATACCTATAATATGTTGCGGCTCACCAAGATGCTCTACCAGACAAGCGGTGACTCGCGCTACATGGATTTTTACGAGCGGGCGTTATTCAACCATATTCTTTCTACCATAGACCCCATACAAGGCGGCTTCGTCTATTTCACACCTATGCGCCCGGGACATTACCGAGTGTATTCCCAACCCCAGACAAGCTTTTGGTGCTGCGTAGGTTCGGGTATGGAAAACCATGCGCGCTATGGTGAGATGATTTACGCTCATCAAGGTGAAAATGAATTGTATGTGAACCTGTTTATTCCTTCCGTACTGCAATGGGGCAATGTGACGGTAGAACAAAAAACCGCATTTCCGGCCGAAGAAGCTACGACGGTGCGTATTTCGGCAACAAAAGCAAAAGAATTTGCCGTAAAGTTCCGTGTACCTGAATGGACAGATGTTTCGCAAATGAAACTGACCGTAAACGGAGAAACACAAGAGATAGCAGCTTCTGACGGTTATGTAACGGTAAACCGCAAATGGGCGGATGGTGATGAAGTACGTCTGACGTTACCCATGTCTCTTCATGCTGTCAAGCTTCCAGACGGTTCCGCCAACTATTCTTTTATGTATGGTCCGATAGTGCTGGCCTCACGGATGGGCAAACAAGACCAAATAGGTTTATTTGCTGATGAAAGCCGCGGTGGCCATATCGCCTCAGGACCGCAATATCCATTGCAGGACATGCCGGTACTGGTAGGCGATACGACCAACGTATTGTCCCATGTCCATAAGGTAGGAAACAAGCCGATGACATTCAAACTCGATGGTTTATACCCCGAAAACTACAAGGAAATGACACTGGAACCGTTTAACGGAGTACACGAATGCCGTTACATGGTGTACTGGCCCATGATTTCGGCAGAGAAACTGAAAGCGCAGCAAGAAGCTTTGACCCGCACGGAACAAGAACGTGCTACCTTAGAAGCCGCCACAATAGACAAAGTTACCTGTGGCGAACAACAACCGGAAAGTGACCATTTCATCCAATCGGAGAAAGCCGTTACGGGAACAGACAACGACCGTCATTGGCGCAGCACGGATAAGAACGGATGGTTCTCTTATCAACTGAAAACCAACGGACGTATGGCTGGTAAAATACGTGTGGAATGTGTCATGACTCAACATGCCGGTTTGACCGTAAGCGTAGAAGGTAAAAACGCAGTCCAGGTTTCCCCGGAAAATGCGGACGGACAGCAAATCTTGGAATTTATGGTTCCCGAAAAAATGCAGGACAAGGATGTGTTGACCGTGAAGTTTGCTTCCGGAGAGAAAGACGTCACACCACGTATATATGAAGTAAGATTAATGGAAATCGACAAAAAATAAAAGACAAATGAAAAAAACAATTTTCATGGTATGCGCAGCCATTCTGTGGAACGTACAAATGGCCGCACAATCGGTTGGTTCATGGACAGCCGACAATGGGAACGGAACATTTACCAATCCGTTATTTTATGATGAATTTTCCGACCCCGACATGATTCGGGTGGGTGAAGACTTCTATTTGGCTGGAACAACAATGCACTGCACGCCAGGTGTGGTTATTCTCCATTCCAAAGATTTAGTAAACTGGGAATTTCTGAGTTATTGTTTCGAACGTTTTGACATGGGCGATGAATTCCGGCTCGAAAACGGTAAAGAAGCATACGGGCAAGGCATTTGGGCACCATGTATCCGTTACCACAATGGGAAGTTTTATGTTTTCTCAAACATCAACGGCCATGGCATGCAAGTATTCATTGCCGAAAATCCTGCCGGACCGTGGGAGCACATCAACATGGGCGGAAACATTTATGACCTGTCTGTCTTGTTTGATGATGACGGAAAGATATACGCCGTGTATAAATACGACGAAGTGCGGATGATAGAAATCAAGCCTGACTTCAGCGGTTATGTAGAAGGTAGCGAACGGGTTATCATCCCAGCCGGCAATGCTATGGGCGAAGGACACCATTTCTATAAAATCAACGGAAAATATTACATTATCAGTGCCAATTATGCACCGGTAGGACGAATGCAATGCGCCCGTGCCGACCGTCCGGAAGGACCGTATGAGACAGTAACTATCAGCATGAAAGAAACATTCGGCACCATGCGTGCCATGACAGTGGAAAATGTAGGACTGGGGTCTCCTGTACCAAGTGACGGATTCCAATTCAAAATCAATGAACCACAAGGTAATTACCTTAGTGCCGTACCTTTGCACCAAGGCGGCATCGTAGATTTGCCAAACGGCGAATGGTGGGGCTTCTCCATGATAGACTTCATGGCAGTGGGGCGGACTACATGTCTGTCTCCCGTAACTTGGAAAGACGGATGGCCTTATTTCGGGTTGCCGGGAAATTTAGGACGTTCGCCACGCACATGGTTCAAGCCCAACGTGGGCAAAAACGTACAACCGCATGCGCCGTATGTACGGAGCGACAACTTCGATGGCAAAGCGTTATTGCCCATTTGGCAATGGAATCACGAACCTGTGGACAATAAGTGGAAACTCGCGAACGGAAAACTCCGGCTATACACACTTCCTGCCAAAGATTTCCTATGGGCACGGAATACATTGACACAACGTGGCATCGGGCCGGTTTCCATAGCTACAGTAGAGGTGGATGCTTCACGGCTAAAGGAAGGTGACATTGCTGGAATCGGACTGCTCAATATGCCTTATGCATGGATGGGGCTGACTAAGGACGGCAAGAGCTATGTACTGCGCTGGCATGACCAAGCTTCCGGACAGAAAAAAGATGTCGAAATTGAAGGAACCGCTTCTCTCCGGATTACGGGAGACTTCCATCGTGCACGGGCGCAATTCAGTTACAGCACAGATGGCAAGACATTTACCAACATAGGAGACAGCGTGCGGATGCCCTATCAGCTCAAAACATTCCAAGGCACACGTTATGCGCTATTTGCCTATACAACGAATGACAAACCGGGAGGTTATGCACAATTTGACAATTTTATGGTAGAAGAACCCATGGCCGACCGCAGCAAAAACCTACCTCTGGGTAAAGTAATCACATTGGTAAACTTAGGTTCCGGCAATCCGGCATGGGCTAATCCGCACGGAATGTTACATTCAGGAAGCAAGAATGCCAACGGAATGGAATGCCGTTTCCGTGTACACGACCGTGGCCAAGGCCGTGTGGCACTTGAAGCTTTGAACGGCACCGGTTTCGTAACGGTAGTCGGCGAAGGTTTATCATCTGATGTACGGCTATTGAAGGAAGAAACAGAAGGCAGCCTGTTCCTTTGGCAAGATATGCTTTACGGACAATGTATGCTGCTTTCTTTAAAAACAAACCGTTATGTAGGCATTCATCCCGAAACGGGTGAGCCTTATTCCGCTGATTGGCAAGGCACATTGCCCGACCGGAAAGACGGTACGGTATTCAGTTGGAAAGTTATAACAGAGAAATAGTTACGCAATCAGTCCTTGTAGGGATGGGATAACCCGCCTGTATGCATCCGTATGGATGTTTTCGGGCAGGTTTCCCTGCCCCTACAAGTTATATTGACCTATATAGACATTACATATTGCGGAATTACCGCTTGACATTCGTAAGCAAAGCGTTTCCGTTTTTAATAGGATTCCATCCATCGTTACCAGCCAACACTTGCTCTGGTTGGTATTTACTGATATCGGCCAGCTGATGGCTATACTTAACACGTGCAGACGGATTGGCGCCTTCACCCGTGCTTTGATATTCGGCATAATAAACGGTTTGCTCGTTTGAAGCTTTCCCCCAATTATTCCATCCTTCGGGAACAATGTGCTTACCCATCTCACACTGGATATAGACGGCTTGGGCGTATGGACGCCATGGACGGGAAAGATAAACTTTTCCAGCCTCATCAGCAGCAGTCAGACGGCAATTCCAAAATACATAGCCATACACTTTTCCTTGGTCGGTAGAAGGCGCGGTCACATACCCATCACCCAGACTATGAATCTCGCAATCCTTGAATACGGCTGTACTCCATCCGAAAATAAAATCTACCGTACCTTCGATGTAACATCCTTCATAATACTGACGGCTCTCTTTTCCGTAAGTATAAAGCGTATCTTGATTTCCTAAGAAACGGCAATTCTTAAAATAAGCACGGTCTCCGTCTATAAAACACGCCACGGCTTGCCCCACCCGTCCTGCCGTATTGGCAAACGTGATATGCTCGGCATAGAAATCGGGAGCATAAATATACACCGTAGATGAACCCGAAGTAGACATTTCATCGCCGAAAATATTTTTCTTAGAAGCATAATTATCATCGGTAATGACAGCCCCTTCCTCACCTATCAACGATACATTGATTTTACATTCGGGGATAATCACCCGTTCCTTATATTCGCCTTTGCGCACAAGAATCGTGGTGCGCTTATTCTTACGGAAATCGGGTACGGCATTAATGGCTTCTTGCACTGTAAAGAAATCGCCACTCCCATCTTTTGCCACCACAAAATCGTAATAACGTACATATTTGCCCAATTCGGGGATTTGCTTCTCGATAGCTTGCACGGCCAATTTCGCGACCTTACGTGCTCCATACACATTAAAATGGGTATTGTCTTGACGTCCTTTTGGACAAGCAGGCGATACTCCTTTCGGAATCCACATGAAAAGTTCCTTCGAACCTTCCACTCCCATAGATTCTACCAATTCTTTGGTCGCTTTATTCAAATCAATAAAAGTAACTCCCATTTCTCGAGCCACATTACGAGGAGAATCGAGGTATTTTCCATGCGTATCGACCAAGGTATCTCCCTCTACAATATCATCCGACTGCTCGGATCGCACATCATCGGCAGCTACAGCCTGGGGATTCGCGCCAAAGTTACGACGCACAATGGAGTTAAACAATACCGGGATACCGCCTTTGGCACGCGTTTCACGCACAAACTTGCGGAGGTTTTCATCGAAAGTAGTACCCGGGTCAGTATGACGTTTCGGGTCGGCTTTCTCATCATTATGCCCAAACTGGATGAATACATAGTCGCCCGGACGAATTTTGTTTACCACTGCGTCCCATCGTCCCTCATTGATGAAACTCTTCGAACTTCTGCCGTTTACGGCATGGTTTTCCACCCGCACATCTTCGGTGAAATAGCCTCCTAAGACATGCCCCCAACCGCGTTCCTGATTCCCGGCATCCAAGGACTTATTCGCCATGGTAGAATCGCCAATCATGTAAACGGTTATCACACGGTCGGACCGGAATGCCGACAAGAACAAAACCGCCAGCATCATGCAAAGCAAATGAATCTTTTTCATATTGTCATATAAAGATTGTTTGGTTAAATAAATCATCACTTTTTCAAATGAAACTCCTGATTGAAAAAATCCAATACAGCCTGTTGTATTTCCTTGCTACAGAAATGAGGCAAATCGTACAACCGGGTTCGGAAATGCGCTTCGGCTCCTTGGCTTTTCCATACTTGACGCATGACATCGTATGCCGACTTCACACCTTCAACGGGAAATAGTTTATCTTTCAATCCATTGGTAAACATCATTGGCTTAGGACAAGCAATGCTCGCCACGTGCGGATAATCCATGTACCTACGGATACCGGGTATCAGCATAGCGTATGCCGAACCACCTTTGTTCTGATTATTGGCCAAGGTCATCAGACTATCGGTTGTATTCATCCAGCAAACCGCAGCACCAGCCTTCACCTCATCGGTACCCGCCATGGTCATCCATGCCCGGTGCGCTCCCATCGAAAACCCCATCGCACCAATTTTTTCCTTGTCGACAAAGGGAAGCGAACCGAGAAACTCGGCACTACGGATATCATCCCAAGCGATAAGGCTTCCCCACGACATTCCCATTTGCGCCAAATTGGCCGACAAAGCCTGCTGGGCATCATAGCTGGCATATTCCTTTCTTCCTCTTTCTCCCCAAAGCAAGGCATCGACCGCCAATACCACATATCCGTTCCGGGCAAAATAGTCGCCAACATATTGCCCGTCGTAACATCGCACCGCCCAATCGTCGGCATCTTCCATCACGACCTTAGAAACATGAAACGGACGCACCATCTTTTCTTTCCCGATAGTGAAATGAGCACCGTGGTCATGCATCAAAAGTATGGCAGGGAAAGGCCCTTCTCCATCGGGGACCAACAAATAGGCAGGCACACGCGACCATGCCGACACATTGAAGACAATTTTCCGCACCGCATATCCGTCCCGCTGCTCACTTTCAACAGTCTGCATATCAAAATCTGCCATGGGAGGAGCGGGTTGCATACACTCCAACAGTTTCTCCCGCGCCTGGACACGCCAGCGCTTGAAGTCTTTTTCCGGAGCGTTCCCCCATGCCAACGGATATGTCAGACTCTGCTTTAGCTCCTGATAAAACACAGGCATATTGCCTATCACTTCGTATCCCGCACACTTTTGTCCGATTTCTACTTTCTTGAGCCATGCCGGATAAGCCCGCAAGACAGCTTCGGGCGCATACGTATACCATCCGTACCCCACCCTACGCTCCGGCTCTACGTCTTCCAGCCGATACACTTTCTTCCCGTCCCGATTCACCATAAAAGGACGATTGGTATCCAATTCGTAAAAGCGCGCCCAGATGCGGGGGGCTTTCTTATCCTTTATCACAATCCGGTCGTATGGATATTCCGGATTTGTCATCTGCTCTTTCCCGACAGGCACTTTTTCTACCCGAATGCCCCGGATAGCCGATTTTTCCAACCAAGCTACACCCGCCTTCACGGCTTCTACAACCAGCGAATCGGGATGAGGGATATCCATCAGCAAACGCAAAATAGCACAACTTTCGCCCGACACCAATGAAGGAAGCTCGTATGTCCGCGCTTTTACAGGAAGTAAACTCTCATTATCATGCTGTTGTCCCCATACGGTCTTCACTCCGTTTTGCACATACTGGGTACGCAAAATCACCTCCTTGCCTTTTTGCCATGCCTGATAAATACGTTTCTTCCTGGATTCATCCAACCAAGTATAATGTATATCCCCTTGGCTGATACGGGAAAAAAGCTCCAATACGCCCGTAGTCACATTATCATTATAAGTAATGGCGTCCACGTCCCATCCCCGCCAGCCACCGTTTTTCTTTTGAGTCTTGAGCAGATAGTCCAATCCTTTGATTGCCGCATTCTTATATTTCGACTGCTTGGTGAGCACATAAACCTGCGCCAAATAATCGACTTGCGAATAAGTGTTCCGATTGTCCAACGTGCTCTTCCGCTCCCTTGGCTTCAACGTGGAGCGTACAGAATCGACGGGAAAAATGGCAAGCCAGTCGATGTTCTTCGGCCATCCGCCGTCTTGGTTCTGATAAGCGATAAAGTTATCGGCAATTTCTTTATATTGTTCGGGAGCATACCGGGCATAATGGCGCACGGGATGTCCTAAATTCCAATGGTGGATGCCGTCCGACATATTTTCCAGTGAAGGGATAACCTGAGCGTCCAGCCCTCCTGCTATCCCCAACATCCACACAAGCAAGCTCCATATTTTCTGTCTCATCGCTCTAAATCCGGATACAAATGGTTCACCAGCCCATTGAGATAAATTTCCAAATTGGTATAATCGGCACTCAAAGTATAAGAAGCCGAATCGGAAGCATCGTTCGGATTCAAGCCATTCTGTTTTTCCCATTCGTCGGGCATACCATCAGCGTCTGTATCTTGAGGAGCTGTTTCCGACTGGTACACGGGCCATCCTCCTACATCGCTCGGCTGGTCTATCATCCCATTCGTACTTCCACGGCTTCCTTCGTAAGTATAGATACCTTTACGGGTCTCGTCCACGATGCGTTGGTCGTATGCATCGCGCTTATAAGAGGCACCGGCATACCGGAGCACTGATTCATAAGCCTCATGTGCCGGCTGAAGGGTAGTGTGTTCGGCTATGTCGAAAGGCTTTTCTGATAAATACGCCGATTTTTCCACGGTTTTGTCTTTCAGTATCAGACCTGCCGCATTATCCTTATTCACTTTCCCGATGCCTTTCCGTTGCTTTTCGGTCAGTTTGGCACAAGAAGCATCCATATAGTTTCCGTCCAAGTAGAACACGCCATGCGTTCCTTTCACGTTTTTGTTCTCTCCGTCATCGGGATAAGCCGTAAACAAGCGTTTATACGAAGCGACAGTAGCGGTGTACGGACCGGGTTTGTAATAATTGTTCAAGAAGTTGTACGAACCTCCTTCTCCTGCATACGCGCCTGCACTTCCGTAATTGTAAATCACATTATTAAAAAGTTCTACCCGTTCTTCTTCAGGCTTTCCCGTATAGCGGCTTCCGCACAAACGAGGCGTACGGTTGGAATGATGGGCAAGCAAGTTATGATGGAACGAAGCAGGCTGGCCTCCCCAGATGCCTCCATAGCCGTGTTTCCCTTTCTCGTGGATAGAGTTAAGCAGGCTCTCACTGGCAATGCACCACTGCATGGTAAAGTTGCGGTTATCATAAAAAGTAGCGCATTCATCGGTCGACCAGCTCATCGAGCAATGGTCAATAATGATATTCCGGTGATTACTGAACCCGTTTATCGCATCATCGCCCTTATGTTTTACATCGACCCCCATACGCGAACGGATGAAACGGATAATCACATTATCCGCCTTTATCCCCATCGTATAGTTCTTCAAGCAAATGCCGTCGCCCGGAGCTGTTTGCCCGGCAATGGTCAAATCACCATTATTGATATAAAGCGGCTCCTGCAATTCGATGATGCCACTTACGGCAAACACGATGGTACGCGGCCCTTTCTTACGGATTGCCCAACGTAAGGTGCCCTCCGAACCATCATCTTTTAATGAATTAACGATATACACGCTACCGCCTCTTCCTCCGGTAGTATATTTCCCTGCCCCATCTGCTCCGGGAAAAGCCAGAACTCGGGATGAAACGGAGGCGGAAGAATTATCAGCCCATGCCGTCGTAGGAAACGAGCCAAATACAGAAACAGCTATCAGACAGCCAGCCAGCCATTTTTTTCTTTTCGGATACATAGTATAAATAGGTATTAATAATCTTGTGCGCCTGTTCGTTTTTCCATGGCGCATCTTTTTTGTATCAAAAATACGCCTTTTCCGAAAGGCAAAAGAGTAAATATTGTTTTTTCTCTTACACATTTTGGTATATGCACCGAAAGAAAGACGCTACTGGTATGATTTTGCTAAATATATGTACAAAACCAATCGATGTCTCACCATAAAAAACACATTGGCACACAGATAAATCAATGTGCCAATGTGAGAACAAACAATTACTTATACACTATGCGCAAAGCATAGAAGCTGTTTTGAATTTCTCCAAAAAGTTTTTCTTGGCTTGATGTATCCGTTTTCGTGTGTGCTTTGGGCGATAAATTCAAAACAGCTTCTAAATTTACTTATCCTTTATCCCGAACAGCCAACGGAAGAAGCGGACAAAGATATTTCTTTTCTTTGGCTTATCGGGCGTAGCATTCGCATCCGGAGCCTGAGTCAACGAATCCTTCCTTCCGATTAATGAATCTTGTCGCACTACAAGCGAATCTGCAGGCAACAACAAACTATCTTTCTTCAAGCGCAAGGAATCGACAGGCAGGTGCAACGAGTCTTTTTCCAGTCTCAACGAATCACCCGCAAGCAATTTCCGGAACGGACGTAACGAATCGGTCAATAAAGAATCGACACCCAACGAATCTATACGTAACGAGTCAATCCGCAAACTATCCTTACGCGTGAGGCTGTCTTTACTTGCCAAAGCAGGATTGGGCCGGACAGGTTTCGGACGCTCTATCTTGAATTGCACAGGCACAGAGTATTTGCAACGCACGGTGATGCCGTGGTCTTTTGCCGGAATCCAACGAGGCATATTGCGGATTACCTCCAGTGCTACCGTATCCATACTCGCTTCCAGGCTCCGTACAATAACCGGCGAAGTGATTCGCCCGTTTCTTTCCACCACAAACTGAATAGCTACCACCCCCTCGATACTGTCCCGTTTGGCTTGAGTCGGATACTTCAAATTCCGTTTCAGATAACGCTGGAACGCTTTCATGCCTCCGGGAAACTCGGGCATACGTTCGACAGAAGAATATATGCGGCTGGAATTTTTATGATACATCCTAATGACATACGGCTCATTCGGATTCTGAAGAAACGACTGAATGGGAATAGACCGATTTTCCATTCCCGTCACACGCACCGTCACCGGATGATTGAAGTCCGCGTCAATCCGGAACAAACCGATTTCATCCGATACCGTCTTCCGCCCAGTCCCTTGTATGCTTATTACGGCACCCATAATCGGATTATCCGAATCGTCCTTTACGATACCCTCTATAGGAAATGTCTGCTGGCTCTGTTTAAAAGCCACAATATCCTGCGGGCTATCTATATAAAATGTTTTGGTTGTGTTTTCCGGTTCGAGCGTAAAAGAAGCGACCGACTTATCGCGGTCGGACGGAAAATACAGGTATGCCTTGCGGGTATAATTCTCTTCTATCTCATAATTGAACGTAATAAGTCCTTGCGCATCACCGATGTACTCTTGAGTCCGGCTGGCAATTTTCAAAATCATGCCCGGCTGAGGCTGACCGCTGGATTTCAGCACCGTTATGCGAAATGTAGTTTCCTTACCTGCCCCCTGCACGGCCTGAGGCAATGCAAAGGCAAGACACGCAAGCCATATAATATATAATAAGGTATGTCTTCTTCTGGTCTGATTCATATAACTGTAGAGAAATTAGCGGTGCAAAACTACAAGTATTCTGTTGCATTTCAAAGTTTCTTTCCTTAATTTCTCTTTTCTTCCGTTGATTTTACTAACTTTGTGTCTGCAAACAGAATCGTCAGATTCAGAAAAACGGAATAACATGATGAAAAAAACATTAGGCGAGTTCAAGAAATTCGCTATGCGGGGAAACGTCATCGACATGGCGGTAGGTATCATTATCGGCGGAGCATTCGGCAAAATCGTATCGTCATTGGTAGGCGATGTAATCATGCCAGCGGTCGGCGTTTTGGCAGGAGGTGTGAATTTTTCCGACCTGAAATGGGTCATAAAGGAAGCGGTAACAGAAGGCGACAAGGTGATTACACCCGAAGTGGCTATCAAATACGGCAATTTTATCCAAGTGACTTTCGATTTCCTGATTATCGCCATAGCGGTGTTCTGTTTGGTGAAAGGCATCAACGCATTGACCCGCAAGAAAGAAGCGGAAACGAAAACGCCGCCTACTCCTCCCGCGGATATCCAGTTGCTGACCGAAATCAGGGATTTGCTGAAAGAGCACAAAGACAATATAACCAACCAGAAATGAATATTCAAACGCAGCCGGCTTGACCCATACGGACATTCATGTATTTTAGAAGCTGTTTTGAATTTCTCCAAAAAGTTTTTCTTGGCTTGATGTATCCGTTTTCGTGTGTGCTTTGGGCGATAAATTCAAAACAGCTTCTTAGTTTCCACCACAAGAAACACAGACTCCCACAAAGGAAATGCATTACGGACCTACCAGCAATGAAATGCGGGAAATCTCGCTTTCCTCATGCCAAAGGAGTCTTTTTCTTGCCGATTTTCAGTTCTATCAAGAAAGCGGCGATAAGCCCGATACCTCCCCCTATCAATACACTCGCGCCATATATAACCGATACGGTATCGTAAACATGATACCCTTCTTCTGAAAAATATTCAGGCAACGTACTGCATATGATACAATAGCCCGCAATCAACCCTAATCCGACTCCCAAGAACAAGCAGCCTAAACGCAAAGCGGTAAAAAATGCGGAAGAAGGACTCAACTTCAATCCGTCGCCCATTTTCCCTCCCAATATCTCCGGAGGAAGTTTCTCTATCAGCATGATACGTTCTTTCCGCCGGGCATACAGTTCAAACAACTTGTAAAATACGCCAAATACAATAGCCACATTGGCAACAACCATTAGTTCTTCCATAATCTGTATGATTTTAAATTTGTTTCTTTGCTCCTTTAGACGCCAAGGCACCCCTAAAGGTTACATCCGATAAGGAAGAAAAAAATTTTTCTTTATCTTTGTAACCCCGTAAGAAGCTTTGCGTCTAATTATATGAAATGAAACCACTGGATGAGCCACATATTATCGCACGTATCTTATCGGGAAAGGACGAAGAATTTTCATATTTTCTCGACACCTATGGACAACAGGTATTCGCCTTGATTGTCCGCATGGTTTCGTCTCCCGAATACGCCGAAGAACTGACTCAAGACACGTTTCTGAAGGCATACCGGCATCTCGGCTCGTTTACAGGAGCAAGCAGTTTTTCTACATGGATATATCGCATCGCCTATAACACTGCACTCTCGGCACTCCGTAAAAAAAAGGAAGAAGTGTTGGTGATAGACGACCGGCAATGGGAACAAGTATCGGAAACGGAAATAGACGAAGCACTCGATGAGGACTCGGAAGAACGCATCGCACGGCTTCATGCCGCATTAGAGAAACTGACTCCGGAAGAACGCGCCATCATCACGTTCTTCTACGAAGAAGAAAAGGGTATCGACGAAATAGCCCACATCTTGGAGCAGAGCGTAAGCAACGTCAAAGTAAAGCTGCACCGCATACGCAAAAAACTATATGTTTTAATCAATCAGGAGGAATAAGCCATGACTACAGACAAAGGATTAAAAAAAGCGGTAAACGGACAACCCGCCTACCGGTTACCCAGCAATTTCACCTACCGCATGATGAAACAGATACATGAGGAGGCACGTGCCCGCGAACGGCGTGCGGAGCGCCGGTCCACCCTCATGCTGACGGCATTTTGCCTGGTCATGCTGGGTGCTGTCGCCTATTATATCATAAAGGTATACGGAAATGTCTTTACCAACACCTGGCACATCATGCAACACAGTTTGCCTGCGGACGGAACGTTCCGCTTCATGCTGCCCATATTGGTATCCGCCGTATGCTTAGGCTTCCTTTACGGATGGTTGGAAAAAAAAACACGGGCATTACTCGAATAACAGGCAGCCGTATCCGGGCGAAGAACCATGTTCCTCGCCTTCCCCTTTATCTGCACATTCGGACAAAATGTTTCCGCCTCTTCTTCGGTCATCAATCCTTTAGCGGCAAGCCGGCGGGCTATAACACGATAATAGTCCAGCTGATTCCCGCGCAACGTAGCGTCGGGATTGAATACCGAACGGAAATGTTTGGGCTTGGGGATAATCGATGCCAAAAAGATGGCTTCACTCACCGTAAGGTCCGACGGCTCTTTATCAAAATAAAAACGGCTTGCCTCCGCCGCGCCATACACAAGCGGGCCCCACTCGATGATATTCAGATAAACCTCATACATACGCTCTTTCGAAGTGAGGTGTTGCGACTCGATGAGCCACACGATAAGAGCCTCTTCCAGCTTACGGGCAATGTTCTTATGACGGTTCAAGAAAACATTCTTTACCAACTGCATCGTAATGGAACTTCCGCCCCGTGCGAAACGTCCCTTTTGCAAGTCGTATGCCAGAGCCTCCCCGATAGCTCCCGGATAGAACCCGTCGTGATAAAAGAAACTCCCGTCTTCCGATTGCATCACCGCCATCTGAAGCAAAGGCGAAATGCGGGAAAGCGGACAAAAACCGGGATTCGACGGCCCGACAAAGAAAGTACGCACAGGCTGGTTGTGTTCGTATGCCGTATATTCGAATTCTTCACTCATTCGGGCAAGGTCGATTGCTCCCATGCGGGTAATACGGAAACCATGTCCACGCAAGTCTGATGAGAACTTCAGGCTGTCCAACCGGTTAAAATCGATGTCTGCCCGAAGGTCATAACTCAGCTTTCCATCCGCCTGCAGGCCTTGCACATGACGGAACAAAGCAGCCGGAAGTGAAGCAAACAAGTCTTGCGCCGGAAAAGGCGGACAATGGACAGATGCCGTGAAATGCCAACGCCCTTCTTTCTCCGCCCGTATGAAAGGATGAAACGAAAGACGGTTGAAGTACACAGTACTGGCACTATCCAGCTCGATAAAACGCTCGCCCGCCCGAATCGAATAATCGATTTTCCCTTGATCCAGACCTATCGTATCGGGCGACAAAGCCGCATGATATACTTCCAGCCCGCTCACTTCGGCATTACCCTGCAAAAGTTGTTCCTTTCCCTCAGGCTTCGTTTGCGCCATGCTGAAAGCAATGGAATCGAATGCCACCGCCGCCCCATAATGCGGACGAATATAAGGCAGCACAATCCGCCTTCCCTGTCCGGCGGAAGCCAAACGCCCTTCTATCCGGCGTGTGCCGGTATCCAACGTACCTCCGATATGCCATTTGCCCCGCATATCTTCCTCCGTCACCTCTATATCAGAAGCATACCGCCGGTCATCCAATACAAACTCGGGCATATAGAAACGGATGCAGACCGAATCGCGCTCACTCGTCAACACGGTACGGCGCATCACGGCGTCTTCGGGAAGCAAGCGAAACAATACCTCCAGCGCACGGTCTATCCGTCCGGCATACCCGACAGAAACCTCTTCCCCTGTTTCCCGACCATTCCTCTCCTGTCTTCGTCGGCTGAACAAAAAATCGTAGTTCGACACCACACCTTGCTTCTTAAACGTGCATACCAGTCCTTCCGTATCGATTTCCCGTATCGAAAGCTTACCATGCAACAATGGGAAAAAATCGAGTTTCACCTCCGCCGAAGCCAGCCTGAGCAAAGTATCCCGCCCGAAAGGCACTACGCTCAATCCTTCCACACATACGGAAGTAAACGAAGACATTTTCAACGAAGCATACGCTATTCCGATGCCATAACGGGCAGAACAAGCCGCTATCCGCTTATCGGCAACATGGCGCAACAGGATGCCACGCAACAAAAAAAGTCCTGCCCCCGAAAGTATCGCGAGCAAGACTATCCCTATTCCGAATTGTTTTAGTTTGCGGTTCATGATTCACACCTTTTAATCATAGCACACAGATGCCACAGAAGAACGCCAAGGAACACTGATTCCATTTTTTGTCTGTATGCAGGCGTAATGCAGATTGCCCGGCCGACCTGTTCAAACCGATATCCTTCCATACCATCTGTATACGATGAAACATCCACGCCAAAGATACGCCATCTTCAGATTTTACGCAAGTTTCTGTCTCCTCTTTCTTTCGAAGCGTTCCGGTTCGGATGTGGACGAGCTTGCGGCTTCTTGTCCGGACGGGCAGGTTTTACCGCCGGACGTTTGTCTGGTTTATCTGGACGTGAAGGACGCACTACCGGATGCTTATGCGGACGGGAAGGCTTTACTTGCGGATGCTTGTCCGGCTTATGTCCGGGTTTTCCCGGTCTGGCTTCGGGACGTGGGGGAGTTGAAGGAGTAAAGTGATAACCAGGACCTTTAAGCGGACGTCCCGGCGCAAAGTCTGTTCTCCGGAAATCGGGACGACTATGGAAATTACCTGCATAAACCGGATGGCGGTACACCTTCGGATGACGTGCCTTGTAGAAACTCATCCCTCCCCTATGATGCCGACTATGCCCGCCACAATACGTCAGATAATGGGCCGGACGACCATAATAGAAAAACGTCCGATTGGGATACACTTTATAAATACGCAGATAGCACACGCGATCGACCGCATACACCGGGCGGAAGAAATACTCCAACGCCATGAAGCGCACATACTCGGCGTTCGAAAGAATCCAGCGCAAATCATCGTTCCGCTCGTCCAGATAACGGTAATAAGCGTCCAGCGCATACGCCTCCTGCCGCGCCATAGCCGCTACATACGGGTCGATGCCGTGGAAGAAATCATAGTTTACTTCATACAAATCATTGTATTGGGTCTGCGTCAGGCTGAGTTCGAACGCCATACGGTCGGTCAGGAAACGGGCATTTACCCGGATATCGCCCAAAACGGAAGCCATAGCCGGAACCGCCAGGCAAAGAGCGAACATTATTCCCGTCAAAAATCTTTTCGTTTTCATAATCATAACGTTTTAAATTTCCTGATACAAAAATAAAAGGATAAAAATCCTCCTGCAACAGAATGTCCCCAAACATTGGTAGGGACTTCCCTATTCGTGATAGGATTTTCACCACAGATTTCCGGATTAGAAGCTGTTTTGAATTTCTCCAAAAAGTTTTCCGATGGAATAGACAAAGGTATTGACCGCCTCGGGATGCTCGAAAAACTTATGGAAGTTCTCTAACGTCAGGTGTCCCGCATCATCGGTAAAGGCGTACACGACAATAAGCAGCAAGGGGGCAATGACAAACACAATGTTTAATAGAAAGCCTCTGTTGCAATCTATAAGCCGGCAATAGTTTCAAAATCAAGACCGGTAGCCTGGGCTATATCTTCGAAAGATGTCCCCAATAGCTTAAGCTTGCGAGCTATTTCCAACTGCATATCACGTTCACCTTTTTGTATTCCTTCTGCCATACCTTCCGCCCTGCCTTGTGCTATTCCTTGTGCTATTCCTTGTGCTATTCCTTGTGCAAGACCTTGTTCGATGCCTTGTGCAAGGCCTTGCGCCATACCTTTCTCCATTCCTTCTTTATATCTGCGGGCCACACTATTAACGAGAGTGCGCTCCACACTGATGGCATCCCAAAACTTATCATAGCCTTCCAGTTCGGCATCGGTAAAGGCGGATTCTTCCAATTCAATCAGTGCCTTGTGTACTTCCGGATTATCCAACAGCTCTTGGGGTGCCTGGCGGGTTTGTTCGCTTATCTCGGTCAGATAACGGAGCCATAATACCTGCATCTTTTTTTCTCCGTAATTATGAGGAGCAAACTTGGGAAGTTCCACAAACACTAAATGCAAGCCGTCTATCACCTTGTCCGTACATTCATTGTGGACCAAACGATAATAATGGTAATAACGAGGCATATCCGGCTCGAAGACCTCATTCACTAAGTTCAGAGAATAAACAGGTTGCAGCAACTCGTAATCGTACCCCTTGTCCAACTGACGGACATACGCCTTCGAGGCATTGAAAAACACACGCGCCTTGAATTCTTGCGACCATATCATCTGCATTTCTACAATAAACTGGCGGCCACGGCCGTCCTTGCAACGTACGTCCACGATGCTATTCTTCCGAAGTGGATTTTCCGGAACCATTTCCGATGGCAAGTATTCCACACTCACCACTTCCTCTTCCGGAGTATCAAACGGAAGAAGCGCATTGAGAAGGCTTATCACTAAATCGGGATGCTCACCGAAAACCTTCTTGAAAGTCAGGTCAGCTTTGGGGTCCAAGTATCTCATACTACATTTTGTTTTTAGGGTTGCTTAACTACCGCAAAGATAGGCATTTTCCACTAAATACACGAAGTAAGAACAGGGAAAATCAAGGTCAAACACACGACTCTTTCATTTATAGTCAATCAGAAATGGATTGCGGAAAACGGAATGGAACGCAGAGACGCAGGAGCGCAAAGTTTATTTTTTTGAGAGGACAAAGCACACGGAGAGTGGCATTTGGCTCCGTGTCCCTTGCCTTCTCTCTAAATCATTCCTCTGCGTCTTTGTGTCTCTGCGTTCCATTTTTTTCGCAAACCAATTTTGTTTTACTATATGCAGCAACCAATGTAGGGACGTATCGCATACGGGAAGCCCGCATCATGAACAAAGCGGGGCGGCTGCCTCCGCTAAGGAAGACAGCCGCCCCGACCATTCATGACCGCAATTGCCTTTTATCAATTGCCTGTTCGTTCGAGGTAGAACCTGCCGGCTCCGCTCTTCACGGTGCCCAGGCTGATTTCGCTATCCAGCGGATAACGCTTGCCGGTCTGGCTGTCTACCAAGGTCCAGCCTTGCCATGCGTCGCCTTGCGGGTCGAAGCTCAGGCTGACGCTGCCTTCCTCCTTCAGGTAGAAGCCTACGGGGATGCGCTTCAGGCGGTTCATGCGCTGGATGGAGAGGGCTTTCCCTCCGGCTACGGTATAGACCGCCACGCCCGAACCTTCCTCGCTGCCTACCAGCAAGGTGGCGTCTTCGCGGGCATCGTAGTCATCGCTTGCGACAGATGAGGGGACAACTACACACGATGCCGAACGGCCGCGGGACGTTGCGGTAAGGCGAAGTTGGTTGGGGGCTGCAGCGGACGTTTGAGATACATAATCAGGCATTGTCATATCGTCCGTCAGAGTGATAGAACAAGTTTCACTCGATGTACCGATTTCTACAAATACTGCTTGCATTGGTGCTATAACCGTAGGAGGATTGCTAATAGTAGACGTACCATCTTTACTAATCGTGATGTATTGTCCTGTATTACCTTCTTTGTATTGATATACTTTGACGTTTTGAATAGAAGGATTGCCATTCATAAATTTCTGTATATTAATGGACGCCATCAGCGGATTTCCGAAAAGGAAAATCTTACCTGCACAGCCTTCTTCACGTCCCAATACAATTTGATTGCTTAATACAAATTTTCCAGGATTTAAATTAACACGAGGTAAATTTTCGCTCATACCCGTCTCCTGACCATCACTCGTATAATATTTATAAAGGTCATGTATTTTCGGGAAATGGAATTCATAAAAATCTTCATCCGAATTCGAATCTTTTTGCACTTTTAATGCGAATCCTTGTCCACTTTCATAATATGTTCCTACAGCATTAAAACTTCTTGACCAATCGGTTGTAAGTATTTCTGCATTATTGATAGCCGGATCATCCGTATTATATCCATTTTCTGTCAAAGCTCTACTCATCGTCACATTCGAGACTGTTTTGCTCCAAAAGCGTTGATAGACAAACGGTTCAACACGATGCTCTAAATAACTTCCATGAGCGTTATCTTCATCAAGAGGTGTAAAATAATTAGGATGAATATGAATATTTTCATCATAAATATTTCTCCATGTACTTGCCCATTTATTGCGTTGCATATCGCCATCGCCTTTTTCTAAAACAAACATATCACCTGTAACCATACCCTGCAAAGGTGCTGAAAGCAAATGATAATGTCCAGCTTCCAATTTTAAATCGATAAATACTTGCCCACGATAATCCAAATATTGTTGACCAATCAATTCCGCTCCCGGCTCGAAATGGATATTGTTACATTTTGCTACGTCTCCATTTATGATACAAGGATAATTCCCATTCCAATTAGAATAAGTAGGTGAATTTTGCCGTGAAGGAATAATAACATTAGTACAAGTCCACGGTGTACCTCTTGTCCAGTTATCCCATTCATTCCAACTCGTTTCTCTACCTGTAACTCCACCTTTCCACGTAGTTTCATCAGGATGTACAGTCAGTTCTGCGTTTATAAACTCAGGATCTGAAGCATTAACCGGAGTTATATTAATATAATATTCATCTGGTGGTAAATTGGCAATAATCGTTTCATATCCTTCCAAAAAAGTCAACCGACCATAAGAATTAATTTCTACTTTAGCAGTCTGCGGTGCTTCTTTTTCGGTTTTATAAGTATTAAATGTTAAAATATATTCATTTCCAACAATACCACCATCCACTCTAAATGTAGTAGCATCCCCTTCACAAATATCAGCTGGCTCTGCATAAAGTCCAGTCACTATAGTAGAAGCATCATCTCCTATACAATCCATAACTCCATCACGATCAAAATCAGGACGAATGTATAGACCATGAAAATTTATGTTCTCTAAAGCACCAACACCTTTTCCAAACTCTATCCGTAATTCATCAAAATCACTTTTAGGAGTTATAGACAGATAAGTTTTGTCACCATCACCAGCCACTTTTAAACCAACAGCTTCTCCTGAAGAGATAACCCCTCCAACTTCTTCACCGTTATAAAGTGCCGAAATTTTCTCTATTCCAATCACACTCAAATCAATTAAACCTTTAATACCTGAAAAAATGAAACCGGCTTCTTGACCTCCTAATATCTTATCAAATTTTACAGATAATCTTAAATCTGTTCCTACTTCAAGAGTGTTAAATAACGTAGCAAAACTTTCTTTATCACTATCTACTATATTTCCGATATTTTGAAAAATAGAAACCGCACTAACAGCACCTAAGTCATATACCGTAGCAACAGCCCCAAAATTTGCATTCGTAATCAACTGCATACATTCTTCACCCGGTTCTCCACACTCATCTTCTACCCTTTCACAAAATGCATAATAAATTTTCAAATCAGAACCCAAATCAATATTTACCAAACCCGAAGAATATAATTCTATTCTATCAAATTCCTCATCTGTTTCTATACTAAGACGAGCTTGCCCTGAAGAAGAAACTCCAATAAGGCTAAGAGAAACTCCATCATTAGCATTTCCTACCTGAGACTCTACTTCATTATCACCTTTTAAAAGCTTGATTCTTAAAAAATTAAGAATATCAGCTCCTAATACAGTTTGTTTACGGTCAATTACAAAACCTACCCGTACCAATTCTTTACCTGATGAATTAATGTAGCCATTTGTTTTCTTTACGCCAATAATACCACAATCTTGCGCTACATTTATGCTTGCTTCTCCCATTGTAAAGCAATCTGAAATGTCCTTGTCTATTACCGCATCCAAATCACCTTCATCGTATTTCGCACCTATTTGAATCACACCATCAAATCCGTCAGGTATATAAGCTTGATACGTTTTATCCGTCTCATTCTCATTAACCAAAGCATCCGAACAAGTGGATGAATCTCTAACTAATCGAGTGATAGTTGCATAACGTATTATTGGTTCTTCATCTTCTCCATTTGGATAATAATAACCTTTCACTACATAATCTCCTGCTACCGACATACCTTCCAATATCCATCCAGCCTCATTTTGTGTAATCTTCACATCTTCTGGAGCATTATTAGGCTTCTGAAAAAGTTCATACTTAACAGTACCAGGCGCATCTGCCGGTAAATCAGCAAATCGATAAGCAGGATTATAAACAGTGGCATTCGACAATGTAAAATAAGAAGAGGCATCTATCTTTGTCTCTTCACGAACGTATGCATAATGTACCACCGTCACTCCTGCATCCAAAATCTTCAATCCGTTAAAACTGATTTTCAACCTCCTACAATCTTCTTTTAATGTCATACCAAAATAAGTCGCACTTCCTCCCAACACATTCAATCCTACAACATCAGCACTTGAATAAGTGTCATTAGTTTCATTACCACTATCATCATAAGCGGTAATTGTAGTCACATCAGCAATGGCAACGTTAGCAGCAGTTCCTGACGTTATATAAAACCCGACTTCGGAACCAGCCGGAACATCACGACCAAAATCCACTGTAAGATAAGGTTGGAACAAATCAATAATTAGAAATGAAGTCATAACACCATCTGATGTATCTTCATTTACAAGTTTTTTTAAACTAACATCCGCATAACTGGCCCAATCAATTCCCGTTGGTGCTGTTACCGGATTTTTGAAATAATCATTTCCATTATTGACTGCAGGCATTATTGGATTTTCTCCCACATAAGCATAGCGTACTTTTACAGAACTAAGAACACTTGCATCTACCACAGTTCCTACTCCAAGACGGACTTCATCAAACGATTGAGAAAAAGTACCTTCAACAACAAATGTAGATTGTGTATTTCCACCCGTAATATTACCTATAGTAAGATCCAATCTTGAAGAAGTTTCTATCTGAACTTTATCCCTTTCTTGTCCTTTCAAATAAGTTTTAATCCAAAATCCTTCAAAAACACTAAGATCAAGAAGTCCTCCTTCTGGTCTTTCTATCACAAACCCTGCTTTTTGTCCGCCTGCATATTCATAATTCAAGTCACGGATAGATGCTATGTCATTAACTGCTATTTGTGCTCCAATTACAGATGCTGGTTCAAAGTTATTCTCTAAATCCAAATCTACCATAGCGTCTGCACCACTTGCATAACCTCCTACACTAACTAACGCTTGACTACATACATTTATCACACGTCCTTTACCTACCAACGGAACACGACACTGTGCAGTCCAAGTTCCATCCTCATTTTCCACCAATCCGGAAGATGTTCCGAGCGAAGCTCTACTATTAGCTGTACTTTCTGCTCTCGAATACATAGTAGGCACTAAATCCTCGTCTTTGCACGACGGGAAGAAGACGGTAAACAGTAAGGTGCAAAGCAGAGCTGCAGAGAGCCGGCTTTGCCATTTCTTTGCACGCTGGGACGCTTGGCGACCCGAGCGTGCGGGGTCTTTTGGTTTCATAAGTTTATGTTTTTCGTTCATTTGTTTTCGTTGTTTTAAAAGCTTGCCATATCCCCGGAAAAGTAATATATACTGCAACCGCCGATGAATATATCTTCTAGAGCCGATAGATATATATTACTTTGCCGATGAAGTATATATTACTTTTCAAGGGGGTATTTAACGTGCATGCAAGTATCTGAAGTTACAATCTATGATAGCTTGCAGCAACAAGTCGCCACATACAGATTTATCGTTTACAGGTGAATTTTCTCTATAAGGGAGGGTAACGATACCTGTATAGATTTTATCTCCGGTTGTGGTGACTATTTTATTGTAGATGGCTTTATTTAGTGATTGTTTTTGAATATATTGCGCAACATAACCTGTTTTATTAGAATAAAGTCCCAGAGTTTCTTCATAAGCTTTATACTTTTCTGTTGTTGAAATCTGAAAATCACTAGCATCCTCAACTTCTATCCGATGAAACAAATAATTATCTGGGTCCAAAGTCGATTCATCAAATTTAAAAAACCATTCAGGAGATTTCCAGCCAATCATTTTCCCTCTGACTTGAGAAACACTTAGTGTTACATCATCGCTGCCTGGACTGAGCCACTTATCTGAGCCAAAATGATAATTACAACAATCTTTAAAATTATCATCACCAAAAAACAGAATAAACTCGCTTGGATAATCATCTAAAAAATTTTTAAAAGCAGTACGAATACCTTCCTCTATACATTTATGAGAACCAGCTAGTATACCACTTCCCTCTTTATGGTTGTATACAACCTTATCAACATTAAACGCACGCACACCCAAATCTAACAAAGTTTTTACTAGAGTAACGTCTGCATCTTCATTAAGCTTAACCCCCGGTATAGATGTCTGAAACAAAAGCATATTGTCATCCAGCATAGACATCCATTCATTGGTATGCGGCATATAAGGAGAGATATCAGGCAACTGGATGCTGATTCGGGTATGGGGTGAAAGCGTACCATTCCCGTTTGTCTTCAAATCTTGATAGAAACTGAAACCTCCGGCTGTATGCACTTTTACTTTTGCACACTTTCCGACAGGAATGGTTACCGGAGGAATAAATGCCATCAACTTAACCGACTCTCCTTCGTGCAACTCGACATATCTTCGGTGTTCCTGTTTGCCGTTGATCTCAATCGTTTCGATTTCGTTATTGAAGTTAACGAAAATGGATTCGGAATGGTCTTCTCCTGTCATTGTGTTATACAGATTTCCTTTGGCACCAGAGTCTACATTCCCGTCTCCCTCCATGCCTGCTGTGTTATAAACAATAGCTCCTTCTTCCAAACCTTCTGGAATGATAACGCTGACTCCCGTTATCGTGACAGGGTCGATGATACCCGTAGCCACTTCGTATTTTCCGGCAGTCACGGTAATGTCCAACGTTGTCATGATAGGGTCGAAGTCCAACAATACATGGTCACCGTCGGGTTGTATCGTGTTTTTAGCTATCATGTAAGCGTTCTTCATGTCGGGGGTAGTCTGGTATACGCCTTGTTCCATCGACGTTACCCTTACCGTTTGGTCGGTGACATATTTCATCGTAAACAATTTATCACTGCTATTCGGGTCTGGATAAGAAGATATCCTTTCCCATGGATAAGCGCCATAGAATGTACAACTCTCGCTACGTCGATCGTCGGTCAATTTATGAGACCATATCAACGGTGATTCCATAGGTTTAATCAAGCCATGATGTTCATGATTGTCAGGAATCGAATCCGTTATTTCATAACCGGCTTTCTTATCGCCTCCTCCTTCTTTCTCAACCAATTCAGATTCGGTATAAATACCTATTTGGTCGCCTATATTCCAGTTCAATGTCCACCATCCGTCAACCATTTCGTCATATGCCGTACGACTTTTCACTTCGCCGACACTGAACTGTATCGCTTCTCCCGGACGGATGGGGTTGGGAGAAACATTTTCTTGATTGTCATCGCTACAACCGGGAATAAAAAATCCAGCAGCGCACAACAAAAACAAATAATATAACCTACTTTTCATCTTTCTTACTTTTATTTCATAGAATCCCATGAATTATTTTCTGGAGTAGTAAAA
>ULRH01052409.1_pt1 | contig 28966 bp, 24 predicted proteins | sample 1955271 | NCBI WGS metagenome assembly ULRH01 (sample SAMEA4835677, study PRJEB28245) | human gut metagenome | biome: gut microbiome; material: fecal sample | place: Denmark | collected 2008 | reverse complement strand
GGAAAACCTCAGTTTGACTTGTCCTATTTATATGCTAGCACCAGAATGTCAAAATAAGTCTGTTGGCCGTGAAGCCTTAGAAATGAGGCGTATAACTAGGAGCGTTCCGTTCGAGTAGCCCATAGGCCGACCCCCTATATGCATATTGAGAGATTATCAATAATAAAACTTATGACGAATGTTGGGTGAAAGTTGTGGGTAACAGTCCCACGTTGAATTTGTGGTTTACGCCACCACGGTAATTGTTATAAGGTCGCTCCTTATAGCCCGTCTTACCGTGTCAACTTGTATAATAACAACCTAAGTAGTGTGGTTTGCAGAAATGCAGCTAGATTGTGTGTGAGTGACCATATAGGTCATTTCATCGGGTTCCTGAGTGCGGATAGCTTAGGGCCGTTACCGTTACGGGGAGTTCAAGAGGTCTTCCTTATCAAAACCTCTTATTGTTGTACATTAAAAAGGCTTATCTTTCCCCTTTGTTTATACATTGAAAAGGCTTGTCCTTTTGGAAGAGGCGGAGTCTTATGACCTGCCTCTGATTTTTGTCCATGTGGTGCAAGGTAGCACAGATTCAGATGTTGGTTCAAATCCAACCATGGGCTTTTTGAATAGTATTGTCATTAGCGGATTGGAGATGATATGTGACGGACGTTTTAAAAGAGATTATTGGGGATGAGGACACTGCTCCTACCCGTGACGGAGAATTAACGGACAAAGAAATAGGCGCAACGAACTTCCAACATTTCGCTCTTACGTATTTCCCGCATATCTTTACCAAACCGTTAAGCCGATTCCACCGAGAGATGTTCGCTGATGCTCAACAAATGATTTTGGGCGACAAATTTAGTCAGCATTTCTTTGTTCGTGCAGCACCTCGTGGCTTCGGTAAATCACGTATCATTTCAGTTGTCCTTCCTTTGTGGTGTATCTGTTACCAATATCGACACAACATTGTTTTGATTGCTGATACGGCTCCACAGTCAACAGAATACATTGCTACAATTAAGGACGAAATCGAATCCAATGAGTTACTCATTCGTGATTTCGGTCGTCTTAAATCAGAAGGCAAATGGACAGAGCTTGAAATAGAAACAGATAACGGATGTCATGTATCGGCTAAATCATCTGGTAAGGCTATTCGTGGTATGAACTGGCATAACTATCGACCAGACCTTGTTGTCATGGATGACTTGGAATCAGACGAACAGGTTAATACGGAAGAACAACGTGTCAAGCTTCGTACTTGGTTTACAAAAGTCGTATTGCCGTTAGGCAATGAATATACGTCCTTTTTGTACGTTGGGTCAATCCTTCATTATGAAGCTTTGCTGAATATTGTATTGACTAGTCCGAAATATTCAAACTGGAATAGAAAGATTTACCGCTCTATTTATGAATTTTCTACTTCTCCTTTGTGGGGAGAATGGGAGCAGCTATTCACCAACCTTGCTGATAAACACGCAGCTGACACGGCTTATGATTTCTATTTGAAGCATCGTGAGGAAATGCTTGAAGGGACATCTGTTTTGTGGCCTGAATGGCGAACTGACATAGATGGCAATTCGACTACATATTACAATTTGATGATTCAACGATTGCAAGACCCAGATGCCTTCAATTCGGAATATCAAAATAATCCGATGACAGAAGAAACGCGTATTTTCAAAGAGGCTTGGATAAAAGATAATTACTATTCTGAACCACCTCAAATGAAACAAATCTATGCTGCTGTAGACCTCTCGATGGGGAAATCAAGGACGGCTGATACGTCTGCGATTATCATAGTTGGTCAAGGCGTAGACAATTATTTTTATATTTTGGAAGCTGACATTTCAAGACGAAGCCCAGACACTATTATTGCCGACATTATTAAGTACGTCGATAAATACGGTTCTGATTTAACAGGGTTCATCGTTGAAACGAATGTATTCCAGGAATTTTTTGCAAATACACTTGAAAAAACATGTCGCGAAATGGGGCTTTACGTGAATTGGATTGAACGAAAGAACGTGACAGGGGATAATAAGTTGTTGCGTATTAAGTCGATGGCTCCCAAGGTCAAGTTAGGTTACATCAAATTCAACCCGTTTCATCAGGTGTTGGAAGCCCAATTAAAGGACTTCCCTAAAGGCCATGACGATGGCCCAGACGCACTGGAAATGTGCATTTCTCAATTTATGGAAAGTTCGTCCAGACTATCCTTTGGCAGCGTAACTGGCAAGTATGGTAAAAAGGCGAACATGTACAGATTTATTAAAGGGTGGCACTTTTGAACATTACTAAAATCATTCAAGCGACCGCTCAGAAATTCATTAGAAGAAGTACTGCTTATAATTCGTATAGTTCTTGGTTCCCGTTCCCTATGGGGCCAGCTAAGAATAAAGAACAAAAGGCCAATATCAAAACCCTTAGGCGGTTATCTAAGACGGCGATTGCCGGGGCAGCTATTGAACAGATTGAAGACGGTGTAAAAGCATTACAGTGGCATGTAGTTTCGGCTGATGGCAAGAAGCATACAAAAGAAATCGAAATGCTTACTCATATTATCCAACGACCTAATCAAAATGACACTTACGATGATTTTATTACGCAAGTTCTGAACGATATGCTGGTTCTTGATATGGGGTGTTTTGAAAAGAAGAAAGTTAGTTCAAGTTATCAACCGTTATACCTGTTTCCTATTGACGCTGAAACGGTCAAAGTCATCCCAGAGTGGGACGGCGACCCGACTAAGCCACGTTATGAGCAGGAAGTATACGGCAAGCCGACTTATTTTCTTGATTCTGAAATTGGCGTCATTACCAAAAATAAGAAGACCTATGTATGGACTGGCACTTCACCGACAGAGCTTGCATGGAAGCATATTCAATACTTACTAGGTTGTCAAGAATACGCTGATTCCATTGCTTCTGATTCTATGCCGAAATACATAGTCAACCTTGGTGAAAAAGCTGGCGACCAGGAAATTCAGAATTTCCGTAATTATATCAAGAATGAAGTCCAAGGCCAGGATACGTTGGCTATGGTTGGCACCACTAAATTGGAAGCTCCTCAGGTATCGCCTATTGGTGATGATGCGGCTTGCCTTTCGTGGCAAAAAATGCTGTTACAGATTATATCGGTTTGTTATAGAGTGCCACCAGAAAGGCTTGGCTCTGCTATTTCAAACGACCGTTCTACGACAGCTGACCAGGAAGAAAACTTTACAGAACATACGGTTAAGCCGTGGGCAAAACTTATTGAAGGGGCTATTAATAAGCACGTTGTCGAATTGCTTGGTCTTCAAGGTAAAGTTCGGTTTGAGTATATCTTCTCTCCTACAGAAGCCCAGAAGACAGCTCTCAAGGACAGATGCGTTGATATGTTTAATTCTAATTTGATTACTTTCAACGAAGCCCGTAGAGCTATGCAAGGCGTTCTTCCTATTGAATTGCCGGATATTCCAAACGGGGATATTCGATTGAGTGAGTATCAAGCGTCGTTAGAAATGTTGACTCAATCAACTAATAACGATTCTGACAATAATGGCCAAAACAAAGGTGGTGAAGAAGACGGAAAATCAAAAGAATCTTAAATTCGACTCCACCAATGTCCAGGTCGAGCTGACTACTGAGCAACATCCTAATGCAATGTATTTTACCGCTACGTTCGCTCGTATCGGCACTCCTTCTGATGGCACTCCTTGTGGTGCAGATGAACCTGTAGTTATTGATGCAGAAGAAGCTGCTAAGAGCATCAAGACAATGAACTTCATGGGTATTGATTGCGAATGGGATGAATGGTGGCCCGAATACTGTATGACAGGTCACGACACACGGAACAAAATTGGTGTAGTCCGAAATGCCTACATCGAAGGCAATGAGCTTAAAATTGATGGTCTTATCTATTCCAAAGATTTTAGTGATATTGCGTTTTTCATTAAAAATGCGACACCTTCTTTAGGTTTCTCGATGGAATGTTTGGCATCGTCTGAAATTCAAGATGATAATTACGAACATTTACACGACATTACCTTCACGGGGGTTGCTATTTTATTTAAGAATTTAGCCGCATATGAAGACACTTATCTTGATTATGTGGCCTCTAAGAAGAAAGGAACAAAAGGATTGACTAAAGAAGAAATGGAACAGCTGGTTGGTTCTCTCAAAGAAACAATCAACGCTTCTCAGGCTGAATTTGAAAAGAAGATGAACGAAAAGTTTGATGCTTTTAAAGCATCCAAAGTAGAAGACAAAACTGCTAAACAGGACACCGAAATCAACAAACTGAAAGCCGAATTGGAAGCTACCAAAAAGGCTATGGAAGAAAATGAACAGAAAGCCAAGGAAGATTTGGAAGCAGCCAAAGCTAAATTTGAACAGGAAAAGGCAGACTTTGAAGCCCAGCGCAAATCTAAGCCGTGTCACAAGAAATTGGAAGCTTCCAAAGAAGAAATCAATGAAATTTGGAAAGATGGATTCGAAAAAGGGCTTCCTAAAATGTTAAACAAGATGAAAGAAAACATGGAGGAACAGTAATAATTGAGTACCGAAAATACTAAATTTATTTCCGCTGCATCTGTAGCAGACTATAACCAGTCCCATTATTGGGAATTTCCTGAATTTCAGCAGGGTATCCAGGATTTTATTAATCGCAAGGTTACAATCCTGCCGCGTATTAAAACAGTTCCGGCTACGGGTTATCCGAGCCGTTACAAAGAACAGACCAAGCTTCCGCATAATACGGCTTTCGCAAACGTCCGCACTGGTGTTGCAGGTGGTTCCTACGGTCTGACTTCTATTAATGATGATTATGGCCGTGTAGAAAAGGTTGTATTCCTTAAATGTATGGTAAACCGTATTAAATACAGCCTGTTCGATAAAGAAGTAGTACAGCAGCAGGGTCTTGAAACCGAACTCCTTCAGAAGGACTTTACGGACATGCTGAACGACTTTTACATGACACAGAACGATAAAATCTGGAACGGCACGGCTACTGGCCCGGATGACTCCTCGTCCCTGGAATATTCTGGTATCCTTACGCAGGTCAAGACAAAAGTTTCTATTGCTAATCCGTATGACTTTACTACTAAACAGGGCGATATGATTACAGACCAGATTCGCGCACAGATTGCTAAACAGCTTGCTGATGCAAAATGGAATGTATACCCGACTGCTGTTTATGCTGACCCGGTACTGGTTGACCGTATTATTAATGAAGAACGTAACCGCGAAGGTGTTCGCCAGGTTATCCCCGATGGTGTGACATTGGCAAACGGCTGGAAAGTTCCTGCTATTAACACGGCAATTGGTAATCTTCCGCTTATTTCTGACGCATCTATCAAAACTACAGCGGATGACGCGAAGACCAAACATACGATTGCAGTTATTAATGAAGGCCTCATCGAACGCCATTATCTTACGTCTCCTACACCTCGTATCTTTAAGATGTCCTTAAACGACAACTTGCTTGATGACTACATCGCCGTCCTCTTTGATGGCCTTGTTGTTAAAGGTGCAGATTGCGCTCACTTCTTGATGAACGTTTCTATCTAATATTTGTAGCCTTTGGGGGTGGTTAACCTATCCCCAAACCTACTTTATTATATGAGGTTTAGATGAAGTTAAAAGTAAAAGATAACACAGTAACAGAAATTGCATTAAATAAACAGATTTATGTAGTAGGCAAAGATGGTTACATCAATATCCCCGATGGTTTAGAAGTTGACGGCTCGTTGTTTGAATTAGATACAAATCCAGATAAGAAGACAGACGATACAACCAAGACGGGAACTACTGCTAAATAGGAAGGTATCTAATGGCTAGTACGCAATATTTAACCGATGAAGAAATTCCAGACTATTGTGATTTGTTACCCATTACCAAATCCCAAGTCATTTTTGCTTCTGGTATCATTGATTCTTTCGTCGGCAGAGTCAATGGTGGTAGCAAATTCAAGGCATTTACCGCAACTGAAACAGTTCGACCGAACCGCCGAGGAGTGGTGAAACTTACACATACACCTGTGATTTCTGTTGATAAAGTTGCGTTGCAAGTGCCGAACGCTTTTCGTTTTACGTCGGATGTGGAAGTCCCTTCCGACGAATTATATTGTGATGAATCTGGTTACATTCAAATCCCAGATTTGCATAAAATGCCTGTAACACCCGTCAACCTTTATGGTAGAGCGCCTGTAGCTCTTAAAATTACTTACTCATATGGTTATGCAGAAATCCCAGAAGCTGTTAAATTGGCTTGTGCCATGATTGCTATGAACATTTCACAGCAAGGCGGCTTTGCTAATATCGAGTCTGCTACAAACCTTGATGCTCGCTACTCTTTGACAGACCCGTCGGTATTCACGGACGATATTCGCAGAATGTTGGTGAGCTACCGATGAGTAAAAGTAATTTTACTATTCATTTTGATGCCACGGCTATGTTTAACCAGTTCCGTACCAAATGCTCAGTCGAAAATAAAGAGGATGAGTTCGTTCTATTTACACGAATTGGACGAGGGACAAAACGATTCACGATTAATAACATTTTTTGGGGTATGCTCAAATATGATTCCAACTTTGATGTTGGTGACATTGTAGATGACCATAAAGGTAACTTATATTTCTTGGTAGCAAAAGTTAATTCCTATCGAGCGGACAAAGCTGAACTTTATAAGACGAACTGCAAAGTAAAAATTGTTCGCCTGGAAGACCAATATGAAGGTAATGATATTGTTGGTCAAACCGAATCGGTAATAGCAGACAACTTATTGGCCGTCTATGAAGAAGTATCAGCACGAATGAAAATGTACGATGTAGGGCTTCTTGAATCTACAACAGTAAGAGTATTGATACCGAAGACGGCAGACGTAAAAGTCCTTGACCGTCTTTATTTGAATAGCGAAGCCTATTTGATAAATAACGTTAATACATCGTCGTTCCCTGGTTTTTATTATTTACAGTTAGGGGCGGATACTCGTGGCAATTAACATTTCTCAAGAAATCATTGACTATTTCAAATTGCGTGTTCGTGATTTAGAGGCAACGATTAACCTAAAACTATCGGCATACCGCACTACACATGAAGGATATACAGATATGAAGGTATTTGAACCAGTATTTTTACAGGATGAAAATTCACTAAAGATTCTGCTTCAATATTCTGGCGTTGCTACATGGATTGAAGAATATGGTAGCGGTTCCGAAATGGATAAAAACAGCCCATACTATTCAGCTTACGAGGCAGTAATGAGGCCAGAAAGGAAAGCTAACAATAATGCTTTTACGGGCCACGCTAAAGGCGAGGTTTATTTCGGCCCGGACGGAAAACCTCATGTATCAAAAAGTAACCGTTTAGCTGGTAAGAGCTTGGAAAATCCACCTGGGAAAATGCAGCCGTATATTCCAGAAAAGGCACAGCATATTATATCGAATGAGATTAATGCATGGTGTCAGCAAATCCATAATGAATTGCGTAGAAAGATTCCAGAATTGGTAATTATCAAAATAAAAGAGGGGGTTAGGCAGTAATGGATTATGTTATCGAATTGCAGGATAAGTTATTTGACCTGTTCCGTAATGACGAAGAAATTTGTACATTGCTTGGCATTAAGGATAGCAATAGTATTGCTGAATGTTCTACTAAAATTCGCAGAGGTATTCAGCCAGCAGTTACGGCCAATGATTCCCCTAATTTATTTATCTCTTATTGGATTGTACCCAGTTATGGTATCACTACACGCAACTATTTAGTTAATGAAAGTGTTATCGAATTTGACCTGTATTTTAAATATCGTGGCACAATGGTGAAGTTATTTAAGGCAATGCAAAGAGTTTTAAAGGCTCATTATGAAGATATGGTCATCGTAGCAGAAGGCAATTCTGATTCTCCTGTTACTGGCCTTAATGCATATATGTTTAGGGTAAATCCCTTAGTTAAATCTTAAAGGAGAAATTGTATTGAAGGATAAACCTATTGTACTTAATGGTGTTGGTAAAGCATTTATTAATTCCGTAGTAAATGGTAAAAAACAGCGTGTTCCGCTTGGTACATTGCAGGACATGAAACTTACATTCAACGGCTCCAGCGAAAAAGTTTATGGTGGCGACACCATGTCCCCGATTGCCATTATTGACAAAGACCAGGATATTACGGCGACTTTCACCGAAGCCCGTTTCGGACTTTCTTATTTGAACCTCGTCCGTGGTGCTGACCTTTCCGATTCTGGTAAATGCGTATTTGATGTTGGCCCCGATTTGGTAGCGTCTGGCACATCGTATACGGTTCCTGGTAGTCTTACTGGTATTGACCCTGAATCTGTATCGGTAGTTATTTCTGATGATGCTGATGGCTTTGACAATGTCAAGGTCTTGAATTATAAGGCTGAGGAACCGAGTGATGCCGAGTTTACAATTACTGCTGCTGGTGTCGTAACCCTTGGAGCAGCCGTAACCAACAAATATATTTCCGTTTCTGGTCTATATACCAACGCAGAAGCTTCTTCTGCCGTCATTACTTCTGCTTCCCTGCCGGATTATGTTGAAATTCATCATAAGTCCATGCCGATGAAACAGGATGATGGCTCTAAGGTTATTTTCCATACGGTTATTTACAAAGCCCGTTCGACTGGCAAACTTACCGTCGACTTTAAACGACAGGCAGCAGCAACGCCTGAGCTTGAATTTGACGTAATTGACCCCCACCGTAGAGATGGAGCTATCATTACTGTAACTCGCGAAACTGTTGCGTAAAGGGATATAATTCCCTAATAAAATTATAGGGGAATCTTAAACGGTTCCCCTTATTTTTTATTTGAATCGCTTTTGAAAGGATTATATATGAGCAATGCAAACACATTAGTCCCAGAAGATACCTATGTGGGTTTAAATGGCAAGGAATATAAAATTCATCCTATGAAAATTGGCGATTATGCCAAGGTAGAACGACTTTTTAGTAAAATTGATGACCAGTTCTTATATTTCAATATGCCAACTATCGAGGTGGACGATAATGGAAAGCCGATTAAAAAAGAAAATGGGAAATATAAATATAATTATGACAGATTCAATGCCATGTGTGAATTATTTGAAATGGCTCTTGGTATTAAACATTCAGAAGTATTGGAGGCCCTTGACGTTAATACTGGCGTCTTTGTTTTAGACGCTTATAGAGGTTTGAGCGGTCTAAAAAAAAAGATACAGGAAGCACAGGCGACGGCTCTCTTGACGTCGTTATCGCAAGCCTCGTCCAAAACACAAGCGAAACCAGAGAATCAATAATGCGTTATACAATTCCCCAGCTTGAAGGGTTGGCAGAAGCATTGGCTGAAATCAATAAAGACCCCAAAGATGGGAATGACGACGATGATAAACCGTTGACTGGACAGGACGCTATAGATTCGCTCAAGGCACATGGGTTAATTAAATAAGGAGATTATATGGCATTAGACGACAATAGAATTTCTTTCGGCGTTGATGTATCTACAGGTCAATCCGAAGAAAGTATCAATAAAGTAATCGACCGTATAGATGGCCTAAAGGATAAGATTAACGAGCTGAAAAAGCTCAGAACAGAAAATAAGCAAGATGCTGACATATTTGCCAACTATACAAAAAGTATCCGTGATACTGAACGAGAGCTGTCCAAATTACAGTCGACGTACAATTCGTGGATTCAAAAAGCAACTAATATTGACACCAAGCCTATTGGTGACGTAAAGAAACAGACACAAGAGTTTATTTCTTTATTAAAGCAATGGGATGGCCAATCTGCTACCTTCCAAAAGCAGGTTATGAGTCACTTCATGATTCCCAATTCTGCTGTTGACCAGTTAAAGCTCTATAAAAACATTATGGGCGAGCTTCAAGGGTATGGAAGCAAAAAAATTATAGACACTGGTAATGTTGAAACGGCTTTAAAGCAGTTAGTTGCTATGGCAAAGGATGCCCAGGTCGCCGTAGATAAACTCAAAAACTCTTTAAAGGACACGAACGTTGGGAGTACAGGGAAATTAGCCGAGGAAGAAGAAAAGCTATCCCGTATCCGTCAACAGCTTAATGATTGGGATGGTAAAAGTTCTTTTTCTTCTTCTATTAGTGGCTTTGAAAACCTTGACTCTTATTCCCGTCAGATTCAAGCATTACGTCGTGCCTATGAAGAACTAAACGCTGTAAAAGGGAAGAATGGTATCGACGACGCTAAGGTAGAGTCTGCTATTGATAGTGTTAAGAGTAAGTATGACGAGCTGGTAGCCAAGAAGAGCCAAGTTGATGCTGAATTAAAGAAAGGCACAGAGGATGTAGCCAAGGCCAGCAAAAAAGCTGCTGACGAAGAATCTGCGAACGTAAAAAAGACTATTGATGAGTACACTAGATTAAAACTCAGAATGGCCGAAATACAAGAGCAGATTAAGAACAACTATGTGACAAATTTTAAAACCAGTCCTGCATTGTACAGCACCAATTTTGCTAGATTGAGTGCCGAGTACAGAGAAGTGGCAGACGCAGTTAATCAAGCTGACCGAAATATGGCTCGATTAGCAACGAGAGCAGACTTAGCTGGCAGAGCTATGGATAGATTATACCAGCGTTCTGCGTGGTTCTTTTCGGCTATTGGAGCCAATGCAATTATTGCTGTACCTAATGCTTGGTATGATGCCCAGACTAAAATAGAAAACTCAATGGCCCAATTTTCGCAGGTAATGGCTACAAATTCTCATTCAGTCAATGCGTTTAAGACTGCTCTGTTTGATATGGACTTTGGTAAGCTGCAACAAGGACTTAATACAACATCTGTTCAATCTAAAGAGTTTATTAAAGATTTGGACTATATGAAAAACTCTTTAATTAATTTAGCTGTAAAATATGGCGAAGCTAGTGATGATGTAATTAAATCTGCTACATTGTGGGGACGTAAATACAAAGATAACCAAACTGTCCTTACAATGACTAATGCGGCTATGAAACTTGCTGTTGCCGATAGTTTCTCTATTGTTGAGGCCAATAAGAATCTTGAATCTTCGCTTGTGCAGTGGGGATTCCAAATTAAAGATAACAATGACGCTATGATTGTATCCAATAAAATCATCGACTCTTGGACAGCACTTGCACATAAAATGGCAGTATCGGCGCAAGACTTATCGGCAGCCAACCAACGAGCTGCACAATCTATGAGGGCTGTTGGCTTATCTTTTGACGAAGGCCAGGCGTTAATTGCTACAATGCTTGCAAACACCCAGCAAGCAGGTGGCGAAATTGGTAATGCCGTCAAATCTATTATGGGTTCCATCCATAGTAAGAAAGCTATTGAGGACTTAGAAGCTATGGGTGTAGCCGTATATAAGTTTGGCGAAAACGGGAAGAAAGAATTTAGAGAAGTTGGGAAAGTCCTTGTCGACTTAATGCTGAAAACCCAAAACTCTAAAGAAAATCTTGAAAAGCTGTTAAAAGATGTTTCTGGGGGTAAGATTGCCATTTGCCCCAGCCTCAAGTAATTGAGGTGTAAATAACGGTTTTATATCGGTCAAAGACCCAGTAGTGGGCAAGACCGAAGGAAACTACATTTGTATGTAGACCTCGAACGACTGACATAACCGACCCATATAATATTATGTTACATGGGATGAACATACAGTCTGGCATAGGCATAACAATAAGAAACCTATGATGGTTGTATAACTAAAATAAATCACGGCCACAACAGTGGCAGACAGTAGCTTCTGGACGACTGTATTCACCGCAATACGGGCATTTATGCCAGCCTTTTGCAATTTTTATGGCGTCGTTGTCCTTAATAACTATACTATGAATTATTGCAATAATCCACAAGAAGAATCCGTAAGCAAACCATTTCCAGAAATTACGGCCTTTTCGATATGCAATATTAGCAGGGATTAAGGCTAGTGGCCCAGATACAAGTGTTATGGTTAATGCGTCTTCACCTAAAAAGGCTCCAATCAAACATAATACAACACAAACCCATACTCCTTTTAATGTTTTACGTAATGGTGTATCCATGTTATTCACCTCGTGATAATTTATATCTATATTATACAACAAATTTATTACTGTTCCAATAGAAGTGGCAATGGAACAAATTAGCAGCAAGCCTTGATTTTTCCACATACATGAACGCCTTGCAGCTCAGTCTGACTTCTTACGGTTTTACGCAAGAACAGGTTGGTATGCAAATGAACACTTTGCAGAGAAGGGTGACTGCATTAAAACAGGCATTAATCAATCTAACGACATCTACCAACGGGAGTGTGTCTACTGTATTAAAAGGATTGGTCAATGCTCTTGTGTCTTTAATTCAGCATTTAAATAATATCCCTGTGCAACAATTGGGCTTTACTATTTTGATGAATGTTATTGCTTTAAAAGGGCCTGCTATTATTAACATTCTTAACCGAATGAAAAATTCTGTTTTAGGTGTTGGGCAAGCATTTAGCTCCCTTAGTAAAATGGGTAAAGCAAATGTATTTGTTGCTGTGGCTACAGTTATATATGATGCTTGTTCTGCATTAGGGATGTTTGATACCGCAACTACCAAGGCTAGTAAAGAACTTGATAAACTTAATCAAAAAATAGAAGTACAGACCGAATTAGTTGCACGACAAGAGCAAGGCATCCAGTCTTTAGACACACTCGCCGAAGCATGGCGCACTATTAATGAAGAGCTGACTCAATATAATGAAGGCTCTAGTGAATACCAGAAATTAGCCGATGAAAAGAACCAGGTAGAGCAAACTTTCATTGATTTGCTCGGAGAAGAAGATGAACAAACCCTAATTAACGAGGGAGTTTCGGAAGAAGCTATAGCTAACATAAAACAAAAGAAGCAAGACCAGATTAATGCAGAAAAAGTAGGCATCAGCGAATTACAAAAAGCTTCTGCGGAAAAATCCAGACGACTTATTAAACAAGCTCATGATGAAGCCGACGCTATTCGCAATGAAACAAATGGGACTTTAGGATTATCTTGGGCATTATTAAAGCAGGGCGACTATATTGATGCTTTATCGGTAGCCGCAAGACGTTTTTCTCAAGCTTTTCAAAAAGCAGCTGTTACTGTATTAGATTATATTATTAAAATGAATGATGCCTGGAACGAATCTTTTATTGGTAAGCTCGCCAATAAAACCGGGATGGCTGTTATTTCTACAGCTTCATCTTCTATTCTTCATTCGTTGCGCGACACTATTCAGGCTGGATACGATTATAACGAAGCTGTAATTAATGATATCAAATCATCAGATGCCGACTCAGTTCTTGCCGACGCACTCGAAAAGGTTAAGAACTTACAAGGTAATTTCGGCGGGCGTAGTGGAGCTGGCGACGATGATATTGGGAAACAATTAATTACAGACCCAATGGGCGGTTCTGAGGTAGACGATAGTGGTTCCGGGAAATCTAAAAAAGGGAAAAAAGGTAAAACTCCCCATGAAGGGAAGCCCTCCTATGATGGTATTGAATTAAAAGAAGTCAATGAGGATAACTATAAGGATGATTCCGGTGCAGCTGGCGAATTAACCTCTGATACTCTAGCAAAATTGAGAGCCTTGGACGAAGCTGTATATACTAAATTTGGGGAACATGTTCGAGTATCATCTTCTTATCGTCCAGGTGATACTGGGAGTAATCATAGTGTAGGTGTAGCTTTCGACCTTGCAGGCGGGGTTATGGATGACCCTGATAAACGCTATTGGGTCGAACATTTAGCCCCGTATTTGGGCTTATTTACTATACCCGAATATTCTGGAGAAGCCGGAGCTGAATTTGCTAGAGGTGGCGATAATGTCCATTTCTCTAATGTTACACCTGGAATTTATGGCGAAACTAGATGGGCAGAAGGCGCTTGGTCTAAGGATAACGCTGCACCTACATTAGGTACAATTCTTGGTAAAGGCGTGGATTCTGGAAAAACCCAGTACGTCGATAATTCTGTCCAACGGAAAGTATACGATTTTTTATACAACGAACTCCATCTCACGGACAAGCAGGCATGGGCTGTTATGGCAAATATTGACCATGAATCCGCAGGATGGAAGGTTGATGCAGAAGAAAATCCAGATAGTTCTGAAACAGGGATTGGATTAATGCAATGGTCTTCTGACCGCCGTCGCCAATTAGAACAATTCGCAGCTGACAGACGTACCACATGGAAAGACCTCCAGACTCAGTTAGAGTTCATGAAGCTGGAATATAATACTACAGAGTCCGAAGCATGGGAACGTTTTAAAAAACATGTTACCGAAACTAGCTCACCAGAAGATGACGTAGCCTATTTTGCTGGGCCTAACGGTCTTGAAAGAGCAGGAGTTATTAATCTAGCCAGTCGTATGGCGCATTATTACGACTACGATAGTCATTATGCAAAAGGTATGTCTTTCTATGATTCTAACCCTTCCAAGCAGAAGAAGAAGGAAATTACGCCAGAAGAAAGAGCTGAAAAAGAAGCTCAACGACTCCAGCAAATGTTTAGTGCTATTGATAAAAGCCTTGACCTTCTTAGTAAGAGTTTCTCTGGTAAATTCAAGACCATTCTGGAAAGTGTTCAGGAAGACCAAAAATATTTTGGTTCCAATATAGATAATACTACCAAGCAGTTAGACACTTACTCTCAGCAGCTCAAGAGCGTTATCTATATGCAAAATCAATATCAGCAGGCAATTACGAAGGTTAGCACTTTCCTTGATGATAAGGGCGTCAAAGCTGTCCTTGGTGTATCTAAAGATAAATTCCTAGCAGCTGACTTGTCGGAACAGCAAAAAATGATGAGCAAGCAAGCTACAGGAACTAAGCTTTATCAACCTACGATTGTTGCCTTGAATGAAATCTTGAAACTCAAGCAGAATATCCAGAAACAGGATGAAGAGTACCATAAAGTACAGCTTCAATGGGTGGATACATACCGTAAACGCACTAAAGCTTTATATGAGGATACTATTTGGTCTGAACAGGCAAGTATCAAGGAATGGGAAATTCGTCATAGCAACGAAAAGTACGATGATTGGTACAAGTATTTCGCAGAACAAGACCACCTAGAAGCCATTGCAAGGCAATACCGTGAAGAGTACGAAGAAGCCCAGAAACCTTTGCTCGATGGAAACGGACACCAAGTATATGACAGTGAAGGGAATCCTCTTAACCAGATAGAAAATGACCCAAAGAAGCTGGAAGAATTAAGAGAAAAATGGTTGAGTGCAGAAGAAGCCGCTAAGAAATATTCTGCTACGTTAAGGAATAGCGTACAGGACTCTTTCCATGATTTGACAAAATCGGTATTGCTCGAAGGTGGTTCTTTACGGGATAAACTGAAAGAGCTTTGGAAAGGTTTAGCCGATGATGCTCTTAGTCTGCTCATTAGTGGTGGTAAGAGTGGTACAAATAGCCCATTAGGCAATCTACTTCGCATGTTTGTATTACGTCATCAACAACAGAACGTTAAGTTCTATGATAAGCAACACTTTGACTATGGAAGTCAAGCTATGTGGGATACGTCGGCAGAGCAGTTTGGAGCTTATGATTTTAAGCCGCAACGTAACTATTGGCGTCAATTCATGGGACAGGCAAAGTATTTGTACTATAACCCTATGCCCATTGATATGCTGTATCCAGAAGCGAAGGAAGCAGGTTCGGAAGCTTATAAGGGGAATTATAAAGGGTTTAGGGCTGTAGACCTAGTAACGGCTGCTACAAAGTTTGACGGCAAACCATTTAACCCATTGAATCCTGTTCCTGTTACGATTGTCAATGGTGGCCCATTACAGGATGCTCTTACAGATATTCCAAATACGCTTACCAATCAACCTACTACGCCGTCCAGTGGTGCATTTGACTATGGTCAGCTTGGAAGTTTCAATGGTGGTATCGTAGGGCAAAACCCGTCGAATCCGTTTGCTAATGCTACAAGATATAACTGGTTAGGTCAATTTGCTAATTATGGCTCTGGTGGATGGGGAGTTATCCCTATCGGTCAAAAATTGGGTATGTTTGCTAACGGTCTACCTTGGTTGTTCAGTTTGTTCGGGCATCATGCAGAAGGCGGAGAAGTCGACAAGGAGCAAATTTCCTACCTTGCAGAAGGAAATAAAAAGGAATACGTTATTCCTACTGAAACAAATCGTCCCAGAGGTGTTGCGTTATGGCGTAAGGCCGGCAAAGACCTTGGTGTCTTGAAAGACGGTTCTCCTGTTGAACCAGACTTTAAAAACAAAGACATTGCTCAAAATGGCATTATGTCTGTTCAAGTTAAACAACAGGCTATCTATATGGAACAGATGAAGCAACAGAACAAGACTCTGCTAAACATTCTTACGGCCATTGCTGACAATCAACAGGGCGGAGGAAATGGGACGACCGTAGCTCAACCGATTGTTATGAAACAGTCTATGGACATGGATGATTTTGGTGAGATGTTAAATCGCTTCAACCGCTATGGCTATAATCGTTGATTTTTTATAAAAAGTTTTCCAAAAATGGTTTCAAAAATGGCAATGTTTAGCTATATAGTGGATGGGTAATTTATATCCCTCCACATATAACCAAAGAGGTTATTATGAAAGAGGATTTAAGTAAGTATATCGGTCTTATTCATAAGTACCAAGGCAACGGAAACTATTGTGATTGCTTAAACTTGGTGCAAATGTTTTATAAAGACCATGGATATAAGCAAGATTTTAACGATGGTCGTCCAAGACCTAAGACATGGGACGACTATATTAACCATGAGCCAACTAGGATGGTTCGATATTTGGTTAAGAATTTTAAAAAGACAAAAAATATAGATGACCTTGAATATGGAGATGTGATTTTGACAAACATTGCAGGTGACGCTCATTTAGGAGTGTATGTCGGTGATGGCAAAGCTTTAGCTATGCAGATTCCTGTAGTGGAAGGAAAGTCAAAAAGCACTATTTATAAACGCAAGTTTTGGGAACCATATTTCAAGGCAGGATTTAAGAGGTGATTAGATGGCAGACACAAGTCCAGATACCACTAGTACGCTTCCTAAATTTCCTTTACCGTATGTATTTGAGATTACAACAGATAAGAAATATGCTACTAAGACGGTAGTATTCAATAGTCAAAAGAAACAAGTCCAGATTCTATCTAAGAATCCTATTAAAAACTGGTCTATCTCTGTAAGGGGAACGAAAGATGATTTGGAAACGTTGACTAATTTCTTTGATAATCGGTTTGGCAATGGGTATCCTTTTACCTTTACTGATGAATTTGGTAATGAACAAACTGTGCGTTTTTCTAGTCCACAGTTGACAACAAAGGTTAAACGTGATTTCAACCCGACATCCCCGACTAATGGTTCTGTTGTCGGGTTTGAAGCCACGATTACATTAGAGGAGGTACTTTAGTTGGCAGTTAGTTTACCTGTTAAAATGGCAGAAGCAAAGGAAGCTGGGCAGAACTTTTTTATTGAGCTATACAAACTGTTCCTCCCCTCTTATACACTAACTATTGCTTCCTGCGATGAAGACATTTGGTTTAATAACGAGAAGTACCTTGGGTTCCCTGTAAAACGTGGAGAAATTACTAAGACAGTCGATAGTCGAGTTGATAATTGCGAAATTGAGATTTCAAATACCAATGAATATTTTACGTTGGCGTTATTCAACGGTAAAAATTTCTTGAACTGTCGGGCATTGATTTATAAAATTCTTTACCCTGACTCTTTGGAAGACCCGTCCATTGTGCAACTTATCTTTTATGGACAGGTGGATACGCCTCAGCTTACTGAAAATGGGACGTTTAAATGTTCTATCGTGTCCGACCTTCCAAATATGAACTCGTGCCGTACAATGGGGTACTCTTGCACAAATACATTTGGGGACGAAAACTGTAAGCTAAAGCCAAATGAAATGATGGGCATATGCACCTTGGAAAATAGAACATGGAACGGCATCAGCCGTCAATGTATAGTAGACAGCCGTCTAGGAGATTTGGACTGGACAAATGGGGTAGCTGAAATTGATGGAGAAGCACGACGTATCATTCATTCTGAAACTGGTTGCGTATATTTAGAGTATGCTTTTCCGACAAATATAGATGTATCAGACGGTTATTGGATTCGGCAGAATTGTGACAAAACACAAGAATCTTGCAAGAAACTTGGTAATTTGACCCATTATGGAGGGTTTCCGTTCGTTCCGTTTGAATATAGCGTTAAAACGTAAGGGGTGATTATTTGGGTAAACATCATGGTAAAGGGCATAAGAGCGGTTTAGGGAAAGCCCTTGGTATCGTCGGTTTTGCAGCAGGATTTGCTTTCCCTGGTGCTTTTGGTATGGCCGTTTCTGGTGCTGGTAGAGTTTCGGCAGCTATATTTGGTTTGTCGTTAGGTACGACCATTGCTTCTGCATTTGCTAAAACTGGCACTGTTTCGACCTCCTCTTTTGACTCTAAAATGAATACCGTCAGTTCCGACTCAAGAATCCCCCTTGTTTATGGTACTCGTAAGATTGGTGGTCTGCAATCGTATCACCATTGTAATATCAAAGGTAAAAGCTTAACCAAGGACGTAATTATTGGTGAAGGTACCTTTTCTGGCTGCTATGGTATTACAGCCAACAACTATTGGGTTAGGAACAATATTAACAATAATATCTTTGGTTTGATGAATACCAAATATAGCGATGCAAGAGCAAGAATTGATGGTTATACATTAAAGTTATATTGCAATGGTCATGAAGATGGAATTTATTTAGACAAGCATGATAACGTAAACGATGACCAGTCTAACGATTATAATTGTTCATTGGCTAAGTTATATGAACGTATTGAAGGTATTAATTACGACTCTTATTTTGTAGATAGGGGTTGGAAGGTTGTCCGCCCCATTGTTACAGATGACGACCCTCATGCTTTAGGTGGCCGTGATTGGGGTGGATGTTATAATAGCACGGTATGGTTCTGGCAAGGCGATTACGAAACCAAAGATTCGTATGTAACTTTTTATGATGGTACTCAAGGGCCTCCGTCTTATTATCTTAAAACAGGGGCATATCCTAATATGGCATATCTCCATGCTTATTTGAAGTATACCGAAAAACTTGGTTCTGGTAATCCAACAATTACTTGTATCGCTCAGGGCCGAAAAGTGTACGATACTCGAACAGGTCAATGGCAATATTCTGAAAACCCCGCTATGATTGTCCGTGACTATTTATTAAATAAGACGTTTGGCTCTGGCTATTTTATCACGCAGGATATGCTTGATGAAGACAGCTTCAAAGAGGTGGCTAATTACTGCGACGAACAAATTAGTCGTTACGATGGTGCAGGCCGAGTTGTCAAAGAGCCTAGATACACACTAAATTTAGTCTTTACAGAAAAACAGTCGTACTTAGACCATTTACAACAAATGTTGGCTTGTTTTGCTGGCTTCTTGGTTTTCTCGAATGGCAAGGTAGCCTTACATGTAGAGAAAGCAGAAAGCCCTGTATATGCTTTTACAGACGACAATATTATACAAGGTAGTATTTCCTATAAGGCTCTTTCTTCTACAGACGCTCCTAACAGACTTTGCATGAAATACATTGAGCCTGTACTTGATTGGACTTCTACATCTGCTATTGTAGAAGATTTGCAAGACCAGGAACCTGCGCCTATTGGCCGTGGGAAAATCGTATCTAAAGATGTTAATTTGATTGGTGTCACTTCGCAGTCACAAGCATTGCGTCTTGGTAAATTATATCGAGATATTATACGTCTTTGTCCCGTTACGATGACTTTTAAAACAGCAATGCAAGGTATGCACCTTGAACCAGGCGATATTGTAACAGTGACGCATAACGTTATCATCAATAGCGAAGTGCATGAACTTTTTAAGGACATGCCTGTTCGCATTACCGAAATCAAGGATGATAACGGTGAATTTACGCTGACCTGTAAGCAGTATAACGCATCCATCTATGACGATGCATTAGGCGGTAATTTAAAGACTTATTCATATACAGACCTTACAGAACAATATCTTCGTGATTCTGTAAATATGACTGGTTGGTACGAACCGCCTGCCGATGTGACTGATTTAAAAGCTACCATTTCTAAGGTGGACGGTTCGGAAGTAGACTTGTCGTGGAGTCCTGTTGATGGGAATACGATTAAAGGGTATAAGTTGTACGTGAATGGCAAATTGCAAGGCAACATCATTACGGACACCAAGTATGTATATAACTGTCCTGCTACAGGCGATTATACTTTTAAAGTTGTCACGGTAGACATCTATGGTGGCGAATCGGTTAATCCTAAAGAGATTCAACTCCATGTCGTTTGCGAGCCAACAGAAGTATTCAATTTTACGGCTACAATTGATAGACGTAATCGCTCTAAGGTTAATTTTACTTGGGACGCCAATAAAGAAGTAAATATCAGTTACTATGAAATTCGCCTTGGCTACACCTGGGACACTTCTCCTGTTATTGTTAATAAGATTAAATCCCTTGACGCTTCTTATATTGTTCCTGTAACTGGCTATTACCGATTTATGATTAAAGCAGTTAATGCGAATGGCCGTTACAGCTTAAAGGAAGCTTCTATTGAACGTCAGATTGTAGTTGAACCACCTGCTCCTACTGATTTTATTGTTGTACAGTCAGCTATAGACAAATCAAAAGCAAAAGCTTCTTGGGCAGTCGTCGATGGCGACGATATTTCGCAGTATATCTTACGTGAAGGTGATTCTTGGGACACAGGCAAACTAATTGGCGTAACCACGAACCCATGGTTTGATATTACCCTTGACAAAAGTCGCACGTATACATTTATGGTAAGAGCGCAATCGGTCAACGGTCATTATGGAGCTGTATCAAACTGCGTAGTAACGTACTCTGTTGCCCCTGCCGATGTGACGGGCTTTACAGTATCTCAAAGTTTAACTAATAGGACTAGAGTTACATTGTCTTGGGATGCTCCAGAAGAACAAGATATTGCTTATTACATCCTTAAAGAGGGTGATGTATGGGATTCGGCTAAAATCGTTTCTGCACGAGTCTTTGGTACTATGTACGAGCTTGCCGTAGCAAATGATGGCGACCATACATGGATGATAAAGGCGGTAACAACGGCAGGAAATGAAAGCCAATACCCAGCCACGATTACAGCTTCTTTTAACTTACGACCAAATAAAGTACAGTCTATACAAGCTGTCCAAAATAAAAACGACATCTCTATCCTTAATATTAACTGGTCGCCTGTTGACGATAGTGACTTAGCTGGCTATCAAGTAAAAATTGGTGATAGTTGGACTAATGGTGAACCATTACCTTTCACTCGTGAATTGTATGCTACTTATAATATGAACACCTCATCGTCTTTTAAGATTATGATTAAAGCAAAGAACAATGCCGGGTTATATAGCGATGAAACAAGTATCCAATATTACGCTAAACTTGAACCAGACGATGTGCAAGGTCTAGTAGCGTTTCAGAACGGCAATTCGATTGAATTGTATTGGGACAAAGTACAGCAAGACGATGTAGTCGGTTATGAAGTCCGTGAGGGGTTATCATTCGATACGTCTTTGATTGTAGAACAGCAAATTACGTCTATTAGTGATATTTTAACAATCGACGTGCCTAGAACATATAAATATTATGTCAGAGCCATTAATCAAAGTGGACATTTGAGTCAGCAGCCTGCACGAGTTTCTATAGCAGTGTCCAATTTGCTTCCTAGAAATGTCATTGAAAGCTATGACATTATTGAAAATCATGGAGGGGTTTGCAATTTAACTGAGTTCATTAAATCAGATTATAATTTCCAAACTATCGGTGGTAGATTTTCTGATTACCCTAAGACTCGATTCCAAGATATTGGTGGCACACAAGTTATTAAGCTGCAACAAGGCCGTGCATGGGATTGTAGTTCTGAATCAAAATCTATGGTGTATATTCCAGATTGTGAAGCCCAAATGCCAACTGATTGCATTTCCGTTGTATTAAGCTTATACAACAAAGACTGGAAGACAGCTGCAAATGGCAATCATGAAACGTCTAATGGTTGGTTAGTACAGTTTGTAAATGGAAATGTAGAATTTACTGTCAATACTAAGTCAAATGGTCAACAGCAAGTAACAAAACCAGTAGCATCATTGTCTGGTGGGTGGCATTACTTTTTCTTTGGCTTCAATAACGGGAGACTCAGTATAAGTATAGATGATGGAGCAACCACAACGAAAGACATTGGGAATGACAGTCTTGTGTATGCAGATGTCACAAACATGACAGCTAATTGTGGGCAATTTGAAGGATTAATGAACTTGTTAGCTCTTTATAATAGACCTCTTACGGCAACAGACAAGAGCGATTTGATAGGCAGTTATTTATTTGCTGATGATTTGATTGGCCTATATCATTTCAACGAAACTGGTTTTACCATTCATGACTATTCAAAAACTAAAAATGACGGGGTTGTCCTTGGTGATTTGTTAGTTCCTACAAATACTTATTACCGCCGTGGGGAATATTATAGCGACATTATTGACATCGGAAAAGAATCAAACTGTGATATTTCTGTACTGTTTTTGTCTACAGCAACAATGTATGGTGGCAAAACCGAATTACAATATAGCCAGTCTACCGATTGCAGTTTGTGGTCTGAGTGGACTACGTTCAAACCGGGGCAACGAACCTTCAAGTATATTAAATTTAAAGTAATTTTGGTTTCGTACAATTTATCTTTATCGTCTCCAGAAATTAATAAGTTTGTTGTTAATGTTGACGTTCCTGATAAAGATATTGCTATGTCAGTAGACATTGCACAGGGCGGACAAACGGTTAAATATGGTTATTCATTCCATCAAGTCCCTGCTGTAGTTCCTGCTGCTGTAGGTGAAGGACTTCATGCAGAACTGGTTGCGAAATCTAATACCGATTGTGAGATTAAGATTAAAAACGCTAAGAATGAAGACGTAGGCGGTAAAGTAGATATACATATTAGAGGTTTTTAAGGAGAGAATAATTTGGCTTATAATAAAGATAAACCAGCGGATAACGATTATTTATCAGAATTCCCTGCTTCCGAAAGAGAGCAGCAGAGGGCCATTATCAATGACCAAATTGTTGATGCTGGACACTTAAAAGGGTTAGTTCCCGGTAATGCCGACGGTAATATACCTATTAGTAATGGCAACGTTAATGTAAATCTTAATGCAGATACACTAGACGGGAAACATTCGACATACTTTTCTCCAGACGGTCATAGACATGATAATGCGACAACCAGTAGCGATGGTTATTTGAGCAAGGAAGATAAAGGAAAACTTGACACAGTGGCTACAGGGGCAGAAGTTAATCAGAACACTTTTGCAAATATTAAAGTTGGTACAGTCACCTTACAGGCTGATAATAAACAAGATACCTTGTCTATGAACGCAGGGAAGAACATTTCTTTAACTACCGATTCTGATAACGACAGTATCACCGTTGGGGTAACAGGCACGGTGGATGTAGCAGCTAAAGCAAATGCGTTGGCTAAGGCTATCAATCTATCACTTAGTGGTAAAGCTGTTGGGAATGTAGCGACTGATGGCTCTAGTGATGCAAATATTGAAATCACAGAAGTCCATGCGGACGATTCTAAAGAGTCCGACCATGCTAAAGAAGCAGACCATGCCACTAAAGCAGATACAGCTACCAATGCAGATTTGGCTACCAAGGCTACAACCGCAGACGTAGCCACAAAAGCCAATGGATTGTCTAAACCGATTACCATTAAGATTCACGGCATGACAGCTGGGCAAGGTACGTTAGACGGCACAACTAGCATTATTGATATTAAAACGACAGCTTTGCCTGACCAATTTAACAATATCGCCGTTCCTGCATCTTGGACTACTTCGTATGAAGTTGGTGGAGTAGGAAGTGAAACGAAACGTACAATCAACCTCAATAACGGTGTAGCTGCTGGGACATATTCACTACAAACATTGCTTAACATGTTGGTACAGCGTTGCCATTGGCACTCGGTAAATGCAACTAATTGTAACTGTAATTGTGCTTGTGATTGTTCGGACAACGATGAAGAATGACATATTATCCAGGTCGATTGTGCATACCGTTTGGGGTACAATGTAATCTTCATTGTAAATATTGCTACCGTGACATATGTCGTAAAGAAATTCCAACTAATGTTACATCTGATTTCTTAGACTATATATCGTCTGCTCCTAAAAGGACATATGCTATCATCGCAAGCGGAGGAGAACCTTTATGTAACTGGGAAGAAGTTGTAAAAGTTTTTGACCATGCTCCTTCCCATATGCATAAGAAGATTATGACAAATGGGAGTTTGTTAAATAAAGAGATTGTTAACTATATCAACGATAATGATATAGAAGTGCATTTGTCATATGATGGTAATATGAGTAAATATTTGCGTGGGTATGATGTATTAGATGATAAATTAGTATTAGTTAGGCAGATACACAATCTACGTATCTTGTCAGTTATTACAAATAGAAATACAGACGTATTGCAAGTATACAGAGAAATAAAAGGAAAGTTGCAACGGCCATTCTATTTCTCACATAGTGTAATAGTTGACAGCCCGACTAATCAATCGCTGATAAACGGGTTCGATTATGATACATACGAGCGGTCGTTATGTGAATTGCTCGTTTCAGAAGATAAGCTGCCTACAGCATGGTATCACAATAAGAAACCGTCAAGATTAGGATTTAATTACCTACTTGACGGTTCTGTCGTAGGCATCCACACATTGAACAGGTATGGTTCGGTGTGGGACAATGAAGAAACTTTACTGAATAACTTTTATAAAACAGAAAACACATACAAATGTTTGAATAGGACTTGTTATATACGGGACATATGCGGACAGGATTTTGCTAATGCAAGTGACCATATGTGTCGTATAGAAAAAATTAGACAGAACGTTTTTGCAATGCTTAATAACGGAGGAGTAGGTCAATATGTCAGAGCTTGATATTAACAGAATTAATATAATGATGGGTAGTAAATGTAATTTCAATTGTAAACATTGTATCCAAACAGACGCGATGAATTTCGAGAACCATAATAGTATATATGAAAAAGTATTCATGTATATAGAACATCTGGCAAATATACGGCCTGGTTTTAAGCAGAAGCTATTGTTGATGTTTTGGGGTGGTGAACCGTTGCTCTATATGGGCGTCATCGACCAATTCGTGCAGCGTTTAGGAGATAAAGTTCAGTATGGAGTGGTAACAAATGGCTCATTGCTGACAAGTGAACTGGTGGACTATTTCAATACCAATAAATTTGAGGTCGTACTTAGTAATGATGGTATGAATACAAACCATGTACGGCCATTCAATGTGCTTGACGATGATAATTTCGTTCGGCTGTTTAATAAACTGGACAACAAGGCTGTCGATGCTTGTATAACAGCATACAATCAGGATTACTATACATTATGGGATTACATAGAATCAAAGTTAGGTAAAGACATCTGGATAAACCATGAAATGCTTGAATGTACATGGGGCATGCCAGAAGATTTGTATAATTTCGATTTTGATGCTTATAAAAAGACAATGCGAAGAATCGTGACTGATGCTCGTAAAGCTGTAATTAATCGTGAAGCTAATCGTCCACTTATGCTGTTGGAACAAATGGTAAAACGTATTGCTAAGATTGTAGAGAAAAAGGAAATCGGACTAAGATGCCCTCAGATGCAGTCTATGATTAGCGTAGATTTAGCAGGTAATGTATACGCATGTCATAATGGATGCGAAAGATTAGGAACGGTAGAAGATGAGTTTGAAAAACTATATACCAACTTCTCTTTATGGTTCCGAAAGAAAGACAATTCTGATTGCAATTCCTGTCCATATCTTGCTATGTGCGGGTACGGTTGCTTAAATTCCACCCCGTCAAAAGGGAAGGAAGCTTGCTGTAAATTAAAGAAGATTTTCTTTGACGCTTGTATTGATTTTGTCAACTCTACAGAAGTATCGTTTGAAGATGTAGATATGGAGGATACGTATGATTGTAATTAGAAAACCGCTACAAAAGGGGCAAAGTCCAGAAATTGAGTATGGTATAGTCAAAACAGACGATGAAATTTCAATAAGCTTTAAAGGGGTAGTCAGGGATTGTGAAATAGATAAAACTCTCAATTTACCATTTAGCACTTATAAAGGCAAAGTTCTTCAAGTCTCATTACAATGGACTTATACTTGTGAACTCCGTGTTTCACCTATGTATGAGATGACATCTCGCTATTACTCTGCTTCTGCTAACCAGAATGAAGAGTATAAATTGTGCCGGGTTTCTATTGCTCCTGATTGCAAAGATATAGTTATCTTTTTAGAAAAAGCTACCGACTATATTTGCCATGACGCTAATAACGTAGTTTTCCCTAAAGATGCAATTACAAAAACACAGATTATTCAGCAATATTCTCCTTTCTACAAAGAACGTTGCGACTATATCCATAAGAAAGTTACAATGATGAAATCTGTCGATATTTATAATACAGTTACATATTTAGAATCACAGGTAGACGCATTGACTCGGCTTGTATTGCAGCTGGCTAACAGCAACAGTGAAGCCGCCAAGGTATTACGAAAAGCAGATAAATACAGCGTATTAGACATAAAAGATGAAGATAAGATTTTGCAAGAATTTGAAATCGACAAGAAGAATGTAAGGGATATGCAGAAGGAGTATTATGACAAAGACTAAGAAAGTTGTATTAAAATTTGGTGGCAAATGTAATCTAACATGTAAGCATTGCCATTGCTTGCGTACCAATTACAAATTTAACCCAGATATTATCGACTGGATAAATGATAGGGAAACAGAAGACTTACATATGTGTGGCGGTGAACCTTTTCTGTATTTTGACATGATGAAGAAAATCATCCCACAACTGACTACTATTAAGCGTTTCCACACAACAACAAATGGGACTGTATTGAATGACGAAATGGTTGATTTCTGCAATAAATACGGGGTTATCGTTGCTGTGTCATATGACGGCCCTGATAGTCAAAGAACGCCATGTCTGCCAAATTATGATGCAGTAGGTAAAATCAAGACAAATGGTGTGTCCCAGGTATTCTATCATGGCAATACAGATATGGATAAAATCATATTTGAGACACGTAAATTAGGGAAAGTTCATGGGATGCTCGCAGGAGAATGTGTAACCAATATCCCTGCATTTGTACATCAAACAAAAAACAACCCAAATAGTGATACAACAAAGGAAGACGTAGACAGCTATATCAAACAATATGCCAAGCACTTGGAATTAGGGTTGATGAGTTATGACCCAGAAGGTAGTATATTCAGCCTTGGTGCAGCTCATGCGTTTATCCGTCATTTTATCAACCATAAGCCATATGAAGTAGGTTGCCGTTGCTGTAATCCTAATAATATTACCGTGACGCTTGACGGTCGCTTTCTTCTTTGCCCATATGGCGATACATATGTTGGCGACATCTACAAAGGCGTTGACTGGGATTTAGTTGAATCATATATTCCAGATAAATGTAAAAGATGCCCATTTAAATTACTTTGTGGCCCATCTTGTATTGCTAATATTACAGACAACGAGTGCTATATTTTCCGTGTACTGTATCGTCATTATAAGAAATTACTCAAGAAATACAATATTGATGAAACAGCTTTACTCAACAGGGCAGAATGGAGTGAAGAATAATGGCAATTATTGCCAATGAAAATAAAGGTTATACGCAGGATGAATTTAAGGATTATTTAAAGACGACTATTGATGCCATAGTGCCTCAAGTATCCGAATTGGAAACAAGTGCAGAGCAATCTGCCACTGATTCGGCATCCTCTGCTACTTCTGCCGCTAACAGCGCAAAACAATCCGCTACTTCGGCAGCTAACTCGGAAGCATCTAATCAACAGTCTAAGAAATGGGCTAGTGCTACAGAAAGTCCAGACGGGGCAGTAGACATGGATTCGTCTACAGGGAAAACACAAAGTTCTCGTTCGTGGGCTTTATATAGCAAAGATAGGTCTGATTCGGCAGCATCCTCTGCTACAGCAGCTTTAAATAGTGCCACAGAAGCCGCCACACATGAAGCCAACGCCAAACAGTCATTGGTTGCTTCTCAGAACATCCAAAAAGAAGTAGAAGACGGGCTGAAAAAGGTAAGCTCAGTCGTAACTTATCGTGGTACGGTGGATAGTTTTGCTAACCTCCCAACAGGACTAACATCAGATAATACTGGTGACATGTATAATATTAAAAACGCTGGAGGAACTGATTCCAGTGGCAACGAAATTAAGGCTGGGGACAATGTCGTCTGGAATGGCTCTGGTTGGGATGACCAAAGTGGTCACGTAGATTTGTCTGATTATTACACTAAGGAAGAAATTGGCAAATCTGTATTGTCTGTTGTGGCTAATAACGATACATTAACTTTTATTCATCGTGACGCTACCAAAGATTCATTAACCATTAATAATGTCGGTCACGCTACTAAAGCATCTCAAGACGGCAATGGGAATAATATTGCTACTACCTACGAAACCAAAGCTTCCCATGCCAGCGACATTAATTCTATAAATAACACAATTAATACTAAATGCCTTTCTTCTCTGACTGTTACAGACGCTTCCATAACGGCTACGACAGTTGACGGCACGAAATCTACGGTAACCGTAAATAACGTCGCCCATGCCGGTAAAGCATCTCAAGACGATAAGGGGCAGGCCATCGACATTACAGCCCTCAAAACGCTCATTACGACAACCGTCAACGATGCTGTATTGCAATGCAAGAAAGACCTGTACCCCGTCGGCTCCGTCTACGTGAGCATTACCGATAGCCGCAATCCAGCAGACATTTTAGGTTTCGGAACGTGGGAAGCCCTGCCAGCTGGTTATGGACTCGTAGCACAAGGCACGGCCAAGGCAGAAGACGGCAGTACGTTAACATTTACAGCTGGCCAGAAATCGGGCGAATTCAAGCACCAAATCACTGTCGGGGA
>ULRH01032107.1_pt1 | contig 29042 bp, 25 predicted proteins | sample 1955271 | NCBI WGS metagenome assembly ULRH01 (sample SAMEA4835677, study PRJEB28245) | human gut metagenome | biome: gut microbiome; material: fecal sample | place: Denmark | collected 2008 | reverse complement strand
TCTGAACTTTCAGCTCATGGGCTTTCAGGAACTCCTGGTTTACGGTCGTTATCTCCAGCTCGCCGCGCGCCGACGGCCTGATGCTCTTGGCGATATTGACAACCTTGTTAGGATAGAAATACAGGCCTACTACTGCGTAATTGCTCTTCGGGTGTTCCGGCTTCTCCTCGATGCTCAGACAGTTGCCGTCCTTGTCGAACTCCGCCACGCCGTAACGCTCGGGGTCGCTCACTCTGTACCCGAATACCGTAGCCTTGCCGTTCTCTTCGGCATCAACGACAGCCCGGCGCAGCATGTCGTTGAGTCCCGCGCCGTAGAAGATATTATCTCCCAAGACGAGGCAGGCGCAGTCGTCCCCGATAAACTTCTCCCCGATGATGAACGCCTGCGCCAGTCCGTCCGGTGACGGTTGCTCTGCATACTCGAACCTCACCCCGAAGTTGCTGCCGTCGCCCAGCAGCCGCCTGAAGCCCGGCAGGTCGTAAGGAGTCGAGATAATCAGTATCTCTCTTATCCCCGCCAGCATCAGCACTGAAATCGGATAATAAATCATCGGTTTGTCGAAAATCGGTATCAGCTGCTTGCTGATTCCCTTGGTGATAGGATACAACCGCGTACCGCTGCCACCGGCCAATACGATTCCTTTCATAATTTTGATTTTATGTTGGTTTTATTTTAGTTCTTTATATACATCAGTCACTTGGTCGGCTATCTTTTCCCAGTCGTATTTCTTCATGTCATAGTCGATGTGCTGCAAGGGCTGCTCTATAACGGTTTTCAGTTTATCGGCAAGAGCATCGACATTACCGACAGGGAAGTAGTCATCATTGTCAAGACCTACTTCAAGATTGGCAGGTATGTCGCTTACAATTACCTTTACTCCGTAACTCATCGCTTCCAGCAAGGCTATCGGCAACCCCTCATGGCTTGACGGCAGACAATAGCAGCGGCAATTCGTCAATAGTGAATGTAGCTTACGTCCTTTGATAAAGCCTGTCAATACAACGCCGTTCTTCCTCGCCGTTTCTTTAAGGTTGCGTGAATAGTCATCCTCAAAATCCGTATCGCCAGCCAAGACCAGCTTTATATCATCCGACGCATTTTTACTTTTTAATTGTTCATTTTTAATTTTGCAATATGCTGCAACAAGGTGGTGCAGGTTCTTTTCCGGCACAAAGCGGCACATGCCTAAGATGTATTTCCCTTTCTCTATGCCTAATTCTTGAAAATATTCAGGATAGTCGCACACTTCCGGTTGTGATACGCCATTGTAAATCAAATGAACATGGCTTGTACGGTTGTATTTCCGTTTAATCAGGTTACGGATAACATCGGATATGACAATCACCTCATCAGCAAACATGCACCCCATGCGCTCGCCGAGTTTCAGCATAGTCTTTGCGGCAAAACCCCACTTGTCACGGTCGTAGTCCGGCCCGTGGTGAGTGAACACCACTTTCATGCCCAGCATCTTGGCGTATGGAACAAGCAATGCAGGACCTATGGCATGGATGTGCAGAATGTCCGCACCGAGCTTTTTCGCCTCGTTGATGGCACGGAACGTATGGATAATCGCTTCGAACGATTTTTTCTTAGGACTTTCAATATCCACCAGCTTCACGCCTTTCCACTCTGTCAGGTTATCCCTTACATAGCTACTCCTGCGTATCACGGTGACATCAAAGCCCTTTGCCGCTATCCTCGGGAACAACTCCTCGCAATGAGTTTCCACGCCACCCATGATATTCGGGATACCACGAGTGCCGGTAACAACTATCTTCATAAAAACATTCTTGATTTTGAGAACAAATAATTACTTTTGCAAAACCAAAAGCCGAACCAATGAGATTGCGACTAAACCGTCTGAAAGAGAATCTCCTTTATGCAAGAATCATAATTGTTTCTTGCCTGTCTGCTTTGTGGCTCTTCATAAAAGGCAAAAGAATCAGATAAATTAGAACTTCTCCCTCAAATCCCCTTGACACGGATCCTGCCCGACGTCACACCATTTCGGGTCTATGCAAGCCGGCTTTCCCTGCATCGAACGGAGCTTGTTCTGTAACGCCCACTTGGCTGGATACTTGATGTACTTGTGCATCACGGGGCTGGCCGTGCCCACCATCCAACAGTTTTTCGGACACTTGCGTACCATCGCGCGTACTTTCTGCGCCTGCTCGCTCTCCCAAATCTCCATGAACGGCGCGTCGTGGATGTTGCCCATGCTCTCTTTCCAATACTTCTCTTCCAGTCCGTTGCATGGCATCACCTCGCCCCACGGGTCGATGAAGAAGTTTACCATGCCGGCCTCGCAAGGCAACATGCGACGCTTGCCCTCGATGTAGTTTATCAGTCCCATGTTGAACCACGCGCGGAACCAGCTCTTGGGGTGTTTCTCCTGAAGCTGCCAGTTGATGAGCTGCTCGAAATCGTGGCACACCTCGTCCTTGTTCGTTATCACGTTGTCGCTCTTGTGGAAGTAATACGAGTTGTGGAAAGCCGCCGTGGCAAACTCCATTCCCATTGCAAGCGACAGCTGGTAAAGCGAAAGCATGTCGCGGGAGTTGTGGTTGGACACGGTGCAGCCGAAGCCGATGTCCTTCAGCCCCATGTGTTTCAATGTGAGCAACGTGCGTAGACCTTTGTCGAAGCCTCCGGCATGGCCGCGAAGTTCGTCGTTTTTCTGGCTCAGACCCTCTATTGAGATGCGGATTCCGATGTTCGGGAACTTCTTGGCAAGTGCCACCACGCGGTCTTCAAACCAGCCCGAAGTCGAGATTACGATACGAGGCGTGTGCTTATAACATTCTTCCACTATCTCGTCCAAGTCCTCGCGGATGAACGGTTCGCCGCCCGTAAGGTTAATGAACTTCAGCTGCGGCAGCGTCTTCAAATCTGCTGCCTTGATTTCCTCCTGCCTGTTGGTCGGATTTTTCCAGATATTGCACATCTGGCAGCGCATCGGGCAGCGGTATGTCAGGATAATGCTTGCGTCAGTAGGACGCGGGATGTTAGTTTTTGCCATAATGCTTTATATTTTTATTTTCCAGATAAAATCTTGTTAAGCTCAAATCAATTCAGTCTTGTGCGTTTACAATGGCTAATGCTGCATTGTAATTGTCAATTAATGACTTATAGAACACGTCATCGTTAAAATTGTCTTCCACCCATTTCCTGGCGGTTGTTCCTAAATCCTTGCATCTTTGCACATCGCTATCAAGCTGTTTCATCAAGCTGGCAAGTTCATGATAATCTTCCGCTTCATAGACTAAGCCACGGTCTTCCGTCACCATTTCAGGTATGCCCCCACGCCTTGAACCTATAACTGGCTTGCATGCCGCGAAAGCCTGCAATATGACATAAGGAAAATTCTCCTGCCATGTTGAAGGGCATACTACATATTTCGCATTGTAAAGATATTCATCAAGCTCCTTGCCCCACTTAGGCCCTACAAATCTAACATTCTGCAGGTTGTGCTCTTTTGCAATATTCTTCAATGCTTCTTCCTCAGGACCATTGCCTACAATGACAAAATGTAAATCCTTTGCGACCGTCAAAGCCTTCAACAAGACATCTACGCCTTTCTCGTCAATCAGCCTTCCAAAATACAATCCGAACTTTCCGTCTTTATTTTCTTTTGGCAACGCAGGGACATTAAAAGGATTCATCACCTTTCCTGTTCTGATACGGCGTTTCCAAAAGATTTCCGTTTCTTTTGCCATGTAATCACAGGCAAAAAGATGGATTGTCACGTTCTTTTCGTACACTTTCAGCCACTTATGTACGTAAGACTCAATTGTGCTTGCCACGCTGAATGCCAAAGAGTTGTGAGCGCATCTTGTCATGGCACAGTGATAGTAATGCCCGTCTTTACACAGGTCGCAAACATGCCCCCTGTTGTATAATTTATAATTGGGACAAATATGCTTGTAATCATTATGAGAGATGAGTACGGGTATGTTCCTTTGCCGTGCGGCAACTATTACAGACGGAGAAATTTGCGTCATGATGTTGAAACAATGTACGAGGTCTGGCTTGAAGTCATCCAGCAACTTCTCGAACTTCCTTTTTGTTGGAATGTTGTAAGGTATTTGCGTCAAAGCCTTTATCTTTGTCAATGGGTTTGAGCTTTTGAAGTCCGGTGCGTTAACAAAATATCTTGACCATTCCGATTGAATGTTTTGTCCGTCATTTACGGAGAAAAACGCGACTTGATGACCATGTCCCTTTAAGACACGGGCCACCTCAAAGAAAAAAACTTCAGCTCCTCCTTTGTAATAGAAGCATTTATGGACTAAGAGTATTTTCATTTCCTTACAGTTTCAATAGAGTCTTGATAAAATTTTTTCATTCCTTCCAACATCGGGGTAAGTTCTATATCGACATAATTGTGCATCCTCGTAGTGTCTAATACCATATTGGAAACGTCCATCGGACGGGCATCTTCATAAATTATTTTGTAGTCAACATTTGAAATAATCTTCAGGAATGCAAGAACGTCATTTACCGAATATCCACGGCCGCTACCTACGTTGACTGCCTGGTTATGAACATCCTTGTCTATCAACTGGTATATTATCGTTGTCAAATCGTCAATATAGATGTAGTCCCTTATAGAAGAGCCGTCACCCCAAACCTCAACAGGCTTGCCGTCAAGTAATTTTCCTATGGCAACAGCCACAAGCCCTTGCCGCCCGTGCAGATTTTGCCCATGCCCGTATGGGTTGCTTGGCCTTACTATAAGGTATTTAAGCCCTTCTGTCCTGTTCTTGAACAGGATGGCATTCTCCATCATCTGCTTTGACCATCCGTAATACGAAATAGGCTTTTGTTCGTCTGTCTCCTTGAACGGCTTCATGTCATTACGGTTGCCGTAAATAGTTCCTCCTGACGAAAAGTAAACGAACTTCACGCTATTTTTTGCGCAATATTCCATCAGCCTTATGCTCGGAAATATCATATTCTGAAATTCGCGGTTAAAATCGTCGTAGCCGCTGCCCGGTATTAGTGTTGAAACCAAATGGACAACAGTCTGAATTTTATTGTTTGAGATAATATTCTCAACACTTTCAACATTAGCCAGCGATTCCCTGATTATAGAAATATTCAATCCGTCAAGCCTCGACACATTCGCCGATGCAGGTTCGATGACAAAAACTCCATATTTCTTATCGTTATTGAATCTTCTGACCAAACTTGAACCGATAAATCCAGCCCCTCCGATAAAGAGGATGTTTATTTTATCCTTATCCATAAAATCCTTATTAAATGTTAGTTTTGTATGGTTGATTATTGTATTTCACTTATTCCTAAAAGTATATTTCTTGGCTTATAAGAAATTTTCTTTAATATTTTCTTACAAAAACACATATCTTCTTTTGAACCTTTTTCAAGAATGAATATTCGACTATTATCTTGAGTTAATTGCCGATATGTTTCAATGTCTCTTAAATCATTTGCATAAATCGCCGGATAATCTTTTTTCCCATGATAAGTGTTTAAATATTGCCCCTTATAAATGTAAACTCTGTTATTCTTGACAGAAGCGAAAGCGTAACCGCAATAATATGGTGCCCCATAAAAAATATTGTCAGCAATTTTTAAACTTTTATTAGTCTTTTCATACGAAAGTACATTTGCATCCCTTTTTTCAGGTGAATCAAAATGATTATCACCTATCATATAACAAATATTATTTGAAAATTCACAATCTATATAGTCCACATTTTTCCCTTTAACATCCAAAAGAAAATGTTCAAAGGCCTGCCTGCAATAGATGAACTTGTTATGTACGAAACGTATGCGACATGGATTTTGCAAATCCTTCCCTTTCCCTTGAATCGTTGCACCACAATCATAAGTACGACTGATGGAACAATGACTGATGGTATTATCACTGATAAGAGAAGACAAGCACCAACATTCTATGCCGTTACCATAACGCACCCAGTTTTGATAACCAACTTGTATGGAACCACCTATAATGTCTATATCACAATTTTGTACTTGCGTATGGTTAATGCCACATATACCGTGTCTGGCAAATCCAATAATCGCAATATTGCGTATAACACATCGGTTCATATTCGAGATTCCGTGATTATATGTTGACAAACAGATATTACCCAATGCCCTTGGATGTTGGCCATATCTAAAATACAGATACCTGAATGCCACATCCTTTCTTTTATACAAAGAAGAAGTAAAAAAATCCCCATTCTTCTGTAATGCTTCTTTCGATTTTACCAAATGCCCGTAGATTTTGTCATGTTCATTGTCATAGATACATCCTATATTATTGAAGCATAATTCATCAGAAGCGTATTCTAACGGATAGCCTGCAAAATCAGCTTCATTACTTAAATCCAATCTCCAAACCCCTTTAATTGAATCAGCCTGCCAAGCATCCGGACGTTTTAAAATCTTAAAGCCACATAATACGGGCTTATCTCCTTTGCCATACGATTCAATGATACAATTAGATAAGCCTATCATATTCTCAAAGAATATGTCACCACATTTCAATCTTATACAAAGTTTGCTTTTCCCAGTTTCTTGAATTGCTTTTCTAATTGTTTTAAAAGGTTTATCTGCTGACTTCCCATCATTATTATCATTTCCCTGTGAAGAGGATATATAAAACGAAATATATTCAGAAATATCGGAGGTTGTGTACCCAAAAACAGATTGCGCAACGATGAACAATAAAACAATTAAACCAATTTTATTAGAGTATAAAAATAATCTATTACCCATATAGCTGCAAAAACTAAAAAAGTTGTAATACAGAACTTAAAATAGTATTATGACTTAATTTAGTTTAATCAAACCTACTTACATAAGGTACAATTTCTCCTTTATTTAGAACCAAAAAATTATATATAAAGTATACAAGTGAATAGATAATAACTGTACTCTTGAAAATTATAGCTTTTTTAGATTGCAATCTATACCATAATAATGAGAAAAACATAGTAGAAAAGAGTAAATATGCTATAGGGAAACGAACTGCTACGCCTGAAATTATAGAAACAATATTATATATTATTACTCCAAACAAATACCCAAGAAACTCAAATCTACTTAACATGTTTTTAGGCGTGATACATATAACAAAAATGCAGAATAACGATTGCATAAGACTTGTTAAATATCCCATATCACTGTTCATCTCTATGTAATTTAGGTAGCGATCTTCATTAGAAGAAAATAAATTTAGAACAAAATTCGCATTCATTACCATGTCAATAAATTGCTGTTTTACAAGTATTATTAAAAAAGAAGCTACTACCAATAAAATATACCATTTCTTATTAATTGCAACACCTTTTTCTGATAGGAACAATAAAGGTATGAATCCTAACAGTATAAGAGAGGAGCGATGAAAGAAAAAACCAATACACAATATGATTAAAAACAACCATAAATATCGTTTGTCCTTAATAAGCTTTGCTGATGCAAATAAGAATAATCCTATCGCAAAAAATTGCCGCATATAATTGAACGACATAGGGTAAAATCCCAAAAGTACGAAAAATAAAACAGAAAGTTTTATAGGATAATCATTTATGCGCACATAATATAAGAAACCTAAAAAGAAAACAAGAAAAATTAGTCCGTAGAATGTCAAATAATCGGTTTTTGATATTAATTCTCTATAAAGTCCCATTAAGAAACTAAAACCAGGTTCAAAAGTATCTCCAAATTTGCTCCAAGTAGAAACATCTAATGTGGTGTGAAAGAAATTGTTATTGTAAATGCGAATATCAGTACCAACGCTTTTCCCTCTAAAAACAGCAACTAAGCATAGGAATACACTTAGTGGAAATACAATTTTATTATCATATTTCTTAGGAAAACACAGGCTCAGTAGTAGCACAAATATAATTATAATATATATTGTCATTTTATTTTGATTTTCCTAATAAATATGATATGTCTTTTCTTACATTGTTGCAAAAAGCATAGAATGCTCCATGATTTTTATCTATATTATTGTCGGCCAAAAATATAGGTTTATATGTAACTTTTAATTTCTTATGATAACAGAACACATTCAACAACCGTTCACTCATGAATCCAAATACACGAGATTGAAGAGCATATTCCGAAACATGCACCCTGCTTTCTATTACTGACAACAAAGGGAATATCCATGCAGAATATTCGTCAAAAACTTCACGAGACGTGAAGAACATATTGTACGGACTGTACGAATTCCCTCTCATTATATGATGGAAGGCATCGTAATATTCGGGATATTTCTGTTTTATCACATCTTCCATAATATTATAATCTTCACTGATATGTCCCATACAATATTGTTCTTTTATTGAATAAGGGCAAACAGATCTTATTGGTAAAATTATATCACATCCGTTTAAGTCAACATTAGCCTTTTCAAATAGATTTTGATTATCGGGCACATGCTTTACGAAGTAGTCCCTTTGATGTCCATCCCAATCAAAATTTCTTCGATAATGTACTAATCCGATATATTTCACGTCTTTTGGTAAATTTTTCCAAGCCCAATAGTGCCCTGTTAATTCACAATAGTTTTTATTTTTCGAACTTATATTATCACCCTCATCGTCTCTCTGCATGTTTAATCTGAGGGAAGATAAAGCAGCCCCTACATGAATCGGAAGATATGCCTTGTTATAGTTTGTAACTTCCTTGTTATGTGAACAAATCAAAATTACAGTCTTTTCCATATTTTTATCTTATATTTTTTCTAATTTATTATTTGTCAAAAAACACATTTACAATCCATGTCTAACTTATTGATAATTTATAATTCATTTTAAACTCATACCTTTAAATGCTTTCATAATCCTGTCAATTACCCTAAGAGGAAAACTTAATACAAACCATCTTACATAGATAAAAAAACTCTTCTTTTTAAGACCAGCAGCTTTACTCCTTTGTATGGCATCTTCCATAGTCATTAAGTATACTCTAAATTTCTCAATGCTATTTAGCTTTGCATATAGTTCTGCATGTTTTTTATGAATATACTTCACTGCATCTTTCCACTCTTCATACTTATTCGTTAACCGATGCTTGTCCGAGGTGTTGATGCGGTAAACGCTTAACACTTCATTTACGAAATAAAACGGCTTACGCTGGGCTAAACGGATGGTCAATTCATATTCTTGCCAAAAACGAAGGTTCTCATCAAACAGTCCTACTTCAAATAAAGCTTTTCGTTTTACCAAAATGTTAGTAGTAGTAGTACATATTGTCAGTAAAATCTTCTTATGCATATCACCATACTCCAATGGATTTGGCAATAAATCACGATAGGTCACTCCCTCTCCTCTCACTATCTCTAATTTCCTACCACAATGCACCAACTCGCAATCCTTGCTTTCTATCAGTGCTACTTGCTTTTCAATCTTTGTGGGAAGCCAATAGTCATCATCATCAAGAAAGGCTACATATTTACCCTTAGCTGCGCGTATGCCTTGATTACGGGCGTAATTACCACCTTTACTCTCTTCTTTTGGGATAAAGATGTAGCGCAAAGGCTGTTGCGTGCAATATTTGGATGTTCCATCCGTGGAAGCATCGTCAACCACAATTAGCTCTATGTTATTGTAGGTTTGAGCAAAAACACTCTCAATGGCCCGCTTTAGAAGTTCCAAGCGATTGTGAGTAGTGATGATTGCCGTAACTAATTCCTGAAACATTTTGTTGTTATTTAATTCTAATTCTGTCCCAATGCACTCCTTGCTTTACCACTTTTGCAGGGTTGCCCACGACAACGCTTCCGTTTGGAGTTTTTAATCCTGCCACTACGCTTTGTGTGCCCACGACACTATCATCGTTTATCATGCAACCTTTCAGTATCGTAGCTCCGTATGCTACCCACACTCTGTTTCCTATTATAGTATCGCGGCCTGGATTGGTGCGTTGTCCTTCTTCGTTCAATATGGAGTGTACATCGCTGTTGCGTACAATGATTTTAGCTGAAAACATACAGTCTTTACCTATTATCACACGTGTATTGTAATCACTAACAGCGAAGAAAGTATCTACAAAGTCACTGTTTTCACCTATTTCTATAAGGTTGTCCTCATCTTCGAGTTTCACTCGACCTCCTTCGTAGAATTTCACTCCCTTATGCAGTATCAAACGGTTGTTCCGTCCAGTAATGACTACCTTCATGTTGTGGAGCCTAACTCCCTCTTCTATAATCACTTGATTACCCCCCCCCATTAACTTTTATTAAGCATTTGCTCATCAGGCCTTTGCAGACAAAACGATTGCCGTTGCTATTGTAGCTAATGATGTAAAGCGGTTTCTTTAACAGAAGAAAAATAGCGTAATGAAACATACGCGCCAATCTATTAGTGAGCGCAAAATAATAGTGCAAAATATTCATCTTATGATGTCTTTTAGTTTGAAACAAAGATTATTTGTAGGGAGCGACTGACTTGAAATAATCCAATGCTTTCTCTACAATATGATGCATGTCATAATACTTGTATTCTGCCAATCGTCCGCCGAAAATAACATTACTTTCCTTGTCTGCCAGTTCTTTATATCTCTGGTAAAGTGAAGTATTCTTCCTGTCGTTCACAGGATAGTAAGGCTCACTACCTTCTGTCCATTCTGAACTGTATTCACGGGAGATGAGCGTCTTTGGGCATTCGTACACCTCTGTTCCGAACATCTCGAAGTGCTTATGCTCAATAATGCGCGTGTAAGGCACTTCCCGCTCTGTGTAGTTCACCACGGCATTGCCTTGATAGTTGGGAATATCCAATGTTTCAGTCTCGAACCGTACAGTACGATACTCCAATTTCCCAAAGCGGTAATCATAATATTCATCAATAGCTCCAGTAAACACCACCTTATCTGCAAGTGCTTCCAACTCCTGTCGATGAGCAAAGAAATCACAGTCTGTCCGCACATCTACACCTTTGAGTAGACGCTCTATCAACACATTGTAGCCGCCGATGGGAATGCCTTGGTATCTATCGTTGAAATAGTTGTTATCGAACACCATCCGCACCGGCAGACGTTTAATGATGAACGCAGGCAAGTCTGTACATTTCCGTCCCCATTGTTTTTCAGTATAACCTTTAATCAGTTTCTCATAAATATCTTTCCCAATGAGCATTTGAGCTTGTTCTTCCAAATTGCGAGGTTCCGTTACACCGTCCGCCTTCATCCGTACCATTGCTTCCGCTTTCTGATTTTCAATCTTCGTTTGGGCTTCGGCAGGGGTAGTTATACCCCACATCTGATAGAATGTATTCATATTAAACGGCAGATTGTACAGCTTGCCCTTATAATTTGCCACTGGCGAATTGGTATAACGGTTAAATTCCACAATAGAATTGACAAAATCCCAGACCTCTTTGTTGGACGTATGAAAGATATGCGCCCCATACTTATGGACGTTGATGCCTTCTATGTTTTCACAATAGAGATTTCCACCCACGTGCGGACGACGGTCTATCACGAGGCACTTTTTCCCTAATTTTTTAGCTTTATAAGCGAACACGGCTCCGAATAATCCTGCGCCGACAATTAGATAATCGTAGTGTTGCATATTTTATGTTATACTCGTTAATTAACAATTAGTATTTAGTAAAGTTTCATCGTTTCCTCCTCAAATTCCAGTTCTTTTCTATTATGGTTATTAATTAGCATAACCAATTCACTTTGTAGGACTTTTATCAGCACACCCATAATGGGAACAAGTTCTCTATATTCATCTAAGTTATTGGGAGTGAAGTGCATCTCGCTTTCTTTACTATGAACAATGCAACAACGTATTTTGTAAATAATTTCTGCAATGCCATTGAAAGTTTGACTTGATGACTTGAGTTCAAACCAATCAGTACTATGAGGGTCAAAAGTGTCTTTCAAATATTCCCTTAACTTATATTCAGTCCCTGCAGGCTTAGCACAACCATCAGGTACATATTCATTAACATCTATGTCTGGTATGTTAAGGAATACCTTTTCAAACAAGATTTGCAAAGACTTCAATTCGTTTTTAGAAATATATTCTACTGTTTTTATTACATTGGCTATGAAAGAGTTTCTCGTCGCTTGACCTTTGGCAATTTCTCTAAGTTTAAAACGGAATGTGAAAAATTCAAGAACTTGGTATACTCTAAGGAAGCGGGTCAGCACATCTTTCGCTCTTTGTACATCACACAATATATTGAAGGCCTCATGATATTGTTCATAACTATTTTCCCAATCCCATGTCTGCATAGTTGCTATCTTGTCATCGTTCCATGTCAGCATGTCAGGAACTGGGAATCCTTTTTCAATGGCTAGCTTAAAACAGACTGCAGAATAAATGCGCCAAGATTCAGTTGTAATTGTATTCTTTTTTATGAGATAATAATGTTCATAGTCTTGCCGTTCTAGACAGTTGAAAAAACGATTTTTCTCTTCTTCGCATACATAAATACAAGTCCACAATCTCTCTATCGCCTTCCAAAATTCATCACCATCATTAATTTTTTCTAAATTATGCCTAAGTTTGTCATGTAACAAATGGCATGCTGGTATAACACTTATATCTGGATCGTTATATGCAAAATCATGAAAGTGTATTTTTCTGGAAGAGTCCACTTCTTCGAAAGACATAACGTATTCTATGTTATTTTCGTCTACGACTTCTTCTTCACTATCTAACTGCGCCAATTTTTGTTCAATCACGTCAATCCAATCACACAAAGTTGTATTTTCAGATTCTGCTTCTTTCAAGCTGCACAAAACGTCTGTAAATTTTTCCAGTTCTAAATCATCCTTTAATTCTTGCTGCTTATCTTCAGACAAACCTGTCTTTTCTATTACAGCTTTTATCATTTCGCGGTATAAGTCTTTCCGATTCATCACCAAATATTTTTGTTCGTCAACCATTCATACCAAGAAGTCTTTTTCCCTCTCAGCAAATTCAATGTATAATCAAATATTGCATTGCGCACGATGTTGCCCACATTCACACGCACACTCGACAACTTAGCATAAGCATTATTAAACTCATCCACACGAAAATCACATTCTTGTAATGATTCCACAAAAAAATCAGCGTCGGCATTCTCTTCACATTCTCCCAATTTTCCCTTCTCGACTGTATATTGACCTAAAGCTGCATAAATTCCACTCAAAGTCGTATCCTTACCGTACCATGATATGTGAGCAGCGTCCTTTGTGCATAAAAGCCTATCTATTTGAGCCATGTGCTTTAAGAAAGTCAACAGGTTCATTTCTGTGATATTGGCACTGTTTATATCTTCTTCATCCAACATGATTTTACCGGCAGATTGAACTCTTAAAGGCTTTCTGTCATAGAAAGATTTATAAGCTATCACCACAGAAGCGAAAGTGAACTCCAATGGATTCTCTCTGCGTAAACGAATTTTTGAATATTCCTCATCTCTGTTTCGGTACAACTTCATTCCTTCAGGTAACCTTGATGATATATCATTATAGAAATGCAAAAAAAGTAATTCGTATTGGTGTATTGAAGATACGGGCTTTTGTCCAGCATTCAATTCTAGCATCTTACGTACAACACCTTTTTCATCCAAACCGACCCAGATATAGAAAATTAAGTCATATTGCTCACATGATTCCAAAAAGGAATCATAATCCGATGTGCCATCTTCTTTAGGCAGGAATCCTTTTAAATACTTGGAATTCACGAAGTACTGCCTAAGCATATATTGACCTTGTTCTGATGCCCTTATCGTATTGACAAGTGTTTTATAATCCCTTATCTTATGGGTCTTAACCATTTCGTCTATCTGGTAATACATCCAAAGTCGGAAAGTTCGTTGCAAGCCATCCAAAATTTCCGATTGTTCATCATCCACCTTCAGTATATTATTATAGCCGTCTATTTGTGGACTACCCTTAATTGTTAAGGAAATAGGCGGAATAATCTCACCGTTTTCAATAGTATTTTTAAAGGAATCCAAATAATAATTCCTGACGATACCACGTTGTATATCGAACTCGTAGAAATCAGGTTTCAACGAAGCGATAAATTCTCGTAAGTTCCCCTTACAAACATAACAGGTTGTCGCCTTGTCTTTTGATTCTTTTGAATAAAGAATTTTGTATTGCATACTGGTAATATGTTATATATTCTAAGTGTTAATCCATAAAGGCAATAACTATGACCAAACTTGTTTCCACATTTCCTTTGTTTCTTCAGTAATTTCGGATTTTTTTGTTTTCAACAATTTCCGAATCATATAATTGTGTTCATTCTCTAAGAAAGAGAGTATTTTTGATGTATATTCTTCCGTGTCATTTAAATCAAGAACACAGTCATTCATGCCATAATCTTTGAATAATTCTGCATACTTATGACTCCAACTGGTCGCAAGACAAGGTACACATGAATTCAACGCTGACGCTACACCATGAAACCTTGACGATATACATAGATAAGAAGATGCAATCAAGCCTTTCACTTCTAAAGCGTTAAGACCTGTAACAACATCTATGTTGCCATTAATCTTTTCTTTGCATCTAAATGCCAATTGTTCATCTCCTGCACCCTCATGGTTTAGCAGAAATACTTTGTGCCCCATAGATTGAGACATCGCAACTATCTTGGTCAGAATGTTCAGATAATTTTTCATGTCGATGACCCCTTTATCTATCATACGCATATTGGGAATTATGCAAACTGCATTTTTCAAATATCCATATTGGGGAGGGAACTCGCCGTTAACCAATGAAGTGAAATCTGTAAACAAATGCAACTTGCTTTCATCCACATTGCATTGACGTAAATAGTGCAATGAAACTTTTTCACGTGGCATAATTATGTCTGCATATTGATTAAGCAATGCAATCAGTCTTTTTGTATTAGGTTTTTCAACTGGTCCAAATGCTTGGGGAAGAAAAACGATTTTAGTACTTTGCTTATGGTAACCTTTCAATACACATTCCCAAATTTTTACGCATTCATCATTAGGATTCCATTGATCCGAGAAAGCAAAACCACTTGCATCTATAAAATAATTCGCATCTTTTATTATGCCTGTATCTTTCAAAAACAAATAGGGGAGGTGAAGTCTTCGCAAAATGCCACTTACATGTAACTTTGCCGCAGTTCTCTTCAAAGAAGCATAAGGTTTTTCTTTCAAGTTTACAGATGTCTTTATATACTTTAGTCCTTGTTTTATGGCAAATACAGGAACAAATACTTCTGCTTCTGGAAATTTACGGTCTATTTCCTGAAGAATGGCATAGAGCATAAGTTCCGCTCCTTTATTGTTGGTTTCTATGCCAGATAATACAATCTTCATACTTATGAAAAAAATTATTTCTTTATAAAACCTTTTATGCTTTTTGCCGCATCTTCTCCAATTACACCTTTCACAATTGCTTTTGTCGTTTTCTTTATAGATTCAGTAATTGTAGGTTCTACCAAGTGATTGATTATATATAGGGCATCACTCTCGTCCTTGTAATTTGTAAAGACTTCAAAAATGATGGATTGCGTAATTTCAGGACATATAAATTCTTTATAGTGAGATAAGAATTCTTCTTTATTTGAGGCGGAAATGTATTTATAATCCAAGTCCCCTGCAATATGTTTCAATAAACTTGTTGATTGGTTGCCATTATGTCCTGCTGCTGCAATATAATTATCTGCTGTTTCCCCAAATGCTGCTCCAGGATTATTGTACATTCGAAATTCTGCACCTCTACCATTATTAATAATTAGTAATCTTATGTTATTACCGATATTTCGATTCCCCAAAACATTGACATCATAGAACATGGAAAGATCCCCGAATACCCCGAAGAACAGTTTTTCTTTATTAGTCAAAGAAGCACCTACGAGAGTTGAAGCATTTCCATCAATACCAAAGCCTCCCACATTGCTATATTCCCTTACGCTTTTTGGAATTTCAAAGAAATTCCATGTCCGTAATGAATTAAGGATGCCAAGATGCAATACAGAACCCTCCGGCAATTGGGAAGCAATATTTTTTGCAATCCAAATGTTTGAAAAAGGAAGGGTTTCAGGTATCTTGCTATAGATGGTATCATAAGCCTCTTTGCAGGCATTCCAATATTCATTGGTGTATTGTGTCTTATCTTCTTTTTTTATGTAATGGTTGAAGAAATACATTTCAGGCATCTCAAAAACGTAAGACAACTTATGAAACAAATCCCGAACCACTCCATCTTCATTCACGCGCCAAACTGTACGAGCTTTCCTGCAAAAATTATAAGATGCATAGTCTCCTGAAATTCCTCCAATATGTATTAACAAATCAGGAGCAAGTTTCTCTAAATATGTTCTATTCCCTTCTTGTGTGCCCACCAGGCTCAATAAAGCACGGTATTTCCCTTTATAATTGCTGGTATGATCGCAAAATACTACGGCATTATTTTGAGCACAGAAATTATCTATCGCTTCTACCTCTTTTTCGCTCCATTTTTTATGTGAGGCCATAAAGATTCCAATTCTTCCAGAAGGTAGTTCCGGAAATGTCCCTTCTGACGTTATATGCTCGATTTTCCTGGCTTTTGGTAAAGTTTTACACGAAAAATCATGGCTATATGTAGTTTCTAAATTAATATGGACAGGTCCTCCACCATGCCTTCTTAATAAGGAAAGGGCCTTATTCATTTTTATAGTACAGTCCCATTCATCATTTGCGTCTTTTACGGTTTGTAGTAAAAAAGAATGCAACGCAACATCTGAAGGAGGATTTTGACGGTCTGTAACTTGAGGAAACAGATGCCCTATCCTAGATGAAACTTGGGACGATGTCAATGCGATGATAGGCAGTTTACGATAATAAGCTTCTGTTAAGCCTGGCATATATTCACGTGAAGCTGTGGCTCCGGTACAGCTCAGGACTACCGCTTCACCAGATTCTTCCGCTAAGCCGCAAGCCATATAAGCAGCAGATCTCTCATCTATGCATGAATAAATCTCGAAAAATGGATCCTGCTGCATACTTGCAACCACACCAATATTAGTAATGCCAGGTGAAGCTATTACCTTACGAATACCACTGGCTTTTAGAAGATACAAAACAATTTGTATGTTCCTCTCTATTGAATAGAAATTATTCATATAATTAAATTTTATAGTTTAAATCATCTAAAGTAATAAGACCAGCCCCTCCAGTCATATATACAATATCCCCGACAATGGTTTTTCCCATCATACTGACTAAAATAACAGCCATATTGGCTATTTCCTCAGGTAATGCATACCGTTTTAAAGGATTGCTATTGTGTGTAATATTCTTACATCCATTATCCATCAACATAGGAGTTGCAGTAGGACCAGGGGCAATACCATTAACCACTATACCGTAAGGAATCAGCGTTTTTGCCAGTCCTAAGGTTAACCCTCTGACACCCCATTTAGATAAAGTGTATGCTGAATTAGCAGGACGAATACCTGAAGCTGAAGCTATATTAAGTATATTACCTTCAATATTGTTCTTTATCATATAGGAACTTATTACTTTAGATAAAAAGAATGTACCTTTAAGATTCGTATCCATTATGTCATCGTATTCTGTTTCTGAAACAGTCGCAATTTGTCCACCGCGAACACCTGCATTATTGACCAAAATATCTATCTCTGTTAAGGACTGTAATATTTCATCAACTTTTTGTGGAAATGATGCAACGTCTTTTACGTCAAGTATAGAAGCGAACACGCGATTCTTATAATCACTATTTATATTCTCCAGATCTTCACGAACTTTTTTTATCTTTGCTTCATCTCTTCCTGTTATACAAACAACAGCTCCGCTCGCAAGAAAACTCTTGGCAATGGCAAGACCTATTCCACTGGTTCCTCCTGTAATTAATGCCTTTCGGCCTTTAAGCAAATCGCCAGGTGGTAGTGTTAATATATTTGCAGTTGTATAAACAGGGCGTTTTGCGAAACATATTTTCAATCCTTTTTTTATCAAGTTATTTATCTTCATATTTATAATTTATTTGAGCAGATGTAAAATACTTGTGACGCTATGCGATTAAAAATATTGACTTGCAGGAAGTTATTTAAAATCTTTATTTTGCTCAATAGAGAACATGCAATTATTATGATGATAGAACAAAAGGCAGATATAGTGAAACTGTGAGGGAATTGCATTGCATTTGATATATGTTGTAAAATAGCTATAAATAAAATATGGTATAAATAAAAGAACAAAGACTGTCGCCCAAGCATAGCGAATAAATGAGGTAATCTCATTTGTGAAATCCGTATAAAACCTATGCCTATAAGAACAGCCATAAACATTCCTATAGTACGTAATCCAAAACGTAATAAGCTCCCATTATAGGCGTTTGAATATATATTTTGAAGTCCTTCATTATAAGAATTGCAGTAAAGCATGAAAACGAATATGACAATCATAGGGATTATCGATATCCCAAATGGGATTCTTTTAACTCTCAGAAAGAAATTTGTGTTATGGCACATCATACCTGCCATAAAAAAGCAGAGGAAGCAGGCAACCCGATTAAACGACCCCATTTCACCTATAAATGGAACAAAACCTACCAATGCCGAAAAAACTGTCACTATGCAAAGATTTCTCCATGTTAACCATTCTTTTTTTATAAATATGGACAAGAATCTCCAATAGAACATAGCGAGCAAATACCACATAGCATATTGCGGTGTCAGTATGGTACGGAAATTCATATCTCGTGGGATAATCAACCATGTACACAGATTGAACAAAATGAAAAGACTTAGGAAGTGAAATGCTTCGCAGAACTTTCTTTCTGCCATTTCTCCAGGATGGGTAAAATAACCTGAAATGAATACGAACAAAGGCATATGAAATGAATATATAAAATTGAATATCACAATTTCTATCTTATTCCCTCCAAGAGTCATGATGACATGGCCAAAGACCACTGTACAAATCAATAAGAATTTCAAAGTGTCTATACTGTTGTCTCTTCGGGATGTACCTTGATTTTTGTTTGGATACTGATACTTTTCTGTATGGTTGTGTTGGGGGGGTAATTCTTTGATTATTAATCATATACATTGTTATTTTCTATTATATTCCTATTCTTATCTATGTTAATGCTTCAATTCTTTTGCTAAGAACAGCCTTGCCTTGGTTAAGAAAAACGTCCGTTCCTCTTTCTCTAGTCCTATATAATATACGCATGCCACAGACCACATGATACTGACCGTACAGACCGCAAACAGCCGAAGAAACGAAGGAGGTAAAGTGAAAACCACCACTGTTGGCAATACAAATGTCAGTACAGCACAGGCACCAATCCTCCCAAACACAGGCAATATGAATTGGCTTATAGGAAAATCCATTAGTTTCTTCAGAAAAGAAAGCCGAATGAAGTTCAGCGAGAAATAAATAATGACATAGATGACGTAGGTGGCATATGCAGGACATCCAAGCGTATAGGCTATCCATGTGAGAGGGAACACTAAACAACCCACAGACACCACGGCTATCTGATAGTTGCGAATCTTCCCTGTGGCCATAATGGCGGTATACATCGGATTGCCCAGCAACGTGGTCAAAGTGGAAAACAAAACCATACGCATAAAGACAGCTGTATCCGTAGGTACTTCCTTAAGCCAAATGCCCAAGATGGTATCTGCCTCAAGCACTAAGGGGACGATGAATAGATACATGATGAAGAACGAATATTTGGTGCCTCGACATACCAGTTTGAACAGGTATTTACGGTCGCCCGCTGCATAGGATTTGGTAATCTGTGGATTAATCGCCGTCATGAAGTTGTTGACAAATTGTGTAACTGCCGAATCCACTTGTACGGCAATGGCACGTGCAGCATTGGTACCAACGCCGAAGAAGATATTAATAAGCATATTTACACCCTGGGTGTTCAGCATATAAGCAGTACTGCCAAAGAGATTCCATCCTGCGAAGCTGGTCATTTCTTTCAGCAGTGGTCGGTCAAGGAGGAAGCGGTAACGAGCTTCTACAAAGTGACCTCTGCAATAGATGCCATAAATGAGACGAAGTAGGATGGCGATGCCAAGGATGAGCAAGGCGTAATCCATCAGTTTATCAGAGGAGGAGATGTAAATCAAGTAAGCCACCAATAGTTTCAGTCCCGCTTCCAGAATGCTGATGTAAGCAAAAACCCCCATCCGTTCGTGGGCGATAATAGTAGCGTTGTAGGGCACGCTCACCAGGTTAACCATAAACGTGACAATAGAGCATTGCAACACGATGTTGGCCACCTCCATCCGTTCATCTGGAATGTTCATTTTTGTATTAAGGAACCACACGCCAATAAGTTCGCACAGACCGAATATGGCTAATGCCATTAGTATTTGAATATTGACCGATGTGCTGAATATCCGTGACAGTTTTTCCTTGTTACCTGTACCCAGTTCGTAGGTAATGAAGCGCGATATGGCACCAGACAGCGAATTTGAAAGAACGGAGAACATGGCAACCACGCCTCCCACTACGTTGTAAATGCCATAATCCGACTCGCCCAACGCATCTAGTACTACCCTGCTAGTGTACAGAGTCACCAGCATGAGGACTATCATGCGGAAATAGAGCAACAGGGTGTTCTTTGCAATTCGCTTGTTATTGGCTGATGTGTCGGTCATAAGATTTTAAAATTGCACATCCAATTTTATGCTTTCAATATTCAACAACCGTTTGAATTCCTGTTTCTCCTCATCTGTTAATGTTGCATCGTTGTTAATCCACTGTTCCGCAAATTGCATTTGTGCTTTTGCTGTATTGACAATATCATCATGCATAGATTCTATTATTCCCCTTTTTTCTGATGAAGTTTCAGCTGAGTCTAATTTCTCTTTTAAATCTTTATTTGTCATGGCTTATATATTTAATATTTAATCCCTCCTAAAAATATCTCTTGTATAAACTTTACCTTTCACGTTATCCAGACAAGAATCATATCTGTTGGCAATGATGGCGTGACTTTGTTGCTTGAAAGTATCAAGGTCATTTACCACCTTGCTGCCAAAGAAAGTGCTGCCGTCTTCAAGCGTCGGTTCATAGATGATTACTTCCGCACCTTTTGCCTTGATACGTTTCATCACGCCTTGAATACTTGACTGGCGGAAATTATCAGAATTTGATTTCATTGTCAGGCGGTAAACACCGATGACACACTTCTTCTCCTCTGACGGATTGTAGTCACCACGGTTGTAATAGTCATAGTAACCTGCCTTATGAAGAACACGGTCAGCAATGAAGTCTTTTCTTGTACGGTTGCTTTCCACTATTGCCTGAATCAGGTTTTCCGGCACATTGGCATAATTTGCCAGCAACTGCTTTGTATCCTTAGGCAAGCAATAACCGCCATAGCCAAAGCTGGGGTTGTTGTAGTGCGTGCCGATTCGTGGGTCAAGGCATACTCCGTTGATGATGGCTTTTGTATCCAAGCCTTTCATTTCAGCATACGTATCCAGTTCGTTGAAGTAGCTAACACGTAATGCCAAGTAGGTGTTGGCGAAAAGCTTTACCGCCTCGGCTTCGGTTGTACCCATGAAAAGCGTATCGATGTTTTCTTTTATTGCTCCTTCCTGCAACAAGGCTGCAAAGGTGTGGGCTGCTTCATCCAAACGAGCATCACCTTCCGGTCTGCCTACGATGATACGGCTTGGGTAGAGGTTGTCATACAATGCCTTGCTTTCGCGCAGGAACTCGGGAGAGAAAATGATGTTGTCCGAATGCATCTTCTTGCGGATCATTTCGGTATAACCTACGGGAATGGTACTTTTGATAACCATGATTGCCTTAGGGTTGACACTCATCACCAGTTCAATCACTTCTTCCACATGGCTGGTATCAAAATAGTTCTTTACCGGGTCGTAATTGGTGGGAGCGGCAATCACCACGAAGTCTGCATCACTGTATGCCTTTGCCCCGTCCAAGGTTGCGCTTAGGTTGAGGTCTTTTTCCGCCAAATACTTCTCAATGTAGTCATCTTGAATGGGTGACTTACGTTGGTTGATTAAGTCTACCTTTTCAGGTATTACGTCTACCGCCGTCACCTGATGGTGCTGGCTGAGAAGCGTTGCTATACTAAGTCCTACGTAACCAGTTCCGGCTACAGCAATCTTTATATTCTTATCCATAATGATTTATTTTTTTTATTTTGATTGTATTTCAAACTTTTCCCATATATTCAAAGCAAACGGCACACCGTAATCCTCGTATGCCTCCGTATGTTTCAGCTTTTCCAATCCTTCTTTCAATCGCTGCAATTCTGCCGCTGGAAAATTTCCGCTTTTGACAGCATCAATGATTGCCTCCATCATATCTTGGAAAACATAATCAGGACTGTACATGTCATCAAAGTAATCATAATGCTCATCTTCCACGAAGTGGTAGGTGAGGCTTTCAAGTATTTCGAGAAAAATCGTTACGGCTTCAGCATAATTGCCTCGACTTAGCGATTCACGAACCGCTTCCCGATAAGGTGAAAACAGACTTGCGATGGTATCGCAGTCATCATCTATGTTGCGCTCGTTGAATATGGCTTCGATTTCCGCTTTCAGAGGTGATGGTTCAATGTCTTTTCGTTGCTTTGTTTCCATACGCTGACGAATATATCTCATTTTTTCGGATGGCATATTAGTAGTTTTTTATAATGAGTTTAGAAATGCAAGCATCCGCAAGTCCTTGTATTTCGGTGCTTTCCCTGTTTTCTCTACTATCGACAGGATGGCAGGCAAGCTGACGGCAAGTTATTCGCGAACGCTATCTGGCATCAGCATCTTCCATTCACCGGCTTCAAGGTCCTTGTAAGTCAGTATAAGGGAATACTTTTGCAGCTTGTATTGCGTCTTGCGCATCTTTCTAGTGATGTATTGGTTCGGACCAGCTTTCACGAACTCGGCTACTAATTGCAGTTCGCTTTTGCTAAGGCTGCACAGTACGACAAGGGGATTGTCCGAAATCTCTTGCGCTATGCGGCGTGCCGTTCCTTTTTCAGGTTCAGACTGACATGGAGGTCGAGCTTCTTACAGGTGTCCAACATATTCTCTTTCGTGCGGACCATCAGCATGGCTGCCAGACTGACGTTTGACGTGAAATCTGTATTTTTGATGGTTATCATGGTATTGTGCCAACGAATTGTTGAAATTTTAACCGAGTATTATCATCTTGCGTTATTTCGTTTCATTTCCTGCTTTCTTGTCATTATTTGGCTAATATGGTATAATCGCCGATGCTTAAGGTATTCTTGTCGGATGTGGTAATCACTAAGGGCTGTTCATCACAGGTGTCCTGTGGGGTAAACGTTATCTTGTTGTTTCCCCATGGATCACAATTTAAGTTCGTGCTACCTATGTACAGGGTTCCTGGCGTGTTCCCGAAATTACTGCCATTGATGTAGTATTCAGTCCCAACGGTCAATTTATTGTCTTCCAACTTTTTGTCGTCAGCCGATGTATATATGCCATCGAAAATTATATCATTAGTAAGAAGCGACTTGAGATATACGACAAACCCGTTGTATTCCTTTGAGTCAATAATGCTATCCAGGTCGCTGGCGTATTTGTTGATGAACGAGGGTGTCACAAACATATAGACATCCTTGTGAAGGTTCATCTCTACGGACGTGCTGGATGTCTTCACGCAGGGACCGGCATTGATGGTCTTTGATTCGGACTTACTGTCAATGTACACGACCGTGGCAGATATGATAGGCATTCCGAACAGGTATTCGCACACGAAGACGATGTTGCCGACTCGGCTGTCGCTGGTGTCCTTTTCCGAAGACAGTTTCAACGCTTCCTGCCCAATGGATGAAATCATGGCCTGCGCGAATGACAGCGTGCCACCGGCCACGGGAAGCCCCAGGAGGGAGGTGATAAGCTCACGGCTGAACTCAACGCCGAAAGACGTTGACTTGTAGTCGATGTCTTCCTGCGTACAGTGGATGAAGCATCCGCTGCCGTCGATGACTTTCTCCAAGGCGGCATAGTCATAGAGCGTATAGTTATCGTCGCTGTTTGGACGCTTGGTCGTGGATATTGCCTTTGTCATGGCCGCGAAGAACACGGACACTTCGTTGAACACGTCACGTACATTGCAGTCCAGGTTGTCTGATGTCTCTTCGGTTGTTGCCACCATGATATTGCCGGTAGAACTGAAGATGAATTTCTTTTGCCCTTCGGTTATGTTCGGGTCGTTTTCCTCGCCGCCTGTGATATGCGTCTGCATCGGCGTGCCGTCGTTTAATTTCATTGCCATAGTAATGATGTCTTGAATGTGTCTAAAACTTAATTCTTGGTTTCTCAAAGGATAGTCTGTTGTATATCCAAGAATACATTTCCTTTTATTATTGATTACATGGGCATTTATCCAATAAGACTTTTCGTCTGTCTCTTTTGGCAAGTGGCCATGTATTGAACACCTTGAAATGACGGCAGCCGACACGGCTTTCACCGGTAAACGTTGCTAAAACGGCTGAGTCGTGAAAGCTGCCATCATTATATCATACTTTCTAATATATCTTCCTAATATATCTTCTCCCGTTCCACCAACTGGTTCAGTTGTGGCATCATCAGTTCAATCACGTGGCTGCACACCTTGTTGTTGCGGTCAAAGTCCATGTCATCAAGGATGTCATCCACCGTATCGTCCTCCATGTCGCCGCCGTATCCTGCGGCAACCATTCCGATTGTCTGCAATTTCCTGACTTTGGTGGCAATGGCTGCATTGCGTGCCGCCGCTGCCAGCTCGTAGGGAAATACATCGTACAGGAGGTTGCAATAACGCAGAAGTTCGGGAAACTCGTCTGATTCGGTCAGGTATGCCGTCAGCATCTCTTCTTCAAACTTGCGCAGCAGGAAAAGACCTTTCAGACTCGGGAGCTTGCCTGCCAACGGCTTGCTCATCATCAGGAACAGGGCGTGAGAAACGATGACATGCTCTTCGTCGGGATGCAAGGCAAACATCCGTTCTTTCGACTTGCTGCTTTTCTGCAAATCGGCTTCTATTTGGTCGAACATCTGCTTGCGCATCTCTTTTTGTATGTCTTTTCCCATGCTATATCCTTTAAATCTTGTCAACTTGTTTCCTTGTCAACCCATTAACTTCACAGAATGTCGCTTATGCTTACGCTCTTGGTCATGCTCTCCCACGAATGCCTTGCGACTGTCAGGTTCAGCGGATAATCGAGTTCCATCATCTCGCCCAGCTTCTTCAGATTGTAATTGATGCGATGCAGGATACCGTCATACTGCCTCCATTGCTCGTGCGGGGATTTTGCCGTGACGACGGGGAAGAGGAGTGTCGTGCCTTTCCGCTTGTATCGTTCGGCAATCTCCTGCAACGCAGGATCCCAAGGAAGGGAGATTTCCTTGCCGGTGAGGTGCTGGCGGTAGGTGAGCCGGCCATCCCTGATGTTTTCTTTTGTCAGGCGGAAGATGTCGGAACTCTTCATGCCCTTGGTATAGACCGTGAACAGGAAGATGTCACGGGCGAAGACGGTCATCTCTGATTCGCCGCTCAGGTCAAGGTCACGCAAACGTTTCACTTCATCTAGCGTCAGGCCGTACATGTATTTCTTGACGCGGTAACTCACGTCCATGCCCTCGAATGGGTTGCAGTCGGCGGCAAGACCGTCGTTTACGGCAAGTTTATATACCCGTTTCAAATTCCGTATATAGAGGGATATGGTGTTGCGTCCCAGTTCCTGATTCTTCAGCCAGGTGTGGTAGTTGCGCATCAGCAGAGCGTCGAAGTCCTTGAAAGGCACTTCATTCTTGCCTAAATAGGCGATGAACCTTCTGAGATACTTTTTCAGTTTTATTGCCGCATCATACCGCCCCTCGTCCCGCAGTTTCTCAACGCGGGAGTTGGCGTAGGCTATGAAGCCGAAACCGGTTACATTTTGGCTGTCGACGGGAACAGCTATCATTTGTACATTCTTCTGTCTGTTGTTATCCACTTTTTACTATGTTTTTCTGTCTGTCAGTTGCCTAAATAGATTACCTTTCCATTCGGCCGGCCTCCAAAGAAATCAAAGATGTTCGGCTCGTCGAAATAGATGCCCATGTCGGCGTAATAGGCTTCCTCCGGATCTTCAGGCACGGTGTAAAGGTCATCATATAAGCACATCCGCTTGCCGAACGTAGTGGTGAAGGATGTGAGCTTCGCCGCATTATGTTCTTTCTTTTGGATGTCATTCCAAATGGTTTCGCGGTTCCATACCGGCAAGTCTTCCTTGTTGAGCCATACAAACGGGCCGTTTATATAGGTCTTGTTATTATAAGTTACGATTGGTGCGGCAAGATAATGGCCTTGCACATTCTCCGGTATTGGCTGCGGGAAAATCACGTTACGGAACACACGGCCATCCCTATGAAATAAGGTGAGCGTATGTTCATCATTCTGTTCGATGACCGTATAAGTGTCCAGCCGTTCGGAACGGATTGTGTCGAGAATTTGTGCCGCCTCTTTCAGCCAGGCTTTTTCCTTTTCATCTACAAAAGATGCTTCATAGCGAAACTGTTTGGCTATAGTATCTGCCAAAGAGTCGCCTCGCTTGTCACGCCAGTTGAAAGCGAGGTCTGCCCACAGCATATTCTTGGCCGTTTGTTTATTTCCAACGAGCTGCATGAACATCGCCTTGCGGTAACGCAGGTCGGGAAAGACCTGTCGCAGAATTTTGTCCTCGCTTACAAACCATGCCAGCATTTCGCTCAGTCGGGAGAAATCACCCGACAGCACGTTTTCAACCATCCATTGCCTGAGGGCGCTGTACTTTGCGTCCGCCACTGCTCTGCCCACAAGGTTGTGGACTTCGGAGTCAGCACTGGCACTCATGTCAAATTCATCGCACCAGCGGCTGTCCACATCGCCTACGCAGCGGTATCTGTATTCGTAAACGCCGTCAAGCCCGACGGCAACGGTATTCTCTATATAGAGCAGAAAAGAAAGGATTTTATTATTGTCGGAGCACCTCGCTTCCTGCCCGACAAGATGGTACAGCTTGCTGTATAGCTGATAGAAGAAAGCCACGTCGCCTTCCACGTTCATGGTAGGGTGGTGAAGCCGTTCCCATCGGGATGTGAATTGGTCTATCGTGTACATATATCAAGGAGTTAAGAAGTTAGAGAAGTTAAGGAGTTAAGCCAATAGTTCGGCTGACAAAATCCTCATTCTTCATTCTTAATTCTTCATTTAATTATGCAGCCACACCGTCCTCAGATACCTGCGCCATACGGCAAGGTGGTTGGTGGTGTTGATTTCCTTGCAGATGCGGATGCAGGTCTTTATCAGCCTGTCCTTTGCCGCATCTTTTTCCTGTGCAGTAGACCGAATGGCAAAGACGTTCAACGTATCTTCACCGACCTTAAAATCCTGCATGACCTTTACGGCTGAATCCGGTTCCGTCAATACCTTATATAATGTCGGGGCATAGTTGCGGAAAGACTCTATGAGCTTTTCCCTTTCCGTATTCGTGGCTTCACTACGGATCATCTGCACCTTTCCTGACACTAACTTCTCATTGGCTTTACCCGCCGTAAGGAAATACTCGCGGAGGAATTCGTCCCAGTTGGCAAAATATAGGAAGCCGTCCTTGTTTTCCAACCGACCTATGTGTGCATAATAGGTTGTGGTTGTTTGCCCGTCCGCTTGCCTGCTGGGATAGTAAACTTCTTCTGTGATTTCCACACGGCGGATGATTTCCGTATAATCTTTATGCTGTAACCTGGCTTCGTCTTTATCGTTATCCATGACTATTCCCGATGTGGGCGTGAGGAACGGGCGGAGGATGAACTTTGGCCAGTTTTCCTTCACATATCCGGGTGTGTCGTGTTCGTAGCGGGCAAGGTTTATCAGGAGTTCAGCCTCTCTGGCGGTCAACTGTGAAAGACGGCAACCCAATGCTTTCTCGCCTTGCTTGTCAAGCTCCTTGCAAAGGCTGACCAGCGACAGGTTAGTGGCAAGGCGTTCCGTCAGTTCATAAAGCATGGCCTGTGTGCGCTCTCCGTAGCCGCAGGCCTGCAGGATTCCGACAAGCAGGTCAACGGCACGTCCTTTCTCTGTCCCGACGGACAGGCGGTCGCCCTCGGCATTGTGGAGACGGACAACATGGAGGTCGGATACATTGGGATAGGTGACGGTCAGCCAGCTGCCGGGCATCATGCCCTGGACATGGAATACCAGCCCCTTTTTGCGGTGGAAACGGCAGATGTAGCCCTCGCAGCCGGCAAGCGGACCATCGACTACCCGCACGATTTCGTTCGGCTCGTCCGTTTTCGTGTTGAACGCATAGTCCGAATAAGGACGCTCCAGCACAATCACCTTGTCGGCATAGTTCTCGTTGTAGTCACGGAATGCACGCATCTGGGATTCGGGTATGGTGCAGACTGTGGCTTTCTCGTCCGGCGTGCGCTTTCGGTTGTACCAAATATAAGCGTCGGATTTGTTGTCACGGAGAAACTCAGCCAATGCGTCTTGGGTGGCAAGCACGAACACGTAGCCGTTGAAAAAGGGCAACTGCTGTTCATTGTCACCACGGCGCACGTAGACTTTGGTATGGGTGGGACAATAGACTTCCAGTATATTCCGTATCTTGTCCTTTTCGCGCTCGATGAGTGCGCCCAGTTCCGGTTCATGTCCGGGTTTGGTGCAGACAAGAAACCAATGGTAATCTACATTGTTGAGTTTGTCGGGCATAATATAAAATTTAGGTGTCAGTTACCCGTTGCCAGAATAATCGTGTTCTTTATGACAGACACTTCCGGTCTATTGTATTTCAGCGTCTTTTACTTACAGTTTTCATTTGCTCCCGACCAGTTTGCAAGAGGTATTCTTTTATAGCCCAGGAGGTCATCTTTTAAAAGGTAAAAGACCATGTATTGAAAGCTGAAAGGACATATTTTGAAACTGTAATTGAAAAGCACGTTCTTTACGCTACCCCCATGACAATCGCATGACGGCAGACTGATACCTCTCCGAATTTGAAACACCACGCTTTACAAACTTATTCATGAAGTTTTCGTGCGTTGTTTACAGTATTCTTTAGGTTTAGCGGCAGCATTCCGG
>ULRH01001373.1_pt1 | contig 29061 bp, 15 predicted proteins | sample 1955271 | NCBI WGS metagenome assembly ULRH01 (sample SAMEA4835677, study PRJEB28245) | human gut metagenome | biome: gut microbiome; material: fecal sample | place: Denmark | collected 2008 | reverse complement strand
CAATAAATTCAACCTCAAAGTCTAAATCCGAAACTTGAGTATTAATAATTTTGGAGGATTAGTGTGTGAACGAATAGCAAGAGGCAATGTCCCAATAAATGATTATACTACTAAGATTGTAAAGAATATAGATGGATCTAAATTAACTCATGAGTTTTCTTTAATTCGTGACTATTATTGCAATAGCAACATAATTATGGATGCAAATAGATTTAAGATTCTTGAATTAAATCTAAGAAAATATGGTAGGCTGAATGAAAGAGCAGGAGATGTTATTGATAAAATAATAAAACCTGTTATACAGAACAATGATGCAAAAAATATAATAGTCCAAAACGCAGCGTTCTATAAAAAGCTCGTAACCTCAGCTGGTAATATTGACGATTTCAAGACCAAACTGAAAAACTCCTGGTCTAAAGAAGATGTAGCCAAAATATTAGATGATTAATTTGATATGGACCCACACCAATGTATGATTGTTGATTTGGATAAACGCGGTGACAAACGAATGTTTGTTACGGAGCGCGTTTATTCTATTTCCATGAATAAGAAAGGTCTTTGGGCTGTCCGGTTTATGTCATCACCGCATGTGTTCAATTACAATCCGTCGCGCTTGCTTTATTTGACCAATCCGGAGACAATTGATCTTGGAGAAAAAGGGCTTTACATCAATAATAAACATATTAATAATGTATCAGAGTTATTACGTTTTGGAAATAATTACTACACATTTTATCGGGTGACCTATGATAATGGTTACTATGATAATCTGGAGGGAGACAAGGTATATATCACCCGTACACCGATTGACAAAAACGGTGGCTCTACATGGGATTATCTTCGTAAACTGGCTGCTGAAACAGGACTGATGGCAGAAGAAGATGATGAAAGTATTCTTTCAAAGCAATATGAACTGGTAGATGTGAAGCGCGACAATGTCCCCTTAGCCCAATATCTGGGTGACAAAACAAAGCTGGCTGAGTACCGTATGCCTAAACAGGTGTATTATCCGTTTGGATGTAATGCCAGCCAAAAAGCAGCCGTGGAAGCAGCTTTGACGCATCAGGTGAGTATCATTCAGGGACCTCCGGGAACAGGTAAGACACAGACGATATTGAATATCATCTCAAATTTGCTGATGAAAGGTAAAACGGTATTGGTGGTGTCGAACAATAATTCGGCGGTTGAAAACGTGGCCGAGAAACTGAACGGAGAAGGACTGGGATTTCTCGTGGCCCAACTGGGCAGCGTGCAAAACAAAGAGAAGTTCGTCGCCAACCAGCCGGAATATCCAAATATGACAGATTGGACGATTGACAAACCAACAGTGGTAAACGCTCAGGCAAAAGACTCGCTGCAGGTTGTTTCACAAGGGTTTGACGGACAACTGCGTCAGGCCAAACTAAAGGCTGAATATGATGCTTTATTGAAAGAATCGAGATACAACGAAATGCGGGAAGACAACCATACGGGAGATGAATGGTTGAACGGTAAGCCGTCGGCTAAACTTATGAAATTGCTCAACCGTTATAAAATGATTGTAGAGAACGGACATAAACCGGGCGTATGGTTCAGACTGCAGTGGGCTTTTTCATGTGGATTCAAGATGTTGGTGTTTCTAAACAGAAAGCCATCGGACATCATAAACAGTCTGGAATCGGCCTACTACTTCGCTCGAAAAACCGAGATAGAGCAGGAGATGGCATCCATTGTCTCGACACTACAAAGCATAGATATCCAGAAAAGTATGAAAAGGCTTCGTACCTCTTCAATGCAACTATTGAAGGACGAGATAGCTAAACGGTATAATACAGGACAAAGAAACAAATTTACCATCAAGGATATTAAGCCCAGAACAGAAGAATTCCTGAAAGAATATCTGGTTGTGCTCAGCACCACTTATTCGGCTAAGAGCTGTATCAGTAAAGATATGGTATTTGACTATGTAATTATGGATGAAGCCTCACAAGTGGATATCAAGACAGGAGCTCTGGCTCTGTCGTGTGCCATGAACGCTGTGATTGTGGGTGACGATAAGCAGTTGCCCAATGTGGTAAGCCGGGAAGAAGAGTTGGCGTTGAGGGCTATTCAGACGACATATCAGGTAGATGAGAGATACAACGCCGTCACTCATAGTTTCCTGCAATCGTGCGTAGAGGTGTTTCGGGATGCGCCTGTGACACTGCTCCGTGAACATTATCGCTGTCATCCGAAGATAATAGAATTCTGCAACCAGCGTTTTTACGATGGGGAGCTGGTTGCCATGACTACGGACAAAGGGGAAAAGGACGTACTGCAAGTGGTACGGACCGTACCAGGAAATCATGCAAGAGGACATTTCAACCAAAGGGAAATAGATGTCATCATGCAAGAGGTGTTGCCGGGATGTGCGGAGTCGGAAAGCATAGGCATCATAACTCCTTATCGGGCACAGGCCGAAGCAATTAATCAGGCTGTCGGAAAGGACATAGCCAGTACGGTACATAAGTATCAGGGACGGGAATGTGACACAATCATCATGAGTATGGTGGATAATTGTCCTACCGAATTTTCGGATGACGCCAATCTGCTTAATGTGGCCATTTCACGTGCTAAGAACAGGCTGTGTCTGGTCACAAACGGAAACGAAATGCCACAGAACTGTAATCTCAGCCAGCTGATAAGCTATATTCAGTACAACAACTTTGAGGTAAAGGCCAGCAAGCTACATTCTGTCTTTGATCTGCTCTACAGGCAATATACGGTGGAAAGATTGGCTTATCAGGCTGCCCATCCTACCGTTTCAGAATATCTGTCAGAGAATCTGATATATGATCTCCTGATAAAAGCCATTGCTGAATTGGGCTTGCCCCATACGGAAGTGCTGTGTCATTATCCGTTGTCAAGACTTGTTGCAGACTGGAATCAACTGGATGATAAAGAGAAAGCATTTGCCGAGAGTCCTTTCTCTCATGTCGATTTCCTGCTCTATAACTCCTTGACCAAACGACCGATCTGTGCAATAGAGGTGGACGGATGGCATTTCCATAAGGAAAGTGACGCACAACAATCACGTGATGCGTTGAAAAATCAGATATTCACAAAGTTAGGACTTCGACTGTTTCGCATATCCACGACTGATACAGTGAATAAGGACACAATAAAAAAAGCGCTATTAGAAACTTTATCAGATTAGGTTCATCGAATATCTACAGACGGCGTACACCATCTGGGCTTAATGGTTTTGTCTGTATATAATTAGACGTGTTGAAGTATATGGAGAAAATTAATATCACCGGGTTTTAAACCTCTTGAATCCTGTGGGTTTAATAAAATGTGGGTTTGACTGCTTTCATGCTATCGCCCGAAAGGCATTGTGGTATAATGTCTTTGTGGAATTTATATTTGGATGATGGTGTGTCGGCAGGGATAAATAAAGACAGCGCGTCATGATGATGGCGCGCTGTATGTGTGAGATATCTTAAAGATTTAGTGGTTCGTATTTCATTCCCCATGCGTCGGCAACAGACTTATAGGTGACTTTGCCGTTTACGACGTTAAGTCCGAGGTAGAGGGCATGATCGTCCTTGCAGGCTTGTTGCCATCCTTTGTCTGCCAGTGCCAAGGCGTAGCGCAGTGTGGCATTGCAAAGGGCAATGGTGGATGTGTTGGGCACTGCTCCCGGCATGTTGGCCACAGCATAGTGGAGTATGCCGTCGATGGTATAAACCGGTTGGTCGTGTGTCGTGGCGTGGGATGTCTCGAAGCATCCGCCCTGATCGATGGCTACATCTACGAGGACTGTACCCGGCTGCATTTTCTTGAGCATATCGCGCGTGATGAGGTGCGGGGTCTTAGCTCCGGGAATCAGTGCGCTGCCCACAATGATGTCGGCATCGGCAAGTTCGCTGATTATGTTGTGGGGTGATGAGTAGAGTGGATGTACGTTTGCGGGCAGCTCCATGCCAAGTTGGCGAAGACGGGGCAGGGAGATATCGAAGATGTACACGTCGGCACCCATTCCGGCTGCCAGACGGGCTGTAGCTTCTCCTACGGTGCCACCTCCGAGTACGAGTACTTTGGCAGGCTTGACACCCGGTACACCGCTTATGAGCTTGCCCTTTCCGCCTTTTGTCTTCTGGAGATAGTAGGCTCCGCACATTGCTGCCATGCGTCCTGCGACCTCACTCATAGGAATAAGAAGTGGCAGTTGGTGGTTGGGTGTCTCTACGGTCTCGTAGGCCAGACACACGGCATTGCTCTTGACCATGGCTTCGGTAAGTGCGCGGTCTGAGGCGAAATGAAAATAAGTGAAGAGAAGTTGATTCGGCTTCACTAGTGCGTATTCCGGTTCGATAGGTTCCTTTACTTTGATAATCATTTCTGAGGCTTCGTACACGTCGGCAATCGACGGCAGTATCTCGGCACCTACTTGCTGATAGTCAGCATCGGAGAATCCGCTGCCTTCACCGGCTGTGGCCTGAACATAGACGGTGTGGCCGTGCTGGATGAGTTCGTAAACTCCCGACGGGGTCATGCCCACGCGGTTCTCATTGTTTTTAATTTCTTTTGGAATACCAATTTTCATAGAATATATAGTTTATGGTTATAAGTTGGATTTTGTGTCCTTCCCCGGACGCAGTGCGCTATGAACGGCCTGGCCGGGTTGACGTTACGAATATAATAAAAAATCGGATAGGGTGTATGGGTGTGGCGTAAATATTTTTTATTTGCTCAGGACTAATTTTATGGAATGATTTTATAAGGTGGACAAATGAAACAACTTCAGAGAAATATGGAATCTTGAACTTGGTATGTATAGCGAATTCGCAATATCATTGCGACAGCACTGTCGGTATGGATTATTTCCATTAAATAAGTACTGTGTGTATGGAATTAATGGCATTGTAAGTTTTTTATATTTATATTTGCAAAATGATAAATTTGTTTGATTGTTAATTTTAAATTTAAAGCAATTATATTGTTATATCCTTATATGAAACATATATGATATTATGAAGATGAGTGAAAATAAATATAATATATTTGATGAATTCCTTATATCCAGAATTACTTAAAATTTGAGATGATCTGTCCGGATATTCTCAAAGAAACGTTGTTGGCTTAATGGTTGTGAAAGAATATATTTATCTGTAACAATCTAAAAAAAATAGATGTGGGATAGTCTTATTGTTAATTGATTATTTGAATTTGTCAAAATTTTAATTTAAAAAAATTTTTTACTGTTTAAAACAAAAGATCGTAATGACAAAGGAAGATATTTGTACGGTAACAGGTTACTCAATGAATGAACTTGAGAGTAATACGGTATGTGTAGAACTTTCCGGATTTATTGTGGACAGTTTGCCTGAAGGACTTGATTATTATATTCTTGAATTGAATGATTGTCCAAAGCTGACAAGTTTACCAAAAAATTTGAGATGTTCAGTATTGTCCATATCTAATTGTTCAAATCTTGAGAGTTTACCAGATAATTTACATGTTGAATCATTAAAAATTGAAAATTGTCCCAGTCTGGCTATTATCCCAAGTGATGCAGCTATAATGTGTCTGACAATAAATAATTGTGACAAAATAGAATGTTTACCGGAAATAAAAGACTTGTCTGAGCTTGAGATTAGACAATGTAAAAATCTAAAAAAAATGCCAGACAAACTACATTTAGACTCATTATATATTGAAAGTTCAGATATTGACAGATTGCCTGAGGATTTATTATGTGTGCGTAATTTATTTTTATATGATTGTCCTCGCTTGACAAAAATACCGGATTCGTGCATTGCTTTTTCTGAAAATTTGATTTTGCGTAATTGTCCCTCTATAGTTAAGCTTCCTGATATAAGAATTGTCTTTGGAAATTTGAATATTGAAGGTACGCAAATTTCATATCTCCCTAAGAATATTAAGATAGGTGGCTGTCTGGGAGCGTGCAACAGTAAATTGAAGACACTCCCCAATGGTATTCGTATTGGTGGGTATGTGGATCTGAGTAACTGTAAGGAACTTGTGTCATTGCCGGACGGGTTAATTATTAATGGCAATTTGGATCTGGATGGATCTGCAATCAAACAGTTGCCGAATGGATTGATTGTTGGAGGTTCATTGAATATTTTATCAACAGGGATAAATGCAATTCCTTCAGATTTAAAAGTGAGGGGGAAAATTTGTTGTAGTAAAAGACTTGCATCCGGTTATGAGAAGAACAGTGAGGTTCCATTTGATTTACCTTATCTCATTTGGAAAGATAGTTCTTATATATACTATGATGAAAATCTTTACAGAATATTATATTATGAAAATTATAATTGGAGGGTTATTGATGCCGAATCTGTTGTTCGTATAATTCTGGATATGGATTCTTATATTTTTGATATTTATGATTATTGTATATCATATATCATAATGGACATAAATCATAATTATGGAGGTGGACCTACATATAGCGAAGCTTTTAGAAGTTTGCAAGAAGGGATGCGTCTAAGAATGCAATCTGATAATTTGATCTTTAATAACGAATAAAAATATATTTAATGAAATTAATATATTCAACAGACTATGTTGGTAATAGCCATATAGAATTGGCAAATGAGACTTCTTTGATTGGAACTAAAGTTTGTGGCTCCATGAAACTATTGGATGAGTTGGAGTTACGGGCAGGTATTGTCGTACCAGATATATCCACTCCGGAACATATTGTTCTTTATGGTGAGGCAGTGAAAGCCGGATGCAAGAATACTCTCTTCGAGCGTTCATATAATATTGATCCTATGGGCGTAACAAGACAGTTGATGAGCTGGCGCGAAAACCTGTTGATGGAGAATTGGAATCCAAACCAGACTCAATGTACTGAAAAGCTGGAGGCATTGGCTCAGATAGAACATCATGCATCAGACAACCCAATAGGTAAACGCTGGAATGTATTGTGTAAATATGCTAATGCGCATGCTCTTTTGTCAGACAAGGATGAGATAGAAGTACATGTTTCAGAGAATGAGTTGCCTGCTGTTATCCGTAATACTCTCAGAGCGATTTCCAGAACGGCTAATGTAGTATATAAAGTCTCAACAGAACCATTGTGTGATGATTCTGATCTTGGTAAAATACAGAAGTATCTGGCGGATAATGGACATTGTGAGACTCTTGACGGTGACGGCTCGGTGAAATTTTATCATTTCAAAACACGTATGATGGCATATGAGTGGTTCTTGTCACAAGTATCAAAAGATGGAATGGGGAAAAAGGTATATATAAATAGTGACAACAATCTGCTAAGCAATCTTGCATATGCAAGAAAATGTCCTATGGTGTATGCTGTATCTAAAAAAAGTAATTCTCAGATTTTACAGTTGTTCAAATTAGGACTGTCGCTGTTTTCACGACCACTGAATGTGTATAATCTTCTTTCTTATTTGCAAACGCCGAAGAATCCGTTGGGCAGCATTGCCCGGTTATTGGCACGAATACTTGTCAAAGAGGGCGGTGTAAATGAAACATGGCACCAGGCTGTTGAAACTTACATTATGCAAGGGGAGGGGAGTGATAAGCAAAAGTTGAAGTTTATCAATATGGTAACCTGTGAATATGACAAAGAAAACATTCCTACGCGAGATGTTATAGAATATACCAATGCTTTAGGTCAATGGGCAAATTTAAAGCTGCATTCCAATGATTCTGTTGGAGAAGGAATCATTGAACAGTATGTTGCGCTGGGCTCTTATTGTCGTTCTTTGGCTCAATTGGTGAAAGATAAGGATGGAATAAGTGCTGAGGAGTTGAATACACTGGTAGAAGGTATTTACCGCCCTTGCAGTATAATCTTGTCCACGGCAGAAAAGAATTCGCCTGAGATAATAGATAGCATATTCAATCTGGTTGAAGCGACTGATAGTGTTTGTTGGCTTGATTGTGTAGAAGAACCATATCAAGAATATCCTTTCAGCTTTTTGAATAATGCGGAGATAGACTCTTTACGTAATGATGATGTGTTGATTCCATCAAAATCGGAATTTTTTAATTTGCGTCGTAAGCGATTAATTTTATCTTTGATGAAGGTCCGTAAGGAACTTACACTGGTGTCCTGGGATTTTGATTCTAACACACGTGTCGGACAAAATCCTATTTGGATAGAATTACAGTCTATCTGGAAGGAAAAAGGATGGGATAAATGTCTGTTTGAAAATGAGAAACCGCATTTTAAGACTGTTGAGACCCCAGTAAAACCGATATCTGTATTGGAGAATTGTAAATTAAACAGTTCTCTTCTTAAGAAACGCTGTCGGCAGGAAGAAAGCTATTCTAGTCTTGAAAAAATGATACAGTTTCCTTTCGATTATACGATGGATTATCTTTTGAATCTGAAAAAAGCTGAGATTGGACAGTTGCCTGATATTAGTCAGACAGAAGGTATTGTGGCGCACTCGGTAGTAGAATCATTGGTAAATAGTTTTGGAAAAGACATGCCTAAGCGATGTCTGGAACTTTCAGAAAAAGAATTTACAGATTTTTTGGAGAAAGCTATATGTCAGAAAGGAGCTGTACTGCTTTTACCTGAGTACAGATTGGACAAGCAATTATTTGAAAACAAAATTAAAGATAGCATAAAATCGTTATCTTTAGTTATGCAAGAACTGAAACTCAGTCCTCAGGCTTGTGAGGTGGATATGAATGTTAATCTTGAGGGAATAGGGTCATTCTTGGCAAGGGTTGATATGGTTCTGACTGATGAAAAGGGACGGTACGTGTTATTTGACTTTAAATGGTCAGAGAGTAAGATGTATGAAGAAAAACTTAAACAAAATGACACAGTACAATTAGAGCTTTATCGCCAAGCTGCCAAGCTGCATTTTGGAAATGATTCTGAAATTGCGGGTGTTGCTTATTATCTGTTCCCTAAATGTAAGCTCTATACTTCTGATTTTCCGGCTTCTGATCATGTTATACATATTGATGTTAAGTCTGATTGTGCAGACAGAAGATTATATGAGGAATTGCAGAATTCTTATCATTATCGTCGCAATGAAATAGAGAATGGAGAACTGGAGATCATGGAATGCGTTCCATTGGAAGAAATCACTTATCAGCAACATATAGATGATGAAGAGCTGTATCCGTTATATGGAGATTACAATAATAAAAAAGTTAAGGCCTCTCCATATATACAGGCAAATAAACCTCCGTTTAGTACGACTACCATGTCATGGGGTAAACATAGTGATGATGTGCAAAAAATACCAACTACACATCCAATTTTAAAGGGCAGATTGTCATGAAGAATATAACATATTATCAGGCTGGAGCTGGTTCCGGCAAGACATATACTCTTACAAGTAAGTTATCAGAGCTCTTGGGTAAAGGTATTGTTAAACCTTCAGAGGTTATACTTACTACATTCTCAGAAATGGCCGCAGGTGAGTTTCGTGAGCGTTCGCGTTCACAGTTATATAAAGATGGTCATATGGACGTGGCAAATGAAATGGATGCTGCCACGATAGGAACAATACATGCCGTAGCATTAAATTTCATCAAGCGATATTGGTATCTTATAGGCGTATCTCCTGAACAGAAAGTGATATCTGATGATGACTTGCAGATCTATATCAGTCAATCATTGGGTGATTATATCACTCCGGAACATCTTAATTTTTTTGATAGCTATCGTAAATATTTTAATTTGTGTGTAAATGGGAAGCCTGACAGTTTCTTCTGGAAGAATGCATTGATTGAACTTATTGGTAAGTTGCATACATATCCCACGGATATTGAAAACAGTAAAAAACATAGTATATCGGTGATAGACCGTCTGTTTTCAGAACACGACATTATATTGGATGAATACAATATTAATGTATTTACTGACATCCTTGCTAGTGAGATTAACGCATATAGTCAATCTGCAAGAAAAGTGGCAGATCCATTGCTGCGCGCGTTACGCCATAAAGAATATACGTATGATACGTTATCCATTCTTTATAAAACTCTGTCTTCGGATGATTTTAACAAGATTGGAAAGAAAAATAAGGCCAAGGTGGTAACTAAGATGGGTACTGACAATGTCCAGAAATTGACAGATAATCTCTCAAAATATATGTTATCTTCAAACGGACCAGACAGTCCCGGTGGCAGGATGAAACAGATGGTTCTGACATTGTTTGATATTGCTGTCAATTGGAAGAATGGTTTTGAAGATTTTAAGAAGATGCACCATATAATTGATTATAATGATATGGAGCGCCTATTTTTGCAGTTGCTCGACACTACTGAGGTACGCCAGGAGATAGAGGGTAATTATAAACTATTGATGGTGGATGAATTTCAAGATTGTAGTCCGATTCAATTATCAATATTCCTTAAGTTGTCGGATATGATGGAACATAGCTATTGGGTCGGAGATCCGAAACAAAGCATTTACGGCTTTCGTGGATCAGATATAACACTTGTCAATGGTATTGTTGATCAATTGCGCGATAAATATAAACGTAATGAGGATAATATTTGTATTGAAACTCTGAATACGTCTTACCGAACACGTCCATCATTGGTTGAGCTTACAAATGATTGTTTTGTAAGAGCCTTTAATAATCTTTTGCCAAGTGAAGAAATTAAACTTAATGCCCACAGGAAGGAGATACCTGGCCTTCATCATCCTTTGGCGCATTGGGTTGGTGATAAAAACTCTTTTGTTGATGATGTGGCATATGAGGTGAAAAGATTGTTGGACAGTGATTTACAAGTCCTGTCAAAAGAAAATGGTCGGTTGCGCAGAATACAAGCAGGTGATATAGCTATATTATGTAGGAGTAATATGGAATGTGCTGATTTTGCCAATAGTTTAATTCAACGTGGAATACCGGTAAGCTATGTTAATGGTGAATTACAGCAACAGACGGAAGTGCATTTGGTGCTTACTTTGTTATATTTTATTGTAGATTGTTATAATGCGCATACAAAAGCCGATTTGTTGCGTCTGATGCGGGAGGAAAGCAATACAGAAGATATATTGAATGACAGATTGTCTTATTTAGATGGTATGGGTCAGGACTCTAATGATAATTGGTTGAATGAAGATCCTCTCATCAAGAAGTTGCTATTATTCCGTCAAACGGTCATTGGCCTGTCTGTCAGCGATCTGATGTCTCGTTTGGTATATGGTCTGGATTTACCTAATTTGGTCTGTTGTTGGGGAAATGCTGAGTTCCGAAGACAGAACTTGAATACTCTTTGTAATCTTGCTGTTTCATACGATGAACATTGTCTGCAAATGGGACTTGGAGCTTCTATTAGCGGTTTCATTACATATATTTCTTATACGAAGATCGATAACTTTATAGATAATTCTGCTAATTCTGTTAAAGTTCTGACTTATCATAAATCAAAAGGACTGGAATGGAATTATGTGATTCTTTCTTCTTTGGATTATGATAATATGGATGATGAAACATTTATTAAGAGAAATTTCTGGGGTATTCATGAACTACGTGAAGAAGGTATGGCTGATGGAGATACGCATTATGTTATACAATATCTTCCACGTATACTGAAAGAGGCCCGAACATCATATCCCGAGCAAATTATTTGTAAATGTTTAGATGAAAAAAGCTATGATCAATTATATAAAAAGGAGGAGAGAGAACTACGTCATTTGTTATATGTCGGAGTAACCAGAGCGAGGGATTATCTGACGACATTGGAACGTGCTTCTTCAAAAAGTAAATATTTATCATGGATTAGCAGTGCTGGTATTTCGACTGGATCAACGGATGAAAATGCCAAAAACTTATGGGGATATGACAATCTGGTACCGGATTATAAGACTCTGGAATCAGTCGATAGTTCTTGTATTGTTACAACGTCTGTTTATGAGCGTGCGATTTACGAAGATAATGAAGATGTGTCACACGAACCTAAATTTTTGTCACCAAGCACACTTCCTACTATTAATATCCCTACTGAAAATATAAATATAATAAAAAAGTTTGGAAGACAAATCAATATAATTGATAATGGAACATCAATGGATGCTATCGGAACTTGTATTCATAATATCTTTGCGGTATGCCGTTTTGGAACACCAGAGGAAAATATAGAAAAAGCGCAGGCAATCATTGATGTAAATGGACTCAGACGTCAGATCCCGAATGTTAGAGAAGTGATTCAATCAATAGACCGTTTATATAATTATTTGTCCGAACAATATGGAGTGCCGGTAGACATACTGCACGAGGTACCTTTCGTTTATTCGTTGAATGGGCAGGTCATTCGTGGCGAAATGGATCTACTGTGGCTATTACGCGATAATACTTGTGTTTTGGTAGACTTTAAAAATTTTCCAGGTAAGGAATGTGAATTAGAAAACCCTGTGTCCCGTCATTATGCAGGAATGTATGCAGCACAGTTGAATGCTTATAAGAAGTCTTTGATGGCAGCTAAGTATGAGGTTCGTGATACTCTTGTTTATTACTCAGTGATAGGCTGTGTAGTACGTATGGATATATCGTAAAATTAAATCCAAAGCCAGATCTTTAAAATATGATCTGGCTTTGGATTTATATTCTTTTGCCTAATGCAGCATCTTGATGGTCTGCTGAATGTATGATTTTCCAGAGTTTAGAGTTATGAGCCATTTCAACTTCATGCCTGGCATAGTCTGGAGCATGTTTACCACCCATATGCCATCGTATAGCCAGTCGTTCTTCATCCGTAAGTTTGAAATGACATACATCTTCTATAATTTTCACGGAACGCCTACCATGTCCATATATATGTACTTTTCTTGGATGAGGCGTACCATTGTTGTCATATTTGAGCATCCCAGCTTTACATATGTCATGCAGGATGGCAGCAATTATTACACTATCAGGAGCAATTCCTTCAGCGTGCTTTTTTGCTATATTATAGACTCCTAAACAATGTTGAGCCAAGCCGCCAGGCCAATTGTGATGACGGGTAAGAGAGGAGTATATGTTGAAAAAGTCGCTTTTGATTAAGTATTTTATGATATTTTCTATACCCTCTCTATTTGTATTGTTTAATAAGCGGATAATCGTACTTTTGTTTGCCTCTATTTGTTCTTTAGATAACATAATAAGTAGTGTATCAGTTGTTTAAGTAAGAAATAAAACATAGAGCATCGTCAGGTAGTTTGTATTCCAATTTCTTTTTCTCACGAAGCTCCATTAATAATCGCCCTAATAAGTTAGGACCTGTGTATTCGCTTCCGGAAAGTTTAACACCCCATGTGTCTGGTGTTTTTTTACGAAAACTTGTTTGATCTTCTACAATGTATTTGTCTTTACTGTTTTCTAAAAGTTTGCGGAAAGATTCATTTTGCTCATATTTCAGTTGGATACAGAATTTTATAGCATCCACGATCATTTTTCCCCAGTCAGACCGACGATGTGTCTTTTCCCATTTTTTTGCAGTCATTTTTGGATTGTTGGCATGAAATATTGCTTTGACGGGTTCTTCATCTTTGAACTTCATCAACTGAAACAACTGTTCTGCAGACTTAAATGTCACTCCGTTAAGGACAATAGGGGTGTGAGAGAAATTGCTGAATAGTCCCCATTCTTCTTTTACCTTATGTACGAGTATACATTGGGTCGCAGGATAGGTCTCAAAGGAATAGTACTGAGGATAATATTCTTTAATGAACGGCGCGATACTGTAAAAACTCATATTTGCAAATAATCATTTTAACGGTTTATTTTGTCTACTTTTATTATTTTCACCTTATTGGCATCAAATATAGCTCTATTAGTTGAGCCTTCAGGTTTGTTCCAGTTGTATGGCCAGACGATACATACCACACCTATACTATCCAAAAATTCTGCCGCAGCCTTTTCTCCCAGGAAATCTACCTTTCCGGTCAGTGTTTTTGCCAAGTACTTTCTGAAAAATTTACCATCCTGTTTCTCCTTTTCAGGAATCGTAATATTCAGTTTCTCTTCCGTGCGTTGTATTATCGCTGGGTGTACAGCTTGTTTGAATGCGATGTGGTTGTCTTCTTTTAATTCAGGGACACATATTGTATAGACATAGAAATCATTTGCTTCTTTGTTTACTAAAGCATAATGTGTGGCAGAATTGATGCTGGAGGTGACATACACACCATATCCAAACTTGACTTTGCCATTTCCTTCCAAGGCATGGCTTAAGTCGAAATGATCAAATAAAGTATTAGATCCATGATACATTTTTTCCATAATTATCAATTATTTTTTTGTCGTCGTATAATTCTTTTAGAATTAATCAGATGGTTCTCTGCCGAATAATATTTTCCTATCATTTTGTTGTCTCTTATAACATCCCATCCACTCAGAGGCTCTCCTTCTTTAATATCCGGTACGTGAACTATATCGCCATATTTAAATAGTGTGTTAATTGTTTGAACAACCTTATAGTTGAAATGTTGATCACCCAGATATTCTAAGCGTAATTTTCTGTCAGGGCCATACTGTATTTCCAGTATGTCGCCATGATTCATTGATGTGTTGTCCTCTTTATTAAAGACTATTTGTGCGAAGACCCTTCTTTGTTGTGGTTTTAAATTGTCTTTATTTGCCTCTAAATCATTCCAGCTTTCACACCCCAAGAATTTGGCTATCGTATTATATGTTGTTGCCGAGGGTTTAAACGGCTGGCCTGTTTCTTTGTTGACAAGTTTCTCAAATACCCTTTTCCAGGTATTGATGTGGGCAGGTTTTGTGTCTGTGGTTTTTGCCACATGATCGCTGAACAGGGTGTACTCTTTATCATTGACCGGACCTTCCGTACTTAATTTTATCGGGTGGCTTGAATGCTTCATATCGCAGTTAAACTGTTCGATAAGCATAAGCTGAATGACTTTTGGTACGTAATGTGTCATTTTAGTATGATAATGAATTTAATGTAAAGATATGTAAATTTAACGAAACGGCAAAATCTGCAAGGAGTTATGTTATAATCATAACTCCTATTGTCAGATTAATCAATTATGCCAAAACTTAAACAACTTGTATTGTATAATGTTTCTTCGTCTTCACCAGGGATGAAATTACCGTCTTCACTGATATGGCCCCATTGTCCATTCAGTTTAACATGAACCCATTCATCTTCTTCCTCTTCTATTTCATCATATGTAGGAGGTATGTAAAATCCCCAATTGGTTATAAGACCGTATTTATTGCCTTTCTCAAAGATGATGATGCAGTTGTACATTTCATAAATTGTATCCATATCGCATGGGATTATCTCTTCCCCGTTATATGTAAGGAGACCTAATTTATGCTTACCTTCATCAGTATTTATACAACAAGTATAAAGATTAGTATATGGTTTAAACGTAATGAAGTCATATTTGAAATCACAGAGTGGTGTGCCCTTGCCGTCTGTTGAAACTAAGGCATACTTTCCTTTGTCATTTTTTGCTGCCATAGGAGCCTCCCGTTTGAAAGTATAACTATAACGTTCAGAATAGTCACTATATATAGCAGGAATAAGTATTTTCCCGGCAATGTCTTTTACTCCCTTCTTGCCGTTCTCCTCGTAAATTTGATCGAATAGGTTATATTCTTCTTCTATTTTATTGAATTCTTCCTGGAGTTTATTTGCTTTGTTGTATTTTCCCTCTTCTACTAGCTTGTCGATTGTATTTAATAAATAATCAATGCGGTTAATAATCTCTGTTGTTGCAGTCTTTTTCATAATTGTTGAAATTTTATGTTTTACAAAGTTAGATAAAAGTAGTGATGTGTGCCATTAATCTCATACATTGTCAGGCACGAATGTCATAAATCTTATTCAAGAATTTCATTTTTACATTCAAATGATTATTTTGATGATAGTTTGTTTTTTAATGAAAAAAGGTGACGTTTCATTTCAGTGCGTATTTTATCAGATTAGTGAAGATTGTTTTTCATAATTGTCATTTCTACGTTATTTGAAAATCATCGGTTATAATTGAATTACGGGTTTATAACCATAACCCGGATATTCTTGAGTGTTTCTATTTATATTCATGGCGGTGTCAGATTTGAATAGGATTCATATTTTGTCATAATAAATGATGAATTTAAGTTTGTTTTCAATCACGATGCAAAGATAATGGGTTATTGTGCAGTCTTTCTGCATAATAAGAAAGTTCGTGAATTCGATGGGAAAAGGGTAGAGTATAGGCTGCGTTTCATTATCTTTTTTAGTAAGAATGTACGTTCAACAAATTCTTGTTATAATACATTGTCTTACTAAAACTTATGTGGAAATAAATATTGTTTATTTATAATAACTATGTATATTGTTTTTGTATACGTTTTTATCTTATGTAATAATTTCATATTTCTTCCTCTTATAATTTATACATTGATATTGTCTCAACCTAAGATTACGCCCAATTAAGTCCATTTCATATTCTCAAAGGGTCTATACTAAGCGTTAAAAACACATACTAAAATCAGAATTTTTGTTTCTGTAGAAATTTAGTTGAGAAATTTTTCAATAGGAAATTGTGTCATCACTCAATAATCAGTGTCTTTTGTTTTCAGATGAAATGAAAGCAATACGGTGCACTTTCAGATTTTTATCATACTGTAATTTTATCGCCGGAGTTTTCTGTTCTACCCCGAAAAATAAGCAAGTTTTTGCTGACCGGCTCTCTTTCGGACGCAAATACACGAATTATGAGAGACTTTTATAATATCTTGAATATCAGTAATTTATATTTGATCAGTATTTTGCTGTTCTGTAAAAAGCACCATTTCAGCATTCGAAATGGCCCATTTCAAGGGCTGAAAAGCACCGTATTGTGCCCTAATATGAGCTTAATCAGAGGCTGATGTGGGCTTAATCATAATGTCAAGTGAACTATTCATAACTACAACACCGGGTATATGGAACTATGATACGAGCTGAAACATCTTTTATAATGCAAAATTTAACATCCGTTTATATCTGTTTCCCGATTTTGTTTTGTCAAAATAAAGTCAAGAAAAATTGTAAGTAAATTCAGTGGTTTTCTTTGAAAAATACGGATATGAGGGGTGTATAAACATACGGAATGTATCCGTCGATGAGTCGTCAGTTTTAATAACAGGAATTTATTATAGTATGAATTATTGATAGTTGCGGTTTATACAAATCCACTTCGTTGGGAAGATTTCCTGCATATTACAATACTTAAAGAATAAAACCGGTATCCGCAGTTTCTTATATATCCGGATTTTGACATACAGCGATTCCAAAAGGCCGTATTCAGAGTGCCCAACCACTTTTATAGTGGTTGAGGATTCTGATTTGAAAGTAGTAAATAACAGCTATTTCTCATTTTACTTATGTATAATTTGTTTCTGCATCATAAATAATATTATTAGCTGATAACTGTCATTTGTTATATATTTGACTTACAGCATCTGCCGTTTCTTTCATTGCTTTTCTTAATGATTCAGGTGCAAGAACTTCTATTTGTTCTCCAAAAGACCTAAGCAAAGAGCGCAGTTCATAATTGTTCTGAACTTTTAAAGTGACCTTCCAGTATCCTTTTTCCAGAGGGGTTGTTACTGCTGATTGTGATTCATGTAGTGGTTTTGTCACGATGTAGCCAATAGCTTTATCGCTAACCTTCAGAACAACCTCTTCTACAGGAGCGTTTGAGCGTGAAACACCTACAATGTCGCTGAAGTATTCTTTGAAATCTAAGTCCTCTGGCGGTGCTACGTATGGTTTAGATGTTTCTTTTATTCCTTCAATTCTGTCAATTGCATAATTGGAGAGATAAATTGAATCCTTATGTTTACCAATAAGAAACCAGCGGTTGTTATATTGCTTTAGATGGTAAGGAGTAACTGTTATAGATTTTGCATTCTTCCCGAATGGATGATAAATAATTTCAATAACCCTTTTGTTTACAATGGCATTGAAGATTGGTTTATAGTATGTATCCATTCCTTTCAGATAGGGATTGTGTTGAAAACTGACAACCGAATCTAAATCTTCCCCTAATTTGCTGGTCGTGTAGAGCTTCTTTTCAAGGTCGTCAAGCCACTCAAATTGTGGCACCCCGTCAAAACGCTTAAGGAGAATTAAGGCATCATGTATTAAGTTCAGTTCCTCTTGATTGATGGGTTGATCCTTAATAGATGCTCCTTTCTTGCTATACCGGTAATATTTTCTGTGTCCATCGCGTATGGCGTCTATCGACATTCCATATCCTTCTTCACTTTCAATGAACTTAAGGTCTTCTTGTACCTGACGTTTTTTGACTCCACAACCATCTTTCGTCTCTCCATTATATAAATAGAGTGCTTCGTTACAAGCTTCTACTATATCTTCTATATAATAACGCCTCGACCAGTTACTCAGACATTTATCTATAGCTTGATATCTTAATTGTGCATTTTTATTTGTGGGCATACTATTATGTTTTATTGTCAGCGGCAAATGTATGAAGAAAGAGTGCAGACAATCTGCACTCTAAAACTTTATCATATAATTTAACGTGAGTTCGACGAAATGTAAGTTCTTGTAAATATGGTGATCAGCGAAAATTGTTGTATCTTTATTGTACTGAAAATAAAAGAAAAACAAACAATAATCGCTATAATCACAGAAAGCAAAGTTATATAATTATTTTGTATTGCAGATGGTTTAGCTTCGCTGATTTTCAATTCTGCAAGTTTTTGGATGCAATGATGTCAAAATATACGCTAAAACCTGTCATGACGCGCTCATGTCACCGTGCCTCAACCATGTCAAAGGCTGAAATCATACTCATCATGATGCATTTTCAAAATTCGTACTACCGTTGTCTGAAGTATTTCTATCAAGAAAAGGTTTTCCGGCGTATTGTTAAAGACGCCGGAGCTTTGATAATTTCATCGTCAACTATTGAGTGCAATATCAGCATATTGCCACTTTCCAAAGAAGCCGTGTATCAATGTTACGAGAACGATTGATACACGGCTCACATTGTTATGAACTTGTAGAACTCACGTTATTTTTATAAATAAAGTATCAAAATTCACCTTTATTTTTTCTTTTTATGTTATTATGTGGTTAATCGAGCATGGTCTTATTATTCACGTTTAATAATTACGTAATATAGTACGTCTTCATTATTTCTTATTACTGTTACAGAACCGTTGAGCGAGTTTATATTCATATAGTTGCTGTAAGACTTATATCCTCCACTGATTCCATGATCCGGCCTAATCTCAACACTACAACCGTTTTCTGTTTCAAATTTTAACCATCTGTGATGATCTGCGTCATTTGGTGAATGTTCAGGTGTTATATTTAAAACATTTTTGAACAGATTGTCTGTATAATCATCAGCATCTTCTTTATTCTCGAAGTTCATAGAAATTGGAGTCCAATTATTAAATCGCTCATTATGACACTTACGTTTGGGTGAATCCAATTGTAGTGTTACATTTTTTATTTGAAAGCCGAATAAATTTTTCATTTCATCAATCAGATATACAAGCATAAGGCTTGCTAATGCACTATTTACGTACATATCACTGAATGTGATGTTCACATGCTTTCCATTCAGAATCTCATAAAGTATATCAATGTCTTGTTTTTTTAGAACATATGGTGCTATAGCCTTTGAAAAGTAATTCTTGATTTGAAACGACGTCGCATGAGTAATTCCTTCACGAACAATTAATGAAGGGGAAACATCATATGTTGGCTCATTTTGTTCTGTAAATTTAACGTTATTTGTATCAACAAAAACATGGCTACAATTTTTTCCCCAATTATTAGAGAAAGATAATGCAGAATGATCATCAGTAAAATAGTGTCTTACATTGTTTGCAGATTCTACCATAATAGCAGTTTTCATCTCTCCCATATCCTGGATAAGTGTCACATTACAGTCTGGAAATTTATCCTTTAAATTAATAAAGGGTAGTTTGTCGGTAAGTGAATTGTGAAGCTCTGGATGATATTCAACAAGCAACCGAATATTTTTTCCGTTTGTGATAGCATCACTTATGATTTTCCCCATTTCAGAACGGATACTAGACCAGTCTGTCACTGCATAGTCATCTGTAATATCTGATACAAACAAGGAAATATTTCTGACGTCTGATTCTTTGACTGCTTGTTTTACTATCTCTTTGAGAGATTGATATACAATCTTAGCTGTAGGACTAAAATTCATCACAGCTTGGGGTACATTCAACAAGTTGTCTTTTTGCTTATTAAGCCAGTCTAAAACTTTTGATTTGGATAAAAGATTTGCATATTTATAATTGTTACGGTCAATAAGACAACGCGTACAAGCTCCACCTTCTATATGACAATTGCATGGTGCTTCTTCAAGAGTTCGTCGCGCTATGTCGAATATTTCTTGACATAGTACAGGATTTAATAATTTTAGAGAATAGCCACATCCTCCTTTGGCGGTATCATAGATAAATAATACTAATGCATCTCGTTCTTGTTTGATTCCAAAGTCAATTTCTCCCTCATCAATACCTTCACTTAAAGCCAACGCCCGTTTAAGGACAACGCCAAGAGAATAAACGAGCTGTTCATCATTTTCATATTCCGGTGAACCGGTTTCTTTTTTGAAACGTAATACAGAATAACAAGTTGGATGGTAGCCGGTAAATACTACATGCCTTGCTATATCTCCATTATTTGCAGCACAGTCAGCGCCCCATAGGCTCTTATGGCCCTGTCTGACAGCATAAGGTATAGTTCCATTATTTAAGCCACTTGCATATTCCACAGCAGCACGACCACAACGTTTGCAAAAAGCAAATCCTTGACCGTTACCTACATTATAAAATAGTATTTTTCCTGTTTCTCCGCTGCCAATCATTTCACACATATTTATATCTTTATGTTTGCTCCAATCTGTTTCGAGCAATACAGGCTGAATGTCGTAATAGTGTTTGTCGGTTTTTTCTTCGCGTGAACTATCAATATTTTGGTCAGTACGAAATCCGACAGGTTCGTATGCAAGAGTATATGAGCTGTTTTGCCTGTCAATAATACCATGATATGGGTTATGACAAATTGGACAGATAGCTCCTTCTGTCAAATTGTGCAGATATTCTATATGTCCACAATGTGTACAATGATATATTCCACGTGTTTGTGTTTTTGCATTAAAGGCACCAAATAGCGAAATTCCAGCTGAAACATAGTTTTTTTCGTTAACGACTACTATTTGTTCCGGTGCATATTCATTTAATGCTGTATGAATATCACGTGAAGCTGTTGTCGCACGTTGTAATTCAGTAATTTCTTTACGGATTCTTGTCAAATCTTGCTGTAAATTAAACTTCTCAGCAGGATCCGTTTCTGCATAAATCTGGTTTTGTAATTTATCTGATTTATCATATAAACAATGAAGCTTTTCAGATTGGGCTCTGTCCATAAAATCAAATGAAACGACTCCTGTAGGCATGTTTGCATTAGGAATAAATTGATGTTCAGATAGATAATTTAATAGATTTTCTGATTTTGATTTACGTATCTGATTGCTGATAGCCATTTTACGACGCGTGTCGTTTGGGAATTGGGCGAAAGCTTGATTCAGTTCATCAATTATTCTGTTATAATTCTCTTGAATATTGATTATGGATTGTCTGGTGATATTAATGGTATATAAAGCGTCTGGACCAAAAACATTCTTGAACTTTTGCTCTTCGGCCTGGTCTGTGCTTATGTCGTCTAAAAATTGTACAAAAGCATCACAGGTCAAGGACATGAATTCATCAATTGACATATTTGCTTGAATACCATCCCCATTTTCGCATATAAACTGACGGAAGAAGAATGAGTTTACGTGTCTTTGGATGATAGTTTGACTGGGCCGAACTTTTATCATGTGGTTTACGGTCTGCAATGCCCACATCGGATTAGCAAATGCATGCTGTCCCACAGGTGTGTTATTGCACAAAGAGAATGCTATAGCTTTACTCTGTCCCATACGACCTGCGCGACCAACTCTCTGGAGGTAATTTGCAGCAGTTGGAGGTATTGTGTCCATTAATACGACATCAATATCACCAATATCAACACCCATCTCCATTGTTGTAGAGCAATGAAGGACATTTATAGATGGATTTTCTTGACTAAATGCCTTTGTATATTCTCGAAGTAATTTTTTAGATTGTTGGGCAGAATGCTCTGCAGCTATATAAACAGGATCTCTATGATAGGAATATTTATGACGGTCAGTCCATAATCCATGTTTTTTCAGGTTAAGAACATTCTCATCATTTTCTTGCCATTTATTTACATCTTCATCACTCTCTGGCCTACATGGCATTTTAATTTTCTCATCCTTACATTTGTATTTTTCACATAATTTTTCGCACAGTCTTCCTACAATAAGTGGACTATATCCACAAAAGGTAGTATCAAGAAGTTGGTTTGTAACCGGACAAATCCATGCTTCTTCCAATCTTTTAATTTTGCAAACGTTATTACGTTTACGACCTGACAAATCAAGATAATAACAGCCAACGTATTGATTGTTATAACCTTCAGTGTCATTGACAGTAACTTCAGTAAGTACATTATTAACTAACGTATCCCGTGCTTCCTGTATTATGCCTTCGACTATTCTAACATTATTTTGAAGTTGTTCTAATGTATGAATTCCTAAGCCTGCGCAAAGGAGAACAACAAGTCGGGGTTGTTGTTCTGAAACTTGACCGTTTTCGTTCGTTTTTACGTTTGGCCAATGTCCCAAATCAATAGGAGTACTGAGGTTACTATCTCGAATATATTTCTTTTCATCATTAACTAATGGTTGAATGTGATTGCTTAACCTCAGTACATAATCTATAGCGAGTTTAAGATAGTTTTGCCAGTCCGAGTCTGTGATATTAATATTGTTCTTTTCTACATAATCAGATAAAACTGCAGGAATTTTGGCCGTTTTTAATGCTGGATAGTCAAGATATATAAATCCCATTGTTTCTGCATTGGTTTCATAAGCTGGTCGTCTACCAATAATGCCTCGTATTAATGCTGCTTTGTACGCATTCTCATTCTTAGCACCATCAGAAGCTGTCAAATGTTCAAACATAGCTTGACTATAAATTATGTTTGAAAAATCATGAAGCGATATACCTTGTGGTGAATTATTACGCAAAATAATGGCCTTTTGTTGATCAGTAAGTGTCATTATGAGTTCTTCCGGCAGATTTGCCAATGGATTTGTTACCTGACGCTGTGCAAGCTCATAGAGGATATTTTTATTACATTGGTTGCGTTCAACGTTTATATTAAATGTTTTTGCAGAAATAGCTGTTCCTTGACGGCTATCTGTAAAGGCTATATACTTTCCCCAGGCTCTTCCATTAGTAGCACATTCCCGAAGCAACACGGGCGAAATTGTTTGATTAATAAAATTAATCGGTATGCGGAAGTGTTTCAAGTTGAGACGTTTGCCTTGCGCCAGACGGCCGCAGCTTGGGCAATAAGAATGTCCGTCGTTATTTCTAACTTCTACCCATTTACCATCATTATCAGGACATACTTCTAATGTAGATATATTATTCCTATGAATGAGATTCAAAGTGCCAAATTGAGCTCTACTGATTGGTGTGAAGAATTGTTCTTTTTCGTATGGTAACAAAAAGAACGTATCGGGTTGTCCATGACTTGTTAGCTCATCCTCTTCTTCTTGTTCGGGTGTCAGTTCTATCGAAAAATAATCATCTCGGTTTACCCCATCTTCGCAAGGCATTATTTTATGAGTCTGAGAATCACTATGCCCCATAAGAACAAAACTTCCACAACGCTTACACTGTACAATTTCAAGCATAGGTGCGCCACAGCTTGGACAGACAGAAGATTTATAAGTAGTTAGATGTCCATATTGTGGTATAGAAGAATTTGCATCTGGACATTCTTCGTTAGCACAAGCATAAAGACCGCTTATTGCTCTCATAAAGAAATGTGCTCTCAAAGATAATACAGGAATATCACCTTGTGACATTTCACATAGTTTATCAACAATCTTAAGAGCAGGCAAGAGGTTCTTATTATCGTAGGGAATATCAGGATAAAGCCATTCCCAGATTTGCTGAAGAGTCATACCCGCAACCTCATTTATTTTATCACGAAGTGATATAACTCTGTCAGCAGAAGGAGGGTTATTATCTATTAAATTATTAGTTAATGTATCTAAATCATTGGTTAATGTATCCTTATTAAGAGGGCGAACAAGACGTCTTCCTCCGATAACCTTAATTTTCTCAATAGGTTGCCCTGTAATTGAGGATATAAACTCTGCAAGAGATTTAGAACCATCTTCTCCTCCAATGGTCGCAGATGTACAGACAAAACGAACATCGTTTGCACTTTCTCCAAATGCATCAAGAATTCTTCTGATTTGATAAGCGAGTTCTACAGCTGCTGAACCAGAATAACTGTGTGCTTCATCTATGATAATCCAACGAAGCCTTCCTGCCGATTCCTGTAACATCTGTTGGTCTTTTTTACGTACCAGTATGTATTCAAGCATGCTTGGATTGGTCAATAAGATTTCAGGACGCGTATCTCTATTTCGTATTAAGTCACGAGTCGCAATTTCATTTGGTAGGGACTCATTTCTTCCATCTTCATGATATTCCGGAGTATCTCTATTATATACTGCAAAATGAAGACCTGTGGCTTGACAATATTCAGACAGACGTTTCTTTTGATCTTCCATTAAAGCATTTAAAGGATAGAGGAAGATAGCTTCGATAGCGTTTGTTTTACCTTGTTCATATTGTTCATACAAATCACTCAATACGGGATACATGAAGCATTCCGTTTTTCCTGAACCTGTACCTGAAGTTACAACGATACTATTACCTTTGGCAAGTGCTTTCCAACTTTCTGCTTGATGTTTGAAAGGAGAAAATGGTATGAACTTTTTCCTTTCAGCCTTTGCCTTTTTCTCTCTGATCTTTTCAAGCATATCCCATACATTCTCATTAATTGCATCACGCCAAGAATTGTCTTCTGTTGGTTCCCAACCGAATGTACTTTGAAAAACCGGCTCTGACAAAAGCGGCTCCTTATCAAAAAGTTTCTCTATTGCATGGCGCATAGGATGATTGCCTGGTGTCCAAATAGAAAGCAATGCCAGACGCATATTTTCTTCTGCCTCTTTGTATATATTTTCAAATTTCATATTTAATGACTTAATTTATTATTTAATGTTATTACAAAATGATAGTTAGAAGATTTAGAACAGAAAATAATACTTCTACGTATTTCTTCTTTTGTTGAAAACAAATCAATGTCCTTTCTTAAATGTGCTACAACAGCATTTACTCGTTCATAAAACCAGAGCTCATTGCCTGTTTTCCATTGTTCGATGAAATTATTAAAAAAGATTCCAACTTCCTTGCCAAGATTATCTTGATTAGACTCAATGTATCCATTGTTCCCCTTTTCTATAAAAGTACATTCTTCAGGAGTTTTAATAATCGTTTCGGCCAACGACAATGTGATTCCCTGAGAATCAGTATCATATGCTTCTATCATAGAAGATATGCATAAGTCGCCAAGCCAATTAGTAAAAGATCTTATAACATCTTCAATACATTGTCCGATATTTTTTGTATATCTTTCCTCGTCACTCAAAGCCTCTAAATACTTCATCATTTCTTCTCCGTTCTGATTCATAGACCATTTAATGTAAATCTCTTGAATAGCAGAAGATCTTGGATTTTCTCCCATAAATGGATTAATATTTAATAATACGTCTTGTAAATAAGGCTGTAACCAGTACCACTGAAATGCAAGGTCATTACTGAAGCTTTTTAATTTTTCTTTTAAAATGTCTCTTTCTTCTTCATTATTACATTTCACATATAATTGGAATGCGAGACAAAGCAATGACTTGTAATTCTGAGCAACACAGTATAATTCAAGAATAGAACTTGCTGGAATATCTTCTTTCTGAGTCCTTTCAAACCAACCAAGTATAGTTTGCCATAACCGATCATCTATTATAGAATGTTGTAGATTTTCTTTAATTGTCTTTATAGCTATTTCTCTATTATTAGCTCTATATGTTCCATCCATTTCTTTAGTGAGATCAACTAAAGCTGGGCAAATTCGGCCTCTGGTTCGACCGATTAATATTGTTTTACCCCAGGCTCGAATTGATTCTGGAAGTACATATGCTTCATTTTCATAGTCATAGTTCATTTCAATTGGCTCCAATTCGGGCTCATCTAATTTAATCAGTTTGAGGACGTTTGTAAATTTTATAGGTTTACGATTCTTACCTGTAATTATTACGTGCCCATCAGAAGTTTGAAGAGGTCTAAATGGTGACTCCTTTATGCTAAAACCTAAAACATTCCCATCGATAAGTTTAAATTGCACTTTAATTTCCGCATTAAGCATGTTTTGAGAAGTTCGCTCTAATAATGATCGTAAAGTTTCTCTTGAATCGAATAAAGTCAAAAGACTTCCTTCGTATGGAATCTGTTTTAATAGTTGACCGTTCTCATAAATATATAGTTTATCACTTTCCCAAAGTAATTTTCTTTTTATATTACCATATGTGTATTCATTTATACTTTGTCCAACAAGGTGATACTGGTATCTATCAATATCTGAATATGGTATCCAACAATCATTTTCAATTTTCTCACCGTAGATATTAATTATTGAAAAATCCTTGAATGGAGCTTTAACAGATAGAGTAAATTTGTTATTAATGTTTTCTTTAGGCGTAAATGTAAAGACTATCTTGCGTGGGTCTTGGCAATCTTCTTTTTTTATTTCCCAAACATCATTGTCTTTTCTTTTCCCTTCAGTAGTTGTAACATGTCCATATCTCCACGATACTTTTATTTGACATGAATCCTTATCTGCCTTTTGTAAACAGACGACCAAACCATTACCTATATTTATGAATTTTATAGGTGTGACAAAGTTACCATTATTATCGATGGCGCGAGCAAAGATTTCTCCATAGGAAGGGGATTCATCCCAGGTATTTTGCCATTTATTTCTATATTGAATTTTCTTCGGCCGTTTTGACTCAACACCATCCTCCGTATCATAACACAAAGTGTAAATACATCTTTCTGCATTGTACAGGGATTCGATAATGTGTGGCTCAAACATAGGTGAGGACTGCATTTCTGTCCAGTATAATGGTGCGTTCAGACCAAAAGTAATTGCACCATCAGAGCCTTCGACTATAATATTATCTTTAAAATCTGAAGAGATATGGACAACATTTAATTTTGTTTGATTCCATAAGTATTCTTCAACATGTAACTGCTTTTCATCTTTTATATTCCATCCTTCTGGAATCAGAAGTAGAGATTCCTGTCGTCCTATTTGGTTACCGAGCTCATATTTTCCATCTTTGTTCCTAAATAATAGGTGAGGCACTCCCATGTCAAGTCTATCACTTATATAGGGGTTCTCTTGATTGTGTATGAAAAGAGAAACGTAATCTCCGTCATAGTATGGATGTTTGCTAATAACTGTATAACGACAGAAGTTATTTGCATAATCAAATGTATCAACAGATTGGCCATTCTTTCTTATATTAACAGAATAGAAGGAAACATTATCAAGTCCTTGCTCACTGAGAAAGGCTTGTGGCAAACGCTGTAAACCCTTAAAAATGAATTTAGTATGTATTTTCTTCTCAATATTGTCAACATTAAATTCCCATGAAAGTGAAAAAGGATGTAACTGATAATGATGTATTTTTTCTTGTTTGGCAAGCTTTGTTAAATATAAATACCAATACCAAGGATCATTTTCTTTTTCACAATAAAAAGGCATTAACGTATAATCTCCCGATTCAATACCTAAAATAAGTTGCTCGCAATAGTCTTTAAGACATTGGCTTTGTGAAGCGACCAAACCAAGTTTAAGTTCTTCAAAATTAATTTTTCTGTTTACAAGCCCTCTGGTAAAGCGATCCCATACGGTATTAGTAATGTTTGCTGTTACTAATCTCATGGGAAGCCCTCCCTGGTAAAGCATATCGTTCAACGGATCAGCTCTACCTCCATCAAATCTCTCAATCTTAAGCTTCTTGGCTCCTCGTACGGCTGCTTCATATAACTCATTACTGAGGTTTACACTATATCTTGTTGACTCTAAAGCGTCATAAACCATTTGCTTACTGTGCTTACCGTTAACATATAATCTGCGCCAGTATTCTGCAAAGAATAGGGTGGCTTCTTTACACATGGTAATAAATGGATTATTCATATTTATTATATGTGTACGTTTCTCAAGAAGTACACGTAATTCTTTGAACTCTTCTTCGGTAATTTTCAGTTTCCAAAGCGGTAGTGGACATTCATCAAGCCCCCTTTTCTGTAACATAGATTCAAAGTAATTCATATATATCTTAATTTTATTGTTCTTTTATTTAACGTGAGTTCGACGAACAGTAAGTTCTTGTAAAATTGATTAGCGAAAATTATTGTATCTTTATGGTACCTAAAATCAAAGAAATACAAACAATAATCGTTATGACCACTGAAAGCAAAGTTATAGAATTATTTTGTATGGCATATGAGTTTTGAAAGTTTTTTGATGTGAAGATGTCAAAATATAAGCTAAAAGCTGTCATGAAGTGCTATCAATGAAGAAAACTTGAGCTTTTCTAATTTTATATTGAAATCACTTTAATAATATATTATATTGTTAAATTGATAAGATGATTTTTGCGTGTATGAAATTAATTGCATTTTATTATCTTAATAATTACTTTTGCAACGATTAAAAATAATATGTATAACTTTATAACTTTAAATTTATGACACAAAGTAGATATGAAGTCGTTTATCAGGCTGGTATGAGTAGAGGTAGAATAGTTTTGATGCTTTACGGAGGTACAGAAAGTGAAGCAAAGGCAGAATTGTATAGAGGTCATGTGTCACGTGACCAGGAAATTACTATTCTGAGCATCACTCCTTGCTAATGTATGGTTTTAGAGGTGTTTTGAGTGATTAACCTGTTTGTTGTAACAAAGTCTTGCTTTTTTGATAAGGCAAGACTTTGTCTTGTCTTTAAAGTCTTGTATCTCTTGTTATATAGTCAAAAGTAAGTGAAATTCGAAAAATCATTCAAAAA